>Ga0222626_1000262_pt1 | contig 34329 bp, 55 predicted proteins | sample AntAcemetageno91_FD_179862 | JGI IMG/M metagenome (GOLD analysis project Ga0222626, IMG submission 179862) | Saline water microbial communities from Ace Lake, Antarctica - #91 | ecosystem: Environmental > Aquatic > Non-marine Saline and Alkaline > Saline | place: Antarctica: Ace Lake | collected...
CTACTAAAGCCAACTCTAAGTTCTGTCCATAGATAGTATCCTCTACCTGAAATCTTCCTTCTTTTATAACGGTAATTTCTTCACTCTTTGCTATAATAACATTATCACTGTTCAATAAAACTTTCATATAAGAACTCCCTGCTTATTTCTTTTTCTTGTAAAAACGGCAATTTATTCCCTTATTTCCCTTCTAAAATTTCAATCCTTACCTTGTTAGCGCTCTGGTCATATAAAGATTCATGTAATCAAGATACATTAAAGTGTGTGCTGTTGTCGTGGTAGTCCATGCGACTGCGCCATGTGCGGTTTCCTGGCCAGCGGTTGTTGGTATATTCGTTGTGACATTATCTGTCCATAGTTCTGAGCCAGCTTCGCTGTATAAAAAAAAATCTACTTGAGTAGCATCAGAATTAACTACAACCTTTGCTCTATACCAGGTATCTTGTGTAAGTGTATAATCTGATGAAGTGGCTGTTGAGCTGCTACTGCCAGTACATATACCAGATACAGTAGTAGTAGAGATATACACATAAGCCCCATTAACTACAGCGGCACTATAATATTTATCTTGAAAACCTAATCTAATCGCAGTATTAGCAGTCACTGGCACTTTAAAAACAAATTCTGTCGTTTCAGTCCCGCTTATAAGTAAACCGTTGTCATTGCTTAATGTGGTTGTGATACCAAGTCCGCTAACGTTTGTTGCTGGACAATGAAACTCTACTATTCCAGGATGGTGTAATGTTCCAGCAACTTTTACAATAGTCCCCAATTGTCGTGGTGCTATATTCCACGGTGAAAACGTCCCACGATCAGCAGTAGAGCTGCCCATTGCGATAAAATCACACTCAATTGCTGCAAAACTACTCGCCGATGGGTAGGAATCACCACTTGGTTCTTCACTAACCCAACCTGTACCATCAGATGTCAAAACATTCCCATCGGCACCAGGCGCTACGCTAGGAACATTGTGAGAATCTTTTATAGCCTTTGCTGTTGCAAATTTCGCATCATCTGTTCCTGTCGTTAATTCTGCGCCTGTGGCTTTTACTGGGATAGCATCGTCAACATAACCCTGGGTTGGAACCTTCTCATTGTCAGTCGCACCAGTAGAAACAGTAGCAGCAGTCCCATCATCAGTTCCTCCGAAAAATACAATTGTTGCACCTTTCAGAAAAAATGGAACTGTTAGTATTATCGTGAAAATTAAAATACATAATAATTTCTTCATTTTTTATCACCTACCTTGATGTCATATATTTTCTTAACTGGTTTGATCTTCACAGCTTTTTTTTCTTTATAGTGAATCTTAACTTTGACCACGCCTTTTGAATCTAGCTTTTCAGGTATCAGATCGTAATTACTTCCATCTGCAAATTTAGCTTTATTCTTAGCCAGATATTTCTTGAAATCGATGTTTTTAAATTGTGCCTGTGAACTTGCACCAGATGAGATAGTATATGTAACAGTGTCAAATACAACATCATTTTCCATGTATTCTACTTTGATATTTATAATACCTTTCCTTGTCTCTTTGACTTCGATAACTTCTGCTGTGACTATCGCAAACAGTCCTGAACATAACAACAATACCATAGCAATTATTATAACTCTTTTCATAATCATCTCCTTAAAACCCTGTTTCTAACATATCAATAGAACAATTCCAATGTAAAATGGTGCTGTAGACACCAGTAACATAAATTTTTAAATAGTCGTCTGTATCGTCAGGAACCACTTTAAATACAACCCCTAATTCATCGCCTAACTCTGAGGTTATACACGCCCACGGAAAAGATGTGGTTCCGTTTGATCTTTTAATAGTTCCTTCAATTTTTCCACACATAACACCAACTGCATCAGCATTAAGTGCATTTATTTTACCTGTAAAATTCCATACTGTATCATCTGGTATTATAGATTTATAGCCTAATGAATTGTTCAGAGACATTATTTCTTCGATATTTGATGGGGTATCACACCGCAAAATTAAAGTTGAACTTTGTGACTCGCCATCAAGAGAAAAACTTCCTGCAGATTTAACGTGCTGTCCATAGAGATAAGCAAAACCTTTCGAGCCCATAGCAACAGCATTAAATCCCGATGCAGTAGACGATACACCAATTACTGTAGAACCATTACCTGAAGAAAGAGAACTCTTTCCAACACAGAAAGCATCCATTGCTGTAGCTTCAGCATCTTCGCCAAGAGATACCGCATTGGTACCCGTTGCTGTGGAACCATTTCCGATAGCCACGGAACATGACTGAGTAGCCTGTGTATCGAAACCGAAACCCACAGAATAATAGCCTAAATTTGCATCGTCCCATTCTGAAAGTTGTGCTTTACCTGCCCTGAAAGCCCCCTTACTTTTATCGAATAACATTCTTATATCATGGTCAGTATTCCCATCATCAGCTAACTGATCTGACCCAAAAACAAAATCATCAGTCGCTAATGTTCCTGTGGTATTTGAAGTCACATTTGATGTCGTGGAAAATGCACCACCACCACCACCTGCCGGTGCTTCACTAACCCAATTAGTGCCATTGGAAGTCATAACATTTCCATCTGTACTTGGAACCACACTTGGCACATTATGTGAATCTTTTATAGACTTCGCCGTTGCAAATTTCGCATCGTCTGTTCCTGTCGTTAATTCTGCACCTGTTGCTTTTACTGCCACATTTGCCAATGTAGAAAGTGATACAGGTCCAGTAACCTCACTTGAAAAATAAAGTTCTCCTGTATCTACATAAATAGAATTATATTTGTAAGTACCAAAATACAAATCACCTTTGATATAGGCGTCCGACTCTGTAGTTAGGGTACCTTTGATATTTACGTCACCAAAGTCCCACCCGTACATTTCAGTACTAAGAATAGATAACGCTAACACTAACACTAACACTGATACTAATAATAATTTTTTCAAGTATTCCCTCCTTAATTTCATTTTAAACACTCACCCTCCCGTTCCATGTCCCAGTTAATGGGGTATAATTTATCAAATTAACCGTTATAGAATTTAGCTCATCGCCGTCAGATATTGAGTCCGGGATAACCTGCGCATGCGAGTTGTTATATACAGTTACGTGCGGATACTGAACCCCCAATGCATGTGAAACGGTTAGAATGCCGTCAACCAGATCAGAATTGTCGAAAGAGAGCGTATACACAGATGACGCCATCATAGCATGTTTATGATCTCTACGAGCGGCTGCAGCTGCTGAACCAACAGCAGCCGAGTCACCGAATGCTTGTGTGGTTGGATCGGTTGCATCAAATAGAGCTTTGTTTGTGTAAGCGGTTTCTCCATTAGCTATGCCTACGTAGTTGTGTAGCCCTGCTGCTGGAGCTGTTGCTTTTACGAGTAGCCCGTGATTTGTCGTATTCGCGTTCAGATCTGTATTGTCATCTGGAGTTGTAAAGTCGTCTAATTTCGTAGCTACTATACTGGTGTTGGCTGCATTATCACCTGTATTAGTGCCTGAGTTAGTTCCAGTGATATCAGCCGTATAAGCAATTGTGCCTGTTCCAGCTTGTAGTGTTGCCGTATAGTCTGTAGCGCTAGCATTTGCACTCGCTAATGCAGTTGTTCCTGTCGAACTTCCTTTCACTGCTAGTTTTATTGTGTCAAATGTTTTTAACCCAGTAACGGATTGGACTGAAGCTAGGACCATATCGCCGGTGTTGGTTGTATAGCCTGCATCAACAACAGCCTTACTTGTTGGGATCGTAGTATCGTCTGCACCAATTGTAGTAACAATCGTTACATTAGAACTCCGGATATCTTTATTAGTCAGATTAAATAGAGCGATCTCACCATCAGCTATCCCGGTCTCATTAACTGACTGAATGTTTGTTGTTCTAGCTATTGATGAGGTGTTTGCTGAATTATCACCAGTGTTGGCTCCCGAAATAGAACTTGCTCCTGCACCCAATGTAAGAACTGAATCATCAGCAACATTACCCGTAAGCCCTACTGTTCCCGTATCAACTGTTAGAGCTGTTGTTAGCGTAGCATTAGTAACGGCACCCGCAGTTAAACTCGACGCTGTTCCTGTGAGGTTAGTTCCGACAAATGTAGGAGTAGTTGTAAATTCTAAAGCAGAAACACCAGAATTTACCTGAAGAATGCTTAACGCTTGCGCGGTAAAAGCACTTGGCGTATCACTTAGTCCTAAGAAAGAAGTTACGCCAGTTCCTCCTCCGCCTCCCCCAGCTGTCGAGTTTGGTATCCTGCCTCTTAAATCTTCTGTGCTATATAAGCTCCAATCAGACCCGTTATTAACATATGTGTATCTTGCTATCAAGAATCCAACACCTGCAAATTGTTTAGGTATTTCATATACTGTGTAGTTTTCCGCATCTGCTACTGCTTGATCTTCCACAGTCTTTCCGTATGTGTTTGTTGGTAGATTAAGCATTAAGTGACTTACTTCACCTGTTTTATTTACAACTCCCCACACAACTATATTAAAACTTTTCCCTACTAGAGTTCCTCCGTTAGCGTCTACCGTCAAAGTAGCCAAATCACTAACATTTACAAAGGGAGTAGTTGGATGATTAACAACACTTGCGTCATCTCCCACTGTCCCATCTACTGTTCCGTCCGGTATTGTCTCTTCAACAACTATTGTAAAATTAGGATTAGAATAAGACCTTGACGCTATGGTATATAATCCATTATTTGCCGTTGATCCGTTAACTTTCATCATTTTCCCTACTGGGTATAATGAGGTTAAATCCACAGCTCCAGAAGTCACTATAAAAGTTTTAGTTCCTGTGGTTACAGAATTAATCGCAAATTGTCTCGTATCTTTTGTGGGAAAAGCATGTTTGAGTAGCTGATATACTATACCAGCTGTATTTTTAATTGTAACTACTGGAGTAGCATCTGCGCTTACATCGGAAGAACCAAGCACTCCGCTATCCCAACGTGCTTCAAATTGTCTAAGCTTTTCTGTAATATGTGTAAGATGTCCCTGAAATGTAGTCTCATCAGCAAGCCCTTCGTTTACGTTTTGGTTTCTCAAAGCGCCTTCTGTTTTTGTTCTTGCAGCTGTGGCCACTGCTACGTGGGCTAGCTTAATATGTTCTCCTGCTGGCCATCCACCGGTAGCGGCAGTTAATATCTTATCACTTTTTAATATGTATACATAATTTGATTGGGGCACTGTGTCGGAACCAACCTGCAACCCTATAGTTTGTGCGGTACTTACGTCTAACAGAGTAAAACCATCACTAAATATCATCGTAAGATTATCAGAACCACCGCTAGAGGTTAAACTTCCTGTTATAGTTGTCCCGTTACTTGATACTTTAAAGTCAAACTTCTCTCTCATCGTACCGTTCCAGAAGTTCTCGAGAGTATCCTCTTTACTTCGCCTGCTATTTACATTTATTACTCCTGTATCAGAGTCACCCACAATGACGGTTCCACCTATAAACAACCCATATCCTGGAAAATCAGGAGAAGTGTTTGTTAGCTCCCCAGCAGTAGCAGCACTCAAATATAATGGTGCTCCTAAAGAAAAACCAGTAGTATCCATAGTAAGTCTTCCAGTCCTAATAGCCAGACCAACTGATCCGTGTGCTATGGACATAGTAGTAACAAGAATGCCATTACCTATACCGGTATGTATGTCAGCTTTAGCCAATGTTATACTCTGATAATCGTTGACTACGCCGGACACCTTCACTGCTTTTCCGTTAGCTATTGTAACACCTGTATTGTTGTAGACTAAAACATACATTTCCTGACCAATTTGCAACACAGGGCCTAGGCCAGTTGGTATATTTAGAGTATAGCTAGAGGCATTCCAAGTAATCTCCTGCCCGTCTTTAAAGGCTATACCTTTAATATTAGATATATCATTGTTATCAAAGTTTACGTCCCCAGACAAGGTTCCACCCGCTAAAGGTAGTTTAGTACCAAGACCGTCATCCGTGTATCCCTTGGTAACAAGCTTATCGTTATCTGATGTTCCCGTGGAGAAGCTGGCTACAGATGTTTCGACACCTGCAATAGTTATCTTAAGCTGATCGTCTGTGGCCCAGCTTACCTTGTTATCTGCGTCTCTGCCGACATATAGCGCAGCGTTTTGTAATGATGTGATATCGGTGTTGGCGCCCTTCAGAGCGTACCCCGATAGGTCCTGGTCACCCCATGCAGATCCTGTGTACTTGTAGTACACATCCTCATCGTCCACGTGGACCATCATCCCCTCAAAAGGAGGTATAAACGACCAGCCACCCTCGATTTTTAATCCTATGTTCCCGGCTTTGTCTGCCCAGTCACCAGAAGCACCTGTGGCTATAAGATACCGATCACCGGTAGCTTCTCCACCAGGTGGCGCTGACAAGTCCTTGTCTTTTACTGGATCCTGCCAGGAATGTTTGTCATTTAGTAACCCGTATTTTATAGTCATAAGTTATCCTCCGTGGATATTAGAGTATAGAAACATCCAATATTTTATAGTTAAAGCTATAATTTAGAGTATAGCACATCTAGTTTTTATTGTCAAAGTTATATTTAGGGTATAAATGTACATATCAATAGGGAGGTATTAGTATGAAAGTAACACTTAAGGCCCTGGCTGATCTTACACGGATCATCAACAGCCATGATACTGGGCGGCTCGAAACGTGGGTCAGGGGAGCACGCGAAACGCTACTAAGAGAGATAACAGACGAGAAAATTCAAAAGGAGGTATCAGATATAGTTTCCAATATGTTTGAAGACCTTCATCACAGGTTAAAGGCAAACTTTGGACTGGAAACCCTGTGGGACGGGGAGGAGTGTGTCCCCACGGAATGCGAAGATCAGCTAATGTCGTTCTACTCGGAAAAAATACGGTTCCAAATAGTACATACACCAAAGATAAAGGAGTAATTATGGAAAAAATATTTGAATTAGAATTTGATGATTTGAAGTACCTGCAGAAGTACATCAAGAAGAAGGACTGGGTCCAGGCCAACGAATGGGTCAACAGGTGTATGATTAGGATGCTAAAACTCATGGACGACCAAGAGATTTGGGATGTTGTAACGGACATTGCTGACGAGAAGTTTCAGGAGGCATCTGCGGATATTTCTGACGCGTTCGGGGGGTTTCCGATTTTGACCCCTGCCCAGTACAAGATAGACGAGGCCTATGACATCTTTGTCAAGGCTGTACATGAGAGAATAAAAGATGTTAGGGGGAGTGCTTAGTATGGGATATACAACAGACTTTGGTGGCAGGTTTACGTTAACACCCGCGTTAACACCGGCTCAGGGGAACTACCTTGAGGAATTTTCTAATGTGGGGCACATGAAACAGGACGTGAAGAAGTTGGAGAAGGAAGAGGATGACCTTCGGGAAGCGGTGGGGCTACCTATTGGACGTGAGGGGGAGTTTTCCTTAATTGACACTGTGGGAATCCTCGATAGCAATAAACCACCAGCATGCCAACCTGGTCTCTGGTGTCAGTGGATTCCGACATACGACGGCGAATTTCTTGAATGGGATGGTGGTGAGAAGTTCTACAGCTACTGTGAATGGCTACGCTACTTGATGGATAATATCTTCAAGGTATGGGGAGTTACTGTTTCTGGGGAGGTAGAGTATAATGGGGAGTCCTATGATGACGAGGGAGTTATCAGAGTAATTGACGGTGTCATCCAGCGTGTTGAATATGAACACTCTGATGGACACATGGACGAGTATTAAAAGAGGAGCCTCCGGGCTTCTTTTTTACGTAATATATATAATGTACGTAACTACTAAATACCTTATATAGGGCGGTTTTTCGAAAAATTTATTAAAAAAAGAATTGACATCTAAAAAAACATCAGGTATACTTGTATCAGAAATTCAAAAAAGGCGAACGGAACAGATGAAATTGTTTACAGATTTACATTTGCATACCATGAATCTGAACCTTGACGGCTCATGGGCCGATTATCAGGGACCACGTTCGCTGTGTCTTTTTTCTCCACCAAGTATTAGAAAACCAATAACAGTACAAGAACAACTCCCTGCGTAAGCCCTCACTCCGAATCCAGTAGAACCGAGATTAAGAGTTAAGAGGGCAAGAAATAGGTTTGTTCACTTTTACCATACGTTTGTATGGTTGTACTGTCCATCTTTATGGCGGTACCGTTCATTGACAATTTAATACTTTCTATTTATGAAAACGCGCACCCTTAGTGTAGCTGGACAACACGCGGGGCTACGAACTCATTAGTCTGGTTCAAATCCAGTAGGGTGTGCCAATTCATACGCTGGGGTGTCGCCTAGATGGCCGAAGGCATCGGACTTTGACTCCGACATCGTAGGTTCAAATCCTGCCACCCTAGCCAATTTATTTAGTAACCATGGTGGGAGTAGTTCAATCGGATAGAGCACAGGGTTGTGAACCCTGAAGTTGCCGGATCGTGGCCGGTCTCCTACCCCAATCCTTAAATAACCCCTAACGGGATTCTTATCGTAGATTTATGTCAAATTTGACGAGAAAGAGCCCTTAAGGGTATCATGCGCGGGTGTTGGAACGGTATACATGCTTGTTTTAGAAACAAGTGGCGAAAGCTTGGGTGTTCAAATCACCCTCCGCGCACCAACTATTTTTCGTTAGACTCTTGACTTAGTATGGCAGACACGGTATAATACGTCCAGGAGGATTTATTATGAGTCTGTCACTATGTAAGAAATGTGGAGGACCAAGGGGTCTTGGTAGAAGATTATGCAAAGAATGCAGGAAAGTACAAGCAAGGAAGTGTGCTAAGGATAGCTATATTAGACGAGGTGGTCACAAAAAGCATAAACATACATGCCCTTTATGCAAAACGCATTTTGAAACATCCCGAGCATCTTCTACTTTTTGCACTAAATGTAGAAGAAAGAGAGGCCCTATCACTGGCCCAACAAATCCGTATATATGGACAAAAGAAGGGTGGGAACATAAGGTAATAGCAGAAAAATACATTGGCAGGGCGCTAAAGTACAGAGAGGTCGTACATCATATAAATGGAGATCCTAAGGATAATACACCAAAAAATATATCTGTTTTTACTCTTTCTGCACATGGTTCTCTACATAGCTTCTTAGTTGAAATGACGTTGATACACAAGTCTAGTAAATGCACTTGTCGTGGTACTATCTCCAATATAGAGTATATGTTATGGACTAAGCTCTGGAGCAAAGTTGCAAGATGCAAGATTATATTTATTGAGTAAGAATGGCCCGGTGATGGAATTAGCAGACATGCGGAGCTTAAACCTCCGTGCCGTGAGGTGTGCAGGTGCAAATCCTGTTCGGGCCACCATACACCAAGTATTTACGGAGCCCGATGATGGAAATGGTCTACATGCTGATTTCAAAAGTCAGATTCTGGGAGTTCGAGTCTCCCTCGGGCTACTATTTATAGGACTTTTCAAAAAAATGTATCCTACATTTGGTAATATATGTGCTCTTAGGTACCATGCCCAGTGACTGGCCAGAAACCCGGGTTCTTGGCCACCCACGTGAGCACTGGGCTCTCGGGTACAGTATTAAGTATTAGTAACGTATAAAAGTAATCGATAAGGTATCGATGGGGTATCGTACTCATATTGAGTACAATTGTACTTGATTAGGGGACAGTGGTATAAACCAATGTAAAACTAAGGAGGTTTATATGAAAATTTATGAGATATGGATAGGAAACTACTATACGGGCGGGGAATACTTCCCGCCAGCAGAACCAGAGCGACTACATGAGGGGATCGCGGCAATCGATTTTAAAACTGCCTGTATGAAATACCAGCTTATGGCTACGTTAGCCGGCATTGTAAAGCAGGAAGAAGAGGTGGGTTACGTGGATAACCAGTCATATCAATGGTTCTTTGATGCCGACAACTTACTACACGGTGTTATGGGCAGGTTCTACGAGACCAGAGAAGAGGCACTAAAATCGTTCACTGTTCATGAATAGTGAACATATAGATAAAATGAACATAAAATATATTTAATACAAACATAGCGTGGAAGGTTAACGGCGCGGGATTGTAAATCCCGTCCTCGTCAAAAACTGTCGTATTGGACTTTGGGGTAGGGGGGTTCGAGTCCCTCGCCTTCCACCATAAAAACACGTAGTACCACATGTCGGGTGCCGGAGATAACCGGATAAACCGCCCGGCTCCAAGCGAGCATCGACTAGGGGTCAAGGTCACCGCCCTTTCAAGGCGGGAACGGGGGTTCAAATCCCCCTGCTTGTACCAAACACAACAACAGATAGTTTCACTATTTGACATTATCTGGTTAAATATGATAGTATATAAGAATCCGTTGCGGAGTGGACTAGTGGTTACGTCGGGAGCCTCATAAGCTTTAGGTCGGTGGTTCAAATCCACCCTCCGCAACCATAAAATTTGACAGAGTACATCAACATATGATATAATATAGGTACTCATGTAGAGACGCAAAGCCCAGGCTACGGGGGTATGGGAATTAAGGCACTTGGGACGATTCCATACCCATTTAATGCGCTCTCGCTATCCAAAACTAAATAGTGGTTCCCTGGAACCCGCATCCGACGTCTATGACGGAAACGGTAAAAATAGTACAGGGACGCAAGCGCACGACGATCGGGATCGAAAGCCACTTTTTTTAATCTAATTATAAAATAATAAAACATCCTGAAGGATTATTGTATGACAGACAAAAATCTGCATACATCCCTGATGGTTCTTAGTTCTCCTCCTGTGGGTTGAATTCCCACCTGCTTGCGTGGCAGTAGTGCTCTTAGCGGAGTAACCTCCACGGTAGTAAAGTGTTTATGGGGGCGAAGGTTCGAATCCTTCGGGGAGAGCCAAAGACAACAACTTTTTTACATAGATGGTATAAACTACTAACTAAAACTTGGAGGTAGTTTATGGAGTATAAGGCGTATGTCAAACAAGGACGTGGCTGCGACTACACGATAGCGTGCGGGGAGACGGTCATTAATCTAATTTCTACGGACATGGTGGGCGCTAGGTTGGAGATGGCAAACCTTCTTGGAGATTACGAAGAGCTATCTTCGGTTGTTATTCTCGAAGTATGGAGTAAATGGGTTATGGATATAGACTCGATTTATAGAGCAATAGAAGATAGGAAAAAGCGTAACGAAAAAACCGACAAGGAATTAGCCGAGAAGCAAGAATATGAAAGACTAAAAGAAAAGTATGAATGAAAGGATGGGGCTGTATATCAGCGGGAGATTGGCTGCTTTGCAAGCAGAAGGCCGGGGGTTCAAATCCCCCCAGCTCCACCATCGTAAAGGAGATATTATATGAAGGTAACATGTATTGCTGAGCTACATATCACACAGGGTAGGGAATACGAAGTACACGGGAGTGACGAAGACCATTGGCACATAATTGATGATCTAGATAACCCAGTGGTACTTCCTAAGGAAAATTTTGCTATCGATCTTAAATGTAGTTCATATGAACTATTTAATGGTATAAACAAACAGAATAACATAGATCCAATAGGGGAGCGTTGAACACGTCCTGGCGGGTCTATTGATATATCAGCTTTGGGAAAGGCGGAACATAATTAACTCCGTACAAACCACAGTCCAGGGATTACCTGTATATGACTGAGACCCGGGCTATCAATATTTCGAGGGGTGGCCCAGATGACTAGGGCGCCCACCGTGGAGGATCATCGGTTCTCCGAGGTGGGAGGTCGCAGACTGTCAACCTGCCCCCTCGACCAATTATAATTATCATGCGCATGCCTGGCTTTTTGATTCAGGGCGCTTGTATCCCATTCCACGGCGGGATGTCCGCTGTTTAAGGCGTGGGGAAAGAAGGCGGTGCTGAAAGTAGAAGCACGGGTACTCGTTCTTGGTTGGGCGAACCCTCATTCGGAGGTGACATCCGAACCATGAGTGCGATTGTGGTTACAGCACATGCGCACCATACTGTAGTCGAGCTGGAGTAACGCCCAGCCCTTCTTTTTACCTTCTGCATATTAGCATAATTATGGTATAAAGTAGCATATCAATCCAGGAGGAAATACTATGGAATTCAAAGAATTTAAGAAATTACTACAGAGTCATATCGATTTGACTTTGGTAGGTGTGAACCATCTATTCGTAGCATCTGTAGACAGAAGCTACATGTGGGAGTTGTATCTTGACTCGTTCCCAAAAGGAACAAATGAGATCTATCGTGAAAGACGGGAGATGGAATGCACCGCCTGCAGTAGATTTATACGGGACTTCGGTGCTGTTGTTGCCATCAAGAACGGCAAAATCGTAACGATGTGGGACTTCGAAGTAGAAGATCCAACATACGGACCTGTTGTATTAGCCCTCGGAAATTTTGTACGAAGTCATGCCATCAGAGATGTCCACGTTACATTCGAGGCTAAGATGGGTGTCGATAGTAACCCTGAGCAGATGGAAGATGGCAAAGTAGTTACCTGGGAGCATATGTTCACAAAGCTCCCAAAGAGACTTGTCTGTACTTCGAATGAATCAGTTGGATCAGTTATGGGCGAATACAACAGCTCACACTCGACACTGAAAAGGTCATTGGATGAGCTTACACTCGATGCGATGGAAACTGTACTCGATTTGATATTCTCCAACTCACTCCACAGAGGAGAAGAGGCCAAAGGTTCTCTAACAAAGTTCCTTGGGTTTATGAAAGAGTACGCAAAGCTGGAAACTGATCTGCAGAAGGATCTGTATTGCTGGGAGAAGGCAGTAACAATTAGTCCTGGGCTATGCAGGTTGAGAAGCCAAGCTATTGGAACACTGTTAGTAGATGTTTCTGATGAAGAAATCACGCTTACTGAAGCAGTATACAAGTATGAAGATAAGGTTTCCGGTGGAAACTACAAACGTACTGACGCTGTTGTTACCAAGAAACAGACAGAGGCAGCTCACAAGAAATTTACGGAACTGGGGTACATCGATTCACTAGAACGCAGGTTCGCAGTGATAGGTGACATCACTGTAAATAACGTACTGTTTGCCAATAAGGATTCGGCTAATAAGATCACTAACGTTTTCGAGGATTTGGCTGAAGGAACTAAGGTAACGCCCAAGGATCTGAAGAACATCGAAGAGATCGGAATTAAGGATTTCATCACAAATGTACTTCCAAGATCCTCTAAGGTTGAAATCCTTTTTGAGGGCCGACACGTTGGAAACCTTAGCAGTCTGATCGGACCAAAGAACGTTGGATGCAAATCTATGAGTAGCTGGGATAACCCATTCACATGGGCTTATAAGGGCAACGTCGCAGATAGCATGAAGCAGAGAGTTAAATCTCTTGGTGGAAAAGTCGATGGTGTACTACGCTGTAGTATAGAATGGAACTTCGAGGACGATGACAGCAATGACTTGGACGTCCATTGTGTAGAGCCTAACGGTAATCGCATTGGATTCCAGACCAAGAGAGGCCACGCGTCAGGTGGAAACTTGGATGTAGATATACAGGATCCACGCAGAGAGCTTTCCAAAGGTTGTACTGCAGTTGAGAACATAACCTGGCCTAGCATTGAGAAGATGCAGGACGGGACATACCATTTCTTCGTGCATCAGTACGCATACAGAGGTGGCGTAAATGGGTTTAAGGCTGAGATTGAGTTCGGTGGCCAGGTATACCAGTTTGTATACGCTAAGACTCTCAAGCAGGGAACTAAAGTTACCATCGCTAAGATCAAGTTTAGCAAGAAGGACGGCATAGAGTTCCTTGAATCACTGAGTTCGACTATGGGGTCTACGGACGTGTGGAACATCAAGACTAACACGTTCCAACCAGTATATGCGGCAATGTATTCGCCAAATTATTGGAACGAACAGACAGGTGTTGGATCTCGTCACTATATGTTCATGATCAAAGACTGCAAGAACGACGAGAATCCTAACGGGTTCTACAACGAGTTCATGAAGTCTGAGATGAAGCCGCACCGCAGAGTGATAGAAGCTCTCGGTCGTAAGATGCAGGTGCCAGACTCAGAAGAACAGCTCTCAGGTATTAGTTTATGTTCAACAAAAAAGGACTCGGTAATAATTCGTGTGGAAGGACACGTACGAAGAACATTCAAAGTAAACATATAAATTTTCGCGAGGGGTAGCGTATAAAGCTGATGCACGGATAATTACCGGAGCAGGGACAGTGGTTAATAGCTGCTTCCCCCCGAGCCCAACTTAAGTAAATAGATAAAGGAGTAATGATATGAGTATATTTGAAAAAGCTGCACGAAGTAAATTAAGATTTGAGTATAAAGGGTCACAGAGTGTTGAGGATTTGTTCGACCTTCCTCTCGAAGTTAAACGGGGAAAGGAAACAATCAGACCTTTGAACGATATCTACAGAGCACTTAAGGGTAAGCTGAAGAAAGATGCTGGAGATGATCTGTTTGGGCCGAAAGACACCACAGACCACGAGACAGAACTTAAAATCGATATCGTTAAAAGTATCGTAGCAACTAAGCTCGCAGAAAGAGAAGACCGGGTGACATCCAAAGATAGAGCTGATAAGAAATCTAGAATTCTTGAGTTGATTGCGAAGAAGCAGTGTGAAGCTGATGAAGGGAAAACCATAGAAGAGCTGCAAAAGATGGCAGCTGAGTTATAAGGATATAAAAGAAGGCGGCGTGGAGCAAACAATGCTTCTGGTGACCATCGTGAGTAGCTCTCACACAGGAAACCTGTGGAAGTGGGGAGAAGGCAGCCCAACAGCGGCAGAGCGCCCAGAGACACGCTAGGTGCGTAGGCTTGTGCAGATTGAGTTCTGTTCAGAAACCGCGCATTGATAGTGCTTGCGTACGGAGCGAGAGGGGCTTGCAACCCCTCCCTTCTAAAATGTTAAAAAAGAGCGGCAAGTGCCAGGCACACGCTGAAGGAAGAATTGGGAAATAGATTTCTGATAAATGGGTCTTAGGGCCTACAGTTGATCACCACGATATCCACGTGGTACTCGTCCGGTCACAGGACAAAGAGGATACGCCCTTTTGCCTCGGAGACTAACGATCTCCTCTTTTTTACATCATAAATGATGTAGAGACAATATAGTAACTATTATATATAGTATTAATCATTTAAAGACAATATACTGCCCGGTTAACTCAATTGGGAGAGTGCCTGCCTTACAAGCAGGATGTCGTTGGTTCGAACCCAGCACGGGGCAATTGGGGGTGTAGCTGAGAGGCTTAGCTGTACGCTGTTAACGTATGTACACGGTGGTTCGAGTCCATCCTCCCCCGCCACTTGACATTACTACTGTTTCTGTTATAATTTTAGTATAGCAGGAGGTGTTAATATATGTCAGGTAATAAAGAGCATGTTAAAAAGTTTTACAAAACACGTAGAGGCCTATTACAGCGTATATTCTACTCGCAGAAGAGAACTGCAGAGAAAAGGTCCCATGTAACAATATATTACTCTCGAAAAGCATTTGAGAAATTTGGAATGGGGAGTAGATTATATCATTCGTTATTTAACGCCTGGGAGGATTCAGGGTATAACAAAGACCGGAAGCCTAGTTGTGATAGGATAGATCCTAATAAAGGATATTCTATGGGGAATATACAGTGGATGACACATCATGATAATCAGGTCAAGGGGATAGAGGAGCATATTAAAAAGTTGTCTATCCCAATATGCCAGAGAACCCTTTCGGGGGAATTCATCAGAATATGGTCTTCTTCCAGGGAAGCAACAAGATGCACAGGTGTTGCAAATGGCAGTATATCATGCTGTATAAACGGTAAATTTAAAACAGCGGGTGGCTTTACTTGGACACGCAGTTTATGTAAATCGAAAGTTCAACTTTAAATATACATGGATCAGTGCCCGAGTGGTTAAAGGGAACGCCCTTTTAAGGCGTCACCGCAAGGTTACCTGAGTTCGAGTCTCAGAGGGGCGACCATGAAAAACAGTTACAATTACATAAAAACGATTACAAAAGGAGTATTTCTATGAAATCTTTTTACAAGGCCCGGTAGCTCAGTCGGTAGAGCAGGAGACTGAAAATTTCCGTGTCAGTAGTTCAATTCTACTCCGGGCCACAATAACTTTCTATGGTATAAATCTATACAAATCATAGGAGGTGTATGGATGACTATAGTATCAGACGGTCGAATGACTGTAGAGGAGTCTAAGGACTCAAACAACCACCCGTATTTTATAATAAGTCAGGGCAGGGCTTTCGCGGATATAGGAGTTGCTGTCCTAAACTATACTATTTCGGGGAAGACAATGATGTCTAAGGTAGACATGAGGCAGCTTGCGAGAGATATAGAGGCGGTGATCGTCGAGGCGGAACGTATTTGGGATCAAATGTTACCTAGGGAGACGACTGTGGACATGCAAATTATGTTGCCGGGCGGATATACAAAAGAAGATGCTCACAATGTGATATCATCTATGTTGCATGACACAGAATTTCATATTCAGGATGTGCGCGTGCATATTGATGGCGGAGGGCAAGCAATATGAGTAAAAAACATTTTGAGCCTTGTATTTCCTGCGATTCGGACGATATTCAGATAGGGTTTGTGGAGTTGGTATGTGGCGAGTGCCACCATACAATGAAGCAGAGACACCCTTTGATTGAGGCTGCTCCCGAACTACTTACAGCTCTAGAGAAGATGAGCCCTGCAGTGGATATGGTGCTAAAAGAGATGAATGGCAAAGGTGTTATTGACTGGGGGTATTTGAATACCGCCCTTGTCGAGGCGTCGACAGCTATTAAGAAAGCAAAAGGAGAAAATACAGATGGGATGTGATTGTCATTTACATATGGAGATAAAGACAAAAGGGCATGATAGGTGGCTACACTGGGGACAGGTGTCACCTACCCGTAGCTACGCCATGTTTGCCAAGATGGCGAACGTTAGGAATTTCGGAGAAGATATAGAACCTATAGCTGATCCACGAGGGTTGCCCAAGGACATAACACTGGAAACCCAAATTGATGCAGGTTTGTGGGGGCGCGATGCGCATTCCCACTCCTACCTGGACGCCGAGGAGATAGGGGAGCTGGTGAAGTTCTATGATGAATGTGCTGGTAAGAGGTTTGGGTTCGAGTACGACTTCCTAGAACGCCAGTATCTTTTTGGAAATCCCTGGACGTGTTGGAAGAAATATCCAGAGGATAATCGTGCAGGTGTCACAGCTGTTAGGTTTGTATTTTGGTTTGATAACTAGGAGGTGGTTATGGATACATATGTTGTAGATTTCTCATGTAGATACATAAAGGCAGAGAGTGAGGAAGACGCTGCCAACAAGGTTTACGATGAGATACTAGCTCGAGAAGTAATGCCAGAGATCTGCTCTGTGGAAAAAGATACAGGGCCCGCACACCTTGATGAAAACGGTGAGGCGGAAGATTACGTAGAGCTTGAATATATCAGGAAGGTACGTAAGTCAGAGAAGACTGGGGATGCCACACAGCTGTTTGGTGGAGATACTGGCATCGACGCAGACTTTGAGCACTCGGAGTCTGATGATCTTCAATGTTGTACGTGTGAGTATATATTTACTCGTGGAGAGCTGACCCCGGGCATGGCGTGCCCTAAGTGCCAGAGCGGAAACTGGGTTGAGGGTACAATCGATGCGTAAGTTTGATACGACGTACATGGAAGAAGCCTTTTCTGGAACTGAGGAAAAGGCCAGGGAAGCAGTGATGAGAGACACCTGGGGACATCTGGCAGCTAAGAAGGATTGGGAGTATGACGGCTGGCTGGTATTTGCATATACCTGCTTCAGGTCATTCATAATCTTGGACTACGAATTTGCTGAGTTAGACGACTCGCCTTGGCTGCACGATGCTCTAAATGAGTACATAGATGTGTTCATTACCGCCAATGAGATTGAGCCGGGTACAGTTATCTCTGTATCTGGTCCGATGATAAATTATGAGCTTACTGGTGAGGTAGAGATACTTCACGAACCAGCTCCGGAGGCGCCATGATAGAATATTGTGATATATCCAAACGTGATTTGGAACTCCTTCTTAAAGGAGATAAAGATTATTGGATCCACTTCCATACCTATGACGGAACTGAGGTCATAATAAAAATGGGAGATTGTGACAGCGTACTAGAGGAATTTGAGGCTGGGAAAGTAGAGATAGAAGCCTTCCCTGATAAATAAACAGGGAGGGCTGGTTAAATTCCAGGTCGCTTGCCGAGGACTGTTGTGAAGGGAGTCAGGATAGTAACCTGATGAATAGGGCTCCAGGTAATAGCCTGGAACTAACTCTGTGAGCATTGGCACCGACGACCAGTCGGTTAAACGCACGGTAGGAATACTGTCGAGGGGTAATTAGAAGGGTAAAACCTTCTTTTTAACTATTAAGTAAAATACGTCGGAAAGTAGGGGAGTTTGGTACCCCGGGTGTTTTGGGAACATCAGGTCGTCGGTTCGAATCCGGCCTTTCCGACCATGGGGAAGCTTTGCGGAAAGACTCAGGACTCCAAATCCTGATGGCCCGGTCCGACTCCGGGGTTCCCCGCCAATTTATTTGACAATCATTGCACTTGCATGCCATAATGGGAGGACACATAGGGGGTGCAAGTATGAGAAAAAGAACAAGTCCAATATGGAAAATACCAATAGACACTTTGAAGGCGGCTGTTGCACAAGGTACTACTCTTAAAGCAATATTACAGTCTGTAGAGCTTTCGTATATATCGGGTGGAAACTATAGAACACTAAAGAAGAGGTTGCGAGAGGAGTGCATAGACTTCTCACATATAACTTTAGGTTTAGCACATAATAAAGGTAAAAGATTTTCCTTAAAGAAAATACCTCTTGCTGAAATAATGATAGAGCACTCTACTTACTGTAGATCTCATTTAAAAAGACGTCTTATAAAAGAGGGGATATTTCAACACAGATGCTCTCTATGTGGACTTGTAGGGGTGTGGAACGCGCTACCTATAGTCATGGTTCTTGATCATATAAATGGTGTTAACAATGATCACAGAATAGGAAATTTAAGAATGTTATGTCCTAATTGTAATAGTCAGCAAAAGACGTTTGCGGGGAGAAACAGACGTCCATATTTCTGTAAAAAATGCGGCAAGAAGCTTCCAAAGAAGAGATCCTCCAAACTATGCGACGAGTGTCTACACCAGGGGTATAGAAAAGTAAAGGATCGCCCGACACTCTGCCAACTACTGACAGACGTCCATAGCGTTGGATACTTGGCTACTGGTAGAAAATATGGAGTCTCTGATAATGCAATAAGGAAATGGATAAAGAAGTATAAGCGGGAATCGTATAATGGTTAATATAATGGGCCTCCAACCCATGGATGTCGGTTCAATCCCGTCTTTCCGCTCCAGCGAACGTAGCTCAATTGGTAGAGCATCTCGTTGCCAACGAGAAGGTTGTGAGTTCAAGTCTCATCGTTCGCTCCATACTTCTACGGTATAAATACATATACTAGTACAGGAGGTTTGTGATGGGTACGAAACCATATTGGAAGAAACACGAAGTGTGGAAGGTTGGGGCTCGTGGGCAGATAGTTACTCTAGGCGGGGAGCTAGTAACTACGGTTTCTGGACTTCCGGAAGAGAAAGCTAAGTGGGGAACGGACATGATTGTAATGACACCCACCCTGCTCAAGGCTCTGGAATCATTTATGGAATCTTGGAATAGCGGGTCTGCCGAGGACCAGAGTGAAATGTATAAGAACTGTCAGAGGGTAGTCCAGAAGGCTAAGGGAGGGGAATAATGGAACAATATACTACTGGCGCAGGCCGTAATTTGAGCGTGCACGATGGAACAAAATGTAAAGGGAAGTTCTGTGCTATACACAACCCATCTATGAAATGGCCAACGCATTGGCGATCAGATTGGGGTGGGTTTATGGAGTATACCTGCCCATGTGGGGTTGGCTACCCAGCACCGGAGGATGGTAATACCAAGGGTCACGCGTATGGGACGTGTGGTAATCCGGAGTGTGCCTCGGAATATGATAAGGCGTGTAAGAAGGTCGGCGCCCAAAAACCTAGCAGGGGTTATATGGATCTGGAAGATTTAGTCAGGGAGTTGGCAGATATCTACGAAGAACATGGCAACATGAAAGTAGAATACTCTAATCAGGCCGGATGCTTTGAATTTAGTGAGGACGCTATCGATATAGTTGGCGGCGAACTATCTGAGAAGAAGATGGTCATCGAGGCTTCGTACTAACGGTGGATAGAATGGATATGACACTTCGGGAACTTACATACGAAGTACGGGACGTTGGATGTGGTAAAGAAGGGCGATTTACAATTGTAAAGGATAGCTTTTACAACGAGATCGGAGGACTTCTGGAAGAAGATATACTAGAATATTGGGAAGACAATAAATAACAATACGGATGTGTAGTGTAGCGGTTAGCACGCAGGCCTGTCAAGCCTGTATCGGGGGTTCAAATCCCCCCACGTCCGCCAGTAAATAGGAGGTTTTATGAACAAAAAATTAAAAAGAACTAAGAAGTATCTGGAGCCCGGAACACGCGTAGAGGCTACGAGCGTAGAAATGGTAGTTATTGAGAGTGGCACTCGTTTAGTATTCTCTGAGATATTACCGGGATCGAACCTTAACGTGTGGGACGCTGAAAAAGAAGAGTGGCGGGATGTGCAATGGGATTGGGAATGTTCCCCTGCTAAGTTGTACTACAATGAATAGCAACCCATGCTTTATATGTGGAGATACAGATGCGCACCCTGTCGTAGACTACGGAGAAGAAACCGCGGAGGACACAACGTGGGCGTGTGATACGTGCCTACGAGCAACAGTTAGAGAACTTTAGGGAGGATTTTATGGAAAAAACTAAAATACTTTGCCCTGACTGCATGAAGGACAAGATAGTAACAGCAGACAGTAAGAACGGCATGTGCAACTACTGTGGGACAACCTATATAATCACAGGGCCAATGACAGTTCGCTATAATTAAGGTATAAAGAAACGTATTGCAGACTCTCAACACGGTTTGCAGTCATATTAATTTGGGTAGGCGCACCTGCTGGATAATGGAACAAGGGCTTTTAGACCGGGGTTTAATAATGACAATACTTACCTTGGTGGACTTTTCCCCATTCATGCCGTTATCCCTCCTTAACCGGTGGACAGTTGTGGGGGACCATCGAGATAGAAGGCGCGTATCCCCCACGCTTTTTTACGATATAATTTTTTTAAGGTATAAACTACTAACGACAAACGGAGGTAGTTTAAATGGAATTTGATTCAAACAAAGAATATATGATTGACGGGGGTCACATGACCAGGTTAGCGTTTGTTATGGGTCGCCTATACAATGATCGAAGGCTCTCCGGGGATGAGCGGAGGGATCTGGCCAACATCATGGATGTGGTGCTGCATGGGGCAGTTGCGTACAAGGGGGAGACCGCAGATGAATGAGCCGGGGAATTTCTTCAGTTTCTTTGTTAGCGGCAGCTCCAAAGAAGACTTTCAGTATGATCCCGGGCCAGCCCCGTACTACGTGGTGGCACAGGCTAGGGCGCATATACTGGTAAGTGTTATTGTATTTGCATTCAGTGAGCAGCACGCAAAGGGAATTATCCTTGACGCTATCCGTTTCAAAAAGAAGTGTCACCAGAAGTATATTAACTACTACTATGGGAAGGACAGCCCTCAGGATTACAGCGAAGCGAAGGAACGCGCCATTGCAAGATGCGATGTGTATCTGAAGGAGTTCGGGACGGTGTATAAGTTCACAGCCACTCTGCTAGATAGAAGGATGCGCGGTAAGGTCATGAAGGTAGGATGGGCAAGTAACGACACATTTGTATAGGGGGAAATTATGAAGTTTAATGCTGACAAAGAGTACATGATAGACGGAACAGGCCTACGTCTATTAGAGATTATTAAGGTAAGGCTGTACGATGACCGCAAGCTGGAAGGCGACGAACGCCGGGATCTTGCGAACACTATGGATGCTATATTACATAGCAGAGTAGTGGAGATCGACGAGAACCTGAAAGGGATTCACAGGGATATTAGCTGTGGAAATTAGAACAGATAACGGGATACTTTACACGAAAAAGCTACCTGCGAACTACGAACCCGCATGCTGTAACGACTGCGGGTGCAGGATTGGGTGGTCAGACACAGACCTTGCGGACCTGTTTGTAGGATACTGTGATGATTGCACGGCTAGGATTAGCCAAGGAGATGACGTATGAATCTATGGCCAGAAGGGATGACCGCTATTGGCGGAATAACAACAGAGGACCTTATGACCGAGGGCAAGTCTCTCATAAGCGAAGACGGTGAGAACAGAGAGTACGACAGGGCAATATGCGAGCTTATAGCGTCTTTTGTATCGAACCCAGATGAGGGCCTGGCTAACACGGCTTCGGTAGTATCGGATAAGATAGGTGCCGGGGACATATACGGGGAGGATGTATAATGGCAGAAATATCAAAATTTGTACAGTCACTCGATGACTTGGCAATAGAGATTGGAAAGCTCGCCGGAGAGCTCGATGGGGACCATATGGTCGACCTCTACAACGAGCAGTTCGCTGATGCAGGGGAAGAGCTGGAGTATCTGGGTGACAACCTAGTGGGGCTACTTGATGCCTAAACCAGGAACATACAAAAAAATAAGTAAGGTGTTTAACGAGTTCGATAACGAGTTCTCGAAAAGAATTGGTGCGATGCTTGACAACGGGGAGCTTATGCTTGCTGTGTCATACACAATCACGGGTCCTGTGTCGAGGCACCCTGATCTGTCACAGCACTTTATAAATGCTTTGAAAGTTACGAAGGATATGTCTAAAGAGGACGCAATGTACTACATAGACGGGTTAGAAGACGGGAGTCTTGTCCCAGTTCTGAGTAGTGGCGTGGACCTTGTTTATCCGCATGGTTCTGAGGTACGCATCCCAGATTACAACTACAAGATCGGGGAATTGTTTTTCAATAGTTAATTATATGGAGGGATGGTAGAGTTTGGTCGATTACACCGGTCTTGAAAACCGGAGGGCTTGTAAGAGTTCCGTGGGTTCGAATCCCACTCCCTCCTCCAAATATTAAATAGGCCCCCAAGTAACTCCGGGGGATAATGCTGTCGCAAGGCCTAAAAAGACAGTGGAGCGTGATTCTAAACTAGTTATGGGATTACGTTACCGGGGTTCCAAATTTACCCTGGAGGTTTATATGGAAGTTTATGAAATTGGAGGTCCTGATCATTTCGATGAGGAAACAAAGGCTAATGAAACAGATTATACGCTCTGGGTGGCAGTAGATAAAGGGTTAAAAGTAACCTTATGTGAAGGCGCAGATAAGGGTGTTATTGTTAAAAGTCTAAATAATATTACTGAGAAAGATGCTGGGATTGATATACACGTAACTACTAGGAAGGACTCGGTAATTAATGCTGTTGGAAAAGATGTCTATACAGATTGGTACTGCGAAGAATGTGGTAAAGAAGAAAACAGTAGGCTACTGTGGGAAGTCTTCAATGAGGGGCGACCAACGTGTAATTGTAGAGATAGATCCGATGCTATGATTCTATCGATTATTTATCAATAATGGGCTGAAATGGCAGCCAGGGCGGGGGTATACATTATGAAAAAATATACAATAGTAATATGTCCAATGTGCGCTTCAGAAGTTAAGGTTTTAAACCCTATGGATGAGCAATGCGATTGCAATAGTTGTGATCTTATTTGGACATGGCAGGATTCAGACGTAAAAGTCAAGTAGGCGGATCCGAATACTTGACACCAATACCTACACTTATAAACATGTGTAGGTATTTTTTAACTAATAACTGGTATAAACTCCTATATCAATGTAGGAGGAATAATTATGAAAGTACGAGAACTTCTCAGGGAGCTACTTAAACCCGACGTTCTAATGGAAGCGGACATTGACATTGGCTTCACGGATACCGGCGAGCAGGAGGCGAAAGTCGCATGCATCGATGGTGTACGCATTGCAGGAGATGATGTCATGCTCCAGGCTTCCCCGGGCTCCTCGAAAGCCAGTTTATATGACAAGCTAATGCTGCACACATACAAGTACCGTATGCGTATAGAGCTGAATCATATGATTGAGAATAAAGATATTTCGGCTGAGCACGCAGGGGCTCTTTGGTATGAGGTTTGCAGTAGGAAAGGTTGGATGATTTGTAGTGATGTCCCACCGGATATTATATATGCTGCTCTCAGTGCACTATATAATACACACAATGCGGAGGTAGAATTATGAAAATTAGAGAACTGATTACGGAACTAATGAAATGTCCAGCAGGAATAGATACCACGGTGTTCGTTGGTCACTCAGACACCTGCGCAAAAGATGCTGATGTAGTGTCAGTTTGCATAACAGGCGGGGAGGTACTGCTATTGATCAACCCTACCCCCGCGACCGTGAAAATCACACCGTTTGAAAAGCTTCTGGAGAATGACCGGAAGTGCAACCTTAGGGCGGAAATCGTGAACATGATCGAGACCCAGGAGATAGGGCTGGGGGAAGCCCCTGCCCTATGGCATGCTGCGTGCAAAACCAAGGGTTGGCAGTCTCATATCGATGCTCCGTCACTTATTGTCCGGCACATGCTGGTACAGTTCGCTGTCGCGTCTACAAAGGAGCCAGCACTATGAGATGTTTCCTAGAACATCTTCGAAGCGATGTAGTTTCGCACAACGCTGAGAACCGGGATAACACCCTCCACTTTGCACAAAATGAGTTCGAGAACATAACCAGTATGATCGATAAGGAGCTCAAGAGAACTGAGGACATGGTTACTATATCCTGGGCTGTGGAAGACATAATGGGAATTCGTGAGGGCTGGACACGTGAGCAATGCACTGCTGCCCTAGAAGATATGTCTAGAACATTACAGGATAGAAGCGTTGAGGAAGGCTGGACTATAATAGAAGACTTGATCACGATTCTATATGCGAAGTACAAGGTTGGGAAACCCGTTAACGGAATAAGTATCAATGGTGATGAGTGGCTCTTGAACGACGATAACTCACTAAGGCTGTTCGAGAGCATTGGCGAGGCTAAGCAGTGGCTACGAGACCACGGTGTCGTACACTTCGAAGGCATGCGATTCGAGTTGCACGAGGTACCGCCCTCATGACTATCGACGAAAAATGTGTAAAGAACTTAGAGACTATGGATATCGTCGCTTCAGAGGATAACGGGGTTGTGTACGTACACGTACAGGGCACCATGCTACAACTGTCTGAGTCTGAGATCCAATTCCAAGCGGATGAGTGTGATAAGCGTATGCTTGGCGAAGAGTAGCATAATGGAGAGCTGGTCGAGATGGCTTAAGGCGCGGGGTTGCTAACCTCGTGGGCTAGAGATAGTCCCCAGGGTTCGAATCCCTGGCTCTCCTCCACATAGACATAGTATCTATGCACATGTCTATGTTGCGACATTTACTGCGACATTATGTGGTGTAGGTCGCGGAGACACGGCATCTGACACAGAACCTATGGCTACAGGCACAACGAAGAACACGCACACACCTTAAAAATAAATAGGGGGTATTATTTTGGAAATGCTAACATCATTTAAAGAAATGGTAGGTAAGACTATCGCAGACGTAACAGAGTGTGACTGCAACTCAGAGGTAGTTATCACGTTTGAATTTGGGAGTTTCGTAGTGCTAACCCCCGTAGATGAGGGGTACTATGATGAGAGAGACCTGCAGATAAAAGTAGAATTATCACCCGCCGACGATGTACTCGAAGAAGGCGGGGTTATCTCTGAGGAAGAGTGCAATAGGAGAATGAAAGAACGTAACGCAAAGTCTTCCGCTAAGTCAGAGCAGCGTGACAGAGACACCCTGGCGAGATTGAAAGCGAGGTACGAGGATGAGTAGGGACAAGCTACTCAAGAGACTCGATATCCAAGAGGGGATTGAGGGGAGCACACCTAATATCAGGGCACTCCGGGATGTGGTTGGGATACTGAGAACCGCTATGCAATGGCAGATGTTAACTACTGTTGGGTGGCATCGGTATGGGAAGAACTCTTTCGAGACACATAGGTTTTACTACGCCACAGACGAGTTGTGGGAATTGCTACGATATATGGAAGAAAAATAATACGGGCAGGGATAGTCAAGCTGGTAAGACGCGAGACTGCAAATTTCGAGATCGCGGGTTCAAGTCCCGCTTCCTGCTCCATAAATAGGAGAACGATATGCATAGATTTATTGGTATTACAATTGGAATTGTATTAGGTTTGTTTGTAGGCTACTTGGTGGTTGGTTCCAGCGCTAACGTGGAAGCTATCACGGCACTGGCCCCCGATGCTATCAAAGCTCGCGGTTGGACGGTATTACACTGCGATGGGTGGCAGCGGGGTCGATTTGATACCCACGGTGGAACCGTGCACTATATGGTCTTTGAGACAAACAGCCCTACATTGCGGTACAAAGTAGAGGTATCTATGTGGGACGGGAAGTTGCAGTGGTACTATAACAATCCGATACTTCTTTCATACCGACAAGAGAAGGATCTACTTCGTAGTTCGGGAGGGCAGAATGAACGTAGTAAAGGGGAGTAGGTACTATTCCTTTGGCGGGAAAAAGGTTGGTACTGGGTGCACCGTTGAAGCTACGGCAGACGGATTCACTCTATCAAGAGGAGATTGCGGGGAGAAGGTTTTCGCCGGTATTGTAGTTGTCGTTGGGGATAACTCCAAAAGGACAGTAGGGGATAGCAGGTCAGATTGGATGTGTTCTGCGTTCTTCCCCGAGTAAGAATAAAGAGTGAAAATTGCAGGCCCATCGTCTAATGGCAGGGCGCCCGGCTCATAACCGGGTTATCTTGGTTCGAATCCAGGTGGGCCTACCAAATATTAAAATAGAGATATATCATGTACGATATATCTCTTTTTTTTAATGTTGACTTTCCGACTACGATATGTGTATAATGATAAGATCATATTATACACGATAAAGGAGTAATTATGAAAAAGTTAATGTTAGTAATGTTGTTGTTTGTTGTTGCTATGTCTGTACCGTGCTTCGCAGACACAGTGGCTAAAGTCGCTGAGTCGGCTAAGGCACCTGTACCATTCATGGAGGAATGGGGCGCGATTATAGGGCAGATAGCCTTGATATTCATATCAATAGTTGGGGCTGCAATATCCGCATTTCTGCTTCTTATAGCTAAACTTGTAGCTCGAAAGTTTGGGTTCGAGATAGACGAAAAAGAAGAAGCATACATCGAAGGGAAACTGCAGATAGGTATAGGAGCTTCCGAAGCATGGGCTAGATCTCTGAAGAACAAGCCTACAAGTCATGAGAAGATGATGAAAGCTCTCGAAGTCGCAGATAGCGCAATGGGCAAAACTAAGATTAAAAAGTATACTCAGAACAAGCTTATGTATCTTGTGGAGTCTTTGTTAGACAACGACGCTACTAAAAAAAAAGGATCGAAGACCCTGAATTCCCAGTAGAAGTATTAAAACAAGTCAATAAATTTATAAACAACCTCCATGTACCGAAATTTACAAACTCGGTGATGGAGGTTGTTTCTACTTGGTTGGACAGAAAACACCCATTAGATGAGAAATTGTACCAACACATAAAGCATGTAACTAGCCTTGTGGCACACGAGCTAAAGACCAAACGGCTCACAAAAGATTGTAGTGATGCAATTGGCAAGTTACTATTCAGACTATACAAGGTAACCACAGTGTATAGAAAACAACGAAAGGGCGTAGCATTGGCATCTGCTATTAGGGCTATTGAATCTTTCGGACTAAAATTTGTAGAGGAGTATAGGAAATGAAGAAATTATTAATTGTTATTATTCTGGTTTTATTTATGGTTCTGTCAGTGTATGCTGACGACGGTGGGCATTTCAACGACAAGGACATATGGATTCCGGACGACCTCACTATCCAGGCAACGTACAAGATTCCAGAGCTTACCACAGGAGTTATCTTCGATAAGAACACAATCTATACCACGTTAGGTGTGGAGATTTACGATAGGAGAAAAATCTGCGGGGATATACTCGTATCTAACGGACTAATTGCCCTGAGCATAAGCAAACGTTGGACTAGCATCATCGAATTCAAAACAGGGATATTCGTGGCATACTCATGGACACACAGATGGTCTAGAAAATCACCGGGGTTGACATTTGGGTTGAGTTTTCTATTGAGCAAATTCTAAGGGGTTACTATATGGTTGATAATAGACCGTCATGGAATCAATACTTCATGAATATTGCGTATCTAGTTTCTACAAGATCCTCATGTCTGAGAAGAAAGGTGGGGGCTGTTCTTGTGAAAAACAAGAATGTAATAGCAACTGGGTACAATGGGGCACCAAAGGGCATCCAACACTGTGAGTACGAATCCGGGGGTAAGTACGAGTGTCTCAGGAACCACTACGAAGTTCCGTCTGGACAAAGACAGGAGATCTGTAGAGGTCTTCACGCAGAGCAGAATGCCCTGATACAGGCTGCGACCTACGGGGTATCTACTGAGAACTCTGTCATGTTTTGCACACTCACACCATGCATTGTATGCGCCAAGATGATGATCAATGCCGGGATATCAAAGATATACTTCAGTAAGGGCTACCCCGAAGGACTGGGGCTGATCATGCTGGAAGAAGCTGGAATAGAGCTCGAACACATTAAGTTTTACAGGATTGACTACGGAATAACATAATAAGATTGCTCGGCATTTTCTAACAGTTGCTCAGCATTAGTACAAAAAGAGATACATCGTATATGATGTATCTCTTTTTTTATGGTATAAATATATATTAAATTGCAAGGGGGGTTTTGTGGGATCATGTGTAGACTCTGTAATCGTACAAGGTGACGACTTGTCTGTGAAAGACATAAAAACTAAGTTCCAGGATATACAGGAAGCAGACCGACATGTGAATGGTCACAGCTATAGCGGTACTTTTGGTATGTGCGAAGGTCTAAAACAAGGACTTGCCACAGTAGACACATATGAAGAAGCATCGGAATACTTGGAGGAGAACACGGACAAGTGGGAAGCGGCAGCGGCAGTGCGGTACAAAGGAAGTAAGGGAGGCCTGTTCACTATGGTAGGTGGGTGGTGTTCCGAATGAAGAGTGTTGTGTTTTGTCCAAATACTGGGTCGGGCATTTTACTACAGAACGAAATCTATGACTTACAAGAGTATCTCGTATCATACGGCGGGGGGATGGGTGGTGCTAACGTACGACATTATGGGAAAACCATAGCTAAAGCTGACGAACATGGCTTCATTGTGATCGCAACGCACAAGGGTGAAGAGATAACGCTAAACACTAGGTACATAGTGTACCAAAAGCCTATGCGGCTGGTAAAAGTTGTATCAGATGATATTAAGACTGCAAACTACCGCGACGATAAGTACGAAAAGTATATTAACACCATATGGTACAAACTATACCACGGCGAGAAAGCTGTGTTTAGCGATGAGTATCACTCAGGTTCGTTTTCCGATTTACGTGATCGTAGTGTAAGCACAGATTTAGAAGCAGAGTATAAATAGTTAATACTATATATACTATTAATGAACAGGAGGAAGTAAGTTATGGATATGGGAAAATTAGTTTTAGGTATTTTGGCAGACCCGACAAAGATTGATGGCTTTATTGAGCAGTATAAACCAGGGATAGACTCTATAGCAAGCGCCCTTGCGCCTATGCTAGAGAAAATAGGTGATTACAGAAACAGGCGTGTGGTAGACAACTTTAAGTTTTTCACTGACAATGGGTTCACTAGGGATGAAGCTATCATACTCATACTCGGCGGTGAACCAGCTATCAAAGAACAGCTTGACAAAAGGAGAAAGTAGATGGGATACACACATTATTGGAAACACAAGAGGAAGGAAGAGGTGACGGATGAACAACGGAAAAGAATGGCAGACTTTGCACACAACGCTATCAAGTTGTGTAACGTACCCATCGCAGATGGTTGGGGTGAGGGCGGAGACCCGGTCCTTACAGAAAAGTCCATCCGCTTTACTGGGAACGGCCACGATGCACACGAAACGTTCTCACTGCTCGACACAGAAGGGTTTCAGTTCTGCAAAACAGCAAGAAAGCCGTACGACACTGTAGTAGTTGCATGTCTTACATATGCTCAGGAAATTGGACTATTTACCGAAGCATGGTCCTCTGATGGCGACGAAGAAGATCATCAAGATGGTCTCGCCCTATATGACGAGGTCATGAAAGAGATGACCCAGTATGACGAAGCATGAGTAAGAAACGATACGATATCTGCCCAGCATGTCAGGAGCTTGGGCGGGTATTTGAGAACATGATCCTGGAAAAAGGGGAGATTGACTTCATATGTGATTGCGGTTGTACGTGGACTCGTAGTTTCTACAGTGATGCAGCGGTTGTGACTAGCTGCTCGTTATGTGGAGGTCGTGGGTTTCTGTACTCGCAGATTTTCGACGGGCAGTATGACGTTGAGAGATGTGATACCTGTGAGAAATATGATTCCGATGAAGATGCTATGGGCGATAACAGACAGTTAATAGCAAAAGAAGCTAACTTCGCTCGAACATTTCACGAGGACATAATTAGGTTCCTGGAAAACATAGCCCGCGGCAACATGCTTGATGAAACCGATGCTACGTGGCGGGATAGTCTGCTTGCAGATATAAAAGCATACAGCAACCTGCAGAAGGACACAACGGAAGCCTCCAGGAATGAGATGAGATCGGATACTCTTGATAAGGATATTGGTAACGAGATGTTATTTCGGGAATCACTGGAGTACTTGCACTGTCTCATGAATGGCTATGAAGTTAATAATGGGGAGGACTGCAAGGTACTGGCGTTTGGAGGGCAGTTTTCTCTGGGGAAAATACGGAAGTTTCTGAGTAGACATAGAGCTAAATAAGTACGGGGTCAGCATCGGCTGGCCCTTTTTTTATGGTATAAAGTAGCATATCAATAACGGAGGAATTACAATGAGTGAAACAGAAACATTAGATTTTGTAGAGAAGGCGTTGATGGCGGATTTGATCGATTCTAAAACAGAGGATGTCAAAAAAGATAACATAGTGCTCCAAACAGCAATATGGGATTCAGATATCGCAGAGGGTAATATTGAAGTACTGCAGGAGAAATACCCGAAGCTCTGCAAGGTGAATCTTCCGACGTCGGAAGAAGGGTACGAGTCTGGGAATGGGGAAGGTGTATGGGGAGTTGCTTGTAACGAGGACTCTTTCAATAAAATCAACGACGAGGGATCTAACGGGGATATAGTGTACATAGCCCTACTAAATCAGCCAGTATGCCATCAAGATGTGAACTGGGGAGACATCGTGGTAGCCAAGACCCGTGGGGAGTATCGTCCTACAGCTGAGATAGGAGGATCTGATGAGTAAAATATTGACAGATAAGGAACTCGCTCAGATCATAACAAAAGCATGCAATGATGAATACGTAATAGATTGCATGGACAGCTATATACACTTCCTGGAAGATCTTGGTTCGCTTATAGCTGACCATTTCGGGGGTGTTCGGGGATCAGTTGACTTCGAAACCGCAGATGAAAAATATTATGTAGCATTTGAGGTTGATGAAAGCGCCCCGCTTTATGGCGGTGTATTCCGGGAATACGATACGGATGTTACCTGGAGAAACGGGGTCGAGACATGACCGACGTATACGATAATGAATGCTGGGATGGGCCATATAAGAGGATAACCGCTGTAGAAGCATACAGTAGGTTTAAATCTAGTCAGCCTGTGTTTTTGATGGCGTCTAATACGCGCCCAGGAGGTTTCTGGGTACAGCCGTGTGAGATTACTAATCGAGTACCACGGTACGATGGACCCGATGCAATTAACAAAGAGTGGCATCGGTGTGCAAACGCCTTCCACTACTACAACTGCTCCGACGAGCTCGGGTTAAAAATACATTATTACAAGGGGAGATAATATGTCACATTTTTGCGTTATAGTTACAGGAGACAAGGTAGATAAGCAATTAGCACCTTTCCATGAGACATCATCTGGGAAGTTTGCAGAGTTTATAGATGAAACAGAGCCGGTGCTAGAGGCGTGGGGAGGAACCTTCAAAGGTATGTACGCTCATATACAGGACAATGGGAAACCGGCCGGGGATAGTCATGCGTATAGAAAAGCTGCACGGAAAGGCCTCAGTCCTATGTTCCATTTCGAACTCGACGGTATTAAAGCCGAGGAGTGCGTGGATATACCATACTCGGAAAGATATGCTACTATAGAAGAATTCGCATCGGACTATTATGGCTACAAGGCTATTGGGTCCGGGCTCTTCGGGCGGTACGCCAACCCAAATGCTAAGTGGGATTGGAACGAAGTAGGCGGTCGTTGGACAGGGTTCTTGCAACTGAAGAAAGGAGCTACAGGAACAAGCGGCTCTCCTGGGTTGTGTACCCCAAGAAATGATGATCCTTCTCGCGCTGATAGGGCATTGAGGTCAGATGTGGACTTCAAGAAGATGGTGAGAAAAAAGCGTGCGGCCGCAAAGAGGAGGTACGACGGGATTGCAAAGCTTTATGGTGGGAAGATAATGAAGCTGGAAAAAACACGGGAAGAAATCTCAGAAGAAATGAATAATGGTAGATCGGGAGACGAGCCTATTTCATTAGATGATACTCATACCGCGTACTGGACTCAACCAACCCTGTTAAAGCTGGAATCTCTAAGAGAGGACATGGCGCAGAAGAAAATACCGGAAAATGGTTTGCTTTTGTGGGGGTTTGACATAGGCGTCCTTACAATGGGTCGAGAAGAGTACATTGAGAGCTGTGGCATTAAGGCTGTTTCCTCCTACGCTATATTGCACAAAGGTAATTGGTTATCTCGTGGAGATATGGGTTACTGGGGTATGTCCTCGAATGAAGATGACACGTGGGAAGAGAAAGCATACGAATTTCTAACAAATCTCCCAGACGATACGTTACTAACAATAGTAGATTGTCATATATAAAGGAGAGAGCTTCGGCTCTCTTTTTTACGGTATAAACACACATATCAATACAGGAGGAACTTTATGTATATCGAAAAAGAAAAGTATAAGGGGTTTGAGATAGAAATTCATGACGACGAATCTGCCTCAAGTCCCCGGGAGTGGGACAATATGACGACCATGATATGTATGCATGGTAGCCTGTCCTTGGGGGATAAGCACGGGTACGGTTCAAATGATTTCTATGGTTGGGAGGGGTTGAAAGAACGACTAAAAAAGGACTATGATATTGTAAGCGAGATTCTACCTATGTACATGTACAACCACTCAGGGATCACAATATCTACAACACCATTTAGCTGTAGGTGGGATTCTGGACAAATTGGGTGGGTATTTATTTCGCAGAATAACATAGACATATGCGGAAAACCCGCCGATATGAACGCATCTATCCAATGTGAGGTGGAGGAATACGACAAGTACCTGGGAGGGGACTGCTACGGATATATCATTGACGGACCATCGACGGAAGATGATGACTCTTGTTGGGGATTCGTAGGCTTGGGTGTGGCTATACTCTACGCAAAACAGGCTATCGATGGCATTATATCCTACAATGCAAAACAGAGCAATGAGGAATTTAATAAATCCTTCAGAATGAACACGTACAAGGGGTACTTAGACCCATTGGTATTAGGGGGTGCAATATGATAGGTATGTATCTACAACTGTTTCACGGTCGTAAGAACCCTGACGATGATATGGAGAAAAAGTATGGTGGATGGGGTCCTGACGGTCCTATCTTCTGGATTGAATCTCTCAACGGGACGTACGCCAGTGAAATCAGGTTCTCCACTCAGGACGAGGATGATTGCTCCCTTGCATACTTCGAGGATCTACTATATTACGACGGTATGTTCTATGGAGACTTCCGGGTCCGCTTTGCATCGCTTAGTTACTTTGCACAGGATAATGATCAGTTAAAACTCGTAAGCGAATACTCCGAACTAAAGGCCGATCTCCCGGGAAAATACGTAAAGGCTAAACCGATGGATCGGAGACAGTTGTGCTTGGAACTAAATGCAAAGCTAAAAGATTTCACAGTTAGTGTCAAGGATATCTTGGAAGAAGCCGAGGATTTCGACATGAGAAAAGCGGTCGGTGCTCTGGGGACTATGTATGATGAAGCACGTTCGGATGTGGCAGATCAATGCTCATTGATACTTCGTGGGGAGATGCCCCGTAAAGATTATGTGGAATCACGACATGTTCTGTTCACACATAAGGACACTCATTTCGAGTATGATACGCTAACAACGCTAGTACATGTGTGCGATGACGGAGAAAGCTGGATCCCTATTGAGGATATACTACGAAAGAAACGATTCAAATATAAAGGATATG
>Ga0222626_1000285_pt1 | contig 32979 bp, 35 predicted proteins | sample AntAcemetageno91_FD_179862 | JGI IMG/M metagenome (GOLD analysis project Ga0222626, IMG submission 179862) | Saline water microbial communities from Ace Lake, Antarctica - #91 | ecosystem: Environmental > Aquatic > Non-marine Saline and Alkaline > Saline | place: Antarctica: Ace Lake | collected...
CTACGTCTGACTCGACGGCAGTATTATATTACGGTAGCGATCGTAATGGGATTTTACGCATTAATCTTGGCCTTGGAGTACTTCCAAAATCGCCAGGGGTTCAAGATTCAATATGAGCTATTCCTTTTTTTTCTGTTCGGTATTTTAATGACATGGTTTGCCTTCTTTGGCGGGTATGTCTCGAATCTCAGGCGACGCCTGCGGGAACAGAAGGAGGAAATCCAAAAAGCCAATGAAGAGCTCAAACAAATGGCGATTGAAGCGGAGGCAGCAAACTTAGCCAAAAGCAAATTTTTAGCCAACATGAGCCACGAGATCTGCACTCCCATGAATGGGATCATCGGCATGACTGAACTGGTCCTGGGCACCGAGTTGACCGGAGAGCAATGGAAATATTTGGAAATGGCAAAGATGTCAGCAGATTCACTGCTGGCACTGATCAATGACATCCTGGATTTTTCCAAAATCGAAGCCGGAAAAATGGAGCTGGAAGCGATCGATTTTAACCTGCGCGTCACCCTTGAAAATGCTGCCGACACCCTGGCGTTGAAGGCTCAGGAAAAAGGTTTGGAGTTGGCCTGTCACATCCGGCCGGATGTGCCCACCGCTTTAATCGGCGACCCGGGCCGGTTGCGCCAAGTCATCGTCAATATAGCGGGGAATTCTCTTAAATTTACCGAAAAAGGCGAAATTGTGATCCGGGTTGAAATGGAATCCAAGACAAAAGATTCGGTAAATCTCCATTTCATGGTATCGGACACCGGCATCGGGATTTCTCAGGACAAGTTGGATTCGATTTTCAAAAGTTTCGAACAGGTGGATGGTTCCACCACGAGAAAGTACGGTGGCACGGGTCTGGGATTATCCATATCCCGACAGTTTGTTGAGATGATGGGTGGAAAGATCCATGTGGAGAGCCCTTGGGATTGTCGATTGAAGATTGTCGATTGAAAAATGGGGAATCAAAAATCCAAAATCTGAACAAGGGTCAAGCCGACTTCGCAAAAGTGGCGCAAGCTACGACGGCTGAATCCCCAACCATCAATCGCCAATCGCCAATCATCAATCCAAAGGAGGTCCTGGTAGCATTTTCCATTTCACCGTCTGCTTTAAAACTAAGCCGCTCGAAAGACATCAGGATCCCGCTTCTCAAACCGCAAGAGCTTTCAGGAATGCCGGTTCTCATTGTGGACGACAATTTCACCAACCGTATTCTGCTCCAGGAAATGATAACGTCCTGGGGTCTTGTTCCGGCTATTGCCGCCAATGGGAAGGAAGCGATTGGTCTTTTCAACAAGGCCTTTGATTCCGGAAGGCCCTATCGATTGATTTTATTGGATCTACAGATGCCGGAATTAGATGGTTTTGATGTGGCCAAAATGATCAAGGACGCTCCTTCGGGAGGAGACGTAAGAATGATCCTGCTTTCTTCCTCAGGGCAAAGGGGTGATTCCGATCGCTGCAAAGAGATCGGCATCTCAGGGTATCTGCCCAAACCCATAAAGCAATCGGATCTATTTGATGCCATCCTGATGACCATGGGGCTTCCCTCAGAAGAAACGCCGACGGTCATCACGCGCCACAAGGTTTATGAAGAGCGGGAAAGTTTTAATATTCTGCTGGCTGAAGACAACTTGATAAACCAGACCCTGGCCATAAACCTTTTGGAGACAAGGGGACACCGGGTTACCCTGGCGGCGAACGGGATAGAGGCTGTTGAAGCAATTAAAAAAGGTGATTTCGATCTGATTCTCATGGATATCCAGATGCCGAAAATGGATGGGTATGAAGCCACAAAAGCAATTCGGAATTTGGAAGGCGAAAGACAGAGGAAAGAAGTCAGAGGACAGAAGTCAGAAGACAGAAATCAGGCAAAAGTAACACCAGCCGCTAACCCATCAACCATCAACAATCGCCCATCAACAATCGAAAGGGTTCCAATTATCGCCATGACGGCTCATGCCATGACCGGGGATCGGGAAAAGTGCATCGATGCGGGCATGGATGATTATGTATCCAAACCGATCAAGCCGGAAGCGCTTTACAATGTCATCAATAAAGTTGCCCATAAATCGAAGAGTGAAAAAGAGCAAAAACAACCACATTCCTCACAAGGCTCAAAAACCTTTTCTCCAACGACTTTTGACCTGTCCAGTGCCATGGAGACAGTTTTAGGCAATAAAAACCTTTTTCGGAAAATCGCCGGCATGTTTATAGAAGGCTGTTCTGGTTATATAGCCAGGATCAAGGAGGCAATTGCAGGAAACGATGCCGGTATCCTTGAGAGAGAAGCCCACAGCCTGAAAGGTGCTGTCGGCAATTTCGGCACTAAGGAAGTATACGAGGTGGCCTCTCGCCTTGAAAAATTAGGAAAAGAAGGGGAAATGGCAACAGCGGAGGAGGGCCTATCAAACCTTGAAAGAGCTCTCAACGAATTAGTATCTGAGATGAAAATCGTTTTGCAGGAAATGAAAAAATGAAGATTCTGATCGCTGAAGATGATACAATACAAAACGTTGTTTGAACACGCTGGGATTGATGAATAATTATCCTAATCATAACAATCTGTAGCTTTGAAATTATCAATAATACTATGTGGTATGTTTGAGCATCTTTTTAAATGTTCTCACAACACCATATATTGTGGCTCTCCCTTTTTAGTTAAAATCTGAGAAAAAAGCCGTCGCTTTGCTGCGCCGAAATCAAATTCGTTTGCCCTGCATGGGTCGGGCTAAAAATGCTTGCCAATTTCATTATGGGTTAGTATTCAGTATGTTGATGAAAGGAAAAAATATGTTTACAAAGTCAAAGGTATTTGAAGAAACGTTAAAAAATTACCTGGGCCAGCTGGGCCGGATTGAATTTAAATATTTAGAAAACATACTCGGGGTAGGGGTTGAAAAAGATGAGGTTATGGTTCCTTTTTTCAGAAAACCGTACCGAGTTTCTACAAAAGGTGTGAGTGACCCATCCGGAAAGCAACCGCCTTTGGAAATAAGCGTTGTCCTATGCAAATATCTTCTTCTGTACCCGAAAACAAATCCAATTGACGACCAGTGGGTATCGTACAGAGATTTTAAGGACTCCGGTCCATTAACAAAGTTTTTTTTAAATGCCGTGGAACAACCGGTGGCCAATCATTTTTCAGGAAGACTGGATGAGCTTAAAACGTCATGCGAGTTGCTCGGAGGATATCAACCTTTTATCGAACTTTCGTATGAACTCTCCGTGCAGTTCAATCCCCTTCCCAAGGTTCCGCTTCTTTTGCTGTATAATGATGCGGATGATGAATTTCCTGCGCATTGTTCAATACTTTTTGAACGGCGGGCGGAAAAATATCTGGATGCGGAATGTTTGGCGATTTTGGGAATGCTGCTTTCCGTATACCTAAGAAAGCGAACAGAAAAGGAATTACATATTAAATACGAGTGAGTTAACTTCAAAAGGGGGAAACCATGTTTAATCCGGAAAAACTTTTAGGCGGGTTGTTGATGGGGGGATCACGCCGGCGCTCGGGCCTCGGCAGTCTGGTATCCGGTGGTGCCGCTCTCGGTCTTGCGGGCGTTGCAATGGAGGCTGTGGAACATTTTATGGATAAATCCAAGGCTTCCGCATCCGGCCGACCTCCCCCCGGACCGGCTCCCGGTCATACCCTATCACCTCCGAAACCACCGCCCACGCCCGGAGGGGTATTTGAGCCGCCTCCGCCCCCCGGAGCGAAAGCGGCTGCACCCCCTCTGCCGCAATCACCGGCACCCATTGGACCTCCAAAAGCTGATGATGCTGAAGGTGGCCAGGATGCTGTTTTGCTGATTCGCGCAATGATTGCCGCTGCCAATGCGGACGGCATGATTGATCAGGAGGAGCGAAACCGTATTCTTGGAAAACTGGAAACCGTGGATTTCAGCGACCAGGAACACTCTTTTATTGTTCGGGAGCTCTTGTCTCCTGCCGGAATGGAGAGTATTGTAACACAGGTAACCTCGCGGGAAATGGCCAAACAGGTTTACACGGTTTCACTTCTGGCAATTGAGGTGGATACGGATGCTGAACGGACGTATATGAATACTTTGGCCCAACAACTGGGACTGGATGAAACGGATATTACCGACATCCACCGGAAACTGGGGATTGAAAAACCATAACCGTTAATGGCTCAGGTTTCGGGGTTCGGGAAATCCAATTAACTTTATCGAATATAGAATGATGTTCAGAAATGGTTTAAAAACCTTCAATCAGGTTCAAAGTCAAGGCGGGGCGAGGGATTCAAACGCAGGAATATATTTAATATTTCGAGTATTGAATCCTTCGGTCCAACACAGAAATTGGGCCTGAGGGGAGGTTTTGAAGCCATTTATAGGCAACACAAGGAGGATTTATCATGTCACAGTGGTATTTAAGTTATGACGGTAACCAAATTGGCCCATTTGACAAGGAACAGGCCATTGCCCATTCTCAAAAAAATCCGAACGGATATGTCTGGCGTGAAGGATTTGCGGAATGGCTGCCCATTTCCCAGCTTGACGAATTGAGTTCGTCCGCCCGTGAGGTTCCCGGACCTCCCCCTTCTGCGACAAGTAGAGCAGATGAAATCGATTTTAAAATTATGGGTTCTGAGATGCAGTTTGTTGAAGTTGAGCTGGATCCGGGTGAAAGTGCCGTGGCTGAGGCGGGTGCCATGATGTATAAGGATAGCTCCATTGCCATGGAGACGGTATTCGGCGATGCTTCCGTCTCAGGCGGGGGAGGGGGGTTCATGGATAAATTGCTGGGGGCCGGGAAGCGGCTGCTTACCGGTGAAAGTCTGTTTATGACGGTTTTTACTCATAACGGACAGGGAAAAGCCCATGTGGCATTCGGCGCTCCCTATCCCGGCAACATCATTCCGGTGCCGTTACCCAGCGTGGGAGGCTGTCTGATTTGCCAGAAAGACAGCTTTTTATGTGCCGCCAAAGGCGTGTCCATCGGGATTCATTTGCAGCGCAAGATACTGACCGGACTGTTCGGTGGTGAAGGGTTCATTATGCAGAAACTCGAAGGCGACGGACTGGTATTTGTTCACGCCGGCGGAACCGTGGTGGATCGGGAACTTGGGCCCGGTGAAGTGTTGCATGTGGATACCGGATGCATCGTTGCTATGGAGCGTAGTGTTCAGTTTGAAATTCAGCAGGCGGGCAACATTAAGACAGCGCTGTTCGGCGGTGAAGGGCTCTTTTTTGCAACCCTTCATGGTCCGGGAAGAATCTGGCTGCAATCCTTACCGTTTTCACGTCTGGCAGGGAGAATGCTGCAGGCGTCTCCGCGAAGGGGCGGCGGAAAGGGAGAAGGCTCCATCCTGGGACCGCTGGGTGGTTTATTTGATGGAGACGGATAGAATGTCCAAAAAGATCCGTCACATCCGATCGAAACTCTTTTTATGGTATAAAAAAAATCAACGGCCGCTGCCCTGGCGAAAAACAGATGATCCCTACCGCATATGGGTGTCGGAAGTCATGCTTCAGCAAACCCAGGTGAATACGGTTCTGCCTTTTTACCGGGCTTTTTTTCTTGAGTTTCCGGATGTGAAATCTCTGGCCCAAGCCGATATAACCGACGTACTCAAGGTCTGGGAGGGGATGGGATATTATGCACGGGCACGGAATCTGCATCGGGCGGCAAACACGGTGGTTGAAAAACACGACGGAAAAGTTCCCGGTAACTGGCATGATTTTAGAAAGTTACCGGGGGTGGGGGATTACATTGCTTCTGCGGTTTTAAGCATCGCTTTTCATGAACCCCATGCCGTGGTAGACGGCAATGTCAAGCGGGTGATGGCCCGACTGCTGCAGATAGATGCGGCGGTAAACAAATCCGCTTCGTATAAAATATTCAAGGAGGCATGCGAGACCCTGTTGGATCACAAACACCCCGGGATGTTCAACCAGGCAATAATGGAGTTGGGAGCGTTAATCTGTAAACCGAGAAATCCAAATTGCGAGATATGCCCCCTTCAAGGTTTTTGCCGTTCATATCAATGCCAAACTCTGGATGAATATCCAAAACGGATCAAGAAGCCGCCGACGCCGGAGTATCACATTGCCGTGGGGGTTGTGTTTAAAAACACCCGGGTTTTAATTACCCGAAGAAAACTTGAAGGACTGTTGGGGGGGTTATGGGAATTTCCGGGCGGAAAGGTCAAAAACGGCGAAAGTGCGGAAGCCGCCTGTGTAAGAGAGATCCGGGAGGAAGTGAACATTTGTGTGGAAGTCAATTCTTTCCTGACTCGTGTAAAACATGCGTATACGCATTTTAAAATTTATGCGGATGTATTCTGCTGCAACTACTTAACGGGGAATGTCAAATTGAACGGACCCATAGATTATCTCTGGATAAAGCTCCAAGACATTGATCGGTATCCGTTCCCAAAAGCCAATCATAAATTTATTCCGCTGCTTAAACAGATGAATTTATAACCGGAATGGTGTATGAAAAGGAGAACGGACATCTCACAACAACTTTATTAATGGAGGAGAAGGATATGAAGATTCCCAAGTATGTTACGGTAGAAGAAGTCAAAAGGGTTTGCAAGGAGCTTAAAATTAGCGACTGGACCCAACAGAAAGCGCCCAAAGTGTCCTTGAAAGAGGCAAAAATCATCCTTGCCCAAGTACACAAAGGCAAAATGAAGATCGACCCTAAAGACTTCCAGGCAGGCCTGGAGGTCGAGCTTGAACATGGAATGCAGTTTAAAGATGCCAACGTGACCAACAACCATCCCCTGCTTACGGGTCTTATCGTGCTCGCCCACTTCAAAGAATCTCTGGACTATTACAGGCTCCTGGAAGTGGCGGAACTGGAGGGAGATTTGCTCAAAGCCGTGGTTCGCGGGCAGACAAAGAAGATCAAAGACTATTATGCAAGGCTTGCAACGGCAAGAATCTCCCTCAGGAAAGCGGAATTAAAGCGCCTGGCGTAATCCAAGGAGGACACCGGTATTATAAAAAGTGTGAACCTCCATTTTATATCTCTATCAACGATAAGATATAATTCCAATTTTAGATATCAGATAACCAATAACGATTAACACCCAATCGAGTTTTGACTCGATTAGGGTTCTATCAGGAACCCCGTCATGTCCATTTGGATTGTCTCTCTGATTTTGGTCGTCACCCTCTACCTGTTAATTACCGAAAAAATACCGGTCGATATGACGGCCATCGGCATTATCGTGGTGCTCATGGTCAGCCGAATCCTAAGTCCACTGGAGGCGGTTATCGGTTTTGCCAATCCTGCGGTGATTACCGTCGCGGCCATGCTGATGATCAGTCAAGGCATGGTCCGTACCGGGGCCGTGGGGTTTGTCGGGCAAAAGGTCATCAAATATTCCAAGGGCAGCCCGAAACTTTCCCTGCTGGTTACTCTTCTCATCGTTGCCTCGGCCTCGGCCTTCATCAACAATACCCCCGTGGTGGTCCTTTTTATCCCGATTATTCTCAATCTCAGTTGTGAATACAATCTGAGTCCTTCCAAATTTCTCATTCCTGTGTCTTACGCCTCCATACTGGCGGGTACCTGTACGTTGATAGGTACGTCCACCAACATCATCGTAAGCGATCTGAGTGTCATACAGGGATACGGCGGTATCGGCATGTTTGAACTGTCTTCGCTCGGCATTCCCATTGCCGTGATCAGTCTGACCTTTCTGTATGTGTGTTCGCCCCTATTGATGCCCGGTCATACCACACCGACCTGCGAAATGGAAGACCGCGAGGACAAACGCTATCTGGCGGAACTGTCCGTTCCGCAAAACAGTCCTCTGGCAGGACAAGACTCGGCCTCATTTTTTGCCAAAAAATATCCAACGCTGGAGCTTTTTGAAATCGTGCGCGGTTCCCGCATCATTCCTATTTCCGATGATTCTCTGCCCATCGTGTCCCACGACCTTATGCTCGTCAAAGGATCGGCCAGCGACTTGATCGCCATGCTGAACGACAAGGTTGTCGAACTGCCCCATGCCGATCAGGACCTTAACTTTTCTGCAGCGGATCAGAACACCTTGACCGTAGAACTGATTATTCCTCCCCAATCGCCGCTGATCGGCGAAAGGCTGCTGGACACCCATCTACAGGGAGATCCCAATGCGCATATCATTGCGATCAAGCGGAGAAGGCTGCATTACTCGGCCCAAAAAATACAGTCGCTCAGACTCAGGGTCGGCGATATCATTCTGGTGCGATGCCCGATCAACACGCTGGAACAGATCCGCACGGGTGCCGATTTCATCATCATTGAAGATGTGCATCACGAAATCATTCACAAACGCAAGGCTCGCTGGGCAATTCTGATCTTTACCGGCCTGATTACCGCAGCCACCAGCGGTCTGGCGGACATCATGGTATGTGCCCTGACCGGTGTTTTTCTGATGGTCCTGACGGGGTGCTTGAATTTGAGAGATGCCTATCGGGCCATTCGCGGGGATGTGCTGCTGTTGATTGTCGGCACCATCGCACTGGGCGCCGCCATGGAAAAAACGGGCGCCACACGATTCTATGCGGAATGGTTTCTGAATCCTTTCAAAGACACCTCCCCCGAGGTGGTATTGGCCGGCATCATCGTGCTGACCAGCATCAGTACGCAACTGCTTAGCAATAACGCTACGGCCGTTCTGATATTGCCCATCGCCATTGCCACGGCACTTAAACTGGGCGTAAATCCAAAACCGTTCATCGTTGGTGTCTGTTTCGGCGCCAGCGCCTGTTTTGCTTCCCCCATCGGATACCAGACCAACCTGTTGGTCTACGGTCCGGGCAATTATCGGTTCAGCGATTATCTCAAGCTGGGTATCCCGCTGAATATCCTTGTCATCGTCATGGGGTCGCTGCTGATTCCGGTCTTTTGGACATTTTGATTTCGTGATAATTTGCCGCCAGGGCAAACGCATTTGATTTCGGTGTAGCGTAGCGACGGCGTGTTTCTCTTGGAAACCGACTGACTGTTTGAAGGGCTTTAGAACGCGTTAGCCCGAGTCGAATGAAATTATGACAAAAGAATCAATAGGATAATTTTACGACGAATTGTTCTTAACAACTCCGGCGCGGCTCGGGCTTACGGGTGCTTTAGCACAAGTTTCAGTCGGTTGGAAAGACATATACGCCGTCGTGGAGCGTTCTTCCTATATTGGGATTCAAATGCGTTTACCCTGAATTTGCCGCCCGTTGGAGTTGAAATTGGTAGAGGAAAATGTTAAAAAGCTATTAGAGAATTGTTGTTCAGAGATGCAGGGTTAGTCCCTTAGTTGTAAATTTTGTGCTTTTTGTGGCAACACTTTTTTCTTTTCGCCACCAAGGCACCAAGGCACTAAGAAAAAATAACAGAATAAAATCCTTGGTGCCTTTGTGTCTTGGTGGCAAGAATTTCTTGGTTCCGGCTTGTCCGTGTTGTGTATTAATAACGAGATTTGCTATGATACTTTTTTACAAAAACGGAGAGTGAAAAAATGCAAGATGAAATTAAGGCTGCACAAAAAATGGTCAACATAGTTATCGATTTTTTTGTGAATTACAGTTTCCAAGTGGTTGGTGCCATTCTTATTTTTGTTGTTGGAATCCTGGTTGCACGGGCGGTGGCTTCTTTCCTCATGAAGTTCTTTGAGAGGAAAGAATTCGATGTTACTCTGTCAAAGTTTACCGCCGCTGCGGCCAAGGTAACCATCCTCGGGTTTGCAATCATCATCGCCCTTGGAAAATTTGGCATCACCATCGCCCCGTTTATCGCTGCACTCGCCGCCATGGCCTTTGGGGCCAGCTTTGCGATCCAAGGCCCCTTGGCGAATTATGGCGCCGGTCTTGTGATTGTCCTCACACGGCCCTTTATGGTCGGCAACACGATTACCGTTTCCGGAGTCAGCGGCATCGTGGAAGAAGTCAATCTCGGCACAACGATTCTAACCGATGAAGACGGGGTGAAAATAACCATTCCCAATAAGCATATCGTGGGTGAAATTTTACATAACTCGGAAGAAAGAAGGATCGTGGAGGAAATTGTGGGGATCAGTTATGACAGCGATCCGGAGAAAGCCATCCGGATAATCAAAGAAGCTCTTGGCGAATTTCAGAAGATTTCCACGGAGCCGCCCGCTCGAGTCGGGATTCAGCAATTCGGTGATTCATCCATCAACATTGGATTACGCTATTGGATACCTACCCGGGAATATTTTGGGACGCTTTACCAAGTGAACCTGGCAGTGTACAAACAGTTAAAAGCAAGGGATATCCAAATTCCGTATCCACAAAGAGACATTCATATTGTTTCGCGATCCTATGATGGATCGTCCACGGCTTCACAGGTTTGAAAGAATTACACGCTTTGAATTTGAACTTTTTACGAAACCGTCTAAATCGGACTTTTTACGGGTTTATCAATCTTAAGGAGCCTTTAGCATCCGTGAAACCGGACATTCGTGCAGAACACAGACGACCCCGTCCTTTTTATCCGTATTTCTATAAAATCCAAGATAAAATTGCCGTTCCAATGATTATCCAAACAATTCCCAAAAACCTGTAAGTTTGATCTGAAAGAGAGTTTAAATAACAGTTCATCATTTCATCATATAAGTTTTTAGGATTAATAAATATAATGACTCCTTTAATGACAGCCATGATACCGAGCATTCTTAGAAACCAAGAATGAAGGCTCCATGATGCGGAAATAAACAGCAAAACACCTATTATGGCGGGAAAAACCGAGAGAATTTTTCGATCTGTTTTCTCAAACAAACGTTTCATAACGTTTCTGGATTCGGTTGTATAAATAATACTCAAAGAACCCGCTGTAATCCACAAAAAACTAATCGCGTAAAGAAACCATTTCATGTCCGATATCCTTTTTTTACATGAGTTGAAAAATTATACTGTAAAGTCAATAACCACTAACTGATACACATACTCCTTATTTTAACAGCATTTGTCAAGGATTTCTCTGCCACAGTCGGACGATATAACGGCAGCCATAGTGGGGTCCTCGTCCGCCCAAGAAGTCACCACACTGGCGCATACCGGGCGCGATTTAAACCCGTTATCCGGCGAAGAAAGCGCGCAACAGCTAAAAGAGTCCGAACCTTACTTGTTTTTACCCTGCAAATTTTCGAGCAATCGAATCATCTTTTCATGGTGTCTCAATATCTGCAGGTTGGTCTCGACCATGAATCGGGTGGAGATGGCGATCTGTTTGAGATAGTCTTTTGATGGGTCATTGCTATATGTTTTGCTACCTCCATAGCCGTTATTCCGGAGGGCCTCATAAAATTCCTCGGTCAGTTCAATATATACCCCTTCCGGAATACGATCCTTGACCCGATCATCTTTTGCGTACAAAGTTGAAGGGAGCATGATCAGGGTCGCCAAAAAAGCACCTCCAAAAAAGATGAACACCATCCGTCTCAGCGTTATCATTTTGTCACCTCACAAGTTTAATTAAACGTTTCGGGAATTCTACAACTTTATGAAAATACAGGTTTTATAATGGCAACCTGTCCAATTGGGCCCAAGCCCCTAAGTTCCGGTTATTATAAAAATAATTATTAAGCACATTTTGTGCCAAACATGAAGTCCGGAAACCTTATTGACAATGTGTATGGGAGGTGTATAATGGATATTAAATCCACACAGGGAGGCGGTCATGCGAACGAATATCGTAATTGATGACGATCTGCTGAATGAGGCATTTTCAGTGAGCGATGCCAGAACCAAAAAAGATCTTATTCATGAGGCGCTTACAGAATTTATCCGGATTAAAAAACGAAAGGATCTGACTGAATTGGCAGGTTCCATTAAGTTCTACAAAAATTATGATCATAAAAAGATGAGGAAACTAAGAGAATGATTTTGGTTGACACATCGGTTTGGATCGAAATTTTTAAGGACAAAACCGGACACGTTGCAACGACCTTTCATGAAAGGATTGGCTCAGAAAATTGTGTTCTAAGTCGATTTAATCAATTGGAACTTCTCCAGGGTGCAAGAGATCAGAAAGAATGGGAGTTGCTCGAGAATTACCTGTCCACACAATATTACCTCAAAACTACCAAATATACTTGGCCGGCGGCCGCACGGATTTATTTTGAACTCAGGAGAAGGGGAGTTACCATCAACAGTCCTGTGGATTGCTGCATCGCGCAGATCGCACTGGAGTATGGTGCTGTCCTCTTGCACAGCGATAAGGATTTTGAAAAAATATCTAAGATTCGACCACTAGAACAGAAGCGATTCGATGTGTTTCAAAGAACCGGACGGTAATTTTAGGGCTACTGACTTAGCGTAGATTCAGATGCAACATATTTTAATGAAGAATCCACACATTGAAGGCATATAAAATATGAACATCGAACGTTGAACATCGAATAATGTATTCTACCATTTATAATAAAGACAAAGCGACCCGCCCGCCTCGCCTGAGCGAGCCAACAAAAGGACGAAGGGCATTGAGTACAGCTCGCGATGACGGGCAGGAGCGCCTTCCACATTCGACGTTCGACGTTGAACGTTCGATGTTTACCCGCCTTCGGCGGCGCCAGAGGCGACCAGGGTTCGATGTTCAAATTGTTGCGTTTGAAATTACGACTAAACCTTCATATCATGTTTAAATTCATCCATGCAGCCGACATTCATCTGGACAGCCCGTTGCACAAGCTCGACTATTATGAAGGGGCTCCGAAAGATGAAATTCGCCAGGCAACCCGGCGGGCGTTCAACAATCTGGTTCAGACGGCCATTGCCGAAGCGGTGAGTTTCATTCTCATTGCCGGAGACCTTTATGACGGGGATTGGAAAGATTACAACACCGGGCTTTATCTGGTGTCCCAGATGAGCAAACTGCGCCAGGCCGGCATTTCCGTTTACATGGTTGCCGGAAATCACGATGCCGCCAGTAAAATAACCAAAACCCTCCGGCTTCCGGAAAATGTTCATGTGTTTCCGTCGAACAAACCCGCAACGCATACCCTCGACCGCTTGAAGGTTGCGATTCATGGACAGAGTTTTGCAACGCCGGCCATAAAAAAAGATCTATCCCTTGTCTATCCCACACCGTTGCCCGGTTATTTTAATACCGGGGTATTGCACACCTGTGCCTCGGGCCGCGAGGGCCACGAGCCATATGCCCCGTGTACTGTGGAAGGATTGCGATCAAAAGGGTATGACTACTGGGCATTAGGGCACGTTCATCAGTACGAGATTCTTTCGCATGACCCGTGGATTGTATTTTCCGGAAACATTCAAGGGCGTCATGTTCGGGAAACCGGCCCCAAAGGATGTGTGCTCGTTACGGTTGATGACAGAGGGTGTCCGGAAATAGAGTTCAAACCCCTGGACGTTATCCGGTGGGAGATCGTCACCGTGGATTCAAACGGCGCTGAAAGTGGCTATACGGTTATGGATCGTTTTTGCAATCGCCTTGAAACCCTGTTGGATGAAAATGAGGATTGGCCTCTGGTTGTCCGTGTTTTAATTCAGGGGGAAACACCGGCTCACAGGGATCTCCTTGCCAATATTGACCGATGGAGCAACGAGATCCGGGCGGCGGCCTTGGATACCAGCGGCCATAGGGTCTGGGTTGAAAAAATTAAATTTCATACCCGGTTGCCCTCATCTGAAAAAGATCTTCGGACCCGTGACGGGGCCATGGGGGAACTTGTGAAGTTGCTCGACGAATTCGCCGAAAAACCGGATTTATTGCGTGAGTTGTCGGATGAGTTGATTGATCTTGAGAAAAAAATTCCCAAAGAACTCAAACAGGGCCCGGACCGGATCCGGTTTGATGATACAAAATGGCTAAAAAGTCTGTTAGCGCAGGTTCGGCCGATGCTCATTCAGGGGCTCATGAAAAAAGAGGATGCCCAATGAGAATTCTCGAGTTCAGGATTATTGCCTATGGACCGTTTACCGATAAGGTTATTGAGTTAAGCGGCGGCAAGCAGGGCTTTCATGTGATTTATGGTCTCAATGAGGCGGGCAAAAGTTCCGCTTTGCGAGCATTGCGGAACCTGTTTTACGGTATCCCCGAACGGTCCACGGATGATTTTCTTCATCCCTACGGCAAAATGCGAATCGGAGCAGCCATTCAATCCGGCAAGGGCGATGTTTTGGAATTTGTCCGGCGAAAAGGCAGGCGCAATACCCTTCGATCCGGGGATGACAAAACCGTAATAGAAGAATCCCTGCTCAACAAATTTTTAAACGGGGTTGACGCCGATCTCTTTGTTTCCCTGTTCGGTATTGACCATGCCGATCTGGTGCGCGGCGGCAAAGAGATTATCCGGGGCGCCGGAAGCATGGGGCAGGTTATTTTTGCTGCAGGATCAGGGACCTCCAATCTTCGCGGGCTTCAGGAACAACTCAAGTCCCAGGCGAACGGTTTTTTCACGCCGACGGGACGGAAGAAGAAAATCAATGAAGCGATTGGAAAAATAAGCAATAATCGTAAAGTGCTGCGCGATGCTCAGTTGCCCGGCCAACAATGGGCCGCCCATGATCAGGCATTGAACCATGCACTGGCGCACAAGCAAACGGTGGAAACGGATTTGGCGAAAAAGAGGCGCGCCTTGCATCGATTTGAACGGATTCAGGAAGCGCTTCCGGTTATCGCCAAACGCAAAGAACGACTCAATGAATTCCGAACATACGCCACCGCCGTGCGGTTACCCCAAGGATTCCGGGACCAAAGGGTCGATCTTTCACAGGAACTCAGAGTGTCGGAAAACGACCGGGATCAGGCACGTAACAGCACGGAAGCTCTCCAAAAAGAGCTGTCCGAGCTTCAAATTTCCGAAAGTCTGCTGGAAAATTCAACGGTGATTGAAGAAATTCATCGGGAATTCGGGAGTCAGCACAAAGCGGCCGGGGACCGTATACAGTTAGAAACGCGCATGAGTGTATTGCTCGGCGAAGCCGGGGAAATCCTTCGCGGCCTGCGGGATGACTTAACTCTGGACCATGCTGAAAAATTACGAATTAAGAAGTCGGAAGCAGCCCGCATACAGGACCTCGGAACCCGGTTTGAGCGGATTGTCACGCGTATCCAAACTGCCCGAGAAGCAATTCCCACACTTACCCATCGTATTGCAGGAATTGACCGGAAGCTGGAAAAACTTGGAACGGCCAGGCAGATAGACCCCTTAAAACATGCCATATCCCGGGCTGAAGAATACGGGGCTTTGGAAAAACACTATGGAAAAGAACGATCCGAGATCCGTTCCGAATTAAAAACGCTGGAGGTGGCGCTTGGCAAACAGACTCTCTGGTCCGGATCGGTCGAACAACTGGAAGGTCTTCCGGTGCCTTCACTGGAGACCATTATCCTGTTTGAAGATCAAAACGCAGAGGCTGAGTTCAAGTGTGTTAGTCTAAAAAAGGATTTTGAGAAGATTGAAAGAACGCTTGCTGATGTTGAACGGCAAATAGACGAGCTTCGGTTACAACAGGAAGTGCCTTCCGAGCAAGATCTTCAAAAGGCAAGAGAGCGAAGGGGCAGGGGATGGCGGCTTATATCACCTACTCTGGAGGGCAAACCCGTATTGGATGAAGAAATTCACGACTATATTAAGGGGGTCGGGGACTCAAAGACGCTCTCGGCGGCATTTGAAAACAGTGTTCGGAAGGCGGATGAGATTGCCGACAGGCTCAGGCGAGAGGCGGATCGTGTTGCCGCTAAAGCCAAATTACTCGCAGATCAAACCTCCCATAACAAAGAACGGGATCGTTTGAAAACAGAAATTGATGTCGCCGAAAAGGCACAAGAAAAACTTGTGAAAGAGTGGATGCGGATATGGCAGCCCGCAGAAATTATGCCTCGATCGCCCAAAGAAATGAGAGCATGGGCGCAAGATCATAAGGCTTTGGCCGCAAAAGCCAAAGAGATCAGGGAGCGCCAGGCCAAAGTCGACCGATTAAAGGATGAAATTGACGTTCATTTCAAAAGTCTGAATCAGTGCTTGAAGAAGCTTTTGGAGCCCCATTCCACGGAGGGAGAAACACTGGCTGATTTAATCCAGAGATGTAAACGGGTCATCCGGGCAGAGGAGGTGCTGCACAATAACATAAAGCAGCTGCAAAGCGAGAAGGCCCAACGCAAACAAGAGCTGGCAGAAGCACAGGCACGGGTCGATTCCAGCGAACAGGAGCTTTCACAATGGCAAAAAGAGTGGGAACAAGCCGTCCTGCCGCTGGGTCTGGACGTCGATGCCGTTCCTGCCCAGGCCAATGCAGTGATGGAAGATCTCAACACCCTGTTCGGCAAGCTTAAAGACGCCAATATTCTTCAAAAGCGTATTCACGGTATCAACCGTGATGCGGATGAATTCGCCGTCAAGGTGAGCGGTCTGGTGGATACGGTGGCCGGAGACTTGAAAGAGTTGCCTGCCGGTGACGCAACTCTTGAACTCAACCGCCGGCTGACCCTGGCACGAACCGCCCAATCCCAACGGCAAACCCTTGGGAAACAGTTAGCCCAGGAACAGAGCCGCATGGATAAAGCGGTTGGCAGGATTGCCGAAATAGAAACCCGGCTCAAGGGCATGTGTGAAGAAGCAGGGTGTGAACGCTACGAAGATCTTCCCGAGGCCGAACGAAAATCCGAAAAACGAAAACAAATAGAAGCTGAATTAAATACCCTGGATGAAAGGCTGCACCAGTTGAGCGCCGGCGCTACCATCGATGATTTTATCAACCAGGCCCTAACCGTGGATCCGGACGACATCGACGGGGAGATTAGCAGACTGACAGCGGAGACCGAGACCCTGAATCGAGAAAAATCGGAACTGGATCAGCGCATTGGAAGCGAGCGAACGGAACTCGGCAAAATGGACGGGAGCGCTCGGGCAGCGGAGTTGGCCGAAGAAATTCAACTCCTTCTGGGAGGGCTTGAAAACGATGTGGAGCAGTATGCCCGGCTGAAAATCGCATCAAAAATATTAAACCAGGCCATAGAACGGTATCGGAATAAAAGCCAGGAGCCTATTTTAAAGCGTACCACCGAACTTTTTAAGCAGATTACCGGAGGCTCATTTCAAGGGGTGCGTGCGGAATTTGACGATACCGGCCAACCCGTGCTGGTCGGGGTTCGACCGGGCGGGAAGGAAATTGTTCCCGTGGAGGGCATGAGTGACGGAACCGCGGACCAATTGTATCTTGCGTTACGGTTGGCGGGTCTTCAGGATTACCTGGAACGGAATGAACCCATCCCGTTTATTGTAGACGACATACTGATAAAGTTCGATGATGATCGTGCGGTTGCGGCCCTGCGGGCGCTGGAAGGTTTGTCTGAACAAACCCAGGTCATATTCTTCACCCATCACCGGCACCTTTTGGAACTTGCCAGAAAAAATGTTGACGCGTCGGTTTTAATTGAACATACGTTAAACGTGTGAAGTCTAATAAATATCTCGAAAACTCTATGAATTGTTGAAAGTAATGTTTTTTTAAACTTATATTTTTAATTTAGAAATGGAATATTGGAATATTGGAATGTTGATTTTAAAAGGATGTTATTACTCTTTTTAATTTGCTTTCAAGATGAACTATACAATACCCTGCTTTTCCATTTTCTCTCTGAGCCGTAGACTCTCCGAGCCTGAGGTCCAGAAGCCATTATTCCATCATTCCGGTATTCCAGTATTCCAATTGTGATTGAAGTGAATCTTTTGATATCAGGAGGCGAATAAATGATCGACATGCTAAAAAGGTTTTTCAACAAAACCAAAATCAATAATTCCGGCACCGAAAAACAGAACAGAGAGAGCGACCTGTGCGTTGCCACCTGCGCTCTTTTTGTGGAGATGGCGCGAATAGACGGAACCTTTACCCAAGCGGAACTGGAAACCATTCTTTCGATTCTAAAAGAGAAATACGGCTTATCCGGAGAACATGCCGACGCGCTGATTGAAGCGGCCGATAAAGAGCTGGATCAAAGCGTGGACCTCTGGCAATTTTCCAGGCTGATCAATGAGAATTATTCAACGGATGAAAAAATCGAGGTCGTTGAAACCCTCTGGCAGATTGTATATGTTGACGGAAAGATGGACCAGTACGAACACTACCTGATGAACAAGCTTAAAAACTTACTGCGCCTTTCTCACAATCAGTTAATCGATGCGAAATTAAAAGTGAAATATTCCCGCGGCTCCTGATCGGAGTTACTAATTAATGAGTTCATAATTATTTATAGAAAAGACCAAAATGTTTTCTGACAGGATTAACAGCCCCGGTTAAATTCGCCTACGGCTGACCTCAAAGTGGTATTTAACGGGGTAAAGATTGACTTGATTTTTTTTCACGGCTTCCAGCCTACGGCTCGGAGAGATGAAGCCGTGAAAACACAATTCCGCTTTGTCTTTATTATAAATGGTAGAATACATTATTCGATGTTCAACGTTGAACGTTCGATGTTCAGTATTTTTAATGTTCAACGTTCGATGTTCAATGTTCATCTTTTATATGCCCTCAAGGTGTGGATTCTTAATTAAAATATGTGGAAGGCGCTTGGCTTTGTCTTTATTATAAATGGTAGAATACATTATTCGATGTTCAACGTTCGATGTTTACCCGCTTTCGGCGGCGCCAGAGGCGACCAGGGTTTGATGTTCGACGTTCATCTTTTAAATGCCTTCAAGGTGTGGATTCTTCATTAAAACATGTTGAATCTGAATCTACAATAGGTCAGTAGCTCTGCAATTGGAACAATGGCCATATTCCTTAAAAATCTCTCAGAAGATGATGCCGACACATACCGGCTGGTCCTGTCCTCGGCCGGCATCTCTCACCACGTGAGAATAAGGGGACACGGATGGGAGATACGGGTTAAGGATACGGATGATGAAAAAGCTGTAATTGCAATCGAACAATATCTTAAAGAGAACCCGGAGGTACAGAAAACCGAAGATCCTCTATATTACAAATACCAAAGGACATACACGGGGATATGGGTATCTATTCTATTGATCGCAGTCCATGTTGCGATTACAATCAATGGCAAAAATGATGTGTTTGTCAAAACATACGGATCATCGGCGTTTCATATTTTGCACGGAGAATTGTATAGAAGTGTAACCTCCCTGATGCTTCATGCGGATTCACTGCACCTGATGGGTAATATTGCCGGTATTGCTATTTTTGGGACTGGTGTTTGCACAATCATGGGCTGGGGCATGGGCTGGCTTATGATTCTTGTCACCGGAATGCTCGGCAATTTGATGAATGCCTTGTTATATGAGTCGGGTCATATTTCCGTGGGCGCTTCTACGGCGATATTCGGAGCCATCGGTATCCTGAGTGCCCATCAGTTCTTCAAAAAATTCCAGCAATCCGGGCAAAAAATAAAAGCGTTTCTCCCGTTAGCCAGTGGTTTGGCACTGTTAGGGATTCTCGGCTCCGGAGCGCACTCTGACGTGATGGCGCATCTGTTTGGTTTTTTAGCAGGAATCTTGATGGGGTCCCTGTACAGTCTGCTTGTGAAGCGTCCAAAAGTAATGGAATACCAAGCGGGTTCCTTTTTGCTGACCGTATGCGTGCTGGCTATGGCCTGGCTGAGGGCTTTTTAAAAATATAAATCAGGATAATTCAATAAAATAATAGATGGTTGAGTACCTTTTAAAATTTGAAACGCTCATTTTAGCTTAAGTATGTCAGGGTACCTGTCGATATGTATAGAAAAGTTTCAGTGTTTGCCCTTGATGGAACTTTTCAAAGCCCCCCGGGCCGGGATCCCCCGGGGGCACTAACTGTTTTCTTTCCTATAACTAACCGACATAATTCCGACTCTATTTTCAGCCCAAGCACAGTTTCCTTCTTAGCAACATGCAAGATTAATAGGGGAAAAAGTATTGTAAGCGTTTACGGTTCATAGGTTCACGATTACAAAAACATCAAAGACCTGTGCTGTCATTCAAGGAATTTGGAATATAAAAATGGATAATGATATTGAGGGGTTAATTGAGCAAGGCATTAACGAGTTTAATATTGATGCGTACGATGAGGCGATCAGAATATTTAAAAAAGTTCTGGAAATGAACCCAGATCATCCGGATGCGTTGTATTACAGAGCGCTTGCCTGGGCGAACAAAGGCGATTATAACCAGGCCATTGCGGATTTCACAAAAGCAGTGGAAAAAGATCCGTTGGATACGGACAGTTTGATAGGACGTGGAGACGTCTGGCAGAGCAAGGGTAACGTTAAGCGGGCGTTGGCCGATTTTAAGAAGGCGCTGAACATGGATCCGGATAATCCTGATTATCAAAAGCTTGTAGATGATCTGGAAGAAAAATAACGAAAGTTTAAATCATTTCTCTTGAAATCATTTTTGATTTAGTTTATTTGATTTTGAACGGTATTCAGTGTTTAAATTCAAAAGTGCTAATAAATTACTTTAATAAAACAGTATAACCAGTTAATATAATAAGATAAAAATGCCTGGGTGGCGGAACTGGTAGACGCAAGGGACTTAAAATCCCTCGGTCCTTGTGACTGTACGAGTTCAATTCTCGTCCCGGGCACCAAATAATATCAAGGGTTTATGAGCATTAGGCATCATAAACCCTTTTTATTTAGGGAATTAGAGACATTTACAGCCATAAAATACCACCTATCGCACTTATACAGGGAATGTTAAATCCATTTCTTGTCTTGTTACTTTCATCAAAATCAAAAATGTACGCCCAAAATACGCCCATTAACCAAGACAATAAAAGATAAAAAAAAGATAATATGTAAATAAAAAAAGGCAGGATCAATGCTGAAACCCTGCCTTTAAAGTGGATTATATTAACGTTATGGCTGTCAACCGGATAAACTGCCTGAACCTGTTAACTTCGGTACTGGAGCAAGCCCTTCCATTTCACCAAATCCAAAATAAAATTCTTCATCAATATCAGAAGCTTTGATTATTTCTTTCAAGGCTTTAACTCTGCTGTCGGTGAAACGAAACAACCTATATTTTTCCTTGAAAGTATTACCATAAAAACTTGCTCTTAATTGTTTTCCAGCTTCTTTCCATAAATCTTTACGAGATTTGATATCATGTGCAAAAAAGCAAAATAAATGTTCTGAGTCATCAAAATTACAACGTATATGCGCTAAACAGGTAAAGGTTCCTTTAATATATGATTTTTCAATAGATATGGAACATTTTGATCTTGAAGTTTTTAATGTTCTGCCTTTACATTGTATTCTTGCAAACTTAGCACCATCTTCTATTTTCATTATTGCAAGAAGGTCTGCGCCCATCATATCTATACAAGGTTTTGCTGTAATGATTTCTTTAGATGATAATTCATATATGACTTTGGTTACTGCTATGTTTTCCGTAAGCTGACGTTCTTTAATATTTTTCTGATTGTCGCCCATGTTAGTCTATTTTTAATTGTATCCTAACTTATTAAGTTCCTCTGAGATTACATCCTTTGCAAGATAATAGGATTTACCGTCTGATGGGGTAATATTAAATTCGACCTCAATTATTTTTAAACAAAGGTCGTATATTGATTCGATTTGAGCCTCTCCATCTATTAATTGTTGAAAATATGGAGAAAATCTTGACGACTGGCTTTTACTAAGTTTTCCTCCCGTTACGTAACCTCTGACAAAAAGGTTTGTAGCGATTTCCGCCTCTGTTAGTTCTGGAAACCTATTTTTTCATCTTGATATTGTGAATAGACTGCTCTTGCAATTTTTCCGGCAGGGCCTCGCTTCGCAAGCCATTTATTAATACCCATAAACCCTCCTCTTAAAAATGTTTGCGCTATTAAAACTCAAATTATGGTTGTTGTCAATTTCTAAGATTTCAAGAAGCCGGGACAGGGACAACGGTTTTCGGCTCAGGTAACCCTGTTTATGATTAGTAATGAACAATTATCCGCATAGACAATTATAATTGCCTAAGTGAGTCCATAATTGACTTAGCTTTTTTCTCAACCTGAACTATAGCATTATTCATATTTGTTGCATGCTCATTGCAAATATCCAAATGCGCTTGTTTCGGAAAAGAAAGAGCTTTACCATTTTTCGACATTGCATATTTTTGCTCCATTACTTCAATAATCCACTTACGATACTTAGCATTAGCTGTGTATAACACATTCATTTCTTTATCTAATTCTGAGAAATAGAGCTTGTGTAATACCGCTGCACGATCTAATGGGCTTAGATCTTTCACCTTTTCAGTATCAAAGAGTTTCTCAAGAGATTCTAAATATAAATATTCTTTGAATTCATATAGGAAAGTCAACAATTCTTCCAGCTTTTGCCTTCTTAATATATTGAACTCCTTAATTATCCATGTTTCCTTTTCGATCTCTGTTTTAATGGACTCAGTTGTTGCTGTAGTCTTTCTAAGCTCTTTTAAGAGTTCATCTAAATCTGATTTTCTGGCAAGAGCTTCACCTCTTTTGCCAAAGTATGATTTTAGAAAGGGACCAGCGACGGATGCGAGAAGAGAAAGAAACAATATTAATAAATAGAACTTCCAGTTTAACAAAATTTGCTCTTGCATTATTTGTGTAGCTATGTCCCGTATTAGATCTTTATCCATTATCTTACCTTTTGTTACCTGATTTATATCATATATCCCCAGTTTCGATGGGTTTGATTTGGCACTGGATATGAGGGATTATAGAAGGAAATGGGATTTAGTGTCAAATAGAAATGATCACAAGGTGTTACTTGGCTCAAGTATGGAAATAAAAAAGGCAAGGTCGATATTGAACCCTGCCTTTAATATTTGGTTATATTCACGTATAGATGAAAGGCTGATCAAAGTCATCAGGCTTTTACCCGTTGCGTGTTATGAACCTCGTTGTATGGCGTCCATTACGCCTCGATAAGGAGGATCATCCGGATTCTCTTCCATATACTCCCTTAAAGCTTCTATCTTAATTTTCTTGGCGAATGGAGATAGCTTGTTATACTGTTTTAGTTCTTCTTCATAATATTTACGCCATTCTGGATTAGATTGATAAATATTTTCCCAAGTTGAATGCCCCTTTTTCTCATTTGAAGTGTCTTTCATTATTCCCCCCTTAATTCCTGACATATCTTTTCATTACCCACTATTCCAGTTCCAGAAGGTTTTGATAATATTTAAATAACATATATTTTCAAAATGACCAAGAGATTTTCGTTTTGTGGTTATTTGGATAGGGTTTTATTGCGGTTCCGATTCCGGTCGTATTCCCGGTATTCATCAAGGTTGTTGTTGCGGTGTACTCGGCGGCGTTCACGGTTCCGGTCAAGTCTTTCCTTTGCTGTGGTAGCCTCTAATTCTGTGGCCGGAAAAAGTTCAATTTCTTTGGCTCGTAATTGATCGCTTACCCGGTTTATTAATACGGAAACGCTATCAGCATTTTTTAAACCTTCGATCTCTGCAATCTGTGAGGGGGTTAGCATAAAAACTTTGCTCATCAAAAAATATCTTTGGCCCAGCGGTAACAGTCCTGACCTTTGCTCTATTTGTTTCCAAAACCGTTCTAATTTTAACGGTCTGGCACTATCCAAATGCTCCAAAATATCGAAGATTCTGCGCTTGGCTTGCTGGTAGTATTCATGAACTTTTGGCTCTGACATTTCGTATTTTATGCTTAAATCCTGGATACTTAACTTGTGAAAAAACTTGTCACAAAATAATCGGGTTTGTTTCAAATTAGGTTCAAAATGTGCAAAAGGTGAAAGATTTTCAGAGCTGAGCGCCTTTTCAAGTTCGTTTGGTCTATTTTGTTCTGAATCTCCTTCACGCTTAAACTGCGAAAAATTTATTTCTTTAGGTCTGGAATAGATAACGCTGATAGTCTGGCCGGCTTGATCCGTGAAAGTTTTTTCGTAAACGCTCCTATTTTCGTGTGCCAAAAATTGCTTTACGGGCTCACATGGCGTTGTGCATGTCAATTTGTGAGGACACTTACCACATATTCCCTGCATTTTTTCCGAATCAGTAAATGACTTTTTCATTTTTATCTAAACCTTTGAACCACGGGTGCCTGGATGTTGGGCCTTAAGATCGCCATTGCCTTCGGTGAAAATCGCTCTGTCTTTGCATTTGTCGGCATCTTGATTGTCAAACCTGACAAGGCCAAATAGTCTATCTGTTGTCCGTAGATGTAATCATTAAGCTCATGCAATGATTGTTCGCATTGTGCAAACTGAAGATCCTGAAGGATTTCTCCTACCTCTGCGACGGTATATACAGCGCTCGATATTGTTTTATCAGAAGCAAAAACTATATTCAAAGAAAGTTCCTTTAGGGCTCGATATGCTGTTATCAAAACGGGCTCAAAATTCGTCAAGGCGTCCCATGAGTCAGCGTTCAAATGATTTTCAAAATAATCCTCTGCATCTGACTCCGAAATCCAAGAATTATAATTTGTTGTTGGGTAAACTATCATTTCAATAATTCCTTAATTGTTTTGAGTTTTCCGTGATAAAAAAGTTTCTCAACTTTATACTTTCCAGCCTGTACTAATTTGAATCTGGTAGGGCCTAACATTTCTTTTGCAAAAGAAACGTCTTTGGGGTCTGCTGATTCTACTAACCCTTGCACCCATTCTGAATGATTCATCTTTTCTGGAATGAATTGAACCCGTCGTTTTGTATAGTCTGTTGACGTTGTTCCGTCCCTATGCTTCACGGTCCTTTTTTCAGTGTCCAGGATAGCAGTGCGCTTGCCTTCGTACCTAACCCCTTTGAAGAGTACTTGCAAAGAACTTCGGCATCGTAAATGCAGTGGTGGTAAGGGTGCATCAAATAAATCAAAATCTTGCCCGTCAAGTGACCGGCACAAAACGGTAGTCTTTCTGTCTACTATGCCTATAAATCTCACTTGCTGGATCATTTCTTTATTTTTTATATGAAGTTCACGCTCTGCCCAATTCCATGCAGAATGAAGGCTTGTGTCTGCTATCATTGTCGCTGACCTTCGGCCAATATCTAAAGCGTTTTGAATCCGCTTTGCTGTCTGGGCTAAAGATTCATGTAGTACTAAACTTTCCCTTGTCTCTTTAGCTATCCTGGTTACGGCGTTATCCGTCAATTTAGTCAACCATTTTTTGACATTCAAACCCTCTATTTGACTACTTTCAAACCATGCTCTTACTCGATCTTTTGATAAAGATGGTACGGATAACTCTATACCCACTGTGTCCTTTACCATGTTAGCCATTATTTCCGGGGTCGCCTGGGCAAGTTCAAAGCTTTTGGTTTCGATCTCTTTTCCTATATCTGCATATATTTCATTCAAGACTTTTGAAATCTCTGACCGTTGCTTCGTCAAATAGCGTTTTTTTCTGATTAAAGATTCTGTTTCTTCTGCCTGGCTGGCCAATTTTGCTATTTTTCCTGTGACCTCTTCAAGTGCTCCCTCTAAAGTTTTTGCTATCTCTGCATCTATATTATTTATGACGCCCAAAATTTTATGCTGAAATTTATATTTTTCGGTCCAGAAATCGGCCATTAATCAAAACCTTTTGTCTACAATTGTATACATTTTAGTTAAAGGGGAGTGAGGAGAAAAGGACTTAAGAAAAACCTCACCCCCCTGTGTGCGGCGATTATGGCATACTAGGGAGGCGCCGCAAATTATATTTTAAGTAAAGGGGGGAGTGAGGGAAAAGAGTACAAAAAACTCACTGCCCCCCAGTGGCGTGAGGATTACCACCACATGGCTAAATAATTTAAAAGGGGAGTGAGGGAAGAAGAGAAAAAACCCTCACCCCCCCCTTATTGCGGCGGTGCATAGGGGTCGGCCTATGTGTAGCCGCTCGCTTCAATACTAGTTTTAAGTTGTCGCAAAGGTTGTCCATCCAAGTTTGGGCTGGTCCTGGTGTAAGATAGCAGTAAAGTCAATATTCGGCAATGTACCTGCTATCACATACCGTACCCGTACATATGGATAGATCACGCCACCTTGCTCATTTTGTGCCGCAAGTACTACTCTGGAAATTTTGCTGTCTTGATTTCCTGACAAAACTGATCCAGCGCCAAGTTCTTTGGAACATAAAGAAACAGTTTTTGTAAAGCTGGCATCACTTCCGCCCATCTAATGTAGTACATAAATTTCATCTGCAACGCTGCACTTTATTACAGTAATATTCAAGATCAAATTTAATCTGACAAGCCCAGCGCCCAGGTTCACAGATTTTGCGACGGCGTCCACCTCGGCGTAACCTGTAGCAGTGACCGCTCCCGCATCCTTCATTATATGAGTGTTATCAAACATTTAGGGTTTCCTCCTATAGTTTTATTTGCTTTTATTTCTTAAGTGTTAGTAATGCCATGAAGTCGGGCAGCACTCTTGCCATGCCATATACAAAGACCTGTCAGCCATTCAATGAGTGTTTTATACTGGGTTTCTACTAGTCCCAGGTCCTCGACATCGATAGTTCCGTTCTGTAAGCCTGAAAGCATATCGAAACCGAAGCGACAAACATATATTGACGTAGTGACTCCGTCATCTTCGCAAAAGTCTAGTATTGCGTCCCCGTCTGCGTCGTCTTCAATTACTCCTATCGGCAAACCCCCATAGGCATTGATTTGACGGCCAAAGGCATCGGATATCGTTTCTTGTGCTTGCCCTGCGGTTCGCATCAAAGCGTTTACTTTTCTCCGCATAATTTTATTCATAAAGAGTGCCGAAGGAGTGCCTTGCACGGCATCAATAAGTTCATCCAATCCGGCAAGAGTCAGGGTTCCGTTCATGTCAATGAGTTGGTCACCTACTAGCCGTTTTTGCAATCCGTCGAACTCTGTGGCCGTGACCGCTGTATCACCTTTGAAAAATTTCTTTGTATATGTGAGTGAAGCGGCTTTGGCTTTCATCCCGTCATGGATCGCTCTTATGTTGTTCTCATGGCCCTGACTTTTAACCAAAACCCGGTCCACCTAACTTATCCCACCTAGTATTACTAGGTTTTTAGTCATCGGGTTTAAAACCCCAGTATCAGCGGTATAGGTTGCATTGACCGCCCTAAATGCTACGTTGGGAAGGGTTTGCTCACGGTTGTATTGATAACTATTTCCGGCGATATTGTAAAAGGGCAGTCGTTCAAGTACGGCTGAACTTTCTGCGAATGTACTAATCACGCCCGCTCGCAAAGCATTTGTTTGAAGCTTACTAGCTTCCAAGAGTGTGAGATATTCCATTTTAGGTTCTCCTATTTTTTCTTGTTGTAGCCCCCAGCCATTTTTTGCTGTGAGGATAGATTTTCTAAGTTATTGGGTTTTTTGTCACCTGGCCTTTTTGTGTCTACTGCGTCGGTTGATTTAGATTCAAACAGGCCCTTTATGTTTGCTGCTCTTATCCAGGAAATTAATTTTCCCGGTGGAAGTTCTGGTACTAGTTCTTCAAAACCTTCCGGTATATCGGCTTTGAGACTGTCCGCAATAGTTGACAATTCCTTTTCAGCATCCTTTCTCTTAGATATTTCCTGATCCAGTCTTGCCTTTGGTATTTTTTCTGATCCAGGTTTTTCAAGCCCGGTTACATCCAGAAGAAATTTGCCGTCTTTTTCAACATAAAGTTTTTGTATTGATTCATCTAAGCCGTCAAGTTTTTCCAATTCAAAATTTAAAGCCATTTTAAATATCTCCTTTTTACGCCTGGGAGGGCGAATTATTCTAGTACAGTTTTGATTTCATCTTTGATTACTAAAAGCTGTGATAGCGCTGTGTCCCGGTCTACTATGTCGGGGTTCTCCCGCATGATTACATCCACGGGGGATAGTACCCCTTGATTTATTTTTAAATCATCGGCTTGACTTTGCTCTTTTACCGAGGTTGTCTGCTTAATGTCTGCGAAGTCGATTGATAACAAAGAATTTTCAGAAAGTTTTTGAGCTGAGTGAGTATTCCAGACGGTTCGCATAGTACTATAGATATTTCTTTCTAACATCCTGAAATTAGCCTTGTCATCTGTCCGCATTTCACTTAGTTCTCTGGTATCTGCAATTTTGCTGATCCCACTTTGCTCCTGGGGGTCGGTACTTAAGGAAGCTGCGCTCAAACCCTGTGATACTGAGGTCCACTTGCATATTTTATCAATTGCAGAAACTATTTGTTCAATTTCTGCTTCTTGTGACTCAAAACCAATTTGTGACTTCTCCCCTTTTAGCTCTACTAGAGTGCCTGGGTCGGTCTGTAGTGATCCCCCGCCGCTTCCGGTTTCTGATCTAATCCATCTGACGCCGAAACCTTGCATTCTAATTATATAAAGCAAATCTGTCAGTTTTTCGTCAATACTTTCTTGCAAGGAAATAAGACTGTCATCAAGGGGGAGAAAGAAATCATCTGAAATATTATAGCCGTCAAACAAGGGGACAAAGGGCAGTGATCCACTATATGGATTTTCAATTTCTTCTATTATAGCATAGCGATAATTTAAACGCTGATATACTTCTTGATTCCAATATGAGTACTCTATATCCTGAATCCGGTTCGACTGGCCATAGTCAATTATAAGTACAGATTTTAGATCATAGGGGGAGTCAAAAGTTTGAATGTCCTGAATTAAATTCCCGCTGATTACATCAAGCCTTAATTTATTTTCTACCCATACCACTTTCAATAGAATACTTTTCAAAAGTTTTACAATTCGAATGCATTCTTTAAGTACTAAATCCAGTGAGCATCCTTCACAAATATCCTGATATAGTTTTTGGTCGGTTTCACTTCCATCAAGTGTTCTTTTGGCTGGTTCCTGGTAGCTTTGGGCCTGTTGATTTATAATTTTGCGAATGACATTCAAGGTTACTGTAGTAAACTTTTCGGGCTCGGAAAAGACTTCCGCAAGACGTTGTTCTAAATGGCTCAAGCCCTTGGAGTGATACAGGTCAAGGGCCTTTGCATGTTCAAGCTTTCTGTCTTCATTGCTTTGGCTGCCTGCCTGAATGGCCATAAGGTCCGTAATATTTGACGCTATTGAATTGAATAACATAATATTTTTCCTATGCTGCCTGGTATATAGTGGCACCCATTACTTTGACATAAGCATGGAAAAAATCCACTATTGTCATTTCCGTTTCTGTTTGAAATTGCAAGAAATTTTGAAAGTGTTCCTTGACTTCATTATATGCTTGGCAATTTTCAGAGCAAAGTAAAACTAAGCTCCCGCCCATTAAAAAACAACTGTGGCGACGGCTCGATTTATTTTTACACTGAATATTTCCAAGAGTATAAAGTGACAGTATTTGATTTCTGAGGGAGTACACGGACCACAATAAGCTAAATCCTCTATCGTCTTTTTGAGAAGAGTTAACAGCTCCAAAATGATAATTGCCTGAAGACAATTTTGTGTATGTCATGGTGCTCATTTCACTAAGTAATTTTGGAAGATCATTGCTTATTCTTAAACGTCCGGTTTTTGCAATTCTAACAACCTCCGGCCATGCTGCCCGCTGTACGGTTGCATGTGGGTTAATACTTTCGCAAGGAACACCCGCTTCAATAAAATATGGCTGTAAATCCGAGACGTTATGCGCTTCTAATACTACGTTTTTGAATTTGTACTTTTTATGCTGGGCCAAAACATGCTTTTTTATAGCCCTGCCCGTTGACGGCCTAAAGCAATGTTGATCTAAAATATATATTTCAGGTTCCTGATTTTCAGGATTAGCTACTTTTGCGACTGTGGTAAAAACGCTGTTGTCATTTCCGAAAACTGATCCCCATTCTGAGTCTGCTCTGTCCAAACCCCCGCCAATAACATAACTACGATTACCTACTAAATCCTTTATATTGTCAACTGGACACCTGTAGGAATCTTTACACATTTTTATGACTGATTCTGGAAATAAGGAGTTGACTACAGAAGAGCGTAACCCTAAAATGTCCCTTTTAAATTCTGATTCAAGCAAAGACGTTTCTAGCCGTTTTGCTTTTTTACGATCTATCCAAACAGGTGCTTTTTTTTCATACTCTTGGAAATCCTTGTACTTTATTCGATTGCAAAAAATCCCATCGTCTACTAAAGCATTTTTTTCATACTTATGAAGAAATCCTCCAAATTCATCGGGGTTACCGTCTACCAAACAAAGCGAATTTTCAGAGTCAAGTAAACTTCCCAAAAAAGCATTAAAGCTGCTGTGATCGGGGCTCGAATGTGCGTCTCCATACCACAATATATTTGCCTTTTCTCCAAAACTACCCGCAAAGGAGGTACTTGACATCTGAATAGTTGACTTGGTTTTCGGGCAGTAAATTTCCCACATTTTTATATATTTATCAGGATCAATAAGCTGTGAAAGTTTGGGGGTATTTATAATGATCCTGGCTACTGTCCGAAACATTGTCCGTCTACAATGGGTTTCATTATTTCCTAAAAGTTGGGTCAAATAGTTTTTCCTAGAAGTAGTTAGAAATATGATTATCAAAGCTGCGGTTACTGTCTTAAAATGTCGCCTGGGTCCGATCAATGTACAAATGTCGTGAACAAAATTCCCGTGTTCATCGACTGCTAATATTTGATTGATTACTTTTTTCTGGTCTGCGGTAGGGGTAAAGACTTCGTACCTATTTTTATGATTTAATATCCTGGGCTTGATCTCTTTACGCCAATTATGAAACCCCTGTGGCCCTGGGGCGGTCCAGCTTGGTTTCTTGCTGACAAACTTGCCGCTCTTAGTGTCTTTTAAATCGTGTTTTGTTTTTGCTTTTGCCATTATTTCCCTAGATATTTCGCAAACAATCCCGGAAGTGCGGCTTTGACAAATTTTTCGATTTCCGCCGTCCTATAGATGCCAGCTGGGGCCTGGCTTGAAAAAATACGCCCATCCTTCATGGTAGTTTTAGGGCCAACTGAGGGCCACGGTTTCTTTCCCGGAGTGCTTCCCTTATCCAAGATATGGCTGTAAGGTGCTGTATTTCCAAAGGAAAATCCAATAGACTGCCTGGCAACTGGTCCGGCATCCGTCCCACCACTATGAGATAAACCGCCTTCTCTTCTTACTTCTCCCCAGCTTTGCCGTGCCCGTTTGGTGTCAATCGGGGTGCTTTGAACCATGCGTGATCTTATCTCTTCGGCCAAATGTCGGATCAAATCATCTAAGCCCTTCATTTCTAAGGCAGTTTTTAATGTCCGTCCTACTTCTGCTCGTATTGTTATCATTTAGGCACCTATCACCTGAATTTTATAAGCAAGCTCCGCAATTTTAGAAATCCGTTCTATTTGGTAGTTTGTATCATTGTGCTGAATGAGATCGCGGTTCGAGTAATCATCTGGTAGTTCCTGGACCAAAAAGTTAATCTCAACACCCTGGATAGCGCCCATTTCTCCCGGTGCGGAAATAGAGTATCTATTTCGTTCGGTGCGAATTGCTGTGAGCTCATAGGTAATGTAAACGGATTCGGTAAAGCCTAAACTATCGGAAAATGTTGAACCGGAAAAAAGTTTATACTGGATGCTTGCGGTGAGATTGTCATCCAGGAACAGCTTTTGGATGGATTTTTGTGCGGATTTTAATATGCGGGTCGATATTGTCATTCTACCCCCAGGCTGCGGGGGTCTCATTCTCACTCACTCCAAAATGTATAGTACTTCATTTGAATAAATGAAGTCAAGGAAAAAGATGGGTGCAAGCTCCACATTCAAACCTGTACTTGGCTAACCTACTGATTTAATTAGAACCGGATATTTGGTCAAATGGTGGGTATATGCCAATATTGAGGTAGGCCCAAAACGTCAAAATGAGTGTTTATATAGTAAATACAATTGGTTAAGTGAAAAGTTTACATATTGAATGTTATCAGACGTTGTTCTATATATCTGATAAACTTGATTAAATTAATGGTAGGTTTTGTCAGTTATTGAATATCAAGAAATGAGTGAAAGTGGAGCTGTACGCCCTGGAAGCACTCCACTTTACCCCCTGCGTTGTCGAGCAAAAACCCACTGAATTTAAGGCCCTGTTTTTGGGGGTACTGAAGCGGCACCTTTAATTTGATAAGAATTTGATAAAAAGTAATACTATAATCTTTTAATGACTTCGTGAAATGCTCTACATTCAACGATATAGATCAAGCCTATACCTATGCATAGGGGTATTTGCCCGCTTCTCATGTTCCCTGCAATGCTTCGGCCTATCATTTGTTTTAGGCTTGGGGTCGGGGCTCGGTTTCTCACCCGGTTTCTACCCGGTTTTATTCGGTTTATGCTCCTTTGCGTAAAAGTCTACAAAGCTGTGAAAAGATATGGTTTTGTCATTTTCAATTTTTAATCGAATCTCGCCCGTTTGGGTTTTATAATTCTTGCCATATCTCTTCACTGTAGGAACTGAGCATTGCAAAATAAGAGCAGATTCAGTCAAATTATAAGTGGGTTGCTTCTTTAGTTCTACCGATGGTAAAATAATTTTTTCAAAATAGTTCATTTTAAAACCCTCCAAATTAGTTTAACTGCCTGATTAATCTACAAAAAACTGCACCTGAGTGCACTGGGCTGAGTGCAATTGCTCTCATTTTCGGCTGGCCCTGGCTTCTGTCAATACATCAGTATAACCCCTATGTAATGTATAATGCTTCAACCATAAAAAAGCATACCAATCCGGCAATGGATAATTTAAGTCTAAGCCTGCTAGTTCATGCTCCATTATTTTTTCCCTGTTTTTTTTATACTCTTCAGGAAATAGACATTTATATTCGTAGTCGAATTCTTCTTGCATGTATTCCGGTAGTAAATTTTCAAACCAGTGCATAAGCTCCTTTTTTTCGATAGGGCTCATCTGTGGTGGGGTCAACAATAGTTTTTTTTCAAGAGGCGTTATTGTTTGATCAAACAAGGCCCGCTCTCTTCTTGTCATTTCCTTATTCATTGCTCTTACCTCCTACATTGTCGGGTTAAATCCTAATCTATGGAGCCTACGCATAAACTCAAAAATGATACCATCAAAATGACAAAAATGTAACTTGTGGCGTTTCTATAATCATTGTGATCTTTGAAAACTTATAAAAATTTATCAAAATTGAAAAAATACTTGTCGC
>Ga0222626_1000286_pt1 | contig 32877 bp, 24 predicted proteins | sample AntAcemetageno91_FD_179862 | JGI IMG/M metagenome (GOLD analysis project Ga0222626, IMG submission 179862) | Saline water microbial communities from Ace Lake, Antarctica - #91 | ecosystem: Environmental > Aquatic > Non-marine Saline and Alkaline > Saline | place: Antarctica: Ace Lake | collected...
CGGCGGACATCCGTATTCAAAGCCTTTGAATACGGATGTCCGCCGCATGGAGGATGTGCCCTGGGGCTAGATCGAGTAGTGATGTTATTTGCTGGTGAGCCCAATATTCGCGAAGTTATTGCCTTCCCAAAGAATCAAATGGCTATTGACCTCATGCTTGGCTCTCCTGCAGTAATGCCAACAAAAGAACTCGATGAGCAGAATATTGCAGTGAAAATTGATAAGAAGGAGTAGATAAAAAAAAGGTCAGATTTAAAATCCAACCTTTTTTCTTTGAAACGACAGCTCTCTACGCTTCTTCCCTCCTCGTTTTCGCTGTTTCATGCAAAATCTCTAATTCCTCAACGTGTTTTTTGAGTGGTCCCATCAACTTCTTGAAAGTATCTATTTTCTCCCTTTGGCGTTCATCTAAATTTTGTAGTTTTTCGTCATTACTTTCTTCTAATTCTGACAGCTCGTCGTACAACTTGATAAAATTTTCTGCTGAATTTTCCCCCCTTTTGTGGGGAGTTACAATCTCTTGTACGGTCTCAATAATTGAGGAATCAAAATCACTGTTACTATATTTTAACGTTGACATAAAATCGCCATCGTAATTGTAAACGTCTACTTTTTCGGGATCAGAATTACTTGCTCCAAGCCCTACATTACAGGATGGGCTCAATCTAGAATTGGTACAAAATCGATTAAATTCTTCACCCTGTAGAATAGGGTCACCATTTTCTTTGAAAGCATAAAACGTATGATTGTATTCCCCGTATATCTCATCCACAACGAGAATCTGAGGAAAAAAGTCAGTTTTCACTTTTACCTCTTCTCCGTTCAATATAGCTCCTGCTGCTTGTTGAAAAAACTCTACAGGATCCCCTTCTTTATCAATAAACGTAAGTTTATGTTGCTTCATAACTTCTGCTCGCTTTATAGTAGATAATGCTTGGGCAGAAACATCATCTGCTTCTGTGAAAACAGTTTCAGAATTATTGCCGGTTGTTAAGCCTATCTCAGGAGTTTTAGCAATTGGGGACTCAATCATCTTTATTAGTAATTAAAAAATACCAATATAGAATTTTACTACAAAAAACAAAAAAAAACAACCTATAACATCACTTGTTACATCTTCCTCAGCTTCGTCTCCAGTTCCTCGATCTGATCTCTTAGTGCAGCAGCACGTTCGAAGTCTAAGTTTTGGGTAGAGATATCCATTTCTGCTTCAAGTTCCACGAGCATTTGCCCCACCTGATCTCGTTTCGTAAGTTTATCGAAGTTTCGAGGTTTTCCTCCCGATAGGTCTTTTGAAATATCGATAATCTTTTTGATAATCGTTTTTGGGGTGATTCCGTGTTTTTTGTTGTATGCTTCCTGAATATCACGACGACGGTTTGTCTCGCCGATAGCCGCTTCCATGGCAGGCGTCATTTTGTCCGCGTACATGATAATGTGTCCTTTTTCGTTTCGAGAAGCACGACCAATTATTTGCAAAAGTGCATCACGAGAACGCAAGAATCCTTGTTTATCTGCATCGAGAATGGCAATGAATTCCACTTCAGGAAGATCAAGACCTTCACGCAAGAGGTTGATTCCTACCACTACATCAATTATTCCTTTTCGTAATTCAGTAAGGATTTCAATTCGTTCGAGAGTCTCAATCTCGGAGTGTAAGTATTTGGCTTTTATTCCTGTTTCAATAAGAAATTCAGAAAGATCCTCAGCCGATTTCTTGGTCACAGTAGTAATCAAAACACGACTTCCCTTTTTGATAGTGTCTCGTACTTCTTCTAATAAATTATCGATATGATTTTTGGTCCCACGAACCACAATCTGTGGATCGAGTAGTCCGGTAGGACGAATAATCTGTTCGGCAAATTCATCTTTTTTACAATGTGCGTATTCATATTTTCCCGGAGTAGCCGATACATAGACGGCTTGAGGTATTTTCTTTTCAAATTCTTCAAACTTCAGTGGCCGGTTATCCATTGCACTCGGCAAACGGAATCCATAATCAATCAATGTTTTCTTTCGGGAGAGATTTCCGTTAAACATTCCTCCAATTTGGGGAACACTGATGTGAGACTCATCTACAAAACACATAAAATCTTTTGGGAAATAATCCAAAAGTGTTGTTGGCGGAGTTCCTGGTTTTGACAAAGAAAGATAACGAGTGTAATTCTCCACACCGTTGGTATAGCCGGTTTCTCGCAGCATTTCCAAATCAAAGGTTGTTCGCTGTTGTAATCGATGTGCCTCGAGATTTTTTCCAATTTTTCGTAAATCAGCAAGCCGCTCATTGAGTTCTTCTTCTACTCCAACAATGGCTCGTGCTACTTTTTCCGGAGACGATACATTGTGTTTTGCGGGAAAAATTTTCACTTCATCGCAATTTTGTAAATGTTCGGAAGTAAAAGCATCAATCTCGGTGAGTTTATCCAAATCATCGCCCCAGTATTCCAGCTGAAAGGCGGTATCGCCTCCTGGAGGGAAAATAGTTATCACATCGCCCAAAACCTCAAATGATCCACGGATAAAATCAGATTTTACTCTCTGATACTGTAGTTCTATAAGTTTTTCCAATAACTTTTTTCGGGGATTGCTATCGCCACGTTTGATGGTGAAAGCCAGTTTTCTATAATCATCCACATCCCCAAGTCCATAAATACACGAAACAGAGCTGATAACAATACAGTCAGGACGTGTTAGAAGATTCATTGTGGCGGCGTGTCGGAATTTGGCAATTTCTTCATTAATCGTTGCCTCTTTTTCGATAAACGTATCTGTTTTTGGCATATATGCTTCTGGCTGATAATAATCATAATAAGAAACGAAATACGACACGGCGTTATCAGGAAAAAACTGTTGGAACTCCGCACAGAGTTGAGCAGCCAAGGTTTTATTATGAGCCAAAATCAATGTTGGGCGTTGCAGCTTATTGATGATTTGCGCCATGGTAAAGGTTTTTCCTGTTCCAGTGGCACCAAGTAAGGTTTGATGACGCAATCCGTTTTGTAGCCCCTTTGTAAGGTGCGCAATAGCCTGTGGCTGATCTCCAGTAGGCTCAAATTCAGAAACGAGATTAAAGAGTTTTTTGGTCATTAAAAAAAATAACTGTCTTATAACTTTTACTCGTTCTTAAAAATTTATCAAGTTGGTCTTTTTTGAGAGAGGCTTTTTTGCTCCAAAAAAGAATTATTCTTCGCCTTTGTTCCGTTTTAAAATTCTTTGAATCAGGGTTAATCCGACATCTCCTGCCTTTTGCCCTATTTCTTTCGTTTTTTTGCGGTTTTCTTCTGAGCTGAGAAGCATTCCCGCAACTCCAGTAATCGCTCCACCAACGATTAATCCAGTGATTAATCCTTTATTCGATTTCTTAGATTTGGCCATAGTTTTTTGTGAAAAAATTCACGCGGGCAGGCTACGAGTTTTTCATGTCAAAAGCAAGTCGAAGTTGTGTCTTAAACTTCTTTTCCAGAGTCTTATGAATTGCATCAAATTCAGCATCAATCGTTTTTTCATCCAAAGTTTTGTCTTTTGCTTGAAAGGAAAGATGAAAGGCTAAGTTCTTATTTTTTTTCCCAAGCCTCTTTTCATCTAAAAATACATCGAAAAGAGTCATGTCTTTCAAATATTTAGACGCTTCCTTTGCGGTAGAGATAAGATCAGATTGTTGAATAGTGTTTGCCATCACCAGAGACAGATCACGATAAACAGTAGGGAATTGTGAAACAGGAATATATTTCTTTTCTGCTGGAGAAACCAGCTCCTCAAGAGATTTCAAATCAATTTCTGTTGCAACGGCAACAGCTCCTCGAACAGGATTTTTCTTTGGATGGAGAACGAATATTTGTCCAATAATTTTACCGTTTACTGAAATATCGGCACATTGTGCAGGATGAAATATTGCTTGTGGTTTTTTACAAGTATTCATTTCTATTTCAACGCCAAGCGCATGAAACATACGAGCGAGTTCGGCCTTTTGTTCAAAAAATTTCTGAGGAGCATCTCCATTCATTACGGCAGAGAGAAGCAAAAGATTTCGCTTTTCGTCTCCAATCTTGGGGAAAACCGTTCCAATTTCAAAGAAACTCAGCTCGCCATGAGTTCTCAATTCGGATTCCATGCCGCGTACAGCATTAGAAACAAGTGTTAAACGAAGTTTTTCATATTCTTCATTTGCACCATTCTGAACACATACGTGAGTATTTTCATTCATCCATTCGGGATCTTTTGGCCCCACAAAAGAAGAAAGATAGATTTCATTTAGTCCTTCGCTTACCAGCAAATCTCGAATTTTCCATTCCATTTCGCGAAGCTTATTTCTTCTTGGTGGAGAGAGGGGAAGAGTTGGTAAAACGCTTGGAATAGCATCGAATCCATGGAGTCGGACTATTTCCTCTACCAAATCTTCGGGGATTTCAATATCTTTTGTTGCTCGCCAACTAGGAACAAGAACTTTTAGCGTTGCTCCAGTAGATTCAACATCAAACCCAAGAGCACGAAGTTTTTTCATAATATCTTCATTTGATATATCAAGTCCGGACTTCATTCGTACGAGGTCGGGTGGGAGATCAATTTTCATCTCACCAAAAGCATGTGGATAGGCATCACCAACACTTGACGCTATTTTTGCAGCAGGACAAAGTTGTTGCGCTTTTCCCGTAGCCCAAAGAATAGATTCGAGACATTGTTCGGGGTCCAGAGATTTTTCATATCGAGCAGAGCTTTCAGATCGTAATCCAAGTCGTGAGCTCGTATGACGGATGCTGGCTGCATCAAAATTCGCTGACTCAAAGACAATGTTTTTTGTTTTATTTGTAATGCTTGAAGCAAGCCCCCCCATAATTCCGGCAAGAGACAGAACCTTCTCATCATCTGCCACAACAATATCAGTTTCTTCTAACTCATATTCTTCCTCATCAAGAGCGAGTAATTTCTCTCCTTTTTTTGCCAAACGAATAGTAATTCCGCCCTTCAGTTTGTCCGCATCAAACACATGCATTGGTTGTCCAAACCCGGCAAGAGACAAATTCGTAAGATCAACGAGGGTAGAAATAGCGCGAATATCCAAGTTTTCTAGTTTTACCTGTGTAGCAATGTCAGAGGGTTCAAGAGTTACATTTTCAAGTTTTATAGCACAAAATCGGCGACATTTCTCAGTATTAATTTTCACCGGAAACGGCTTACCGGTGGTGAGCTCGGGTGCAAATATTTCACTTTCAAATTCTTTGTCCCAGATAGCTCCAATTTCTCTTGCGAGTCCACGATGCCCCATGAGATCAGGGCGGTGAGTAAGCGACTTATTATCAATATCAAAAAGAATATCTCCAAATCCAGGAATGATTTCCGGAAGAGTTTTCCCGATATCTTTTGTTTCAAAACGCAAGAGCGTTTCTTGTTTCATTCCCAGCTCGGGGCAGGTACACACCATTCCTTCAGATTTCACATCACGCACCTCGGTATTTTTGATCTCAATGCCAGAGGCAAGAGTCGCTCCATCAAGAGCAACAGGATAAATTTCTCCTTTTGTCAGAGGAAATACTTCTCCAAAGACAATTTGTTTTTTCCCCTTTTTTCCACAATCAAAAGTTCCGACATGAAGTTTTTCAGCGTTTTTATGTTTCTCAACTTTTATTAATTTCCCCGCAAATACACGATCAAAGTTGTTTGTTATATGGATTACATCCTCTACTTCACACGTATGAAGCGTGAGAGAATCACCTATTTTTTGTGGATCAAGACCCTTGGTCTCAACAAATTCTCGAAGCCAATTCATTGAAAATTTCATTCCGTATGAGTGTACCTCATCAGTGATAGAACGCAACTTCGCATGAAAATTATTATTATATTCAAAAGAGTGAGGCTATGACGAGAATAGGGAAAGTATCTTTTGGTTACGAAAGAGAAGAAGATTTATAAAAAAAACCCCGCCAGAGACGGGGTTATTTGATTGCTTGCTACAACATCAATTCTTTTATCAAGGCTTCTTCTTCTTTTCTAGAAAGATTCATTACTCTCCCTTTTTTATCAAGGATTCCTCCTAGACGGATTTCATTAAAGAAAATAAAAAATAATCGTAGAGGTTTCTTTTCATTTTTTGAAAAATCGTACACGAAAACGGTATTTTTTTTCTTACCAGGAAGAAGCTCCTCTTGAAATTTTTCTTTAAGAACTTTGCCCAAAAGAACATCCTCATTAGATATTTCTGTTGTTCTGAAGTCTTCAATAATTTTTCTTGTGCCTTCTTGGTCGTATTCTTTCATACGAACAAAATCAATCTTCAATCTCTGTTTTTTTATCATAAATTTTGGATTTTGAAATTAATAATAAGATACTAAATGGTCTTTTTTGCCTTCAGGTTTTTAAAAAACAAGAAAGACCATTTATTTGTTGCGTAGCAATAACATCAAAGAACTGTTGGCAAACAATTCCAATGCAAGTGCATGGAGGTGTTTAGCGAAAAGATAGTAACATGAAACAAGGAATTGTCAAAAGATATCGAAGTCAAAAGTGCTCATTTCTGAAGGGAACGTTTTAAAATACTTACTTCTTGGCTGCGATAAAAGTACAAATCTTTTTCTTGGCATCGTGACCAACGATGTACTCGTTGTCCTCATGCATTTCGCCAGAAATAATTGCTTCTGCGAGCGGGGTTTCCACTCTATCAGCCAATATTCGCCGCACTTCACGAGCTCCGAATTCTGGATTATAGGCAACTTTTGCCAATGCATTTATTAGGTTTCCACCGATTTGTAACTTTATTTTTTTATCATTGAGTCGTTTCTGAAACTTTTGAAGTTGAAGTTTCACAATAGTTTTAATAGCCTCTCGATCTAAAGGTTTAAAAACAACCGTTGCATCCAATCGATTCAAGAATTCTGGAGAAAAGGTCTTTTTCAAATCCTTTTGTACGTCGTCAGAAATACTTTCAAACTCAGATTCACTTTCTGCTAAATCAGTTTTTGTCGCTCCAAATCCAATAGAATTAGCATTCTGCTGGAAACGATTAGCACCAATATTGGACGTCAAAATCACTACACAATTTCGGAAGCTAACCGTTCGTCCTTTTCCATCAGTAAGTTGTCCATCTTCAAAAATTTGCAATAACATATTGTGTACATCCTTGTGCGCTTTTTCAATTTCATCAAACAGAACAATTGAATGTGGACGACGACGAACCTTTTCGGTTAATTCCCCTCCATCTTCATGTCCTACATATCCAGCAGTAGAACCGACCAGACGACTTCCTGTGTGTGGCTGACTGAATTCTGACATATCGATTTTTATCAACGACTTTTCATCGTTATACACTTCCTGTGCCAATTGTCGTACGAGCTCAGTTTTTCCTACACCCGTGGGCCCAAGAAAAAGAAAGGCTCCAAGAGGACGATTAGGATCTTGTAATCCTAGGCGAGATCGGCGAATAGCCTTAGAAATAGTTTCAATAGCAGGATTTTGTCCAGCAATGTGCTTCTCCAAGGTCTTTTCTAATGTTTTTAAATTATCTAGATCTGATCCTACGAGCTTTGCCACAGGGATTCCAGTCATAAGTTCTAGTACATTTGCAACGTCAGCTTGTTCTACACTCTTACGTTTTCTTCCAGAAACCTTTTTTGTCTTCATCTTTTGAATTTTTTCTTCGAATTCTTGTTCAGTTTTATGGAGTTTATTTGCTTTCTCGTAATTCTGAGTAATCACGGCCTCTTCTTTCTTTTTCTGTGTATCAGTAAGTTTTTTTCGAAGATCACGAATCTCTTTTCCGTTCAAACGATTTGTTAATCCTTTTGCCGCACAAGCTTCATCGATAAGATCAATGGCCTTATCTGGCAAAAATCGGTCAGGAATATATCGAATACTTAGCTTTACTGACGCCTCAACGGCTTCATCAGTAATGTTTACCGCATGATAGTCTTCAAAATGCTTTCGAAGTCCTTTCAAAATAGTAATAGCTTGTTCTTCTGTTGGTTCAGGAATATTTACCGCTTGGAATCGTCGCGCAAGAGCAGAATCTTTTTCTACATGTTTACGGTATTCATCCATTGTTGTCGCACCAATAACTTGAATTTGTCCTCGTGAAAGGGCTGGTTTCAAAATATTTGCGGCATCAAGTGATCCCTCGCTACTTCCAGCACCAATAATAGTGTGAAGTTCATCAATAAAAAGAATAACTTCATTGTCGCTAGCAGAAGCTTCTTCGATAATACGCTTTAATCGTTCTTCAAATTCTCCACGATATTTTGTTCCCGCTACCAAATTCGCCATAGAGAGACACAATACGCGTTTATCCATTAACGAATCAGGAACATTCCCTCCTGCAATTCTTTGGGCAAGGCCTTCAGCGATAGCAGTTTTCCCTACTCCGGGATCACCCAGAAGAACAGGATTGTTTTTTGTTTTTCGGCTCAAAATCTGAATAGTTCGCTCAATTTCGATATCACGACCAATAATTGTGTCGAGTTTTCCCTCACGGGCTTGTTCCGTGAAATCATCACAAAAATAATCAAGAGCTAATTTTTTTACCCGTCCTTGGCGATTTCCTGCAGGGTTACCTGATTGATTTGGCATTTCTGTGCCGCCAAACATATCTTCTCCCGGAGAAAATTGTCCGCCAGCACCAGTAATCTCATCGCCTGGGCGAGCAGATATTCCAACCAGAATACTTTGTAATCCATCGAGTAATGATTCAATGCTTTTTTGGTCTTTATTATTCGTGTCAGGAGTAACTGCTTTTCCTGCTTTTTGAAACATATCTTCTAAATACTGAAGAATTTGTTCCGGGCGCACCATAAGCGTTTTCAAAATATGAACCGCTCCAGAGTTTTTTTGTCGAATTAATGCGTAGAGAATATGCTCAGAATCTACCATCGTGTGTCCAAAGTCGAGAGTTGCTTGTGCAGCAGCTTCAACAACCTTTTCTGCAAAAGGAGAAAAAACATTTTCAACCTCTTTTTTTGTTTTATCATCAACTCCTTTGAGTTCTTCACAAATACGGAAGGCGTTTTCATGTGTGACTCCAAAGTTCTTCAAAATCTCACTCGCCATAGATTTTGGTTGGCGAAGCAATCCCAAGAGAAGGTGCTGTGTCTGCACTTGTTTTTCACCAAGCGTGCGCATTTCTTCTTGTGCGAGGATAAGTGTATTGCGAGCAAAGGGGGTAAATGAGTCGAAATGTGAATTCATGTGTTTGTTTTGATGTCGTGGAATTATACCCGAAATAGGGATTTTTTCAATGGTGATGGGCTTGAAGTTATACTAAAGATGTGGTTATTATCAAACTACAAACTACAAATATGGGATTTTAAAATACCCACTTAATTTGTTCGGTCAATAATTGTATATTCTTTGTCAGAAATTTCATTTCCATTTGTGTCAGTAAGCCCCTCAAGACGCACGGTGAAACGTTCATTCGGCTGTATTTCGTTTTGCCAAAACCCAATTAAGGCTGTCTGTTCACCGCTCCAAAGCAGAAATTCATCAAAAATTGGATCCGCAGTGATTTCCTTATCTTCAAAATTTTTATCACGGAATATAACTTTTAATTGTCTCGTTACCATTATTGGTTCAGAAAAATGAAGTTCGGCGACACTGAATCGCGCACTAGACCTCATGTAATTTCCTGCCCAACGTTCACGTGCTTTTTCAGGAACTTGATCCATTTGTAACCACTCATGAAGGGTTACAAAGGGACGAGTAGTGTCTCCTGTGGCAGTCCATTGGAAATCCTTTCGTTCCGTTCGAAGGTTCTTTCTCCATGTTCCCACATTTTCATGTGTATCAAAGGAAGAGTTCACAAACGTCTGTTGACCAAAGAGCGATAATCGCCAATCTATGTCCCACGATTGCCCACGTGGAGCAAACACTCCAACCTGTTCCAGTGCTCCATGAGGCTCGAATACCCACTTGTGCTGCCACGTTTCTCCTGGAGAAAGAGCAATATTCAAAAACTCATTTTGGGCCCCCCAGGCACTTGGGAATCGCATTTCCACGCCTCCTTTCCATAACTGAGAAAGGGGTTCATCAGCTTGTCCCAAGTGGTCAAGCCGAGCTTTTACTGTTACTTGCCAGTGCTGAGGAATAAGCTCTCGCACAGAAATATCCAGGTTTCGTTTGAGAAAACGTGATGATTTTCCTCCACCGAGATTCCATTCAATAGCCGCTATGTCATTTTCTTCAGGCTTTAATTCTGGAGATATTCCTGAGACGTATAGTTCTCCGGATTTCACTGCATGACCAATTTCTCGTGTTATTCGTGGCCACGTCCATGGCTGTAGTGCGGTTTTCAAAACTATCTTTTTCCCAAAATGAGAAAGAGGAGATTTTCGTTCTGCCAGAGATTTTTCATCATGACGATCTGTATTTGCGATAGAACGAGTCATGTCTGCAAAGAAATTGGTATCTCGGATCAATTTTTCTGCTGTTTCAATATTTACAAAAATGACACGTGAATACTTCATTCCTGCCATTTTGGCTCCCCCAAGGAAGTTGTCAGCACATGTCTTCAAATCAGGGGAAGTTCCCAGATCCCAGAATTTTACGTCTTTTGAGACCATGTCGAGTGGCGGTTGTGCTATTCCGAAGCTTTTATCGGCGAGGGCGTATACATTTTGTAATTTTAATTTCAAAGGAAGAAGTCGAACTTCTCCAAACGCTGTAACAAATCCACCGCACGGTCGAGCTTCTGCTTCATTCGTGAGCAGGACAAGATGCGTCTGTGTGAGGAAATTTGGGGTAAATGCCCACCGAACAGGCCATGCACATACAAAGATAAAGAGGATTAGGAGTCCCAGCCAAAACCACCATTTCTTGAAAGTGTTCATCGAGGGCGAGTGTGTCAAAAATCGGATCATTTTGCAATGTTGAATAATTAATGAAAAACGTTTTGGTAGAATTATTATATATGTAGCGGGGCTAAGAAATTAATCCTTATTTGAAATGAATGAAATTCTCAAAGTAGGAATTTCTCAAAAAACGCAAGAAGAGCCACCTTGTATAAATAAGTCCTTCGGTTAAAAGAAGTCTCTATTTTTTAAATAATTCCTCTTTCCACAAAGCCATATTATTGACGCAATGATCAATTATTTCAACAATAACATCATCAGTTTTACTGTAATCTCCAATTTTAATGACAAGTACGATTTTATCATTTTCAATTTCTAATGAAGATCTCCAATACCATCCTGGGTCATTAGCAATTTTTTTATTGTAATAAATAAGTTCATCGTTAATGCGATTTGAACTTGAGATTTCTTTGGTTACAAATAATGTTTCTGATTTTTCGTCAAACCTAAGTTGAATGTCATTTAATTCATTACTGAAACCTTTTTCATTCTCATTATAATGAGGTAATGCGGTTTCTTTTGAAATAAAATAACTATTTATATAAGACCTAGCTTGATTATGAAAGAAAGTAATATTGCAATGATCAACAACTTTTAGATAATATTTTTTGTCCCAAATATATGCCTCATCGGCTAGTTTTTTTATTTTTTTTCTAAAATCTTTAACAGAAATAGAGCCATCATCGAAATCTGTTCGGATATTTAACCTAAATAAAGTTTCACTGGATACTTCGTTTATTGTGGTATCGACCTCAAATTCACTATTTGAAAAATCTAACTTATCACTCCTTAATATCCCTACGGTAGCATCTGAGTGTGGTGTGTTTTGAATTTCTATTAGTTTATCCAAAATATCTGATCTTAAATGGAAAAACTTACTTTGAAACACATAACCCCTAGCAATAAGGATTTTGTTATCTGAATTGTATTCAAATTCAACATTATATACCGAGCCTCTAAATTTTTCTTCGGTCTTGATATCGAAAACATCTTCAAAGGGGATTCTTTGATATTTTGCATAGGCCCTTACATAATTAATGGCGTCATCGTAGTTCATCGTTTCCATTTTATTTTTGCTATCTTGTTCAGTACTGCACCCACACAATAAGCACACTCCGACGGTTAATATGATATAAAACTTTTGAAGTTTTATATTCTTAAATAGGAGGAACGCATGAGTCAACCAAGTCATAAATCTTTTTTGAGACACTTCATCTCTCGCAGTGTGTCAAAAATTCATGGAATTTGCAATGCCAGGACATTGACAAGGGTCAATCGTAATGTATAAATAGGATATTCAAGTAGATAATTAAATTTTTAACACAAAGAGTTAATTGATTTGGTTTCCACTTGGAAATCAGATAATTGCTCTTTTAAAAAACGTACGCTATGAAATTAATGATTTTTAAGCCAAAAGCATTTTTTGCTTTATTAGTAATGACTGGGATCGTCCCCAGTATTGTATTTACATTGTGGAGACTGGGAGGCATATTGCCCGTATTTCCTGGAATCGCGATTGGAACACTAACATTTGCTCTCTGTTTCCTATTGAGTGGTTTTCTTAATTCAAAAAAGCATTATTGGAGAATTACTGGATACGGAAAAAGTAATGTACTTCTCTTATTTCTCATTACTTGCATGTTATTGGGGGTAGGAGGAATACTTATCGGAACAACTACAGCTAGTTTTTTTGGTGGACTGAAAACGTCAGGATTGATGGCGCCGTTTGTTGCGGGATGGGTTTGTCTGATTGGAACGATCATTTATTGGAAAATCGCCAAAACGGATTGGGAAATAAAAAAAGGGTGAAGTGATCCAAGAAAAATATGGAAAGAAGAAAAGGCAAGAAGTATCTGATTATTTGAGTGAAATATTTGTATTTATTAATATAAACATTTCACTCTTTTTTTATAAAACTTTCCCAATTCGCACCTTCCTCACAACTTATGCTACAATTCGCCTCGGATGGAAAACACAATTCTAATTGCAATGGCGAGCGGGATAGGAGTGGCAATTTTTGCCGTATTATTCGTGCGATGGAATCGGAAACGAGAGGATTTTAAGCGATCACTCGATTTTACGTTTCTTCAGATTCTCATTCCAAAAAAAGAATCCAAGGAAGATTATGAGCGAGAACGAGATCAGACAGCAGATATGCATAAGGTAGTGTCGATTGCTGACCATTTTTTTCAATCTTTGTACGGGATTCGATCTCATGACATTGATCGTTTTTGGAAAAACCAAGACTTCATTTCTCTTGAATATATTGCAACAGATGGAGAGATTTGTTTTTATGTAGGTTGTCCGAGAGAGCTACAACAGGTTATTGAAAAACAAATAACGAGTTTCTATCCAGAAGCAGTAATAGAGCCAACAGAGTCGCCAAAAGTGTTTCATAAAAAAACACATCAGATAACAGGATTCATAACAGGAGAACGAAATTTTCGTTATCCAATTAAAACATTTAAAAACTTCGAGTCGGCTGATCCGGTGAATAATATTTTGAATTCACTTTCGAATGCATCAGATGACAAAGGGAATTCTGCAGCAGTGCAGATTATGATTCGTCCAGTAAAAGATACGTGGCAAAAATCAGCCAGAAAACTTTCAAAACGATTAGGGTCAGGGAAAACAGAGCTTGTATGGTGGAATCCGTTCTTGCTTCTGGGATCATTTCTCTCTCTTATGGTTCATGGGTCAGAAGAAGACTCCAAAAATTCTGATACAGGAGAAAAAGACACTGAATCACAGAAAACAACACAAGCAATTGAGGAAAAATCAGAACGGCACGGATTCAAAACAATTATTCGTTGTGTGACGAGTTCTCCAGAAAAGCGAACCGCACAAATAAATATGACATCGCTCTTGAACTCATTTAGTCAATACGGTGCACCAGCATTGAATTCTTTTCGCCATAGGAAGTGGCATAGTCGGCGAGAGTTAATTGCTAATTTTTTACTTCGAGCGTTTCGTCGTTCATGGGTGACAAGAAATCCGCTCTTGCTTTCGACAGAAGAACTGGCCTCAATTTTTCACTTCCCACATACAAAATATAATAAGACACCAGGAGTGAAATGGCAGAACTTCAAGATCGCGCCGGTTCCTCACAACATTCCCACAAAGGGGCTTTATTTAGGAGACAATGTGTATCGAGGCGTAGTCCGTCCGATATATCTTTCGCCTGAAGATCGTTTTCGACATTTCTATGTTATTGGACAGACAGGTACTGGTAAATCATCGATTTTTCAGACGATGATTCGACAGGATTTAGGGGAAAATCGCGGAGTATGTGTAATTGATCCACATGGTTCTTTGGTAGAATCAGTGCTTCCGTTTGTCCCAAAAGAAAGAGTAGATGATGTGATAATTTTTGATCCATCAGATTTGGAACGACCAATGGGGCTCAATCTCTTGGAAGCAGATACAGATGAAGAGAGAGATATGGTAGCGCTCGATGCGATGAACATTATGATCAAGATGTTTGACGAGGAAACATTTGGCCCGCGAATTCAGGATTATTTCCGAAATGGAGTTTTGACTCTTATGGCAGATCCGGCGGGAGGAGCTTTGACGGACATTGTTCGTTTGTTTACCGATGACGCTTTTCAGCGAGCAAAAGTTCAACACGTGAAAAACCCAGTGGTGAAGAGCTTTTGGACAAAACAAATGGCGCAAACGGGACAGCGTGAAAAACAAGAAATGATTCCGTATTTTTCTGCAAAATTTGGTGCGTTTGTGACCAATTCAATGATGCGAAATATTATTGGACAGACCAAATCAGCATTTGATTTTGCTTCTGTGATGGATGAAGGGAAGATTCTTTTCATGAATTTATCCAAAGGTATGACAGGGGAGATTAACTCAAAATTGTTAGGATTAATTATTGTATCAAAACTACAAATGGCGGCATTGCGTCGGCAGAAAAAATTAACAGCAGGAGAGAAGCCGCAGGATTTCTTCCTCTATATCGATGAGTTCCAGAACTATGTGACCGACTCGATTGAGTCGATTCTCTCTGAGGCGCGAAAATATCGTTTGTCATTGAATATTGCTCACCAATATTTGGGACAAATTGATACATCTGGATACAAGAAAGGATTGAATTTGAAAGAAGCCGTTTTTGGAAATGTCGGAACAATGATGTGTTACAAGATCGGTGCGCAAGATGCTGAGGAAATGGCAAAGGAAATGGCGCCGGTGTTTAGCGATCAAGACTTATTGAATATAGACGCTTTCAAATCAGCGATTAAATTAGCGGTAGATGGTCAGCCAAGTCGTCCATTTTCTCTTAATGTGCAGAAACCGTGGCTTGAGAAGGGAAACGAAAAGATGTCGGATGCATTGAAGCAGATTTCACGGTTGACGCATGGGCGAAGCAAGAAATTCGTGGAGAAGGAGATTTTCACAAGACTTGATGTGTAATTTCTCTTAACTTTTTTCTTCGCGAAAAAAGTTACAAAAAAGCTCGTTGCGGTTGTTCACTGGCAAACGAAATATTCTCGTTCATTAAACCGCCAAAGGCGGTTTGAGCATTCACTTTGAATAATCGTTTTTTGCTGTGCTCACAAATGCAACTTATTTGGAATCCTATTTGTTCCCCCTCTTGATGTAAGAGGGGGTTAGGGGGTGATATATACTTCTAAAAAAACACCTCACCACTCTCAACTTTCGCCTTGAGCTTTGGATATTTCTCCAACGTAACATCTTCTTTCAGAACCCTGATGGCACAATCCCGCGCATCCTGCAACATTTGCAAATCCGATAAATCCGCGCACTTGAAGTCCGGCATTCCCGCCTGCTTGGTTCCATAGAGCTCTCCCATTCCACGAAGCTCGAGATCGATTTCTGCCAACTTCTGTCCAGAGTGGTGTTTCTCCATCGCCTGGAGTCGTGTTTTGTGCTTGTCTTCCATTTTGCCCACCATGAGGAAACAATAGGATTGCATGTCGTTACGTCCGATTCTCCCACGGAATTGATGGAGTTGCGCGAGACCGAATCGTTCGCTGTTCTCAATCATCATTATCGTCGCATTGGGAATATCGACCCCGACTTCAATTACGCTCGTGGAGACGAGAATATCGAATTCTCGGTTTTTGAATCGTCCCATAATGGCATCTTTTTCCTTCTGTTTCATCTTCCCATGCAAGAATTCTACTTTGCGATTGTGGAAAACTTGTGCAATACGTCCATACTCCGTCATTACGTTTTTTGCCTCAATTTTGTCTGATTCATCTACGAGGGGACACACCCAGAACACTTGTCGTCCTTTCATAATATGATCGTCGGCGAAGAGCTCCATCTTTTTCCGCATGGCATCGTTTCCCACGACGCGGGTGATGATTTTTTTCCTCCCTGGTGGCAGTTCATTTATTATGGACAAATCTTGGTCTCCATAAACGGTTAAGGCGAGTGTTCGCGGAATTGGTGTAGCGGTCATGGCCACGACGTGACATCCTGTTTCTCCTAGAATCGCGCGTTGCTTGACCCCGAACCGGTGTTGTTCGTCGATTACTGCGAGTCCCAAGTTTTTGAACACGGTATTTTCCGTCAAGATCGCGTGGGTTCCTATAAGTACATTAATTTGTCCTCCGGCGAGATCACGTTTTATTTTCTCTTTATTCTTTTCAGTGGTTGCTCCTATAAGGAGTTCGCATCGAACCTCTGGACCAAAGAACTTCAACGCGTTCGCAAAGTGCTGTTGCGCCAAAATGGCCGTGGGGGCGAGAATTGATACTTGATTTCCAGCACGGACGTGTGGACTGCTCGCCAAGAAGGCAACAATTGTTTTCCCGCTTCCTACGTCTCCCTGCACGAGGCGGTGTGCGGAACGATCGAGTTCGAAGTCTTTGAGTATAGAAAAGAGGGTTTTCTTTTGCGCGGTGGTGAGTTCGAAGGGCACTTTTTTCAAATCTTCTTTTGTCGGTTCTGCATCAAAAACTATTTTATATGGGTTTCGTGCGGCTTGTTCGCGTAAAAATTTCTCTCTCAACACGCGAACTTGAATCTCAAAAATCTCTTCAAACGCGAGTCTCGCTCGTGCGGCGCTCCAGGATTCGACACTGTTTGGCACATGAATTTGTTTCACGGCTTCGGATTTGTCCATCAAATCACGGGATTTGAGTATCTCTTTTGGTAAAAATTCTTGGAATTCTTTTGAAAAAATGAGACATCCAGAGACTTTTTCTCGTAACCATTTACTCGTTATGGGGGGAGATTCCGGATATACAGCGCGCAATCCGCCGACGTGTACGTTTTGTTCTAGGTGTACTTCCGGATTGGAGATCTGAATTTTCCCATAATTCCGCGTTACTTTCCCCACGAGCCAGGCTTTTGTATCGTCTTGGAAGTTCTTTAATTTATATGGAACGACAAACCAAATCACATCGATCGTCGATCCGTCTTCCAAAATCAGTGCCGCACGTCCTAATTTCTTCCCTCGAGGAGTTTTTTCTACTCGAAAATCACATAATTGTCCGACAAGAGTGTTTTTTTCTCCTAATTTTATTTCAGAAAACAAAGATTTTTCGTCAGTCGATTCCAGAGCTCTCGGGAAAAATCCCAAAAGATCCCGAATAGTCTTAAGTCCCATGTAGTCTAGCTTTTTGATGTGCGAGGGGGTCGTCCGGAGCACAGATTTTAACGGAAAGTCTAGATTCATTACTGGCATTGTACAAAAAATATATAAAAAAAACTTGCCAAAAGACGAGAGTTGTCGGAAAATTTGTAGCGAAGAACTCGCGATTGCGGGAAATAATACAATTTACTCCATTCACAATGAAAAAATTTATGGCACCACTTCTCGGATTAGTACTAGCTACGGTGCTATTTATAGACCCAGCATTCGCACAGCTTATCGATCCATCAGATAGCCCCTCCAATATTCAAGGAGCAACTGGAAGTGAGGGATCGTTTCGAAGTATTTTACGAACAATTATCAACTTTGTACTCTACTTCCTTGGATTAATAGCAACAATCATGGTGATTTACGGAGGATTCCTTTACATCACATCTCAAGGAGAAGACACAGAGAAAGCAAAGAAAGTTCTTATGTATGCTGTAATCGGTATTGTGATCATCTTGATCTCATTCGCATTGGTAAACACATTGTTGACTGCTGCAGACGGAGTAAGTACAGGATTCTAAGAAAGAAGTTTATTACAAATTTAAAAACCCTGCTGCGAAGCGGGGTTTTTTGTATTTCAAAAGATTATCCGATATAATACTGCTTGATGATGAGATACCGCAAATCAGCCCCGAGTGTGAAAATTCCTGCCTCTGTTCTTCGACGTGAAGCACAAAAGGCGGCAAAAAAAATGATTACAGCAGAAAAAAAGAAAGAAAAACTGAGAACAACACGTGAAAAATCAAAGGCAAGAACAAAAGATCAGATTGAAAAAAAGAAATTTCGAAAAGAAAAAACCATTGATATGTTCGACAACCATCTGCAACGAGAATTGTGGGCAAGTGGATGGATTATTATGGGAGTATTGCTGATTGCTGTCTTCGCAAGTGAGGCAGAATTTTCTCAATCAGTTTCACGGGGATTGCGCTGGTCGTTCGGAGTGGGAGCGTGGATTTTACCTGCAATAGCGATTTTGACAGGGATCATGCTTTTGATAAAACGAGAATTTGAAGTTCTTCCTATCCGTATTGCGTCACTTGTGGGGCTTGGGATTTCTGTGCTCGGAATTGTGAATTTATTTGTGCCACACGCAGACTCTCTTGCTCTAGCACATGAGTATGGAGGATCCATTGGATTTACGATCGGATTTTTCCCTCGTGAATTTTTAGGAACAGGTGTTACGGCGGTACTTCTCCTCGGCCTTGTATGGCTTTGTGCAACAGTTGGATTTAATATTCGTTGGTCTTCTTTCTTTTCAGCGGGAAAGACCACAAAGAAGGAACCTGCGACAATAAAACGGAGTGAAAAGGAAAAAGAAATCATTTCAGAAGTTACAAAGGGGCGTTTTGAAAATGAATTAGAAATTATTGATACCACGAAGCCAAGCGATAAGAAAAAGAACGATAATGAAATAAAGCTGGCGTCACCGAATGAATTAGATGAATTAACAAAAGCAAAAAATAGGGCTCTGAGTGGGCAATGGGAAGAACCGTCTATTGATTTACTACAAAAACAAGTAGCAACCATCACGGTAAACGAGAAGAAACTTCGAGACGATGCAGAAAAAATTCGCGAGAAATTTGAACAATTCGGGATCGATGTAACGATGAAATCAGTTCATGTAGGACCAACCGTAACACAATTCACCCTTGAGCCAGCGCCGGGAGTAAAATTAACAAAAATTACCGGACTAAAAAATGACTTAGCACTTACTTTAGCTGCAGAGTCTATTCGTATTGAAGCTCCTATTCGTGGAAAAAGTTTGGTGGGAATAGAAATTCCAAATGAAAAGAGGGCTATTGTAGGAATGCGAGAAATTATTGAGTCTGAATCGTGGGAAGAAGAAAAATCACTCCTGAAGCTTGCTGTGGGACGGGATGTTTCAGGGAAACCCATTGTTATTGATTTAGCAAAAATGCCGCATCTTTTGATTGCGGGGAAAACAGGATCAGGGAAATCAGTTGGAATGAATGCTTTTCTTTGTAGTTTGCTTTGGAATAATCCTCCCTCGAAATTACGTCTTATTCTTATTGATCCAAAACGGGTGGAATTGAAGCGTTATGAAAAATTGCCACATCTTCTGACACCAGTGATTGTTGAACCAGAGAAATCAGTATCAGCTCTAGCATGGGCCGTCGCAGAAATGAACCGTCGTTACAAAATGTTGTCGGCAGCGAGTGTTGTAAATCTGGATCAGTATAATAAAAAATTCCCAGAGAAAAACGAGCCCAAAATAGTAATTGTAATTGATGAACTTGCGGACTTGATGATGGTAGCAGGAAAAGACGTAGAAGCAGCGGTTGTCCGTATTGCACAACTAGCTCGAGCCGTAGGAATGCATTTAATAGTCGCTACACAGCGTCCGTCAGTAGACGTAGTAACAGGACTGATAAAAGCCAATCTACCAGCAAGAATTGCCTTTCGCGTATCTTCACAGATTGATTCACGAACTATTATTGATGGAATGGGAGCAGAAAGTCTGCTGGGGTTAGGAGACATGCTTTCTCTTGATGGAAATTCGGGGGCATTGACTCGTGTACAGGGAATTTATATTTCTAACGACGAAGTGACACGTATTACAAATCATATAAAACTCCAGTTCCCAGAAATGATTGCTAATGATGAAGTAACAAGTCAGTCAATTAAAGGAATGGCGAAAGGAGGGGTTTTGACAGCAGGAACACCAAAAGACGTAACAGACGAAAATCTCGACGCACTCTATGAAGATGCCGTTAATCTAATCCTAGAAACAGGAAAAGCATCTGCGAGCTTTCTTCAGCGTCGCCTGGAAGTAGGGTATGCACGTGCAGCTCGAATTCTGGATCAAATGGAAGGAAGAGGAATTATTGGTCCTGCGCGCGGAGCAAAACCCCGTGAAGTTTTTGGCCGTCAAGAATGAAACCATTTGACCTACTCGCTTTCGGATCATTAACGCTCGATACATTTGTTGCGTTAGACGAGATGGAGTTAGAAAACCATGGGAAAAAAGAATGGATGGCGCTTCCTGTAGGAGACAAAATTTCTATGCATACGAAGTCAAAACATGTAGGAGGAAGTGCAGCGAATACGACGACGGGACTTGCAAAATTGGGGTTTCGGGTCGGTGTATATGGATCTGTGGGAGATGATGAATCTGGACGTGTAATTCGTCATTTACTAGAACACAGAAAAGTTTTCACGGCAGGATTATCAGAACAAAAAAACACACCGAGTTCGAGTTCAATTATTATCATGACTCCGGATGGACAGCGTACAGTGTTGCATGAACGCACGACGTATACGCATTTTGAAAATTTCCCTCATGGAATTCCTGAAACACGAGCCTTGTATATTGGACATTTGGACAAAAAAGAGTCGCCACTCTTCGAACATCTTTCTTCATGGCGTGAGAAAGGAGACCATTTGGTAATTTGGAATCCCGGAAAAACACAATTCGCAGAAGGGTTTAAGAACTTTCTTCATGTATATCCGGCAATTGATTGTCTTATTTTGAACAGAGAAGAGCTAGAATTATTTACAGAGAAGAAAGGAAAGGCTGAAGAGATAGCACAACAATTTATCGACAAAGGAGTGAGCAGGGTAGTCATTACCAATAGCCAAAAAGGAGCTCATTTTATTTCCAAAGAAAAGACATTCTTTCAGCCAACATTAGATAAGAGAGAGCCAGTGTGTACCCTTGGGGCAGGAGACGCGTTCGCAGTCGGTGTTGTGGCAGCATTATTACAAGACAAAGTGCCAGAAGATCAATTACTTTGGGGAACCAAAAGTGCAGAGTCCGTGATTCGGGAGTTTGGAGCGCAGGTTGGACAGATTGGGAGAAAGGAAATTGAGAAGTAATACTTTTACACCTTCATTTTCTTCAACTTCTCAATACATTCAGCATTTGTTTCAAGAAAAGAGAGTCCATGGAATTTATCTGGGGCTACCCATCGAAATTCTTGCCCCTCTAAGGCTTTTGGTTCGCCCTTTTGGACCTGGCATCGATGAAAGCGAAGTAAGAGCTCAGTTCGCTCAAATTCAACCAAAATTTCGCAAAAATGAGGACGTACTGAAACATCAACGCCAAGTTCTTCTCGAATCTCCCGTTTTACGCAATCTCGAAAGTTTTCTCCTTTTTCTCGTTTTCCTCCAGGGAATTCCCATTGACCGACAAATGATTTCCCCATTGGGCGAGTTTGAACCAAGTATTTTCCATCACGAAGAATACAAGCCGCACCAACTTCAATACGGAATTTCCCAGAACGTTTTTTCTTTGGGGAGGGTTTCTTTTTTTCTGTTTTGAATTTTTTTAATATGTCTTCTGTGAAAATTCCTGTCAATTCGCCATCCAATGTTTCTCCTGTACGAATAGCACTTGCAAGATCCATCATAGCGTTATTCCATATTCTTCCTGAACTTGCAGCGTTAACAAGTTTTTGAGCTTGTTTTTCAATGTCTTCCTTGGGCCAGAGAACTTTAATTATTTTTTGAATATTTGTGTCTATGGCAGCAACGCTCTCGTCCCATGCAAAGGCACGAATCGCTCGCGCAGTATATATTCCAATTCCGGGGAAAGATTCTAAATCTTTTTGTTCCCTGGGGAATTCTCCATTGAAATCATTTACAATTTTCTGAGCCGTTCGGAGCATATTTTTTCCTCTAGAATAAAACCCCAGGCCGCGCCACACAGGATAGACTTCTTGCCATTTTGCTTGAGCAAGAGATTCTACCGTGGGGAACTTTTCCAAAAACTTTGGATAAAAATCCTTTTTCACCCGTGGCACTTGCGTTTGTTGAAGCATAACTTCTGAAACCCAAATCTGATATGGATTAGTTGTTTCGCGCCATGGCAATGTGCGTCCGTGAACGTCATACCATTTTTCTAGTGCCGTCGAAAATTTCGCCGGATCAATCATTTCGTTTGTAGTTTCTCTAAAAAGAAGTGTTCCTGCAACTTTTTTGCCCTATCCGGCAAAGATAAAATAATATATCAGAGCCCATGATGAAAATGCCATAATCAGTCCAATGGCAGCGGATATCATAATTTTTTTTGCTTTTTCTATCGCGGTTTCATCCCCAAAGTGAATAATCATAGCAATTCCTGCATAAATCATGGCAAGGACAGCGGCGACACCAATAAACCCAAGAAGGAAGTTAATCCATTTTGCAACAATCGTAATAGTTCCGCGGACTTCTGGCATAACAAGTTGTCCGTTTGCTGTGAAAACATCGATAATTGGTTTCGCAGAAACAAGTATAATTATTCCAATCATAGAATAGAGAATCCTATTTTTTATTTCAGCAATTTGACTTTCGTCTTCTCCTCCGGCAATGATGAGGGTGACGGCATTATAAACAATAAACCCAACAGCAATAATTACGGCAAACGAAGAAAACATATCAAACAGTCCACTTACTTCTTGGAACCCTCGTTGTGCAAATTCGGCAACATCGGTGTCGCCCCGCAGGATCTCTCCCTCGTGCCCAAAGATAACCCAATCTACAACATTAACAGCCAGAGTCATGATCAAAAACCCTACGAGAATTCCCGTAAGATGACGTATTTTGGCATCCATCTTCTCTTCGTCCTGAAAAGATAAGAACAATTCAATTCCACTATAAGCAACAAGAACTATTGCAATGGGAATCATTATCTTTTTCAAAAAATCAATAAGGTTTTCTACAACATTACGAAATTGAGTTGTTCCATCAGAAGAAGTCCCCGTGTAATCAACGAGATCTGTTTCTTGACCGAGGAAAGTTCCTTTTGCTTCATTATTTCCACTCCGTCGATCGAACAACATTGAAGAATCAGGAATCCGAAGACTTTCTCTTCCATCCCACACTCCAGTAAACCATCCTATTCGTTCAGCAATCACTTTTCCGATAAGAGCATAGGCAGCCTGCATTTTTTTTGTATTTCCATCTTTTTCATCTTCATCAAAACGTACAATAGGACCAATTATGGTCATGCCACGAATATTTGTAATAGCACGAATATCTTTAGCATTATTAAATTCATTATTTTCTCGCAGAGGAGTAGAAGCTCCAATGACGTCCTTTTCATCAATAGAAACTTGTTCAAATTGTAATACGAGACTGGCTGCATTTATAGCATTCTCTCGCATAGCTTCTCCTACAGTGAAATTTTTTGGTACCCAAAATTTATTAATATATTTTTCATTATTATCACGAGCATTAAGCGATCCAATGAGGGCATTTGTTGCAATAATTTTTTGCACTGGCTCAGACACCGTTTCTGGTAGAATAACAACTGTCTCGTAATCAGGGGCATCTGCAAAAGTGAAGTCCCAACCTAAGGAATCGCTGACAGGTGTGAAGGTCAGTAAAGAAATTTTAATATCGGTAAATTCGTTATTATCTGGAATCCAAATTTTTTCGGCAGAAGCAATCCCCGTAATTAACGGAAGTGCAGCAAGAAGAAGCCAAAATAATTTTCTCATTTTAATTAATAAGGAAACGAATAAGAACATAACTTACAGAAGAAATTAGAACACCAATCAAACTGGTTTTAATCATTCGTTTGGCGCGAGTTGTTTGATCTTCATCACCGAAGCTAATCACGTAGTACAAACTCGCGAGTACAAGCATGGCCATAGCCAATATCGCTATAAAAGAAAGTGTGTAGTTTATGATTCCTGCGACTTCAGAAACGAGCAATTCAGTGGTTCGTGCAGGAGAATCTTGAAAAGATAAAATACGAACAATAATCTCTGCCATAAGAATCATTCCAGATCCCATAAGAAGAGACTGTAGAAATTTTTTCTCTTGCGAAATGGTTTCTTCTTTTTCTCCACTCATAATTAAGTGATATCCCGCCAGAATGGCATTTATGAGGATGAATGCTCCTGCGGCATATTCAAAGAATCGCACAACGGTCAGGGCTTTATCTTGAAATTTGGACTGTGTTTCTCCCGATAAAATATCATTTCCACCCGACGGATCGAGAAGTTCAAATCCTGCGAATTCTGCTATAGAAATAAGAGCCAAACCAAGACAAAGCCATGCAAGTTGTGATTTGTACTTACTCAATTTTTCATCATTTCCCATCGACATGATATATTTCACTCCAATCAGAACAATAAAGAAAATAGCGAGTCCTCCGAGCAGACGATTAATCATACGAATGAGATCCCCTCGAAACATAGACTGCAATCTTCCTTCGTTTTGTGCCTGTAATCCATCACCAACACGCATAATTACATTTTCCGTAAAAGCCGTATCATAGTTTTTTGTAGAAAGTTTCAATTGCTGTGTCTCATGACAAAGGTCCATAGCGCTCTTTGCATTTCCTGGAACAGTTAGAAAATGCTGTTTAGCTACAGTCCATTTAGGAGGAGAAGCTGTAAATTCTTTTTCTCCGGCATTAATGCTATTTAAAACATCGATCTGATAGGGCAAAGATTGTTTGTATGAGACTGTTTCTTGAATTGAATTCTCACAGAGAGTGGTCATTTTCTCCTGCGCCGTTAAGGCTGCTTGTTGCGCATTTCTCGCACTCAACTCAGCAGAGTTGTCTGCATAAGCAACGGAGCTCATCAGGAGCAGCGCGAGGGAGAGAGATAGAAATATTTTTTTCATTCCAAGTATTATACCAAAAACAGGCGGTTTATTCAAGCAAACTCTAGGAATTCTCTTTTAGGAGTTTTCTTAAATAATTTTGACAAAAAAACCGGAATAATTACACTCTCGTCGGTTTGATCTTTTGAAACACAGATGTTGTTTGCAGTACTATTGATTCCTGCGGGAATCCTCATAGTTGTAAAATCAGCCGCAATTGGCGATTTTATTGGAGAAATTTCGTTTGCCGAATCAATTTTGGGAAACGGAGGGACGTATACGTTCATAAAATTTTTCGGAATTGCAACAACAATCCTCTCCATTATGTGGTTAACAGGAGGTCCGCAAGAGTTTTTGCGTGATCATGTTGGCACATTCTTTGGAGTTTCCTGATCTGTTCGGGGCTGTAGCTCAGCTGGCTAGAGCACCTGCTTTGCAAGCAGGGGGTCCAGGGTTCGAGTCCCTGTAGCTCCACCATTTTTCAGAAAACTTTTAGAAGGTCAAATTACGGGCGAGTAGCTCAGCGGTAGAGCAGTGGCCTTTTAAGCCATTGGCCGAGAGTTCGAGTCTCTCCTCGCCCACCACATTGTCGGAATAAGCTATGCTTGTTCCGTTTTTTTATTTTAAAAAAAACTTCGCACGCCTTCGTTTATTTTGAATTCAAACTTGGAGGGTTCTCTTGAATTCATTAATTTTTCATGCTACAACTCAGTCACATGAAAGAACGATTTGTTGAAGATTTGAAAGCACGATTGGACATTGTTGAAATTGTCCGTCGCTATGCACAGTTAAAAAAGTCTGGGAAAAACTGGATGTGTCGGTCTCCATTTCGAAATGAACGAACACCGAGTTTTTGTGTATCGCCAGATAAACAGTTTTGGTATGACTTCGGGAATTCTGAAGGAGGAGATGTGATCTCTTTTATCGAAAAAATGGAGAATTTATCTTTTCAGGAGTCAGTTCAATTTCTTGCAGATATTGCGGGAGTAGATGTGCCAAAAAACTTCGGAGATGGCGCGGTTTCTCGTGAAAAAAAGCAGGATCTTTTTGGTCTTCACACGGCAGCAGCTGAGTATTTTTCTCTTCAATTAGAAAAGAATGCAAAAGCTAAAAAATATTTAAAAGATCGAGGGATTTCTCTTGCAACATGTAAAGAATGGAAAATCGGGTATGGGGGAGATAAGGAGGATGGAATGACACAGTATTTGCTTGGAAAGGGATTTGACGCAGATCAGATAGAGCAATCGGGAGTGGCTTTTGTACGTGAATTTGGAAACAAAAAAATGCGAGATCGTTTTGATCGTCGTGTGCTTTTACCAATTTTTGAACCAAGAAATGGAGAAATTATTGCGTTTTCTGGACGAAAAATATTTGATGATCAAGGAGGAGGGAAATATATTAATTCTCCTGAAAATCCGGTATATCACAAAAGTGCGACACTTTTTGGTTTGTATCGCGCACGAAAAAAAATACAGATGCGCGATGCCGTTCTTTTGGTAGAAGGGAACTTCGATGTTATTTCGGCTCATGTTGCAGGATTTGATCATTGTGTAGCAACGTGCGGTACGGCTCTTACAGACGATCATTTACGAGCATTAAAACGATTAACGAACACAGTTTTGATCGCCTTTGACTCTGATATTGCAGGAAAAAAAGCAACATTACGCGGCGTTGAAATGTGTTTGAGAGAAGAAATGTCTCCACGAATTGTAGAAATTTCTGGTGGAAAAGATTTAGATGACATGTTCCGCAATACTCCCGATGAAGCAAAAGCGGCAATTGATGGAGCACAAGACGCATTAGTTTTTCTTTTTGATAAATTTGCAGATAAAAATCTAGATGATTCTGTCGGTGGTGAGACAAAATTTTTAGACGCATTTTTCTTTTTTTTGCGTCTTGTTTCTCGTCCCATTGAAGTAGATGAATGGCTCGGGAGAATTTCCAAAAAAATTGGTCGATCTCGTCAGGTGATAGATCAGGAATTCAATCGATTTGTTGCAGGAAGTGCTAAAGAACAGGGCTATCAGAAGGAAAAAACAACAGAATCGCAAGCTCCAAAATTTACACGTGAAGAATCATTTGTTGGATTTTTATCAGTTTTTTGGGACTTTTTTTCCCAAAAGCTAGAAGGAAAAGAAGATCTTTGTGATATTTTGACAGAGCCGGATCCAAAGAATTTATTACGAAGTAAAATATTGGGACAGGATCTTTCTGCAGAAGAAAATTTGAAAATTTCTGCCTGGGAGCTTCATGAGGCAAGTAAATATGATGAAATATTTTCTAATGAAAATAAAACAAAGGAATTTAATACCTTCACAGCATTACTGAAAAAAGAGAAAGAGAAACAAGCGCTAACAGAGAAGGCAAGAAATTTAGAGTTTTAGAACCATTTTTTCTCAGCAAGCTCATATAGGAATTTGAATCATTGTACTTTGTGGCGATATTTTTTTACAGAATAAACACTGTGCGCAATAGTTTGAAAAAGCACATGAAGTAAGTTATTCTTCTCTCGAAAAAATCATATGGAATCAATTCTAAATCTTTCAGTAGGAGGTACGTATCTGCTTTTATTAGTATTTGGATTGTTTATGTTGGGAGCAACGTATTTTTTTGCCCTTTGGAAAAAATTCACTTCCATTGAGGGATTTCTTGTTGGAGAACGAAAAGTGAATTGGGTTCTCGGAGGATCAAGTATTGCAGCTTCTTGGATTTGGGCTCCAGCGCTTTTTATTTCAACTCTTTTTGCATACCAAAATGGGTTAGTAGGCTTATTTTGGTTTGTTATTCCAAATATTTTGGCACTTGCTGGATTTGCCATTCTTGCTCCAACTATTCGAAAAAAAATGCCTTATGGCTATACCCTTCCCCAGTGGATTCGACACAAATTGAAAGATGAGAGAGTCCATAAAATATACCTCTTCCCATTTTTCTTTTATCAGCTCATGGCTGTTACAGTGCAAATTTATGCAGGAGGAAATGTGCTGGCACTCATGCTAGGCATTCCCGTTTATCAGGCAATTGCTGTGTTGACGCTTGCAATATTGGTCGCTATTCCTCTTATTTACTCTCTCCTATCAGGATTAAAAGCATCAGTCATCACGGATTTTATTCAGTTGATAATTATTATCATCGCGTTGATTATTATTATTCCGTGGGCTATTACCATAGCTGGAGGATCAGCTGTATTGGGTGGTTTGGGAGGAATTGCGGGGAACACTTTAAATGTATTTGATCCCAAACTCGCTTTTTCTTTGGGGATTGTGACGGCCATAGGTCTCATTTCAGGAGCCATTTCTGATCAACAATACTGGCAAAGGGCTTTTGCTATCAAAAAAGGACATCTAAAAAAAGCTTTTATTTTCGGTGCTCTTGCCTTTGGGATTGTTCCTATTGCACTGGGAATACTTGGATTTATTGGGGCGAGTGCAGATATATCGGTTGTAATCCCGGCAGGAGTTGATGCCTCTATGGTGGGAGTATTGGTGGTGGGAAAACTCTTGCCAATATGGGCAACAACACTATTTGTTATTATGCTTATCTGCGCACTCAGTTCAACGATTGATTCTGGTTTGAATGCTGCTGCGAGTTTGTATTCGACTGATGTAATGCGATTTACAAAAAAGGATAAAGAGATAATGCTCAAATTTGAAAAAGGAGAAATATTGTCGGACAAAGAGAGCCTCTATAAACAGATATTAGATGCGAGGAGGATATCTGGGGCACGAACAGCGATGGTAGTCTTAACAATCCTGGGATTTCTTGTGGCTATGACGGTCATTTATATTCCCAAATTTGAATTATTCCATTTGTGGTGGGTATTTAATACTATTGCTGCTTGTGTGGTAGTCCCAACTGTTTTGAGTCTGTATTGGGAAAGACTTAATCCAAAGGGGGTTTTCTGGGGAGTCCTGGTTGCCTTCTTTTTTGGATTACCAGTGTTTGTTTATGCTAATTTTATTCAAAATAATGTAATGACCGTTTTGAGTGCGTTGGGGATTATTGCTGTGACCGTCATTTTTTGTGTGGCTATGCCCCAAAAAAACATTACACAATCCTCAGAGACATTCAGTTCAAAAAGTTAGGAGGAGTGAATGAGATAGGACGAAGTCATGCTTGCTAAATTTATAAAATATTGCATAAAACCATGTTTTGTATATATAGTGCAGAATGAATTTATGGAAAAATTTATCAGTAACTTATTGTTATGCAACAAAAATGTTCCATTTCCGGTCGAGAATTCGAAATTACTGATGCAGATCAGAAAATTTACGAACAATTAGATCTGCCTTTGCCAACACTCTGTCCAGATGAACGAAATCGTCGTCGGATGTGCTGGAGAAATGATCGCGTATTTTATAAACGGAAATGTAGTGGAACAGGAAAACCAATCATCTCTATTTATACTCCTGAGGCAAAATTCCCTGTATATGAATCTTCTTTCTGGTGGGGTGATGGATGGGATTCGTTGGATTATGGAATGGATTTTGATTTTTCTCAAAAGTTCTTTCCCCAATGGCAGAAACTTATGAATAAGGTTCCGCGGAGAGCTGTGGATTTAATTAACTGTGAAAATTCAGAATATTGTAATTATTGCGGAGATGACAAGAATTGTTATCTCGATATTGCGGGAGAAGCAAATGAGGATTGTTATTTCAATTTGTTTACAAAATATTCCAAAAACTGTGCTGACAACACCTTTGTCTATAACTCAGAACTTCTATTTGAATCGATAAATTGCTATGACTGTTTTGACTGTAGGTGGTCTATGTATTTGGAAAATTGTAATGGATGCGACTTTTGCTTTGACTGCAAAGGATGTGCAGATTGTTTGTTTTCTTGGAACCTCCGTCGCAAAAAACACTGTATTTTTAATGAGCAATTAACAAAAGAAGAATTTGAAAAACGAAAATCGGAATTACTTACAGATTCTCATGAACATGTGGGATATTATCGGAAAAAATTTGATGAAATGCGAAGTCAATCAGCGACACACAAGAATATGATGATTCTCAATTCAGAAAATTCTGATGGAAATCACATTAATCATTCAAAAAATACGCATCATGCGTGGAATGTTGCAAAATGCGAAGATAGTTCATATTTGTATGACGTTTTAGAAGCAACGAATTGCCGGGATTTAAACTACTCTTTGTACAAACCAGAATTAAGTGTGGAGCTTATTAGCACATTGAATTTGAAGATGTGTGTTTCTTGCATGGGGAGCCATTTTTCAAACGATATGGCCTATTGTGATCATTGTGAGAACTCACATGATTTATTTGCTTGTATCGGAATAAAACACGGGAAATACTGCATATTTAATAAACAATATTCAGAGGAGGAATATTTTGCTCTTCGTGCGAAAATTATCGAACACATGAAAGAAACAGGTGAGTGGGGAGAGTTTTTTCCGCTCGAGATGAGTCCCCATGCATATAATGAGACGGTGGCACATGAATATTATCCTTTGACGAAGGAGGCAGTTTTGGCTCAGGAATGGAAATGGAAAGATCCAGATAAAAAAGAATATGCCTCACAAAAGACAAAGCTTCCAGACATTTTAGCAGATACAGATCAGGATATTTGTAATCAGATTCTTCAGTGTGAGAAGACAGGGAAAAATTTCAAAATCATTCCTCAGGAATTGAGCTTTTATCGGAAGATGAATGTAGCACTTCCGCGATTATGTCCAGACGAAAGACATTTGCATCGAATGGAAATGCGATTGCCTCGGATATTATTTGATCGAGATTGCGCGAAGTGTGGAGCGAAGATGAAAACTTCCTTTTCCCCAGATCGCCCAGAAACAGTATTCTGTGAAGCGTGTTTTGTGAAACAGGTGAATTAAGTATTAGATCATTCCGCCACCACTGAGATTCTCGATGCGGAAGTTTAAAAAATTAGTTTGAACTTGTTCTCGTGTTTCATTAAATTTATCTATCATTGCTTGTGTTGTTTGTGTCTCTGCGGTAGTAAATATTTCTGCGGGTTTGTCAGTGTTGTGTTCCATTTATAAGGGGTTTTAAAAAATAAAAAATCCCAGAACGGGATTTGTATAAAAGTTTTTCCAGAGCCGATTTATTACATCACCAGCTTCGGAAAAATACGTTTCGCCACCAAGATTCTTGATTGAAGTCTTTCATTGCATGTATGCTATCGCGATAGCACGTTGGTGTCAATGTTTTTTTTATGTTATACTTTTCACAATGAAAAAATCAGCCCGAAACGTTCTCGAGTTTATAGCAGAAAATATACATACCCCAGAAGAGTTCGATAGCTTTTTTTCGGAGTTACTTACTCCAAAGGAATATATAGATTTATTGGATCGCGTGCGTATTTGTCAGGAGCTTTCCACCAGAGCGACGGTATTACAGGTGTGTAAAAAATTAAACGTGGCCTCAGCTACAGTTGTTCGGGGAAATAAAGTTTTGAAATATGGAGATCCTTTTATAAAAAAAATCTTTGGCAGCAAAAAAAGTTGACCCACTAAGTGAATGGAGGCAAGGTTCGACCAATGTTTGATGCACTGGGATATTGGTTGGCAGTAGATGTTTTTTCGCTCTCAGGGAAGTGGGCAAATATGGTTGAATTTTTTGTAGCCGACACGGCCAAGATTTTAATTTTGCTTCTCGTGATAACTCATTTTATGGGACTTTTACGAGCGTATTTACCCACAGCAAAAGTGCAAAGTTTTCTCAACTCACGGAAGTGGTATGGATTAGATCATCTTTTAGCAGCAGGATTTGGATCTATTACGCCATTTTGTTCGTGTTCTAGCTTGGCGCTCTTCGTAGGGTTTGTTCAGGCGCGAATTCGGTTGGGAGTTACACTTTCATTCCTCATTACCTCGCCACTTGTAAACGAAGTAGCATTGGCCATATTTTGGGCCACCTTTGGATGGAAGATTACGCTCGCGTATTTGATCGCAGGGCTTACGATTGGAGTTGTGGGGGGAATGATTTTGGGGAAATTTGTGCCAGAAACATGGATTGAAAAAGTATTTCGAGATCTTCCAGAGCAGCACCATGGATGGCGTCGGCCTTCTTTTTCATCTGCTTGGAAACAGGCTCATGCAGAAGGATTAAAAATTTTTCGTTCTCTAGCAGGATGGGTTGTTTTGGGAGTGGGATTAGGATCGATAATGCATGGATGGTTGCCACAAGAATTTTTCTCAGAAAAACTAAAATTGAATCGCTGGTGGGCGGTTCCACTTGCCGTTGTGTTTGCCGTTCCACTTTATTTGAACGCTTCTGCGGCAGTTCCGGTTGCTGAATCTCTCGTTGAAAAAGGAATGCCTTTGGGGACAGCCTTGGCCATGATGATGGCGACGGTAGGATTGAGCTTCCCAGAAGCAATGATTCTTCGTCGAATAATGCGTCCACAATTATTGGGAACATTTTTTGCGACGGTTACGATTGGTATTATTTTAATCGGATGGAGTTTTAACGCGTGGTTGTGATTTTTATTTAAATGTGTTAAAGTGACGAGATGATAGAGATTGCAACGAAAACAATAGAGGATCCTTTAGAGGACTTGGAAGCTGCTGTTGTGTTAGAGAAAAATAAATTCGTGGAGGCTCGAGTAAAAGAGTATTTGTTAAAAGCGAAAGGAAATATTAGTACGTTTGAAAGTATTGAAGAAGAAAATGGAGAATATTTTGTTTCTGCAAAATTTGACGTAAAGAGAGATAAAACAATGTATGGGTTTTTGGCCCGAGGGTTAAAGATGTCGATAGGTTCTTGGCCAGAAAAAAAATCTTGGGATGGTGTCGCACAAGTAATAGCGGACATGAATGGGGTGAGAAATTTCAAAGTTGCCGACGGACAGACGCTTCGTGTGCCGATAAAACGGATTATCGATACGACATCA
>Ga0222626_1000305_pt1 | contig 31651 bp, 25 predicted proteins | sample AntAcemetageno91_FD_179862 | JGI IMG/M metagenome (GOLD analysis project Ga0222626, IMG submission 179862) | Saline water microbial communities from Ace Lake, Antarctica - #91 | ecosystem: Environmental > Aquatic > Non-marine Saline and Alkaline > Saline | place: Antarctica: Ace Lake | collected...
ATACCATAATATGGCCTCGCAATCAACTATAACTATATGTTTTATTTAAAAAAGTTGCTATTTTATACTAAAAACGGCCATTTTTATTTGTAATAATATCAGCAGGTTACAGGCCATCGATATTTTTACAACTACTTGATATTATTGCATTTAATGTTAGCACGCCAACACTTGCGCTGATCCACCCCAATTAAAAAAATGGGAAACTTCAGTTTTGGTATGATCATGTTGCAATATATAGCCGTTTAAAAAATCTCAATGAACTACCCCGCAGCAGAGCTGCGAGGTATCAAAATGAATTTTTATTTTATTAACCCCGATGCAGAGCATCGAGGAATTCTTTTGATTAATTTTCATGCAAGATAAAAAATCTAAAGTTTTCCTGATGTGTTACCGATAACATAAACGTGAAAAAGGCAAGCTTCTCCCTAAATTGAGCGATTGTCGAGAGTGGGCAAGCCGAACAGTAAAGCCCGTTCTTTCATCGAAACCATGATGGTTTTTTCAGGAGGTGATGAACCGTGAAATTATTAATCTATTTTGGCATGTTTGCTTGGTTTACGCATTTCTTCCCGTTCTATTCCTTAATCCTTTTTTGTGGAATATCCAGCGGGCTTCTGCTGGCACTTTGTTGGGATATGACAGTAGATTTGATTATTATTCACAAAAATCAAAGGGGCTGATCCACGACCATGGATTCTCATCCAACCGACTACAGCCTGCTTTTTTTTCGCCTCTCTTTGTGAACAAGTCCTATTTTTTCTATTATGGCATCGGCCACAAAATCCTGGACGGTTATTTCTTTTTCATCACAAAGGACCTTTACTCTTTTTATCAATTCTTTCCGGAGCCTGATATTAAGCATTTGAGTTTCTGAATTTTCCGTTGCGGGTTTCTTTTCCATGTTTTCCCCTTTCATACGGACTTGCCAGAACCATTCTCTGAATAATAGGAAACTCTTGTATAACTAACATGACCAAATGGGTTTAAAAGTTATAATTACAAACCGTCATAACGGGGCAATTCCCTCGGACAGCCGGCGGAGAATATCCCAATATGCGCCGCGATGCCCGCGTTTGATCGCCTCGGTCAGTTCCGGGTTATCATTGTAATTGTAATTCAGATTCGCGTCGGTCCGACGACCGAGAAGAAATCTCGGGTCATCGCCAACCATTTCATGCAACCAATCTTCCACATCTTCACCCAAATTTACATCACAGTAATAAACCGGTCGAAGCAAAGATTCATTATCTTTTAGGTCACCAAAAAGACTGGGGTTGTCCGATAAGTTTCCTTGTGAGGTCTCTATAATTTCTTGTCCCAGCCGCGTAACCGGATAAAGCCTCACCCCGAGACTGATGCCCACACGTTCCGGCTTGATCATTTTCATAAGACGAATCGTTGTTTCAATGGATTCTTTGGTTTCACCGGGAGACCCGAGGAGCAAATCGAACATGCAAATGATATTATGGTTACGGCAAATTTCCCGAATTCGAATCAAATCATCTGATACATATCCATGACCGAGTCGGCGCAGCATGTTATCATCCCCATGGTCGGCTCCGAAATCGATTCCCACACATCCGGCGTCACGCATCACAGACGCCAACTCTTCACTAAAATACTCGGGAGAACAATATGCATACCATTTAATTTTATTTCCCAAACCCGACTCGACAATGGCTTTGGATACCAGAACCGCATGGGAATGGGGACAATTAAACTCGCTGTCACAGGTATGAAACACAGTGATCCCCCGCAGGTAAAGATTGGTTAATTCCGCCACAACATTTTGTGGATTTCGCACGCTTACCTGTTTACCCCTTATCAGCGGCTCCAGACAATACACGCAATTCAAGGAACACCCGCGTTTGGTCTCAAACCCAACCTGCCCGCCGTTTTCGAAATAATACCGATTGTCAATCAAAGATCTGGAGGCCAAATCTATTTTTTCCAGGGGAACCGGCAAGATCGCGTTCTTTCTATAGTTCCCGTTCTCCATCCAAATCAGACCCGGCACCGCCTCCAGTTCGCTGTTGTCTGAAAGCGCTGTGACCAGTTTAACGAAACCTTGCTCTCCGCCCCCGCATATGCCATAAGGCACGCCACAAAATTCCATGGTTTCAGAGGGAAAAATAGAAAAACCCACTCCGCCCAGACAAATCGGTGCTGGTGTTAATTTTTTAATTTCCTCCAGAACCGGTATGATTCGTTGAAGAGAAAAATCCCGGCTGGCAAAATAGGAATCGTCTATGTTACGAACCGTAACACCGACCAGCATCGGCTTCTCCGCCAAAACCTGCGCAAGTTTTTTACTCCAATCCATCTCAACGGAACAATCAACCAGATCAACGGCTATTCCGGCCTGTTCACATGCGCTCCCCAGATAGTCCAGAGAAACCGGAGTCACCGGTGGTTTCATGGGATTGGGATTAACAAGAACTATTCGCATAAGTATATCCAGAAATCATACAGTAATTTTTATAAAAATAACATACCCTGCGTGTGAAAATCAAGACTGTTGTTTGCTAAAATTGGCATAGCTGTTTAATGTCGGGTTTCAGGTGTCAGGGGACATGTAGGTTTCAGGTGTCAGTGTTCAGGTTTCAGGTCTGGCGATTCCTGACACCTGAAACCTGAAACCTGGAAACCGAAATAGGTTCATGCTCATCTATACCAGCGTTTCCTTGATAATTTCCTGTAACCGTTTGGGATTGGCTTTGCCCTTGGACAGCTTCATGGCCTGCCCCACCAGAAATCCAATGGATTTTTTATTTCCGTTTTTATAATTCTCCACTGCGGAAGCATTTTCTGTAATGACTTGATCCACAATATCCCGAAGTGCCCCGGTATTCGAAACCTGCCTGAAACCGAACTGGTCCATAATCTCTTCCGGTGTCAGAGCAGTTTCAAAAAGTTTTATGAGCACCGACTTGGCCGAATTGGAATTAATTTCTTCCTTTTCCAGCAGGGTAATCAAGCCGGCAAACCGCTCCGCCGTCACCGGAGACGTGGTGAACTCATACCCTCGTTCTTTAATGGCCGGAAGCAATTGCGCAGCAATCCAGTTCGCCACGGTTCGAGGAGAAGCCCCGAGTCTAACAACAGCTTCAAAATATTCGGACAACTCTCTTTCTGAAGTCATCTGGGCGGCCTCATCATGCATCAGGCCGTACTCTTGAACAAAACGGTTGATTTTTTGATTCGGCATTTCAGGAAGTTTTGATGCCATGGTTTGCAGCCACTCATCCGTAACCAAGATTTGAGTTACACACGGATCCGGAACACAGGGCCCTGCAAACTTTGCTCGCATGGCGGTGGTGATACCCTTATCAGGATCCCACAACCGGGTGTGCAGCACAATGGGTTCACCGTTTATCAGAGACTCGGTCTGACGTTTGACCTCATAAGAAATGGCATTACCCACATGATGGATGGAGTTCATGTTTTTAACTTCAACCTTTGTATTCAGTTGATCACTGCCTTCCGGCCTCAGGGAAATATTTGCGTCGCACCGCATGGTTCCCTGTTCCATGCTGCAATCCGCACAGCCCGTATACCGAAGCTGAATCCTTAAGGCTCTTAAAAACTCTATGGCATCATAGGGACTGCGCATATCCGGTTCGGTAACAATTTCTATCAACGGCGTGCCGGCTCTGTTAAAGTCAACCAGACTGATAGGCATTCGGCCTTCTGTCTCGTGAACAAGCTTGGCCACGTCTTCTTCCATGTGAACATGGTGCAGGTGCAGCTTTTTGGGTTTTCCGTTTTCATCCTTGATTTCGATAAAACCGCGTCTGGCCAACGGCATATGATGCTGGGAAAGTTGAAAGCCCTTGGGCAGATCCGGATAATAATACACTTTCTGATCAAAGGCGCTCCGGGGCTGTATCTCGCAATCTAACCCCAAAGAGGCCAACGTTGCCTTTTCAAGGGTTTCCATGCTGAAACGAGGCATCGCACCCGGCAGTCAGAGACAAATGGGACAGATATTGGTATTGGGATCATCTCCGGGTCTATTGGGACAATCGCAAAACATTTTGGTCGTGCAATTGAGTTGAACGTGTATCTCAAGACCGATCACTGCTTCGTAAGCCATGGTTGTAGCCTCCCTATGCCAAATCTATTAATCGAGCCGCTGTAGAAAGCAGGCGAGCATCTTTGAATCGAGATCCGATCAGCTGAAGTCCAAAATCCACATCGCCGAAGGTAACCATTCCGGGTAAAGTTATGGCCGGATGTCCGGTAATATTAGCCAAAAGCGTCCATGAAAAAACGTCATAGATAGTGTTAATGGTGCACGCGCTAAACGGATCAACAGCCCCATGCCGCGTAGGGAGCATGAGGACATCCAAACCCTCCAGAACCGCTTCTGTCTGTGCTATAAGACGGGTTCGAATCCGGGCAGCGTCCATAAATGCGTCGTAGTTCTCATACTGAAAATAAGCCCCCTGAAAAAGATAGTTTTTAACCAACAAACCAAAGGATTCTGCGCGGGAGTTCATGTACATCTCATTCCAGTTTTTTGCAGTGGTGGTACGGTGCCCGTAGCGCACACCGTCATATTTGCCGGCGCTCGATGAGGCCTCAACCGATCCGATCACATTATGAACAATCCCGGCAAGGTCAAAATCTTTTAAACCTGCCTCCTGAATCTCAAGGCCGCTTTTTACCAGCCGGGATATGGCCGCATCAAACGCACGGGCTTCATCCTTTTCCAAGGTTTCAAGACACTCCTTGATGATACCACAGGTGCGAATGGGCTCATCCGTCTCCAACACCTGGCTGAACTCCGGTATTTCAAGGCCGGCGCCAAACTCGGGCATGGACAAATCTCGGGAATCATTCCCCACCACAACCGACATCACTTTGGCAATATCATCAAGGTGTTTTGCCACAATCCCAAAACACTCCATGGATGGAACCAGACCGATAAGTCCGAAACGGGATACAATTCCATAGCTGGGCTTAAATCCGATAGCACCGGCCATGCATGCGGCCATGCGGGCTTCCCCCAGGGTATCTGTAATCAGGACACTGTCAACATCGCCGGTATTTAAAACCATGGCCCCGGTATCGCCGGCCAGACCAAAGCCGAGCTCGCTCATGCAAATGCTGCCCTTAAGGATTGCACCGGCTTGTTTGAGGCGCTCGATAACCGTTGCATCATAAATCGCGATAAAGCCTTCAAGCGCTCTGGAACCCGCCTCTATGGGCCATCCTCGTACAGATATATTGGGTTGGATGGCCATGGATATTTCACTCAGCAGACTGTCTTTTTCAGCAGGCGAAGGCGATGAATCCATATAGGTAAATAGTTTTTCTTGCATGTAATCTCCTTAACGCTTTACTCTAAGATCGTTGCAACTTTAAAATAATCGCCCTTGACTGCGGGGGCATTCTTAAATAGTTCACTAATGTCCCTTTGTGGACAGGGATCAGGGCACGAGACATCCCTAAAGCGGTTTTCCAGGGCAAAAACTGAAAACGCCGGTTCCTGTTCCCTGTCTCCGGCGTGAGCAGTAACATGCTCAGCCATTCGAACCGCATCTGCAATGGCGCTTTGGATTTCCGGACGTTCCCCGTCCCGAATACCGATGCGCGATACCCAGGAAAGGTGATCAATCCGGTCTTTTTGGTGCCACGCACCCGGGAGTTCTTGTTTCCCTCTGATATCGAGCAAGCCTAATTCAGCCAACTGCTCATGGGCAACCTCGGCAGGGGCCTGCGTCAGAGGGCAAAAGGCGCTGCGATTCTTTGGAAACGCCGTGACTTCACGGATGGATGTGGTTTTCAGGATCATGGCAGCCACGCGGTCCATGCCAAGGGCAAGTCCCCCGTGGGGAGGTGGTCCGTATTCGAAGGCATTCAAAAAGAATCCGAATTTTTCTTCCACTTCTTGATCCGAAAGGTTCAAGGCCTGAAAAATCTTCTGCTGGAGTTCCTTTTGATGAATGCGGATACTTCCGCCGCCCAGTTCCTCACCATTAATCACAATATCATAAGCACGTGACATCAGCGACATCAGTTCCTCGGAATTTTCAGGATCAAAGTCGGTTCGATCCGGAGCGGTAAATGGATGGTGATGTGACGCAATGCCGTTGTCCGTCACCTCAAAAAGCGGAAAATCGGTAATCCAAACCGGACAATATGTGTCCTGGGGAATCATGTCCAAGCGGTGGCCCACGTGCAGCCGGAGATGGCCCAGTGCGGTGTTGACCAAACTTCGGGACGGATCAGCGATCATCAAGATGACATCACCGTTTTCAGCGCCAAAGCGTTCCATCACCGATCGCTGTTCCGTTTCACTGAAAAATTGGACAATATTTGAGTCCAGCTTTCCATGGGTCACTCGCATCCAGGTCATGCCTTTTGCCCCGAAGCCGGGTACAATTTCCTTTGCATATTCATTTTGAAGAATGTTTTTGCTCAGATGTTGGGATGCGCCCTTGACGTTAAACCCCTTGATATATCCGCCGCGATGCAGGATCTGCTTGAAAATCGAATACCGGGTGTGGGAAAAAATGTCCGTGGTTTCGACAAATCTTAGCCCAAACCGCAAATCCGGCCTGTCGGTTCCGGTGGATTCCACGGCCTCCTGCCAGGTCATCCGGAAAAACGGTTGCGGCAGCGTTATCCCGCCGATTTCAAACATCCGAACGAGCAACGCTTCAATAAGCTCAAAGATGAACGCCTCGTCGATAAAAGAGGCTTCAAGGTCCAGCTGGGTAAACTCGGGTTGCCGGTTGGGACGAAGATCTTCATCTCTAAAGCACCGGGTAAGTTGGTAATACCGTTCAAATCCGCTGATCATGAGAAGTTGTTTGAATAACTGGGGGGATTGCGGCAATGCATAAAAATGTCTTGGATGATGACGACTGGGCACGAGGTAGTCACGGGCGCCTTCGGGAGTGCTTTTGGTCAGCATGGGCGTTTCCACCTCAATAAAGCCTTTTGCATCAAAATACTCCCGAACGCATTTATTAAGCTGGTGCCGTTTGAAAAGAAAATCCTGCATGGTTGGCCGTCGAAGGTCCAGGTATCTATACTGAAGCCGCAGATCTTCTGACACTGCTTCAGTAACCAGGGCAGCCCCGGCCACCATTGCCTTTTCAGAAATGCTAAATGGCAAAGCCCGCGATTGGCTGAGGATTGTCAGATCCGTAGCAATAACTTCTATGTTTCCGGTTTCGATGAATGGATTTTCCGTACCTTTTGAACGTTCGGTCACTCGGCCGGACACGGTGATGCAAAACTCGTTTCTGAGAATAGATGCCTGTCGACAAATCTCTTTGGAGGCATACTCCGGGCTAAAAACCATCTGAACAATGCCGCTTCGATCCCGCAAATGAATAAACAGGATATCTCCATGGTCGCGCAATGCATCTACCCAGCCGAACAGTTGGACGTCACGCCCGACATCGGTCAAATTAAACCGGCCACAGTATGACCGTCCTCGGTAATTCATAACGCTTTCTTCCTTTCCCTGTCGTTGAAACCTGTTAGTATAGATAATAAAATACTTTATGTGTTAGTATGAATAATAAGAAATATCGTATGTAATCCAATTATACTCGAACCTCAAGTTTTTTCTTGTGATTCAGGAACGAGTGAGTTTCCATTTTTTCCTGTTTGTGATTATTTTCCATTTCCCCCTCCATAAAAGTAAAGAATCCTGGCCCAGAGGACCAGGATTTGGTTATCCCCAGAGAGGATTTGCTTTATTAAAAGTTCATTGACTTATTGAAATTCCAAATAGCAAATCCCAAAACATTTACCCTGTTAAATAATGCTTCGCATTAAATCTATGATTTATTTAACAGGGCAGGCAAATAACAACACGCTGCACAAGCGCCTGCGCTGAGCGTTGAACCGGTTTTGAATTTGTGATTTGTAATTTGAGACCTGCCCGCTCGTGCCCCAGGCCGCCTCGCCTTGCTTGGCTGGCGGGCGAGCTTGCAATGGCAGGCGGGTTTATTTGTAATTTGCCTGCCCGCCGTTCTTTTGGCGGGGTGCTTAGAATTTGTGATTTTAGACACAAAACTCCAAGGCAGAGCCATCTATCTCTGACATGGCTCTCCGAGGCGTAGGCTCTACGAGCCGGAGGCCCAAAGGACCAGGTTTTTCGGGGCAAAATAAATTTGTCTAATCTCATTACTTATTAGCAGTATATTAAATTAATAATGAAATTTATTTTACCCGGATGATGATGTGGTGGACGCGGATTACCAGGAAGTCGCGTAACAGACGATGGAGAGCATTACCAGGTTGTTAATAGCTTTCCAAGACTTTTTGGTTTCAGGTGTCAGTGTTCAGGTTTAAGGTCTGGCGATTCCTGACACCTGAAACCTGACACCCGAGACCCGATGGCGAGGTTTTCGCTCAAATATAAATAAGTTAATGCGTGAGAACCATTTTAACAAATCGGTAATGCTCCCCAGATGATGTCCCATGATTACCCTGGCGGTGAGATTACAACTTTCACCGCCAGGGAAACTCAACAAAAAGATCCCAATTTATGCCACTTCCATCACTCCACCATTCCAATTAGGGCGAAGAGCCCCTAACTTCAGATCTCGTAACATGATAGAAAAATAGGTCTTTTTTTTGGACATTATCGGGCGTGGTGAAGCCTTCTCGAAGCATAGGTTTCAGGTGTCAGGTTTCAGGCTGGCTCTCGCTTTTTCACTACTGACACCTGACACCCGACACCTGAAACCTGAGGGCCAGTGTCCAATTTTCATGCAATCCCCCGAAAATTAAGGAGTCACGATTATTTTTCCAAGCTGAATGACGAGGTCTGAACTTATATCATTTTGTTATTTGACACAAAAGTCAGTTTCCTTTATAGTTCCATAATCATAAAATCAATTATGAGCTTTTACGATCATCATTTTCCAAATATTAAAGATTTGACCAAGGAAAAAACATGGATACAAGCGCAGATAAAAAACCGCCCGCTCCGAAAATTGGAGAGCTATTGATCAAAGACGGCCTCGTAAAAAAAGAGGATATTGAAAGGGCTCTTGAAATTCAGAAAGAAGAAATTAAAGAATCGGAACTGCCTCTGGGCATGCTCCTTGTCAAAAATGGGCTGATAACAAAAAACCAACTCCAAAGACTCCTGGACCATCCCTATTTGCGCAAATATATCGGCAAGTTAGCCATTGAAAAAGGGTTAATTAATGAAACACAGTTAGAGGAGTGTCTCAACAAAAAGAAACCCGATGAGCTCATCGGCCAGGTATTGATAAAACAAGGATATGCCACGTCCGATGATATAAAAGGATTACTAAATCAACAAATTGCCGGAACCAAACTGGGCCAGCTTGCACTAAAATTTGATATGATAACCCAGAAGGATTTGGATGAAGTTCTAAACCGCAAAAACAGTCCTAGAATTCTTGGTGAAATTCTCTGCAGTTTGGATCTTATCAGTCCTATAGATCTTACGCGCTTTCTTAAAAAGTACAACAAGCAGCAGAGACTCGGAGAAATTCTGGTAAAACAGGGGATAATTAACAAGGCACAGCTTAACGAAGCGCTTTATGAACAGAAACACAGGGCTGAATTCTTGGGTAATATATTGCTGGAAAAAAAGTTTATTACTTCTGATGAGTTGTATTACGCTTTATCCAAACAGTATAATATTGAATTTAGAAAACTGGGCCAGTTTGATTTGAGTCAGGATCAGATTAATACCCTTGTCAGTTTTATCGGTCTGAATTATGCGGAAAAAAACAAAATCCTGCCTTTATCCCGAGAAAAAAACCGGCTTGAACTCGGGTTGTCCGATGTGGCCAGTCTTAAAGTTGTCCATGAACTAAGCGCCATGTACTCTCACCTTAAAATCGATTGTGTCTTGATAACCGATGCTGACTTTAAAAATATTTTCAAATCCCTTTACGGCAAGTCTTTGAAGGGGTTGGAACAGGCTGAAGAAATACAGCAAATCGAGGATGTGGATAGTATTTCAGTTGATCTGGAGGACAGAACCGATCTTAAAGAAATTTCGTCGGAGGCCTACGGTGTTTCCGATGTTAGGGCCCAAGAGGTGGTTAACTATATCATCAGATACGGCATCTTGAAAAGTGCCAGCGATATTCATATTGAACGGGACCGTGAAACAGCCAGACTCCGTTACCGAATCGACGGCGTGCTTCAAACATTAAGACAGGACTGGCTTGACGAAAAACTCCGAACCATAACAGGAGCAATTATTTCCAGAATCAAGGTCATGTCCAATCTAGATATCGCTGAAAGACGCCTCCCCCAGGACGGAGCATTCAGAATAACTTATGTAGACAAAGAAAATAATAAGAAAGTCGATGTGGACTTAAGAGTTGCGGTATGCCCGGCTATTGTTGGTGAAAATATAACCATAAGGATACTCGATTCCCGCACCGCCAAAGTAGGACTTGAAAACCTGGGTCATTCGAGTCATGTGCTTAACCCGTTCAAAACACTGCTTAAGAGTCCTGCGGGGATGGTCCTGGTCACCGGACCCACAGGAAGCGGCAAGACCTCAACGCTTTACGGAGCACTGCAGTTTATTTACAATCCGGGAATCAAGGTCGTTACAGCGGAAGATCCCATCGAGTACAGCATTCCCGGAATTATGCAGACACAAATCCACACAAAAATCAATCTTACCTTTGCAAGACTTCTCCGCTCGTTTCTTAGATCTGACCCGGATGTCATACTGGTGGGTGAAATGCGTGACGAGGAAACCGCAAACATAGGATTTGACGCCGTTCAGACAGGACACCTTCTTTTAAGTACGTTACACACAAACGATGCGGTAGGTGCTATCTCCCGATTACGCGGCCTTAACGTTGACCCCAACCAGATCGCCGCCGGCCTGATGGGAGTGCTTGCCCAGCGGCTTTTAAGGAGAATCTGTACTTCATGCAGCACAAAATATGTCCCCGCCAAAGATGAATGGAGCTTACTCTTTAACAGTTTCCCCTCGGGTTTTACTTTCTATAGGGCCAAAGGTTGTGAGCTATGTGATTTTACAGGATATAATGGTAGAACCCTGATCTCGGAGTTTTTTGTGATGAACGAAGATATTATCCGTGCACTCATTACGGATGCAGGAGAAAACGAAATTAAGCGTATCGCCATAAACGGCGGAATGAAAACCATGCTTGATGATGCCATTTTAAAATTGGACCAGACAACACTGTCCGAGATTATTAGAATTGTACCCCATGAAATGATAAAAGAATTTAAATCCAGACCCGAGAAACGTTGAGCTTCCGAGGATAATTTCAGATGAAATCAGGACTTACATTGATTGCCGCCCTTCTCCTCATGCTCCAATCCGGAGGAGCTCATGCTGCGAACCTTAAATATGTGAGGACCGCCAACCACCAGGATTTTACAAGAATTGTGTTTGAATTCCGAAACGAGACTCAATTTAAGGAACCTGTAATCCATGGCGAGGGAAAATTTTCCGTGGCGTTTTATGACAGCACAACGGTCCTGCCCCGACAAATTCTTTATAAGACAACCCAAATCCAGCCGGTTCGTTCCATTGAGTTTACTCAAAAGGAAACGCTTTTGACAGCTGTCATTAAACTTTCTTTTTCCGATTTCAAGCTTAAGGCGTTTTCTCTTTCCGATCCAAACCGCGTTGTTATCGATGCATACAAAATAAGTCCGCCACCCCGTGAGATAGTGCCGGAAGAATCTTTGCATGCCAAGCCTATGGTTAAAGAACCCAGGGAACCTGAAGCAAAAGATCCTAAAGCTGTGCCGGAGGAATCACCCGCAAAAGAATTAACCCGCATTGTAAAGAAGGAACCAAAGGTTATTCCGGAAAAATCTTCGGTACAACAGACCGGCGATAAATTTGAAATAAAGAAAAACGCCGCATCGGATATCACTTATGATCAGCTTAAAGATCCCACTAAAAAAAACTCAAACCAGGTCCCTGCCATTCTAATAAAAACCCAGGACGCACCGGACGAACCGGCAGCAAAATCGAGACAGATAAAACCGGCTGAATCACTGCCTTCTATGGATAAAAATTACACTCTTCAGACATATATGCTGGTCCTGTTAAATTTTCTTACCGTTGTTATTGTTCTGTTGCTTGGTTTTAATCTATTGAAAAAGAAGTCGGGCATGAATTCAAAACATGGTGGCAAGATTTCCGATGCTGTGAAAACAGGGGATGAACGGATTGCCGCCATAGATGCCATGATTAACAGAGAATTTAAAAAACATGACTGAATGTCTCGGATATTCTACAACATATTGATATTTAGGATTTTTTAATGGCAATCTGTTTATACCATCAGAATGGAATGCTGGAATGCTGGCCCCGGTGAAATAGAAAAAAGTTTCACTGGATAAAAATATTGGGGATACAGGCGGAAATAAAACATTATAATTGTTGAAAACTCCTTCAAACCCATCATTCCATTACTCCATCATTCCATCATTCCAATTGGGGCGAAACCCCTTTTTCGGTGACACAATGACGGATGAAAACCAGACAGAAATAATTGTTGGTCTTTCGGACGGGGAAAAAAAAGACCTTGAAGAATTGATAACCTCATTCAAAGAAAAGAAGCCTTTGGCACCACCCGATCCATCTGTCGAAGATGTTCACAATCAGATTCAATCCATGAGCGCAGAACTTGCGCATTTCGGCGAAATTTTGCTCAAATTCGACGCTAAAATGAAATCATTTTACGAGATATTACGCCTTTCCCATAAAAAAAGCGAGATCATGAACCAGCGTATTGATACGATTATAGAAACCATAAAAGGACAAAAAGACCTTTAATAAAGAATCCTGGCCCAGAGGACCAGGCTTTGGGTTACCCCTGGAAGGGGCTGTTTTAGTTAAAGCCGTACAAGTTAAAAGTGTCTAAAGTGATCTAAAGTGCCTAAAGTTATGGTGTCGCTTCGCTCCGCTGATTTTATATAATTGACAGAATTCCTTAACCCTGGCCCAGACCGATCACCAATACGCTGTATTCAAAAAGGCAGGTTTGCAATGATGTCTATCCGATATCAACATACATGGACGAGTCGCACCAGGGCGGGCTTTAGCTCACTTAAAACTTTAGTTCACTTAAAACTCTTGCAGCAATTCTTCAGGCAGAGTCATCTATCTCTGACCTGGCCCAAAGGACCAGACTTTTCAGGACAAAATAAATGACCCATGTATCTTAACCATTACGATTTAAAAGAAAAACCTTTTCAGATAAGCACGGATCCAAAATTTATCTGGCTGGGCGAGTCCCACAAGGAGGCCTTAGCGGTTTTAGAACACGGCGTTCTATCCAATATGGGCTTCCTTCTTGTTACCGGCGATGTTGGTACAGGCAAAACCACACTTGTCAATACATTGTTAAAGCGTCTTGGCAATGAGACGATGGTGGCGAATATCACCAATCCTGTTCTGGAACAACTCGACTTTTTTAACCTTATTGCCGATGAACTTAATATCAATAAAAAGTTCCATAGCAAAGAGGCTTTTTTATTTCATTTCAATCAGTTCTTGAACGATTGTTACTTACAAAAAAAGAAGGTCATCCTTATAATCGATGAGGCTCACAGGCTGGACCAGGAACTTCTCGAACAGATACAACTCCTGTCAACTGTAAAAAACCGGGATATAACACTTCTGAGTACTTTCTTTATCGGCCAGGATGAATTTAATGACATTATTGCTCAGAAACGGAATCAGGCGTTACATCAGAAAATCGCTGTCAAGTTTCACCTGGAATCTTTGAAGGAAAGCGAGATTAAAGAATATATTTCGTACCGTCTCAGGATTGCCGGACATAAAGAAAATCTTTTCAATGCAAGCGCTATTCGTGAAATTTTCTCTTTTTCCAAGGGATATCCACGGTTGATAAATATCATTTGTGATCATGCGTTATTGACCGGATATGTCATAGACACAAAAACAATAGATGCTAAGATTATAAAAGAATGCGCAGCCGGACTCTTTATGCCGACACAAGGGATTGACAATAGTAAAAAACAACCGGCCACGGTAACACAAATAACAAATCAAAAGGAACCCACAATTAAATCGTCGGGAAAGCACGTTAAAGCTTTTGTTGTTACCGGGTTGTCCTTAATTGTTCTCGGCATTCTTTTTTATTCCGGTATGGATAGAAAATATTTCGCGAAACTCACCGAATATTTTAAACAAAACTCCAACCATCCGACAAAATTAACATCCATAAGAGTGCCTCAACCGGATAATCCGGACAAAAAGCGCAACCTTTCTGTTGAAAAGCCACAAAACATCAATAAAATGACGATAGCGGTAACAGACCCGGTACCCAATACTGAGGATTTATCCGCACAAGAAGAAAATATTATACCCCCCCCAAAATCATACAAGATCTCGGATACAGACTCTTCCGACGCCCCCAATCAAAAGGACCGTCTGAATAGAATAGATGAACTCCGAAAAGTTTGGGAGGTCCCGTCAATTCCGCCTCCGAAGACGGTCATCAATTTCGGTCACAATTCAAATGATCTTTCAGACGAGGACTTTGAAACACTGGAACCCATCGGCGCATTCATTTCTCAACATCCCCATGCAAAGATTATTATCAAAGGATATACCGACGCTCTTGGTAAGTATCTGTATAATAAAAGAATTTCAGAATTCAGGGCAAACCTTGTCAAAAGCTATTTTGTGGGTTGGGGAATCAGCCCATCAAGAATCCAAGTGTTCGGAATGGGATCGGAGAATCCCAGAAGATCGAACCAGACTCGAGAAGGAAGAATGCTAAATCGTAGGGTTGAGATCAACATCACGTTCGATTAACCCCAACGTTGCAAAAATCTGATTTGCTGTTTATTCCTCTTCATGTTTGATGCTTGTCAAACTTCAATTCTTTTGATAAATACCCCACATGAAAAATTCAAATGATGATCCGTTATTAATACTTGCATCCCGTTCCCCAAGGCGACGGTATCTGTTAGAACAAGCAGGCCTTTCCTTTTCTGTAATACCCAGCAGCATCGATGAATCATCCGTGCCCATATCTTCGCCCGAAATATATGTCAGGGTTCTATCCGAAGCCAAGGCCCATAACGTGTCCGAAAAATATCCTGAAAAATGGGTTATCGGCGCGGATACGATTGTTCTGAAAGACCGGACCATACTCGGCAAGCCCGGTTCCAGAGCCGAAGCCCGAACCATGTTGAAACAACTCAGCGGGCAGACCCATGAGGTTTTTACCGGTTATTCAATCTGCTGCGAAGAGAAACGCCGAAACTTTTCCGAAACAGTTAAAACAGAAGTTCTTTTTAAAGACCTTAGCGATCAAGAAATTGAGTGGTACATCCATACCACCGAACCTTTTGACAAGGCAGGGGCATACGCCATTCAGGGCCTGGGCACCTTCCTGGTTAAAAGTATCAACGGTTCTTATACCAATGTTGTCGGGCTTCCGGTTTGCGAAGTTATTGAATTCCTTATAACGGAGGGTGTATTGGGACGAAGCCCTGAGTTCGAAAGTTAGATCATTGACTCATTAAAATTCCAAATGATTGGGTTTTTCAGGTCAAAATAAAAGGAGACTTCAGGATTTGATAAAAAGATTGCAAACCGTAAAAAACCGTATTCAAACGGCGGCCCGTGCCTGCGGACGCAACCCCGGAACAATTCGTCTGGTTGTGGTAAGTAAAACCGTTCCCACAGAAAGGGTCAGACAGGCCATTCAGACCAGCGCCACCATTCTTGGAGAAAACTATATTCAGGAAGCCCGGACAAAATTCAACGATCTGGCAACGACCCCGGTATCGTGGCACTTCATCGGGCATCTTCAGTCCAACAAGGCCAAGTACGCGGTAAGACTTTTTGACCTGATCCATTCCGTTGATACGCTTAAGCTGGCCCGTGAATTAGATAAACAGTCACGCAAAATTAATAAGATCCAGGAGATCCTGATACAGGTCAATATCAGTGAGGAAGCTTCAAAGTCAGGGGTTAATGTCAAAGATACGCTCACTCTGCTAAAGGATATAAGCCGTCTTGAAAATCTGTCGGTTAAAGGGCTGATGACCATGCCGCCCTATTTCAACGCGCCTGAAAAGGTTCGTCCCTATTTTGCAGCCCTTCGGAATTTGAGAGACCGTCTCGAGCAACAGGGTTTATTGAATGTTGGTTTGAATGAACTTTCCATGGGCATGACCGGTGATTTTGAAGTTGCTATCCAGGAAGGGGCGACCCTTGTGCGTATCGGAACCGCTATTTTCGGAGATAGACAATGAAGATTCTGCTTCACATATGTTGCGCCCCGTGCGCGATTTACACGGTAAAAACCCTTGATCAGCAAAGTTTCGATGTAATGGGTTTTTTCTACAAACATAATATCCACCCGTATACGGAATGCATGAAACGAAAAGAAACATTGCAGGCTTATGCTGAACGCACCAATTTTAAGGTCATATATCAGGAAGGTTACGATCTGGAAGGTTTTATCCGGAACGTGGTCTTCAGGGAATCGAATCGCTGCTCATACTGCTACCATGACCGGTTAAGATCCACTGCACTGGTGGCCAAGCGGGGTAAGTTCGACTGTTTTACCTCCACACTCCTGTACAGTAAATTCCAGAAACACGAGGAGATAAAATCCATCGGCCAATCGGTCGGCAAATCGGTGGGCGTACGATTTTACTACCATGATTTTCGCGAGGGGTGGAAACAAGGTATCGAAGAATCAAAACGCCTGGGAATGTATCGCCAGCAGTATTGCGGCTGCATCTATAGTGAAAAAGAAAGGTATTACAAAGAAAAAGTGACTAAAGTGACTAAAGTTGGAAGTGACTAAAGTTGAGGACATAAATTTACATCATAGACCTCCTTAACTTTAGTTCACTTTAGCTCACTTCAAAATTTAGGCACTTATATCTATTATTAAAGGCATGGCTTGTTAATTCCGACCTGGCTCTACGAGCCGGAGGCCCAAAGGACCAGGTTTTTCAGGGCAAAATAAATATCCTTATGTTTAGCAATTTCATATACTTCATCATTGTCCTTCTCATATACACCACCTACCAGCCTTCGGAAGAGACTAATTTTGGTTCCATAGAAACGTTTTTCTTGTTTATCGGCCTGATTGTTATTTTCACATGGATCACTTGGATGCAGTTCCGCAGGATAGAAAAAGGCTTTTCAAATGGAAGCGTTAGTCAACTCAGTCATAAATTCAGTTCTACGGTAAACCGGCACTCCATAATGGCCATCGTGCTCTTTTCCATCGATATCTACGGCCTGAACCTTTCATCCTTTTTCACGGACATTCACTTTCTTGCCCTTATCCCGACGGTACAGGCGCTTTTATTTCTCGGGCTTTTTATTGGCTACCTTTCCATTGTATGGGCCTGTGCCCATGGAACTTATAAGATACTCTCCGGCTCGGATCTTTCCAGAAGGTCATACATTCTGTCTCAAATTTCTTTTTCCGTACCCGTACTGTTACCCTGGCTTCTCCTTTCCGGAGTTGCCGACATTATTAATGCCCTGCCCTTTGAGGCGCTCAAACGTTTTCTCTCCACGACCCAAGGTCAGATGGCCTATTTCCTTATTTTTCTTTTTGCGATTGCCATAGCAGGTCCGGCAATAATTCAGAAATTCTGGAGATGCAAACCGTTAGAAACCGGTTACTATAGACAACGCATCGAAAATCTATGCCGAAAAGCGGGGATCGAATATGCCGAAATTTTATACTGGCCCATCTTCGGAGGCAGAATGATAACCGCCGGTGTAATGGGGCTGGTTAAAAGATTCCGCTACATCCTCATTACCAAAGACCTGTTGCGATTTCTTGAACCCGAGGAGGTTGATGCGGTTATTGCCCATGAAATCGGACATGTAAAGAAAAAACATCTTGTTTTTTATCTGGTCTTTTTTCTAGGATATATGCTGATCTCTTTTGCCACATTCGACCTTCTGGTATATTTTATTATCTTTACGGAACCCATATACAGCTTCATAAGCCATACCGGCCTGAATCAGACCACGGTAACCTCATCGATTTTCAGCTTCATCATTATTATTTTTTTTCTGATCTATTTCCGGTTTATTTTCGGTTATTTTATGCGTAATTTTGAGCGCCAGGCAGACACTTACGTGTACACACTTTTCGACAGTGCCTTACCGCTTATCTCCTGTTTTCAAAAAATAGCGGCAACAAGTGGCGAGCCGTACGACAAACCCAACTGGCACCACTTCAGCATCAAAAAACGAATAGAATATCTGAAAAAATGCGAAACCGACAGAGCCTGGATAACCCGACAAGACAATAAAATAATAAAAAGCATCGCCGTTTATCTGGTGGGGATATTGTTGATCGGCGCGATCGGTTATAACTTGAATTTTGGTGAAACCGGCAGGAAATTAAACAAACATTTTTTCGAAAAAACAATACAAAGAGAGCTTGGCAAAACTCCTGACAACCCGAATCTTTACAGCACGCTGGGCGACCTGTATCTCAGTGAAAAAAAGTACGCCCAAACCATAACCGCATATGAACAATCATTGGCCATGGAGCCGGATAATCCTCATGCGTTGAACAACCTGGCCTGGCTTCATGCCACATGTGACGTCCAAAAATTCCGTGACCCCCAAAAAGCGTTGTATCTTGCAGAAAAAGCCGCCGGTCTCGAACAATCCCCGTATATTCTCGATACCCTGGCTGAGAGTTACTTTGCAAACGGCCGGTTTGAAGAGGCGGTTGAATCTGAAATCAAAGCCCTTGAGTTGACGGTAACGAACAGAAGCTATTACCAAAAACAGCTGAAACGTTTTATGGAGGCAGCCGAAAAGGCGCCTTAAATTAAGCCCACTATTTGATGCAAACCTTACGGACCTGCAGCAGGTCACAGTTTCCACCAAATATTTTTTCAATTCCATCCTGTTTTAAGGTCGTCATCCCATCTTTTACGGCCTGCTCCCTTAAAATTTTAATCAGAGAATTGCTCTGGATCAGTTTTTTCATTGTATCGGTCCCCAGCAACAGTTCATGCAGAGCCATGCGGCCCGAATATCCGGCATTGTAACACCGGTTGCAGCCCACGGGCCTGTTGAGAATCAAATCATCGGCATAAGGGATATGAACATTTTTTTCAAACGCTTCAAAAGATCCGTATTCCCTGACCAGAGCCTCATATTCACTTTTTGACGGGTGATAAGATTCTTTACAATGTTTACATAAGGTGCGGACCAGACGCTGGGCAAGAATGCATAAAATAGAATCTGCAAAGTTGAACGGATCCATTCCCATGTCAAGAAGCCGGGTGATGCTTTCCGGTGCGCTGTTGGTATGGAGGGTGGAAAATACCAGATGTCCGGTTAATGACGCCTCTATCCCTATTGTGGTTGTTTCCCTGTCTCGCATCTCACCCACCATAATAACATCCGGGTCAGACCTTAAAAATGCCCGCATGGCTGAGGCAAAGTCGAATCCGATCTTGGGCTTTACCTGCACCTGCCTCAACCCTCTCTGAGTGATTTCCACAGGGTCTTCAGCGGTCCAGATCTTGGTTTCGGTAGTATTGATATATGACAGTGCCGAATGCAAGGTTGATGTTTTGCCTGAACCGGTGGGACCGCACACAAAGATGAGGCCGTATGGCTGTGTAATTGATCTGACAAAATCCTTGTAGTTTCTGGCTGAAAAACCTATTTTGTCCAGAGGAAGCGTCTCACCGGCACCTAAGATACGCATGACCACATCTTCCACTCCCCCCTGAGTCGGAATGGTTGCCACCCGGAGTTCAATATCAAGACCACCATATTTTTTGAAATTGATTTTTCCGTCCTGGGGCTTGCGTCGCTCCACAATATCAAGATCGGCCATGATCTTAATACGCGACACGATGTTATCTTTAAACACGGAGGGGACCGACTCGAATACCGTACATGCACCGTCCACACGGATCCGTATCCGGGTCTTTTCCTTTTCGGGATACGGCTCGATATGGATATCCGAAGACCCCCGATGATAGGCATCGATGATAATTTTATTAACAAGCCGGACAATGGCGCTGTCGTCCTCATACAGGACGGATTCTTCACCTTCTATCTCTTGGTTTTCACTTTTAAGTTGGGAAAGTATTTCTTCCATGGAAGCGACTTCTTTTTCTTGCCAGGTGAACAGTCGGATCATTTTGAGGATATCCTGTTTTAACGAGACGTTAAACCGGATGGATTTGCCTGCAAACAGAGACTTGATTTCTCCAACCTTCTGAAGATCGTAAGGGTTGTCTATGGCGATAACAATTTTCTCATGATCCTTGCGCAGCGGAACCCAGGCATAGTTTCGCAGGAAAGGAGCTTTCAGGCCGGCAAGCAGTTCACCGGGAATCGGGGTCGTTGCGTCATATTTTACAAACGGAACTTTATAAAACTCACTTAAGGATTTGCCGATATCCTGTTTTGAAATATTAAGATCCGACATTAAAACCGCTTCAACAGGTTCTCTTCTTTTTCTGGCATCAGCGATCGCCGTGTCCAGTTCTTTTTCCGTCAACATACGATTTCTCAAAAGATAATCAAACTTGTTGGGCCTTGCTTTTGCCATCCGCTTCCGGTTATACAGGGCGATCCCCAGTATATGGGCCATTTCCCTAACAGACTGCTCATCGAGTTTAGAAAACGACCCTCCGTCTTTGCGGTTTATGAGCTGAATCACGCCGAGCAGAAAGTTTTTAAATATCACCGGAACCACAAGAACCTGTTTGGTGATAAACCCCGCCTTTTGATCCCAGCGCTTATCGAATTTAAGATCATGATCCACGGCGATAAGTTCTTTTTCATTATAAACATTTTTAATGTTTATGAGCTTCTTTTTAAAAGCGGAACATCCTGCTATGCTGTTGCTGGACAACGGAATGCGAATCTCTCCGACTTCGTCTCCGGATTTGAATCTCGAAACCAGCTCCCGCTTTATGCCGTCAACCACATAAACGGTCAGCCGTTCCGCCTCAAAAAGCCCTGTGATTTCATTTTTGAGATCAACCAGGATCTCGTCCAGATTGTCGGCAGCATGTATCTTGTTGCAAATATGTTGCAGATTCTTCCGGTACGTAATCTCAAACTTGAGTTTCCGGCGGGTTAAATCCATATCATTTGAACTCACAGCTATTTCTAACATTGTCATCCCTCGCTTTTACCCTCGACTTTCGCTCATTTAGTTTTATGTATTAGCAACACCTGTGCCAAACAGAACTTATCTTTTAAATAAGCAGAATCTCAAATCAGTGTTTTGATCCCGAGGGTGCATTACCAGTTTGTTAATTGCTATCCAAGACTTTTTGGTTTCAGGTGTCAGGTGTCAGGTTTCAGGTATCAGATAATTCGTTTCTTACTCCTGACACCTGACACCTGACAGCTGATTGCAAGGCTTTCGCTCAAAAAATGAATAAGTTAATGGGTGAAAACCATTTTAACAAATCGGTAATGCTCCCGATCCCGAAGTGCGCACAAGTTGTGGCTTTGAAATGTATTTCAGACGATATTGAGAAAAGGAGAAAAATTATCAAAACTTATGAATTGAAGAAGACTGGAAGATTTGTGAAGGAGAACAACATAAAAAATGCCCAAAAAAATGTGCATCATGCACAAATTTCTGGGCATTATGATATGCGTTTCAGATAAAAGAGGTCGAGTTTTTAAATAAGAAACTCGGCAGGCTGAATTCCCAGGGTGGACGGATGTATACTTTTAACAATGTTTCTCCGGAATGCGCCGGATTGGGCGTCACGTTCAGCCAGATCCGCCACCCCGACCTTTACATAGTCTCCGTTCCCATCCGAAGCCAACAGCGCCACCATGGGTCGCGCCCCGTCTGACGTTTTATCAGTTTCCATGACCAGGGCTAATTCTCCCGTGTCCAGTTCTAAAAGTGACCCTATGGGATAGACCCCGAGCATGTTAATAAATATTTTAAGGAGGATCGGATCAAAATCCGTGCCTGCACCGTCCAACATAATATTCAGCGCCTGATCAGGAGTAAAAGCGATATTGCGGTATACCCGAGGGGAAGTGATGGCATCGAACACGTCTGCAAGGGCTATGATCCGTCCAAACAGACTTACAGATTTCTTACGGTTGGTCTTGGGATATCCCGAAAGATCATACTTTAAATGATGTTCAAACGGGGGAAGCAGGATTTTTGCCTTGAGATCATGGGGGGCCTCTAATTTGATAATTTGGGCAACACTGTGTATGGTATGTTTTTTTATTTCCTCAAACTCGCTTTGGTTCAGCTTTCCGGCCTGGTTGATGATTTCAATGGGGATGTCCAGCTTTCCCAGATCATGAAAAATCCCACATACTCCCAGCCGGTGCAAAGACGTCCGCGAAAGACCGATGCGCTGCCCCAGACACATGGAGAGAATTGCAACGTTCACCGAATGGGTAAACGTATAGTCATCATAATCCCGGATGGTGCTGAGCCCCAACAGGATCGGCTCATCCTCCATTACCAGATCTACCATGTTTTGGATCACACGAAGGGATTTGCGAACCCCTACCTTTTTTTGGTAGGAAATTTTCTCGGCCACCTCTGTTAAAGAGTCAAGGGCGCAAAAATAAGATTTTCGAGCCCTTTCTTTGCGTTTTTTTATCTGATCCTGGGGGTCCGTCTCAGGGGGGTGCTCTTCAGGAGGCGCATCTTGTTCATAGACAACTTCAACCCATGCAACCCCCTGATTCTCCAGCTCTTGGACAAACCACTTCAGAGGATCCTCCTGTTGCTCGGCGGTGTTCAAGGTGCGGCTAAAATCGATAATCTCTTTGGCTGAGGCATCTTGGATATCAGATAAAAAACAAAGCCCCGAAAGGTTTCGCTTTTCCAAGTACCGGAACAAGTTATTGGTAAGACTATCGGTTTCACGCCGGTAGCGCAGTTTTTCATCCTGCAGATAAATATTTCCCCGGGAAATCTGGAGGGTAATCCGGTCATCATCCACAAGCAACCGGATAACCTGCATGAACTCTTTAATGCATTCCAACAGCATCTGATTGTTATCCTCGTGGATCTTAGCCAGTTGGATCAGTTTGTAAAAAGTCCGAATAAACTCCTCATGCAATGATCGGGTTTCCAGGGTCATTTGTGAACCTTTACGGCTTTTTGATAAGCAGATCGAATATTCGGAAACAGGCTTTTTGAAGCTTGCCCAAGGACTTCCTGTGCTTCCTCAGTATCCAGCTCAAGCAAAGCCAGGGCCGCGCCCTGACGCCGCAGGGACCTGTCGAAACTAAAATTCAAGCCTTGGCTGATCAGGGACTCGCGTAAAAACGGAACAAAACTTTGGGAATCACAACGGACCAGTGTTTTGTAACAATTCAGGATTTGCTCATGGTCTTCACGGCGGATTTTTTTATGGTCAAGATAATTTCGTATCAAGTTCCCGGTCTCCGGGTCTTGGTGCTTCTCCAGATACTTCCACATCATCCGGCGAATGGGGAGAACAGGATCGTCGATGAGAGGAAAAAGCTCCTTGGTCATGTTTTCATCCCGACGGACCAGGGCCTTTAGGGCTTCCAGGCGAACCCAAGCTGACTCATGATGCGTCATTTCGAGGAGAATTTGCCCCGTTTTTTCACCTTTGATATGTCCGATAATAAAGACGAGCTTTTTGACTAACGCCTCTTCCGGTCGATCCAGCAACTGTTCCAACGGATGAATATCTTTAAGCGCCAGAGATCCGATAATTTCCATAAGCTTCCGTTCCACGGACACGGATAGTTTCTCAAGTAGCAGGGGAGCCAGAGCGGTTATTGCCGCCGGTGGGAACCGCAGAAACAAGCGCCGAAAAATTTCGATTCGATCCGTATGTTGTTTATCAAGAGTTGGCAAAACCTGCTTGAGAACCCCCAACACCTGTGTTCCGGAAATATCAATGAAGAAATCCCCCAGCAACGGCCGGGCCCAGGGTTTCTCGATTTTGTAAGACTGATAAGTTTTCCGTAAGTCCTCCAGAAAATCCAGAGCGATTTGAAAATTACCTTGAGCCAGGGCGCTCTTGAATTCCTCTTTTATAAATTCAAGAATACTCGAGTAGTCCTCGGGTTGATTTTGATTTCGGAGAATAAGTTCTAGAACATCAAGCACGTCTTGTGTGCCGCTTTGCTGTTCTTCTTGGGCCACCATTTGTTTTAGAATCCGTGACTCTTCAGGGGTCAGTTGCCAGATTGTTCTGTCCATGGTGGAAAGGGTCAGGCCGATCCCAGCGTCCGGGGCAGCTTCTGTGGTATCGGCCACGTCCTGCTGATCATCATCTGCCTGCTCCTGCATGGCTGCATCCGGTGTCTCACTGTCCGTCACTTTTAAGGTGGAAAAATCTGCCAGTGTTTCAGCCTTCCATAGAACATCCGTGGCCGAATACTGCAAATGCGGGAAATCCATCTCCCACAAGGCGGTGACAAGGTCCCCCTCGGCCTCTTCCTGTAACATTTTGTAGTCATTGTAAATTTTAAAAAATCCGGAGATTTCCCAAAGTTCGAGTCCTTGTTTAAACTCCAGCCACTGGATGCCGTCCCGAAACAAGGGGAAGGCCAATTTCTCTGTTTTGGGATCATCCTGTTGAACCGTTTCACTTTTAAAAAGAAGCCGATCCTTCGTAACTTCGAATCTAAGATCGCCATAATTTTCTATGAACGCATCTAAACGGGACTTGACGGTTTGAAGGGAGTTTTGGCAGGTTGCATGACTCTCGGGATAAATAGCATAGTTTTTAGCGGCCATAACAAACGAGGCGATTACCGCCTCAACAGCTTGAAGTTCTTGAGCCGTTTGCCCATGTTCATGAAAATCGATTCCATTTTTTTTGGATTGTTCAGGCATCCCCTGTTATTTAACACCTTAATCTTACATGAAAATTAATAAGAATCTTTATGAAAGCCTCCGACTCGGGCAAAGTTCGGGAACTATGTATTTAAACAAAAAAATATCAGAGCTGTCAATAGGCAAAAAGTATGTTTTTTTCGTATGTTTCGGGTTAAGATTTATAGTGCTTTAGCATTGTATGGAAAAGGGGTCACCCGTTAAAGAGCGGGTCAAGAGAAAAAACACCTCCCCTACCCCAAAAAATATACTTTTTTCGCTTGGCCCTTGATGATTCGCAAAAAGCCCGAATATGAATACTGATATTACAGATGGGGTTTCTACGATTTCTGACTTAATACCCTAAATTTCTTGACAAATAATTTTATAGGAGTAAGGTTGGGAGAAGTGGTTTCAAAACCTTCTGAATCTACTAAAATGCATAAAAAATCAAACATATAAAATATTTTTCCATTTTGTTTACGATCATTTAGGGTAAGACTTTATTACATTATTAAGGAGGATAAAAATGGGAAAGTCGAGGGACACAAAAAAAGATACTAAAAAAAAGCCGGCCAAATCAATAAAGGAAAAGAGGAAGGAGAAGCAGGAAAAGAAAAAAAATTGATAACCACTGTTAAACCATGATAACCATAACTCTTTTTTTGGAGCAGAGACATGTCAGACGATCTCAACACTGAAAACCCGGACGACGGAGAGGAAAGCTTCGCTGATCTTTTCGAATCTTACAGCTCCGGCATGAAAGACGATCCCCAAATCGGAGACAAGATCAGCGGAAAGATTATTTCCATCGGAAAAGATTCGGTTTTTATAACCACCGGCACAAAGGTTGACGGAACCGTTGAACGGGCGGAACTTTTAGACGACCAAGGAAACATGCCCTTTGGTGAAGGCGATGAAATTGAATTGTATGTGGTGGGGATTGATGAACATGAAATACGCCTTTCCAGAGCAATTTCCGGTATCGGAGGACTTGAACTCCTAAATGAGGCGTTTGAAAACGCCATTCCCGTAGAAGGGAAAATAAGCGGGATCTGTAAAGGCGGCTTCCATGTGGACATACTTCAAAGTCGCGCCTTTTGTCCAATCAGCCAGATCGATGTCACCTATGTGGAAACCCCTGAAGATTACGTGGGACAGACCTATGAATTTTTGGTAATCCAATTCGAGGAAAACGGAAGGAACATCGTTGTCTCCCGCCGAAAACTTCTTGCCAAGGCCATGGAAAAAGAAAAGCAAGCATTTTTCAGCGAATTAAACACGGGCGATATTTTTGAGGGCCGGGTCACCAAACTCATGCCTTACGGGGCTTTTGTCGAACTCATACCCGGCGTCGAAGGTATGGTTCACATTTCCGAACTGAGTTGGTCCCGGGTGAAAACGGCCGATGAAATTGTCCGCCCCGGTGATACAATTTCGGTCAAGGTAATCGCCATAGCGGACGATGCCAAGAAGAATCAGAAAAAGATTTCCCTCTCCATGAAACAGATTGACAGTGATCCCTGGGATACGGTGACAGAAAAGTTTCAGCCGGGAGACAAGGTGATCGGAAAAGTCACCCGGTGCATGAAATTTGGTGTTTTTGTTGAGCTCGCGCCGGGAATAGAGGGCCTGGTTCATATCAGCGAAATGAGCTATGTCAAACGAATTATCAACCCTGAAGACGTGGTAACCCAGGGTGAAACGGTTTCCGTTCTGGTCAAAGAACTCGATGTACAAGGGCATCGAATTTCCCTTAGCATCCGAGATACCGAAGGAGACCCCTGGCTGGAGGTAACCGACAAATTCAGGGTCGGCCAGGTCGTCAAAGGAACCCTGGAGAAAAAAGAAACCTTCGGTTATTTTGTTTCACTGACTCCCGGCATCACCGGACTTCTGCCCAAATCGAAATTCAGCGAGGCCGAAAAGCCCGGATTGATCGAGCAACTCAACGTCGGAGATTCGTTTTCGGTAACCGTGGCGGAGATCCATCCCGGTGACCGAAAGATTCTCCTTGCCCCGGGAAACGCTAAAGACGATGGCGCCTGGATAAATTACGCAGAGGATTCGACCCCTGAACCCATGAGCGATTTGGCCGATAAAATGCGGCAGGCAATGGAATCTAAAAATGACAAATAACTGTAAACCTGAAAAATAAGTGGCATTAAAAATGTGCATACGCTCAATCCCGCGGGTGATGATATGCCGGAGCGCTCCAAGTTCATCTATGCCTCCCGTTCATGGCATATCTCGCCGATAGAATATATCAACGAATATGTCAATCTTTCAGCAACGTCCCGTAGGTACGTGCATCTTTAAAACATGAATCGCAAACTAATGACTAAAACTGGCATTGCTAGAATTTGGGCCGCCTTCTTCTATTCCCTGAATGGCCTACGTTTCGCAATTACTAATGAAGCAGCATTTCGTCAGGAGGTAAGCATAGTCGTCGTTCTTTTGGTTGTTCTCGTGTTTTTGCCACTATCTCTTTTTTGGAAAGGGCTACTCTTTTTTGCAACGACATCTGTACTTGTCGTAGAGCTGCTGAATTCAGCAATTGAATCGGTTGTAGATATAGCGTCTCCAGAATATCATGACCTTGCTAAGCGGGCAAAAGATCTCGGCAGTGCCGCAGTATTTGTCAGCATTGTTTTTGCCATAGTATTGTGGGGTGGTGCCATTTTCATAATTTTTCAGGGTTAGCCAAAGTAAGAAAAGGGTTAGCCTTCTTCAAATCTCGATAGTTGTCATGCCAAGCTTTCGATGCGCCCAAAAACATAAAAGACTCCGTGCGTTAACGGTTTGCGTTTCAAGGATATCCGGGATATCCGGGACGTCCATAAATAAGTAAATAACTTATTTGCGTAGCTTGTATTCGTGTTTTTTAGCTTTCTTTTCACCACGACCTACAGCATATCCTACCCCCGGCTGGCTCATTCCTAAACGTTTTGCTACATCCGTACAACTCATCCCTAATTCTCGAACCGCCCAATAGCACAACAAATCCCGTGCTTCAACTTGAGCCTTCCGTCTTCCTCTTGAATATATTTCTCCTTCCGCTATCCCATATATCTTTGATACCCTCTCGCTAATCCTTTTCAGATCATATCCCAGGCCCTTTAATTCATAGCGGCGCTCCAATTGCTCATTTGCCTCTGATAATAATGCAGTAACAAATTCGCCGTCTCCCAATATTCGTTCATCACCTTTAACCCGATCCTGCCCCTTTAACCGCAATTTTTTCACCGCTGACCAACCGCCAAGGCTTCGGACCAAACCGCCTCCGACAAGTTCCGGTCTCCTTCCCTGATCAATACCTTTCTTAACATACAAGAGATAGCTTTTTCTTGCCTCTGAAACTTTTTTGCCAAAATATGAAAGCACATATTCTGTATCACACCACTTTTGTTTTTTTTTGCCCATCAAAACACTGTGTCCACTATACGGATATTTGTTAAGTCCCTTAATATCTGAAACAATCTTTGCACGCAGTGGATTCAAGTGAATATAGCGAACCAGCTCTTTGAAATATACATCCTCCTGGCAGATAATGGATTTGAATCTGTTCTGAAAAAGCTGTCCATGACGAAAATACCTTCGGTTAAAATAAATCGCATACCCGGTAAGCAGTCTTCTCATCAAGGTCGATATCCCGGCACTGCCGCTTCGAAATAAAAAATGTGCATGATTTGACATGAAAGCCCAGGCATAGCAAGCTGTTTGGGTTTCCGGCAAAAGAATGGATAGACGATCTGTCAAATTCTCTTTATCTTTATCGTCTCTGAATATTTTACGACACTCAATTCCACGGATGATGATGTGATGCAAAACACCTGGTGCGTCAAGGCGGACTAATCTTGGCATGAGATTTCGTTAACATAAAGGATGACAACTGTAAAGTTGTTTACTTATTTATGGACGTCCCGGAAGTTCCCACAAAAATGATTTTTTAAATTTAGTAAGAGGAATTCTCTATTTTTGAGGCCAATGCTTTGACGTCCCCGTTTCCGCCAATAATTTTATTGATTTTCAGGTTCATTTTCATTCTTTGGATCACCGTTTTCAATATGGCCTTGCATTTTATGAGGCGTAGACGCGGGGATGTTATTTCCAGAAACTTCTGACGTTCTTCAGGCGTGAAACCTTCGGTGCTCGGTATCAGAAAAGACAGGCGCTTGAAATCCAGACCGGTCAGGGCATTGTAATCGCGACGTGTTTCCGAAATTCGGTCGTGGTCCTTAAGAAGATGTATTATTTCTCCAGCTAATGCCTCGTCATCGTCGGAGACCATTTCGTGCTCATCTTCAAAAAATAGGACTTTGGCTTGCAGATAGATTCGGCTTTGGTCCATGTCTTTGATGACAAAACGAGTCTTTCCCTTGGTGATGATGTCCATGCGACCATCTTCATACTGCTTGACAATACCAAGGATTTTGGTTGTACATCCGATGCTGCGGATATTGGTTCCGTCATAGTTAACAACTCCGAACATCCGGTCTTGTTCCAGGCATTCATTTATCATTATTTTGTATCGTTCTTCAAAAATATGAAGAGGCAGTTCCATATGAGGCAGTAGAACCACTCCCAGAGGAAAAAGAGGAATGATCTGATGCCCCGTCATTTCAGACGTTGTTTCCATTGATCATGTCACCTCACCGTTAAGATTTAGCTTTCATGCCAAATATATGCCACAAAGTGCTGCCCGTCAACACGGGGAAAACCCCGCGAAAATTCGGAGTCGGATTCTTTTCAACAAAACAGCTTGCATTTTTTGACAAAGGCTAAATGTATGACTAATATCTTTAAAATTAACCAACCCGAATGTCATAAACGATAAAATGAAATGCGAACGAGGAGGTAAAGATGCTTAAGTTGGGCGAAAAAGGAGCCATATTACAGCGGGACAATAAAACATACGCCGTAGCACCCCATATTCCCTGCGGCGTAATCACTCCCGAGCTACTCCGCAGGATTGCAGATGTTTCCGAAAAATATAATGCCAAGGCCATCAAAATTACCGGGGCAGCGCGTATTGCCATTGTCGGGATTGAGGAAGAACATATCGATCAGGTGTGGGATGAACTGCAACTGGAAAAAGGGGCGGCAGTGGGGCTGTGTGTTCGCAGTGTCAGGGCTTGTCCCGGGACCACATTTTGCAAGGTGGGCCGTCAGGACGCTCTGGGCATCGGCATGGAGCTGGACAAGCGCTATCATGCAAAGGAGTTGCCCGGCAAATTTAAGATGGCGGTGTCCGGTTGTCATCTGAGCTGTGCCGAGTCATGGGTACGAGATATTGGCCTGATCGGAAAAAAGGCCGGCTGGACGGTTGTCATCGGCGGCAACGTAGGTGCCGAACCGCGGATCGCTGAAGAAATCGTGTCGGGCCTGGATGATGCCGAGGTATTGCAGGTTATCGATAAACTTGTCCAGTGCTATCAGAAAAATGCAGAGAAGCGTGAACGCCTCGGCAAAACAATTGAGAGGATTGGTATTACACCCTTTAAAGATGCCATAAAATAGACTATTGACCTGACGGATTGTTTTTCAAAATAATTTCAAAAACATTTTGTTTCCATATATCATATGGTTAAACAGTTCGAGGTAATTTGCTTTTTGACGACTTTGTAAGGAATGATCAATAATGGTTCTATTTTTAAAATATTCAGACTTGCTGTCTCATGATACATGGGCGTCTCATTTTTATCGCTAATTGTGATACATTTGTTTTTTTGTTTGAAGGTATTCTTTTAAAATAACTGTCAGTTATACGATGGCAATACATTGGCATGTTTGTTGCTTTTAGGCATTAGCAATTGATTGTGCTGTAAGAAAAAATCTACGGTAAACCTAAAAAAACCCTTAAAAAAGCGCCGGGGACTTAGATTAAAGTTCCCCAAAATTTGTAAAAAACCACTTAAAACAAGGGTTTATTTAAGGAGGAATAACATGTTGGATGTCAAATCAAAACAGAAGTCAAAGATTATTTCAGAAATGAAAATTAAACGGCGAAGAGTAAATTTTTCATTAGAAGCGACCGAGGCCAAAGAGGTCATCCTGATGGGGGATTTTAATAATTGGAATCCAAAAAAACACCTCATGAAAAGTGATGAAAATGGGCTGTGGAATCAGAGTGTGGTGATTCCTCCTGGAAAATACGAATACAAGTTTCTGGTTGACGGTCAATGGAAAGAAGATCCACAAAATGATCAACTAAATCCCAATTACTTCGGGACTTACAATAACATTATAAATGTTACCGAAAAAAAATAAGTGATCTGAATCATTTTTCAAATGCTTGCGTAGATGAGCCATATTGGTATGCTTTTAAGTAATTGTAACAATTCCACGATTTGTTTCAAACAGGAAGTATGCATTCTTCGACACGAAGGAGGCTAAATCTTTTGCGTTTGGAATCTGGCTTATAAGTTCTGGCCTGATTGGTATTTTTGGGATCAGGAGGGAGTTTAAGAAATAAGCATCTTCCAATCATCTATTTCAAAAGGCAGGGTCATTTGGCTCCGCCTTTCGTTTTTTGCGAGTTGTGCTTTCTGCTATGAAAATGTAAATATCAGAGCCTTAAAATCCGTGTGATATCGTTTTTTCATTATGGGCAAATCATTTTTACCGGGATTTGCCTTTATTGCATTTCCGTAAGAAATAAGATATATGTACTTAAAATTGAGATGTTTGGACCTGCGTTTTTGGCAAGTTATGTTGTCAGTTTAGTTATGTTATGTGTTTAATTCCCCTATAATTTCATTTTCATATAATTCTTCCCTTAAAAATTTAAAAATCCATCTAATTCTTTTCATTCTCACATCAAATCGAAT
>Ga0222626_1000306_pt1 | contig 31620 bp, 26 predicted proteins | sample AntAcemetageno91_FD_179862 | JGI IMG/M metagenome (GOLD analysis project Ga0222626, IMG submission 179862) | Saline water microbial communities from Ace Lake, Antarctica - #91 | ecosystem: Environmental > Aquatic > Non-marine Saline and Alkaline > Saline | place: Antarctica: Ace Lake | collected...
AAGAGTGAGGCCAAGAAGAAGATAATAAAAAGCAACCTGGATAAAGCACATTTTAGCCGTGAGCTTGCGACAATAGACAGGTCAGTTGATATTGATATAGATTTTAGAGATATGCTGTTAAAAGAGCCGGATAACGAAAAGCTGCTTATTTTATTCACAGATCTGGAATTTCGCAGGCTCATTGATGAGTTTTCTCCCAAGAAAGAACTGGAGGGGCGCTATGAGGTTATATCGTCAAAGGAAGAGTTTGAAAAGCTTTTATTGTCGCTAAGCAAATATAAGGAGTGGGCCTTTGATTTTGAGACCACATCAACAGACCCCTTAGAATGCGAAGTTGTGGGGGTTTCATTCTGTTGGGAGAGACAAGCGGCGCGATATGTAAGTTTTGTTAAGGCTCCTGTTACCTATTCGCAGAAAAATGACATACTAAAAGCCTTAAAGCCGATTTTTGAAAATCCGTCTATTAAAAAGATAGGTCAGAATATTAAATACGAGAAGCTGCTCCTTAAGAAGCTAGGTATAGAGCTAAAGGGGATATGTTTTGATACTATGGTAGCTTCATATCTTTTAAACCCATCCAAGCCTAATCATAATTTAGCGGATATAAGCATGGAGCATCTTGGTATAAGGATGACGCCTATAAGTGATTTGATCGGCAAAGGCAAGACAGGGATTACCATGGCAGAGGTACCTATACCTGATATATCGAGATATTGTTGCCAGGATTCCGAGGCGGCTTTTCAGCTAAAGCATATTTTGTCCAAATTACTTAAAGAGAAAGAGCTGGAGGAGCTTTTTGATAATATTGAATTGCCTCTCATCGGCGTGCTCTCTGATATGGAGTATTCAGGCATAAAGATAGACGAGAAGTTTCTTGCGAATATGTCAACGAATATGCAGAAGAGGCTAAATGATTTAAGCAAGCAGATATATGAGATCGCTGATTGTGAGTTTAATATAAACTCACCCAAACAGCTTAGCAGCGTTTTATTTGAGAAGCTGAAGCTCCCTGTAATAAAGAGAACAAAGACAGGTTTTTCCACTGATGTAGAGGTTCTGACAAGGTTAGCCTTTAAACACGCGCTTCCAAAAGCTATACTTGAATACAGAGAGCTGGCAAAGCTTGTAAGCACATATGTTGACGCGTTACCGGGGTTGATAAATCAGGATACCGGTAAGGTGCACACATCTTTTAATCAGGCTGTAACAGCTACGGGCCGCTTGAGTTCATCAGGGCCGAATCTGCAGAACATACCGATTAAGACAGAGATTGGAAGAAAAATTCGCAAGGCGTTTGTCCCATCTTTTAAGGACGGCCTTATATTATCAGCTGATTATTCACAGATAGAACTTCGTATTTTAGCACATCTTTCACAAGATGACGTATTGTTGGATGCATTTAAGAATGATATAGATATACATACATATACCGCTTCACTGATATTTGATTGCGACATTAACACGGTAGATAAGAAGATGCGTAGCCAGGCAAAGACCGTAAATTTCGGCATTGTCTATGGAATGAGCCCTTACGGGCTTTCAAAAGAACTTGGTATCAGCCCTGAAGTCGCAAAGAGCTTTATAGATGCCTATTTCTTGAGATATCCAAAGGTAAATGAATACATGCAAAGTCAGATAGATATCGCTAAGATAAAGGGCTACGTGCTTACTATGTTTAATCGCAGGCGCTATATACCAGAGATAAATTCGCAAAATCATAACGTGCAACAGTTTGCTGAGAGAACAGCCATAAATACACCTATTCAAGGTTCAGCCGCGGACATGATCAAGATAGCTATGATACATATACATGATGAAATAGTAAATAGGAATTTAAGTGGAAAGATGGTTCTTCAGGTTCACGATGAGCTTGTCTTTGACATACCAAGAGATGAGCTCGCGGATATGAGCGCTATTATTAGGAATGGAATGGAAAATGTAGTAAAGCTAAATGTGCCTGTTAAGGTAAATATTTCCAGTGGGCAGAGTTGGATGAAAGCCTGATTATGAAGATACTTTTTTTATCGAGTGAAGTTGTGCCGTTTGCAAAGACAGGTGGTTTGGCGGATGTGGCCGGTGCCCTGCCTATAGCGTTAGAACATCAGGGCGCTGATATAAGGATAGCCTTACCCAAGTATAAAGAAATAGAGGTTGAGGGTAATTTTGCGCAGATAGGTAAAGGAATAAAGGTTTATTTTATAGAAAATGACGATCTTTATAACAAGGATGGCATATATGTTGACGAAAATGGTATAGACCACCCTGATAATCTCGAACGTTTCGCCTATTACTGTAAAGAAGTGCTCGAGCTTGTAAAGAGAGAAGGTTTTAAGCCTGATCTCATACATTGTAATGATTGGCAGACAGGACTTGTTCCTGTATATCTGAAAACCCTGTACAAAGGGGATGATTTTTTTAAAAAGACAAAAACAGTATTTACCATACACAATCTTGCTTATACCGGGAGTTTTGATGAGAGTCAATGGTCCAAGACAGGACTCGACAAGAGCCTGTTCAGTATAAATGGGTTGGAATATTATGGGAGGTTTAGCCTTTTAAAAGGTGGACTTATCTTTTCAGATGCTATTACCGCGGTAAGCCCTACGTACGCAAAAGAGATCCAGACTAAAGAGTTTGGATGTGGCATGGAAGGCATATTGAAGTCTCGTGCGGATAGTTTGTATGGTGTTTTAAATGGCATCGATTACGATATATGGGATCCGTCCACAGATAATGTTATTTATAAAAACTATTCTGAAGCGGACGTAGAGTCAAAGTATGTGAATAAGGAGATGCTATTAAAGGAACTAGGCCTCAAGATAGATATTAGTTCCCTGTTAATAGGAACAGTGGGAAGATTAGCCGAGCAAAAGGGTTATGATATTCTGGCAGAAATAGTCGACAAGCTTTGCGACATGGACATAGGTTTTGTATTGTTAGGTTCCGGCGAGCAGCGCTACCAACGCATTTTTGAGAAAGTCGCTAAAAAACACCCGTTAAATACATCTGTCAACCTAGTCTTTGACGCTGATCTTGCGCAAAAGATATATGCGGCATGTGATATATTTCTTATGCCCTCCAGATATGAGCCTTGTGGCTTGGGGCAGTTGATAAGTTTCAAGTATCTGACCGTTCCCGTTGTCAGAAGGACAGGTGGGTTAGCGGATACGGTAATCGAGTATGATAACGAGACAGGTCAAGGTAATGGTTTCCTGTTTAACGATTGCAAGCCGGAACATCTGTTGAATGCGATAAAAAAGGCAGCGATAGTATATAAGGATAAGACAAGCTGGCTTAAGCTTATAAGAAGAATAGCCACGTATGATTTTTCATGGGACGAATCTGCCAAAAGGTATTTGGAGATATACAATAAAGTATTAAGTATTAAGGATTAAGGGCTGTATCATGCAAAAGCATTGAGATTAGATTGCAAACTATTTAAAATTAGAATTTAACTTAATGCTTATAACTTATAACTTACAACTAAACGTGGATAGAACTCATGATAATTGGAGTTACCGGAGGTCTTGGAACAGGCACATCGACAGCAGCAAGGTGTATAGCCACAAGTCTAAAAGCTAATTTGATAGTAGCGGACAAGATTGCGCGGAGCCAGGTCATTAAAAACGCCGATCTTCTAGAGCAGATCGTCATTAATTTTGGAAAAGAGATACTGGATATAAAGGGTAATATTGATAGGATTAAATTAGCGAAGAAGGCCTTTGCTGATAAGGCTAGCCATAAGAAATTATGCGGTATATTATACCCTGTTATCATTGCACAGATAAGTAGCATCATCAAAGATATAAATATATACGATTTCGTGGTTGATGCTCCTATGCTGATAGAATCCGGATTTTACAAGAAATGCGATGAATTGGTTGTAGTCAGCTCTTCTCTGTCATTACAGCTTGAGCGGGCCTGGACAAAGAAGGGTATAGCGAATAAAGATGCTTTAGCACGTATACGCTTACAGATGCCACTTTACAAAAAAGCGCGATACGCTGACTATATAATAAATAATGGCGCTGCGTTAACAGGATTGAGAAAACAATGCAGAGAAATTGCCGATGAATTTAAGAACAAAAAAACAAGGAGAAGATAAAATGGCTGTAGATGCCGCAGAGTTAAAAAAGATGAAGGTTTTGGAGCTTAATAAGATAGCAAGTGATCTTAAGGTCAACGGGATAAGCGGCCTTAAGAAACAGGACCTTATATTCAAGATCCTTCAGTCGCAGACACGCGGCGAAGGTGTAATAAATGGTGGTGGCGTGCTCGAAGTTTTACCGGATGGTTTTGGTTTTCTAAGGTCACCTAATTATAACTATTTTCCTTGCCCGGATGATATTTATGTCTCACCGAGTCAGATAAGAAAATTTGACTTAAAGACAGGGGATACTATTCATGGGCAGATAAGATCTCCTAAAGAGGGGGAGCGCTATTTCGCGCTTCTTAAGGTTGAAAGCGTTAATTTTACTGATCCTGAAAAAGCGAAGAATAAAATAGTCTTTGATAATCTTACCCCACTTTATCCAACTGACAGATTTTTGCTTGAAAATGACCCAAAAGACTTATCAACCAGGGTCATGGACCTCTTAACGCCGATAGGAAAAGGGCAGCGCGGTATGATAGTAGCACCCCCATATAGTGGAAAGACCGTAATACTTCAAAAGATAGCTAACGCGGTTACACAGAATGCGCCTGATACCATACTTATAGTGTTGCTTATTGATGAGAGGCCTGAAGAGGTTACGGATATGCAGCGTTCTGTTAAAGGCGAGGTAGTAAGTTCAACTTTTGATGAGCCTGCAGAAAGGCATGTTCAGGTCGCTGATATGGTTCTCGCGAAAGCGAAAAGACTTGTTGAGCACAAGAAAGATGTTCTGATTCTTCTTGATAGCATAACACGACTTGCTCGTGCCTACAATTCGGTTGTGCCACATAGCGGGAAGATACTCTCAGGAGGCGTTGATTCAAACGCGTTGCATAAACCTAAGCGGTTTTTTGGCGCGGCGCGTAATATCGAGGAAGGCGGGTCCCTGACAATTATATCGACCGCTTTGGTAGATACAGGCAGCAGGATGGATGAGGTTATTTTTGAAGAGTTTAAGGGGACAGGCAATATGGAGCTGCAGCTAGATAGAAGTCTTTTTCAGAAAAGGATATACCCCGCTATAGATATAAAACGTTCTAACACAAGAAAAGAAGAACTTCTGCTTGATCCGGATGAACTCAAGCTTGTATGGGCACTTCGTAAGGCGTTGAATGAATTACCCTCGGATGAGGCGATGCAGCTTATTATAGACAAGCTGAATAAGACAAAGACAAATGCGGAATTTTTAATGAGCATGAATAAAATTTAAAAAGGAGGTTAAGACAATGAAGAAGAAGATACACCCTGAATATCAAGAGACAACGATAACGTGTGCATGCGGCGAGGTGATACATACCAGATGCACAAAACCCAACATAAAGGTTGAGATCTGTTCTAAGTGTCACCCATTTTTTACGGGTAAGCATAAGCTTATTGATTCCGCTGGTAGGGTCGAGAAGTTTATGAAGAAATATGGAAAGAAGTAATTAAGGTTAAAAAAGTTCAAAGGTTTAAACGTTAAAAAAGTTCAAACACACAAACATTAGAACCTTTTAACCTTTATAACTTTATAACTTTTATAACCCACAACGTATATAACTAAGAGTAATCAATTATGTTTGAATCATTATCAAAGAAAAAGAATCGTGCTGAAGAGCTTAAGGAGCTTTTGGCTGATCATGAAGTTTTAAAGGATAGAGCCCTTTATCAAAGATATGCTAAAGAGTTTTCTTCCACGTCTTTTATGGTGCAGCGGTATGACGATTATATCTTATGTGAACAGGAGAAGTCCAAGCTTGAATCTATGCTTAATGAAAAACACGAACCGGATTTTATTGAATTGGCCCAGGCAGAGATAGAAGAACTCGCTCTCAAGCTCGATAAGATTAAGATTGAGTTGGAACAGATGCTAATTGAAGATGACCCTGATGCTGATCGCAATGTAATAATGGAGATACGTGCCGGAACAGGAGGATTAGAAGCATCTCTATTCGCGGCGGATCTCTTTAGAATGTACTCTAAGTACGCGCAAGAGAGAGGATGGAAGGTTGATGTGATGAACACATCAAGTTCTGAAGCAGGCGGCATAAAAGAAGTGGTCCTATCTATTGAAGGCAGCGGTGTTTACAAAAAATTTCAGTATGAGAGTGGTACGCATAGAGTTCAGCGCGTACCATCGACAGAATCACAGGGCAGAGTTCACACATCTGCAGTAACTGTCGCTGTATTGCCTGAAGCAGAGGAGGTAGATGTTAGTATCGATCCAAAGGATATACGCGTTGATGTATATCGTTCGAGCGGGCATGGAGGCCAAAGTGTAAATACAACAGACTCCGCTGTACGCATAACTCATATTCCAACAGATATAGTTGTTACGTGTCAGGATGAGCGTTCACAGCTTAAGAACAAGATTAAAGCCATGAAGGTTTTACGTTCACGTATCTTTGACAGGGCAAGACAGGAACATGCGGCTAAAATATCTAACGACAGAAAGAGTCAGGTAGGCTCTGGTGATAGAAGCGAAAAGATAAGAACGTATAATTTTCCAGACAGGCGAATTACCGATCATAGGATAGGCCTGACGTTACATAAATTAGAAGCCGTGCTTCAAGGTGATCTCGATGAGATTATAACCGGTCTTATGATTGCAGATAGAAAAGCGAGACTAGAGAGACTGTAAGCCTTCGAACCTGTTTCCAATTCAAAGGAGACGGTGGTGTAACGCAATCCACTGCCTTCTTAGGGTTGGAAACAGGTTCAAGCACTTATTTATCGCGAAGAGAAAAAAGGATTATTTATAGTGAAGAGTTCTGTTGTTGAGTTTACATCCAGGCTTAAAAAGGCAGGGATAACCTCAAGTCGCATTAATGCTGAGGTTATATTGAGTGAGGCGATAGGATGCCGTGTAATAGATCTCTATATGGATGAAATTACATTAAACCCGGAAGATATTGAGTCTGCTGAGAAGATGGTAGCTGCCCGGATAGATGGCAAGCCTTTGCAGCATATAATTGGCAAAACATGTTTTTATGGTAATGACCTTCTTATGAAAGAAGGGGTATTTATACCAAGGCCTGAGACTGAGATATTGGTTGATATCGCAATTGAGCTAGCATCGAGACTGCGCTTTAGAGCCGATTGTTTGAAGCTTAGAATCCTTGACCTATGCACAGGTAGTGGTAATGTTGGTATCTCATTGACAAAAGCTTTAACCCAGTGTAAAATAACAAGTTCTGATATTTCAGACAAGTCTCTAGGGATAGCATTAAAAAATGCTGCATTGAATTCTGTATCTGAGAATATGGAGTTTATTAAAGCTGATCTTCTTGATATTCCTGAAAAATATAGAGAAACCTTTGATATAATAGTCTCTAATCCCCCATATATCAGATCATGCGAGATCAATAGTCTCCCTGATGAGGTAAGGAAGGATCCGATAAAGGCGCTAGATGGCGGTAACGATGGTATGAGTTTTTATCGCCGTATTGTAGAGGCCTCTCCGGCTTTCTTAAAAAGAGGAGGCTTTTTGGTTTTAGAACTTTCTGATGACCAGAGTAAGGATGTAAAAAGTTATATTGAGAATACAAGTTGTTTTAATGGCATAGAGCTTTTTAAGGATTTAAACAATATAGAACGAGTGATAGTAGCCCGCTTGAACAAAAATAAACACCGTAAACCGAATACCGAGTACAGAGATAATGGATAAGCTTATAATAGAAGGTCCCACGAGATTATCAGGTGATGTGAGGATAGATGGCGCAAAAAATGCCGCGCTACCGATAATGGCGGCATGCCTACTTACTGAGGGCAAATCTGTTATTAAGGGCGTTCCTCAACTTAGTGATGTATATACCATGTGCAAGATATTGCGCATAGTTGGGGCAAAGGTAAACTTTTCAGATGGCACTCTTGAAATAACTCCCGGAGCTTATACCGGCAATACAGCAGACTATAGCTATGTAAGTACTATGCGTGCCTCTATATGTATACTTGGCCCTCTTCTTGTTAGGCAGCTTTATGCTAAGGTATCATTACCAGGTGGCTGTATAATAGGTCCACGCCCAATAAATATACATACCAAAGGTTTGAGCGCCCTAGGAGCTGATATTAAGGTCGAGCATGGTTATCTAATAGCAAAGACAAGGGGCTTAAAAGGCAACACAGTATATCTTGGCGGCCCTTTTGGCTCATCTGTCTTAGCTACGGCAAATGTTATGATGGCAGCTACATTAGCTAAAGGTAAGACCATCATTGAGTATGCCGCGTGTGAACCAGAGATAGTAGATCTAGCTGAATTTCTTATAAAGATGGGCGCTAAGATCAAAGGCCATAGAACCCATACTATAGAGATTGAAGGCGTAAAACGTTTACATGGAGCTACACATAAGATTATACCTGATCGTATAGAAGCCGCAACCTATATGATCGCTGCTTGCGCCACAAAAGGCGATATTACTATTAAGGGGGCCAGTATTAATCACCTACGAGCTCTTATAGACGTTCTTATCGAAGCAGGCGCGGTGATTACAAAAAAACCTAAGGGTGCTATAAGGGTAAGGGCCAGTCGGAGACTGAATACCATAGGCTTAGCAACGTTGCCATATCCTGGGTTCCCCACTGATTTACAGGCTCAGATGATGGCACTTATGGCAATATCGAAAGGTATAGCGATTATTACTGAGAAGATATACCCGGAGAGATTTATGCATGTGGGGGAGCTAAACAGAATGGGCGCTCAGATAAGCCTTGAAGGAGATAGCGCTATTATACGTGGTGTTAAGAATTTAAGCGGTGCGGAAGTTATGGCATCAGACCTGCGTGCATCAGCAGCTCTGGTGATAGGGGGCTTGGTTGCTAAGGGTGAGACTACAATCTCAAGAATATATCACCTCGATAGGGGATATAAAGACATGGAAAAGAAGCTTTCGCTATTAGGAGCGAAGATTAAAAGGGTAAAATCATAAAATAAGGAGATAATGTAATGGCAGTAATGATACGATTAAAGAAGATGGGAGCAAAGGGGAAGCCACATTTTAAAATAATAGTCTGTGATAAGCGCAGGAGCAGGAATACAAGGGCCATAGAGGAGCTTGGTTTTTATGACCCCTCTAAGAATCCCGCTCTTGTCAAGATAGATAAAGAGCGCGCAGATTACTGGATAGGTGTTGGCGCGCAGATGACTGATACAATAAAGAGTATTGTTAAGAAGAATAACAAAAAAGTATAATTTATTAAGCATTAGATATTATATAATAAATACAGGCTAGATATTGAGATTAGGTTATAAGTTATATAAATTTGAGATTCAACCTACTGCTTAATTTTTACAACTTAATGTTTGATACTAGACACATATAGAACTTAGGATCCCAGTATATATGAAGATAGACATATTGACGCTTTTTCCGGGTATGTTTGATGCGTTAACTTCCGAGTCTATTATAGGGCGCGCTCAAAGGTTCGCAAAGGTAAGTATACAGACGCATAACATAAGAGATTTTGCAGCCAACAAGCACCGCAAGGTTGATGATAAGCCTTTTGGCGGAGGCCCGGGCATGGTATTGCAGTGCCAACCTGTAATTGATACAATAAACAGTGTAAAGGCCTTGTCGCCACGTGCAAAGGTAATACTTATGAGCCCGAGGGGCAAGATGCTCAATCATTCTTTATGCCTGTCTTTATCCAAAGCACCAGGGCTTATGCTGGTATGCGGACATTATGAAGGCGCGGATGAAAGGATTAGAGGCCATATAGATCAGGAGATATCAATAGGAGATTATATTTTGACCGGAGGCGAGTTGCCTGCTATGGTTTTAATTGACAGCGTGGTGAGGCTATTGCCTGGCGTGCTTGGCCATGAAAAGTCTAATATAGATGAAAGTTTTAGTAACGGGCTATTAGAGTATTCACAGTATACTCGGCCTGCCAATTATAGCGGTAAAAAGGTTCCTGAGTTGCTTATTTCAGGTAACCATAATATCGTCAAATCATGGAGAAGAAGGGAATCTCTTTTTAAGACCATACATAAGAGGCCTGATCTGATAAAACATATAAGCCAGTTGGAGATATAGTTATTTATAAGTGTTCGAAAACGAAAAAAGGAGATATCAAGATGAGCAAGATTAAGGAAGTGGAGGCAAGGTACATAAAGAAAGAGGTGCCTAAGTTTTCAGTAGGCGATACGGTCAAGGTGTTTATAAAAATTGTTGAAGAAGATAAGCATAGGTTGCAGGCGTTTGAAGGTATAGTTATTTCTAAGAAAGGTTCCAGTGTAAAGGAATCTTTTACCGTAAGGCGAGTCTCTTATGGAGAGGGCGTTGAGAGAACATTCTCGCTTCATGCGCCCAGCGTAGACAAGGTAGAGATAACCAGACGGGGGAGAGTGCGCCGCGCAAAACTTTATTATTTAAGAAATAAGGTAGGTAAAAAGACAACGGTTAAAGAAAAGATTGGATCTACTTCAAAGAAAGAGAAATAAGCTGCTTCATCAGGAAGATAATACTAGAAGTTCAGGGTATAGGTCTGTAGCCGGCGTCGATGAAGCTGGTAGGGGGCCTTTGGCAGGGCCGGTTGTTGCCTCCTCCATTATACTTAAAAGGCATGATTTTTCAGTCAGGATAGATGATTCTAAAAGGCTTAATTATCATGCAAGAAGACGTGCGTATGAGGAGATACTTGATAAGGCTATAATAGGTATCGGCATTGTATCAGAGTCAGTTATTGACAAGATTAATATATATCAGGCCACAATGTTAGCAATGGAGAGATCGATACTTGACCTTCGCTGCCAGCCTGATCTTTTACTTATAGATGGAAATATGCGCCTGCGCCTTACTATTGAGCAGCGTACTATAGTAAAAGGTGATCAGAAGAGCCTGTCTATCGCATGCGCATCAATAGTCGCTAAGGTTACACGCGATAAGCTGTTACAATTTTATGATGGGATCTTTCCCGGTTATGGTTTTTACAGGCATAAGGGTTATGGGACAAAGGAGCACATGAGTGCAATTCATGAAAAAGGGTTTTCACCTATACATAGGCGCAGCTTTCGTGTAAAATAAAGATGTTTAATACTCGGTATTCGGTTTTTTTAGTTTGCGGTTATCGCCGAAAACTAAACACCGAAAACCAAAAACCGAAATTAAAGGTAATAACAATATGCCTTCCGACATAGAGATAGCTCAGCGCATAAAGCCGAAGCAGATAACCGAGATAGCAAAATCTGCTGGTATAAAAAATGATGAGCTCATGCCTTACGGTAACCACATAGCTAAGGTATCTCCCTCGCTTCTTTCAAGATTAAAAAGCAAACCCAATGGAAAGCTCATACTAGTTACTTCTATAACACCCACAAAATATGGCGAAGGTAAAACATCTACCGCTATAGGCCTGGCACAGGCATTTGGAAGATTGAAGAAAAAGGCTTTTCTCTGTTTACGTGAACCTTCTCTGGGGCCTATGTTTGGCATTAAGGGTGGTGCGTGTGGCGGGGGATATTCTCAGGTGATACCGATGGAAGATATAAACCTTCATTTTACGGGTGATGGTTACGCGGTATCCGGAGCGAATAATCTGCTTTGTGCTATGCTTGATAGCAGCATTTATTTTAGTAACAAGCATAATATAGATACATACAATATACAATTAAGACGTACTATAGATATAAGTGATAGAACCCTCCGACAGATAAATTTTAATATCAATAAAAAGACTTCTTATAAAAGTGGCTTTGATATTATTGCTGCGTCTGAAACAATGGCCATCCTCGCTTTGAGCAAAGGTATCGCGGATTTACAAAACAGGCTCTCGCGTATGACGATCGCTTTTACAAAGAAGAATAAACCTGTTACCCCTAAGACCCTAAATGCGGTCGGCTCAATGAGCGCGCTTTTAGCCAATTCGATCATGCCTAATCTAGTCCAGACAATAGAGGGCAATCCTGCCTTTGTCCATTGTGGGCCTTTCGCGAATATCGCGCATGGCGCGAATAGTATTATGTCCATGCTTATGGGGTTAAAACTGGCTGATTACGTAATCACAGAAAGTGGTTTTGGTTCTGATCTTGGCGCAGAGAAATTTTTTGATATCGTATGTCGTCAAGGAAAATTAAAGCCAGGGTTAGCGGTTATAGTTGTCTCTCAGAGGGCTATAAAGTTGCACGGTATAGCTAATCTTGTAAAACATATAAATATAATAAGGTGCTTCGGAATAGAGCCTGTAGTCGCGATAAATAAATTTAATGATGACTCGGATAAAGTGCAGCATAAGATAAAGGCCTGTTGTCAAACGCTCGGGGTAGACAGTTATATATCAGATGCTGTGGCTAGAGGAGGTTATGGAGCAACAGATCTGGCAGAGGGCTGTATACGTGTACTTAAAAAGAATGAATCCGGGTTTAAGCCTCTTTATGATGAAGAGTTGAGTCCAAAGAAGAAGATAGAGATTATCGCTACAAGGGTATATGGCGCAAAAGGGGTAAATTACAGCTTACAGGCAAAGAAGGACCTTAAGATAATAGAAAAGCTTGGATTGAATAGGTTAGCTGTTAATATAGCGAAGACGCAGTTTTCCATATCCGATAACCGTTTATTGAAGGGTGCTCCTGAAGGGTGGAAATTAAATATACACAAGATAAGAATATTCTCAGGCGCAGGCTTTATCGTGCCTGTATGTGGGAATATCCTTCTTTTACCAGGTCTGCCTAAGAAGCCCGCGGCGTGTAATATTACAGCTGACAGGCATGGTAAGATCAAGGGGTTGTTTTAAGGGTTTTTCTTTTTAGGCAATATAAAGGAGAGCGTATTATGAAATATATAGATAAGAGCATGAGATATTATTCTGATAGACTGGCAGCTAAAACACCTGCCCCGGGCGGAGGAAGTACAGCTGCTCTGCTAGGGGTGTTGGGTTGTGGACTTTTAAGCATGGTAGCTAATTATACTTTAGCGGGAAAAGGTTTCAATGGATATAAAGAGAGGTCTCAAAAATCGTTGAAAAAATCAGAGTCGATAAGAGAAAAAATGACAGATCTTATCGACAAGGATGTAAAGGCGTATGAAAACCTCGCAAGCGCGTTTAAGAAATACAAAGATAACGTTGTTAGCCTGCAGCCAGCCTTAAAAAGAGCGATAACCCCACCAGCTAATGTGTGTAGTTACGCTTATAAGGCAACTGTAATCGCGCTTGAACTGGCATATGTAGCAAATAAGTATATACTTTCAGATGTAATAGTAGCAATTTATACACTTGATGCCGCGTTTGAATCAGCTCTTGCAAATATCCATGTTAACTTAGAGCATGTAAAAGACAAGAAATATGTTATCAAAAATACAGAAACATACGGAAGACTTCAGCGCGAGATCAAGAAGCTTAAGACGCATGTTTTATCTAAAGCCAGGGAAAGGATGCATACATAAGATGGGCGCAATTATACTCGATGGCAGTAAAAAAGCCGATGAGATAAAATATGAGTTGAGTAACAGGATAGAGTCTTTGAAGAGTTCAACAGGGTCTGTGCCTAGGCTGGTAGCCTTGCAGATAGACGAAGGAGGAGCTTTTTCTGTCTATGCTAATTCGCAAAAAAAAATAGCAGATGCTATTAATATGGATTACGAGCTTGTTAAGCTCGCGGCTTCTGTCTCAGAAGAAGATCTGATAGAGAAGATCATTCAGCTGAATAAAGATGAAAATGTTACAGGGGTAATACTGCAGTCTCCTCTGTCTGACGGGTTTGATATTATTAAGATAACGTCTTTTATATCATCAGACAAGGATGTTGAGGGCATAAGTCCTGAAAACAAAGGAAAGCTCTTGCTAAATGCGTACAAGGTAGTACCGCCTACAGCATCAGCCGCTATGGAGCTTATTAATCTTTGCGGTATTGATCTGTATGGTAAAGAGGCGGTTATAATAGGCCATAGCTCAATAGTCGGGAAGCCTCTGGCTATGCTTCTTTTGGATAAACTCGCTACAGTTACTGTATGTCATATCGCGACAAATGATTCAGGCAATCTTATAGAACATATCAGTAGAGCTGAAGTGCTTATCGTTGCTGTCGGAAAAGCAAGGATAGTTAAAGGGGACTGGATAAAAGAAGGAGCTATTGTAATAGATATAGGTATCAACAGGGTAGATGGTAAGATTGTTGGTGACGTAGATTTTGATAAAGCTAGCAAGAAGGCATCTTATATTACACCAGTACCTGGTGGCGTTGGTCCGCTTACTACAACTATGTTAATGCGCAACTGTGTTGAGCTTTTCCAGAAGCAGAAAGGTATAAGATGATAATAACAAAAAAGAGAACGCCGGAACAGATTCTTAACTCACTTAAAAAAAGTAAAAGAGTTTTTCTCATAGGATGCGCTCAATGTGCGACTGTATGCAAAACTGGTGGCGAGGACCAAGTCAATGAGATGGAGAGCTTCCTTAAGGACGCAGGCTTAGAGGTTACGGGCAAGGCGATACTTGATCCCGCATGCCACCTGGTTAAGGTAAAACAGATTTTTTATAAGAATAAAAAAGTATTTGAGCAGACAGACGCGGTACTTGTTTTAGCTTGTGGTGACGGTACGCAGGTTATAAAAGATGGCACAAAGGTTAAAAGTGTTGTCCCCGCGCTTGAGACATTATTTCTTGGCGAGGTAGAACGTGGCGGTCATTTTACACAGAAATGCATACTTTGCGGTGAGTGCATTATAGATAAGACAGCAACAATATGTCCTTTGACGGTCTGCACCAAAGGCTTGCTGAACGGGCCATGTGGTGGTTCAAAGAATGGAAAATGCGAAGTTGATAAGGAGCGAGATTGCGGCTGGATACGGATATATAAACAATTAAAAGAATCCGGGGATTTAGATAACATGAGGCATATCTATAAGCCACATGACTACTCAAAGCAGCTTAAGCCGCAGAAGGTTATATTGTAAGCGCTCGAAACAGTTTCAATACTCAGTAAAGGATATGACGTAATGAATTTACAAAAGGCTATAAAATCAAAAAAATTCATAGTGACAAGTGAGGTAGGCCCACCAAAGGGTTCTGATGTGACAAAGATGCTCGAGGAGGCAAAGCCACTTATCGATAAAGTGGATGCGATTAATGTTACTGATCTTCAGAGCGCTGTAATGAGGCTAGGCTCTCTTGCAGGCTCATACCTTATTAAGCAGATTGGCATAGACCCTGTTTTTCAGATAACATGCCGTGATAGGAATAGGCTCGCGCTTCAATCGGATATACTCTCTGCCGCTTGTCTCGGCATAGAAAATATTCTGGTTTTGACTGGGGATCATCCTTTAAGCGGGGACCATCCACAGGCAAAACCTGTCTTTGACCTTGATTCTGTACAGCTCTTAGATATTATAAAGGGATTACAGCAGGGCAGAGATAGCGAGGGAAATAAGCTTAATAGTAATCCGAAGTTCTGTGTTGGGGCGGCAGTAAATCCATGTGCGGATCCACTGGAGCCTGAGCTCATCAAGATGGAGAAGAAGATAGCTTCAGGGGTGCAGTTTTTTCAGACGCAGGGAGTATTTGATATAGCAAGATTCAATGAGTTTACTACAAAGGTCGCACCATACAATATCCCTATTATCGCAGGCATTATATTGCTTAAGTCCGGAAAGATGGCAAGGTATATGAACGAGAATGTGGCTGGTATATATGTGCCAGAGAACCTGATACAAGAGATAGAGAATGCTTCAGACAAGCATAAGAAATCTATTGAGATTGCTGTAAGGATGATTAATGAGATTAAAGGTCTTTGCCATGGCGTGCATATTATGCCGATAGGTTGGGAGAGGCTTGTACCGGAAATTATAGATGCTTCGGGCATATGAGGTTATGCCATTTTGCAGCTGGATACTGGATGTAAGTATAAGAGACTAAAGATTTGGGATTTAGAGTTCTATACTATATACGATCAAATACAAGGAGGTTAGAAAATGAAGAAAAAGCTTAAGGTTGATAACCTTACAGCGACAAGCCTGCACAGAAAATTTAGTATCGCTTTTGTGTTTATGTCGCTTGTACCAATTGTTTTGATACTTTTTATAATACGTTACTTAAATATAACGCCTTTGCTGAATAAGCAGTTGCCTCTTTTTAATCTAACAATATTGTTGGTAGTTCTTTTAAGCCTGGCTTCCTTTGATCTTATGCGAAGAAGTATGATAGCCCTAGCTGGTTTTAGCAGTAATGCTAAAAAGATAGCTAATGGGAATTACAGCCAAAAAGTAGATGTAGCTAACAAAGATGAGATCGGAGACATCGCTGATTCCTTTAATAAGATAACAGATGAGCTCCAGAAGAAGATAAAAGCTCTCGAGTCGTCGAGAAAGCTTTTGCATAATATTTTGAACAAGATAGGTTCCGCGGTTACTTCAACCAAAGGTATAGAGAATCTACTTGAACTAGTATTACAGACATTGGTTACAGGTATATCCGCTACATCCGGAGCGATATTCCTCTTTGAAGAGGGCAAGAACAACCTTGTAATGAAGGTCGGTTATCATATATCCAGCAAGTTGAGCGAGATCAATATAGATTCCACTAAAGGCTTAATAGGCAGGGTAATAGAGCTTAAAAAGCTTGAAGCGGTTTCTCGTGTAGGCACTAATGCTGCTGCTTATTTTGAATTCAAGAGTGGCTTGGCAAAGGACTCTATTATGGCGGCCCCGCTTCTTTTCAAGGGTAAGGTTCACGGAGTTGTTGTGGTATGTGATAAGCTTGATCATAAGTCTTTTGACAGAGATGATATTATATTGTTTTCAAATGTTACAGCTCAAGTTTCCGTAGCGATTGAGAATTTTGAACTTAATGAAGACGCGGAACAGACATATATGGAGACCATAACGGCACTAGCGCTTGCTGTTGAGGCAAAAGATAAATACAGTAAAGGCCATATAGACAGGGTAGCTGATTACGTAGAACGGCTTGGAACAGCTATGAAGTTCGATGGCGAGATGATGAAGATTCTAAGAAATGGTGCCCTTCTTCACGATGTCGGTAAGATAGGCGTGAGGGATGAGGTCTTGAAGAAGCAGGGAGCTCTTGATAAAGAAGAGCAGAAAGAAATGGAGGAGCACGTAATTATAGGTGTAAACATTATAAGGCCTATAAGGCACATGTCAGCGTTGTGCGAGCTTGTGCGTAACCATCAAGAGCTATATGATGGAACAGGTTACCCTGATGGCTTAAAAGGCGAAGAGATACCTTTGACCGCGCGAATCTTGAAGGTTTGTGACGCGTATGACGCCATGATAACCGATAGGCCATATCGCAAGGGTATAGGCAAAGAAAGCGCTAAAAAAGAGCTTATTGATAAAAAAGGAATAGATTTTGACCCTGAAATAGTGGAAAAATTTATAAAGATTATATGAACAAAATAACATTCGATACCTTAATAGAGAAAAAGAAGCGATCCGTACCCATAACATTACTTACGGCTTATAGTTTCCCCTTAGCTTCAATAATAGATAGCGCAGGCATAGATATCATCCTTGTTGGTGATTCTGTCGCGAATACCGAACTGGGCTTAGAATCTACCAGATCAGTTACAATGTGTGAAATGATTCATCACACGAAGGCCGTAAGGCGAGGTGTTAAAAACGCCTTGCTTGTTGGAGATATGCCATACGAATCTTATCAGTTGGATCCATCTGACGCGCTTAATAACGCGAAACGCTTTGTAGAAGAAGCAGGATGTGATGCCGTGAAGCTTGAATGGTTTGAAAAATGTACTGATGTAGCAGAGACTATCTTAAAAGCAGGCATTCCTGTGATGGGACATATTGGGCTTACTCCACAAACAGCGGATAAGATAGGCGGCTTTAAGGTGCAGGGCCAGGACGCGGAAAGAGCGTCACAGCTGATTGAGCAGGCACTTTGTTTGGAAGGCATAGGCGTATTTAGCCTCATACTCGAGTGTATGCCTAGTATCCTTTCCTGCATTATAACTAAAAAACTTAAAATTCCTACTATTGGAATCGGTGCCGGATCTGATTGTGACGGACAGGCACTTGTTACGCATGATATATTAGGGCTTATAAGGGGGAGAAAAAAGCCAAAATTTGTTAAAGAATACGCAGATATATATTCAGTAATAGAGAGCGCTGTCACAGCCTATAAGAAGGATGTGCAGGGCAAGACTTTTCCTTCAGTAGATCATTCTTATTTAATGAAGAATGAAGAGGCGAAAAGATTAGTTGATAATTACAAGTAGATAATTTGAAATAGCCATGCAAAAAGCTTATTATAAAAATCTAAGTACCAATTACGCAGGGATACAAAAATTTACCAGCGATGAATTTTTGCTCCGCTTTATTCCTCGCTCTCGCACAAAGTTTGATTAGGGCGAACCATGCCCGCTCGAAATAAAAAGGCCCTGCTTTTAATTGATACTTAGATTTTTGTATAGTTATATGAAATTATTTATTGTATAGGAGCGAGTGGATGAAGATAACAATAGTAGGTCCGGGGGCTATGGGTTGTTTGTTCACGGCCCTATTAACGCGGGCAGATTCGGATAATGAAGTCTGGCTTCTAGACAAGGATAGAGCGCGTGCAAAAAGAATAAGGACAAAGGGCATAATTTTAGAAGGTGTTGAAAATTTTAGATCGCGTGTAAATATTACAGCAGATCCCAATGCTATCAGACATACAGAACTTGTTATAATATGTACAAAATCTTATGATACGGAGGCAGCTCTTGCTTCTGTCAAGCCTCTCTTAAAAGATGATACAAATATATTGTCATTACAGAATGGCATAGGGAATCTGGAGCTTATAGCAGACTTGGTAGGAGAAGATAGGACTGTATGCGGCATGATTACTCACGGGGCAACCCTTATTGAAGATGGCAGGGTAAGACAAGTGGGTAAGCCTGAAGCAGTGATTGGAAAACCTATCGGTAAGATATCCAAGGATCTGCGTCATTTATCAAGCGTTCTTAGCAGTGCTGGTATACAGACAAAAATATCAAGAGATATAAATGGGGTTATCTGGAGCAAGCTTATAATAAATTCCGGTATAAATGCGTTAGCTCTCATATGCCGCCTATCTAACGGAGGGCTTCTTAAGTATGAAGATACAAAGGAGTTGATGCGTCAAGCTGTTATGGAGGCTGCAAAGGTCGCTCAGAAGAAGAAGATTAAGCTTATTTTTGATGATCCCGTGAATAAGGCGGAAACTGTCTGTAGAAAAACAGCTTCTAACACATGTAGCATGCTACAGGATATGATGCATAAAAAAGAGACAGAGATAGATTTTATTAATGGTGCGGTGGTAAGGCACGCAAAAAGTTTCGGAGTAAAGGTCCCGGTTAATGAGATGCTCACTCAATTGGTGAGGGCTATTGAATCAAGCTATAAGGAGCAAGTAAGGATATGATTATTATTGGTGAAAGGATAAATTCAACTCGTAACAGTATAAAGAAGGCCCTGGTCGATAATGACTTAGGATGTTTAATGAATGAAGCACAGGAACAACTTAATTGTGGTGCGGAATTTATCGATATTAACACAGCCACGACTCTTGAAAAGGAAGAGTCTAATCTTTTATCTCTTATGCGTAATATCCAGGAGAGATTTGATTGCAAGATAAGTATTGATAGTCCTGATGCCAATATTGTAAAGTCAGCGCTTAAAGTATGCAAGGCTAAGCCATTTATCAATTCTATCTCTGGTGAGGAGAAGAGACTTTCCCTGTTGGATGATTTCGTGAAAGAAGAAGAGAGCTACATAATAGCGCTTGCCATGAATGATGATGGCATGCCGGTTGGCATAGATGATAGAGTTTCTATCGCGCAGGAGATAGTATCAAAGGCTATATCAAAAGGCATCGACAGAAATGATATATTTATAGACCCTCTTGCCAAGCCTATTAGCACGGAGCCAAAGCAGGCGCACTGTTTTCTTGAGGCAGTAAGACTTTTGAAGGCAAAAGGCATAAGGTGTATAGGAGGGTTAAGTAATGTTTCGTTTGGGTTACCTCGACGAGATTTGCTTAACGCGGTATTTATAAAACTTGCTATGGAAGCCGGCATAGAAGCTGCCATAATTGACCCTACTCAGGGCCTGGTAAAAGATATGCTTGATGGAAAAGACTTACCTGGGGGCATGCTTTCTCTGGCAGAAGATGCCTTGCTCGGTAGAGATGAATACTCAATGAATTATATTAAGGCCTTTCGCGCCGGCATGCTTAATATTTAGTGTCTGAAACAGTTTCTTAAATGCAATAAAACTATTTCAGTAGCACTTAAGGAACCTTCTCGTATGAATAGTTTATGAGCGGTTTCAATACTCAGAAAAATATGCCCAAAAAAATATTTATAGCTGCAACACGTCAGAATGATGGAAAGACTACCTTTTCATTAGGACTTATGGCCATGCTCAAGGAGAGATTCGAGAATATAGGTTTTATAAAACCTATCGGCCAGCGTTATCTTGTCGAGCAGGGGTATAATATTGACGAGGACTCCTACCTTATAGATGAAATTTTTGGTATAAAATCAAACCTTAAGGACATGTCGCCTATAGCGATAGAAAAAGGTTTTACGCAACGTTATATAGAAAATCCCGATCGAAGTCCGTTGGAGAGGCAGATCAAGGACGCATTTAAAAAGATATCAGAGGGAAATGATCTCGTAGTTATAGAGGGTACAGGGCATGCGGGCGTTGGTTCAGTTTTTGATTTGTCAAATGCTGTTGTCGCGAAGATGCTTGACGCTAAGGTTATTATAATATCTTCAGGCGGTATAGGCAGGCCCATAGACGAGGTTATGCTATCTGTTCCTCTTTTTCAAAAGGTAGGTGTTGAGATAGCCGGTGTTATAGTAAACAAGGTACAGGCAGCAAAATATAAGAAGATAAACAGCCTGGTAAGAAAAGGCTTTAAGCAACATGGACTGGAGGTGTTGGGGGTTATCCCTTATGTAGGCATGCTTGATATGCCTACAATGGAGCATATACAGGATAAGCTAAAGGGAAGATTTATAAGTGGTTCTGATGGTAATGTATTAAAGATTATAAATAATATAGTTATATCAACAGGCAAGCCCAGAGTAGTCTTTAGGCAGATGCGTGAACGCAACCTTATAATAACTTCCGGTGACAGGGAAGAACTTATTACATATCTTTTGAAATTAGTAACCAGAAAAAAAGATTACTCAGACCTTATAACGGGTTTTGTTATTACTTGTGGTTTTATGCCAAATAGAAAAATACGAAAGATGCTTGAGAAAAGTGGTATACCTACACTTATTGTTGAGGATGATACTTATGCTGTTATAACTAAGCTTGATGAGATGATCGTAAAGATACATCCAGGCGAAGAAGAAAAGATAAATGTGATAGCGCGCTTGGTACGAAATCATATTGATCTAGAACCCCTCCTTGCAAAGCTTTAAACCATCTATTTTATATTTATGAAATTTCTTTTATATGCAGTTATAATAACTATTGTTTTGGTTGTCACTTTTTCGTTATTAACTGACCAGCGGGAACGTACAGAATATAAGATGGGCACCTTTGTTAGCATTAGACTTTCTGGTTTTAGGTGGTATAATTTTGACCCTGTTTTTGACAAGGCGTTTTCTGCCATAGACCATATCGATAATATCGCAAATATGTACAATGAAGACAGTGAAGTAAGCATATTAAATAGAACTGCTTACAAGTCACCGGTAGTTGTAAGTAATGACCTTTTCTTGCTGATAAAAGATTCTAAGGTATTATATGATGCCAGTGATGGCGCGTTTGATGTTACTGTCGCGCCGCTTGTTGAGCTATGGAGACCCTATTGGGATAGAGACGCAGTACCGGATAAAGAGATTATGCAAAAGACTCTATATTATGTAGGCTCTGATAAGCTTGTCTTAGATCAACAGAAGCAAACAGTATTTTTTACAAAAGAAGGCATGAAGATCGATCTCTCAGCTATTGCTAAAGGTTATGCTGTTGACAGGGCTATAGCAGTCATAAAGGGTTCTGGTTTCAGGTCTGCGTTGGTCAACGCAGGGGGCGATCTTTTTTGCCTTGGCAAGAAGGATTTTTTATTTTCCTGGAGAATAGGCATACGAGATCCGCACAAGAGGGGGGAGATACTGGAGATATTGAGGCTCTCTGATTCCGCGGTAGCGACATCAGGGGGCTATGAACAATACTTTGTTTATAAGAACAAAGATTATACGCATTTATTGCATCCGAAGACAGGTTACCCTGTGGAATCTGTATTCTCATCTACGACAGTAGTCGCGAAACGATGCCTTGTGGCGGACGCGATAGCTACCGCTATTGCTGTTGGCGGAAAGGATCTTATATCTCAATTAAAAGGGATATATAGGGATATCTCTGTCATGGCATATGAATAAGTATGAGCAATAGCCCTGTTTTTTTTGCTAAATTAATACTTGCATATTTTCATGATATAACATATAATCTTTTGAATTCGTACTAACATGATATTTGTTAGTCTAAAGTGTAAATTCATATCATATATTGATATGAATAAATCTTGCGCCTAATTTTTATGGATAATTAAGTTAGCAAAAATATAACGTACTCTTAAAACAACAGAAGGGGAGTAACATAATGCAGGCCTTGTTTTTTATCGCGCCAATAAGTTCATTAATAGCACTTATCTTTTCGGGGTTTTTATGCCTTAAGATACTTAAGAAGGATGAGGGTACCGATAGGATGAAAGGGATAGCCAAGGCAGTTAGAGAAGGCGCCCAGGCTTATATGAGAAGACAGTATTCTGTAGTTGGCATATTCTTTATAGTGGTATTTTTTATCCTGCTCTATCTTGCTTATCGCGGTTATCTTGTTATGTTTGTTCCGTTTGCTTTTATAACAGGGGGTTTCTTTTCAGGCCTTTCAGGTTATATCGGTATGAACATAGCCACCAGCGCGTCTTCACGTACAGCTAACGCATGTAGAGAAAGTTTAAATAGCGGATTACGTATAGCCTTCGACTCAGGTACTGTTATGGGGCTAACTGTTGTTGGGCTCGGACTTCTTGACCTGACGGTATGGTTTTTTATACTTGATTGGTTTTATTCAACCCATCCGATACCAGCAGGTTTCGATAAGGTGCTTGCTATTACGAGTACTATGCTTACATTTGAGCTTGGTGCGAGTGCGCAGGCATTATTCGCAAGGGTAGGTGGAGGCATTTTTACAAAGGCTGCGGATGTTGGGGCAGACCTTGTAGGCAAGGTAGAGATTGGCATCCCTGAAGATGACCCGCGCAATCCTGCTGTTATCGCTGATAATGTTGGGGATAACGTCGGGGATGTAGCAGGCATGGGAGCTGATCTTTATGAATCATATGTGGGATCAATGGTCGCTACAGCGGCCTTGGGCGCGGCAGCGGGGTTAGGGATGAATGGGGTTAAGGTTCCAATGATTATGGCAGGAACAGGTGTGATCTGTTCCATTATAGGTACGTTTTTTGTTAAATGCAAAGAGGACGCTACGCAAGGGACTCTGCTAAAGGCTCTGCGAAAAGGTGTAATTGTAGCGGCAGCGCTTGTTGCTGTATCAAGTTTTTTTATTATAAAATATAGCTTAGGCATGGAGTATATAGGCGTATATTATTCTGTGATAGCAGGTCTTCTATGCGGCATAGTAATAGGATTCTCAACGGAATATTATACATCCGCGCGTTATAAGCCGACTAAACTTGTTGCGGAGAGCGCGGAGACAGGGCCTGCTACTGCTGTTATCGCAGGCATGTCTGTTGGCATGCTCTCAACAGCTGTCCCTGTTATGTCAGTTTGTGCCGCGATACTGGCCTCATTTTACTTATCAGGAGGAGCATCTAATTTTAATGCGGGCCTTTACGGTATAGGTATAGCAGCTGTTGGCATGCTCTCAACCTTGGGCATTACATTAGCGACAGATGCCTATGGCCCTGTCGCGGATAATGCCGGCGGAAACGCGGAGATGGCAGGCTTGGATCCTGAGGTAAGAAAGCGAACCGATGCCTTGGATTCACTTGGTAATACAACTGCCGCGACCGGTAAGGGTTTTGCTATCGGTTCCGCGGCATTGACAGCATTGGCTCTTATAGTCGCGTATAAGGACCAAATACACCTCTTAGGGCAGGAGCTCGACCTTTCATTATTAAATCCACGCCTTTTGACAGGCCTGTTTATGGGTGGTATGCTTCCATTTCTTTTTAGTTCAATGCTGCTTCAGGCAGTCGGCCGTGCGGCAAGTAAAATTGTTGTCGAAGTGCGCCGTCAATTTAAAGAGAAAAAAGGCCTTATGGATGGTTCAGAAAAAGCAGATTATAGAACATGCGTCGATATAGCTACCTCAGCCGCGCAGAAGGAGATGATCTTACCCTCACTTCTTGCGTTACTCGCTCCTATACTAGTCGGTATTTTTGCGGGACTGGAGGCCGTGGTAGGTCTTTTGGTAGGAGGGCTAGTTTCAGGTTTTGTCCTTGCTGTTATGATGGCAAATACAGGTGGAGTCTGGGACAATGCCAAGAAATATATAGAAGAAGGCGCGCATGGAGGTAAGGGTTCTTTTGCTCATAAGGCAGGTGTAGTAGGTGATACAGTAGGCGATCCATTCAAGGATACCGCGGGCCCATCGTTGAACATTTTGATCAAACTTATGTCTATGGTCTCTGTTGTATTTGCGGCATTTGTTATGGCTAATACCTTCGTAAAATAGATATATATAAGAACTATCTTCAAGACCGGTTCCTTAAGCACGAGTACTCGTGCTTAAGGAACCGGTCTTGTGCTTTTAAGCTCGGTAAGACCCTATCGGCTGAAAAAATATGGCTTATACAGCAAATATAAACTTTTCTTGCCTAAAATATATTCCTATGCTATCCTTATTAAATAATGAATAAAAAATCCGTATTACTTGCTATGAGTGGTGGTGTAGATTCATCAGTCGCCGCTTGCCTGCTTAAGAAAAAGGGGTACTCTGTAATAGGCATAACCTTCAAGGTCTGGCCCAAATCGGTTTGTGGCAAGGGACAGGCTAAGAGCTGCTGTTCTCTTGATGCGATCAATGATGCCCGACAGGTATGTGGAAAACTTGATATCCCGCATTATGTAACAGATTGCGCGAAGGAGTTTAAAGAGAAGGTTATTGTAAAGTTTTTAGATTGTTACAAAAGAGGGCTCACCCCAAACCCCTGCATTGTCTGCAACGAAAAGGTTAAATTTCCGTTACTATTGAAAAAGGCAAAAGAGTTTAATGCGCGATATATCTCAACTGGCCATTACGCGAGATGTGGGTACAGTCCCAGCGCAGAGAGGTTTGTTATAAAAGAAGGCAAGGACAAACAAAAAGATCAGTCTTATGTGCTCTTTGGCTTAAGCCAGGATATCCTCTCCAGGTTGGTACTGCCTGTAGGTGATTTTGAAAAAGAAGATATCCGGATTATGGCTAAACAGCTTAACCTTAAGTCCTTTTATAGAGAAGAGTCACAGGAGATATGTTTTGTAAGAGATAATGACCTGGCCGGATTTCTGGAAAAAAATTTAAAAAATGATATAAGGCCAGGATACATCAGAGAGAAGGCAGGTCATATCTTAGGCCGGCATAATGGAACATGCTTTTACACAATAGGACAGAGAAGGGGCCTAAGGGTAGCTTATGGTAGTCCGATATACGTAACAGATATTAATCATAAGACAGGAGATATTTTTGTAGGTGATTACAGTTCTACCTTGAGACGGAGTGTTAATGTAAGAGACATTTACTGGACTATAAAACTAAGGCCTAAGCAGAAAACACTAAACGCTAGGGTAAAGATAAGATACAGGCACGATAAGGCAAAGGCTCTTATGAATATTATTTCATCCAGAAGGTGTGAAATTATTTTCGCGAAGCCCCAGAACGCGCTTACGCCGGGGCAGGCCGCGGTATTTTATAAGAATAATAAAGTAATAGGCGGGGGGTGGATTGAAAACTGAGGGGGGGAAAGCGGGCAAGTAAAAAGTAAAAAGGTGTAAGGCGCAGGGCATAAGGCATAGAGTGATATATATTTTTTATTTTTATATTGACATTGAACTATAAATGGGGTATATTTTACAAAATGAATATTTCGATTATCAAACTATTTAATGGATAAAATATAATAAGGTCGGATATGGATAAGACAAATAAATGTTATTACGAAAAGGAGATAGCAAAGTTTGCGGCTGCTATGCAAACTAAGTTTGCTGATAAGCTCAACTCCATAGTCCTTGATGGCAAACTTACGGTATCTCACTATATTATACTCAATCTCTTAAACGATAGGAAAGACTCTAATATGTCAGAACTTGCAAAAAATCTTAAGCTGACTATGAGCGCGACGACTTCTATTGTCGATAAGATGGTAGAGCTTAAACTGGTAAAAAGGCGCCATTGTGAAGATGATAGAAGGATCGTATTGATTACTCTTACAGAAAACGGAAGGATGCTGGTATCAAAAATAAGTAAAGACCGCTTAGTCGTGATAAGAGGGATACTTTCGGTTCTTTCGGAAAAAGAGAAACAGCTTTATTTAAGGTTGATCAAGAAGATTTATAGCGGACTTAAGGATAAGAGATGAAGATGCTATACTGGACAACCTATTTATGCTTATTAATCTTTCTTCTGTGTATTGGTGTTGGCCCTTTGAGTGCGCAGGATCAAAATAAAATGGAACTAGGCATTGATGAAGTGACCAAACTTGCGCTTAAGAACAACTTTGATATTTTGATATATAGATTGGATCAGCGTATTAGTGAAAAGGACCTTCTCAAGGCACAGTCTGTGTATGACACTAATCTGGACGCCTCTTATGAGTATGATGAGGATAGGCTTGACAGTCCATCTGTTTTTGCGGCGAGCAGAACAACTACAGTTACGCAAGAAGCGGGCATAAACAAAAAACTGCCTACAGGCACTATCCTTTCGCTTGATCTAGATCATTTACGCCATAGTTCTGATTCGGCTTACAGTCTCTTAAACCCTTACCACGAATCAGCGGCTACGATATCTATTACGCAACCTTTGGCAAGAAACTTTTTAGGTATAATAGATAGAAATACAATAAAGATAACAGGCCTCGATATAGAAAATACGGGGTATACCTCTTTGGATAAGATAGAATCTGAGTTAGCGGATTCACAAAGTGCGTACTGGAATCTCGTTTTAGCATATAAAGATCTGGAGCTTACGAAAAATATGCTGGAAAACACCAAGGATCTTTTTTCGGCAAATAAGAAGATGCACGAAATAGGCATGGTAGAACTACCTGAGTTCTATGCGGTGGAAGCGGATCTTAACCAGAAAGAGAATGATGTATTGTTCGCGAATGATAAGGTTAGCAGCGCTCTTAACCTGATGAGGCTTAAACTAGACCTGGATAAGGGCGTTTTGATAGATCCTGTCGATGATTTCGAGCATCACAAGCTTACTGCTACATTCGAGGATGTTATAACTACCGCTTTAAACAACAGGAGAGATTATAAGGCAGACAAGAATAGAGTGAAATCAATGGACCTTTCCTTGGAAATAAAGAAGAGTTCTATGTGGCCGCAGATAGATTTAAAAGGTAGCTTAAAAAAGAACGGGCTTGACCGGCAATTCAATGATTCTGTAAAAGAGATAACAAACAAGGACCAGCCTGAATATGTAGCGGAAGTGGTCTTTAGCTTTCCTTTGGAAAACAGCCAGGCAAGGGCAGAATATTCACAAAAAGAGCTTGAAAAGGCAAGGGCGCTTGTCGCGTTGAAAAAGACAGAGTGCGTTATCTTTGTAGAGGTAAATGACGCCTTTGTACATGCGAATCGGGTGTATAATTCAGTAAATCTTTTAAAAAAAGCAGCAGAGCTTGAACGTAAAAAGTATTTAGGAGAAGAGGAGCGGTTTAACAGGGGGCGCTCTGATACAGACAGGCTTTTACGTTATCAGAATGACTTCTTTGTGGCAGAGCTATTGTATCTAAGATCCATGTATAATTATCAGACAGCCATAATTAACTTAAAGGTAATGATGAATAATCTATTGAAGACAGATGAGGCCAGTTTATGAGTCTTCCAAAATTTAGCGTAAATCAATCTCTGTTCATTAATCTGGTTTCTGCCATGCTTATTATAATAGGCCTGCTGGTAATGTTCGGCATGAACAGGGAGGTCTTTCCTAATGTAAGTTTTGATATGGTCTCTATAAACACTGTATATCCAGGTGCTACACCGATAGATATAGAAAAGCTTATAACAGTTCCCATAGAGAAAGAGCTAAAAGAGGTTGATGGCATTGATGAGATATCCTCTTCTTCAGCGTTAGGCGCGTCTTATATAACAGTAGAGATAGATCCTGATGAAGGTGATAAGAAAAAAGTAGTAAATGATATAAAAGATGCTGTAGACAGGGTAAAAGATCTCCCAAGAGATATATATGAAGATCCTATTACGACAGAGATAGATAGTAAGCAGTATGCTATAATTGAGGTCTCACTCTCCGGTAATATGGATGAATCTAAGCTCCGTTATTACGCGGATGCGCTAGAAGATATGCTTGAGGATATCTCAGGGGTTGCTAAGGCTACTAAATCAGGATACAGGGACCGTGAAGTTCAGATTCACCTGGACCCTGATAAGCTTAGAGATCTTTATGTCTCATTTGATGAGATAGAAGAGGCCCTTGCCACGCGTAATGTAAGCATCCCGGCAGGGGAATTCAATACAGAAGTAACAGAGTATAGTGTAAGAACAACAGGTGAGTTTACTACGGTTTCCGAGGTCGAGGATATAATAATAAGGGCAAATGACGCGGGACACTGGTTAAGGATAAAGGATATAGCTGTTGTAAAAGATTCTTTCAAAAAAGAAGATATTATATATAAGACATTCGGAGACCGTTCTATAAATCTTTTAATCACAAAAAAGGAGTCCGGAGACGCGCTAAGCATAGTAGATACGATTAAGATAAAATGCGATGAGTTCTTAAAGAACTGCCCCGATTCCTTAAAAATATCTTATGTAAATGATTATTCTTATTTTGCCCGTAGACGCCTCAATGTTTTAGGCAATAATGGATGGATAAGTTTTCTGATAGTTATAGCTATAATGATGCTTTTTCTACAATACCGTGTTGCTATAGTGACTATTATGGGTATACCTATAGCCTTTCTTGCCACATTTATTATAATGAGTGCTATGGGCATCACTATCAATCTTATGAGTATGTTCGGATTGATAATAGTATTGGGCATGCTTGTAGATGATGGTATTATCGTAGCGGAGAATGCCTATCGTTATATGGAAAAAGGTTTTTCCCCCAGAGAAGCTGCTATAAAAGGTACGGAGGATGTAATGGGTGCGGTAGTAGCCGCTGTATTTACTACTATCGCCGCGTTTTCACCTCTTCTATTTATGACAGGAATAATAGGTAAATTTATAAGGAATATTCCAACGGTTCTTATAATAGCGTTGATAGCGTCATTGGGTGAAGCTCTTATTATACTACCAAGCCATTTGTCAGATTTTGTAAAAGTGAAAATAGGCACGGACGGTAAACCTCAGGGCTTAAAAAAAGAGATGCCGTGGTTTAAAAAGCTCGTATCTGCCTATACAAAAATAGTTGAGACCGCGGTTAAGAAAAAATGGTATGTATTTACAGGTACTCTTATAGCGGCAATAATATCCATCGCCGTTATAGTACTTTCTTTTTCAGGTAAGGGGCCACTAAAATTTGTCTTATTTCCAAGCGCCGGTATAAACTATTTTTTCATAAGAGCCGAGGCGCCTATAGGTACGCCATTAAGCAGGACAAATGAGCTTATAGCACCTGTCGAAGAAATAGTAGCGAAGATCCCCGCTGAAGAGATGGATGCCTTTGTTACCTCTGTAGGAAACATATCAGAGGATCGTCATGACCCGTTTAGCGGTAAGGCAAGCCATCTTGTCCAGATTGCTATTTATCTTAAGCCTGAACAGGATAGAAAAAGAAGCGCGGACCAGATTATCGCGGAATTACGGGAAAAGACAAAAGATGTTAAAGGCTTTACTGATTTTAGGCTGGATAAACCTGAGGCAGGCCCCCCTGTAGGCAAGCCTGTTGAGGTCAAGGCAAGGGGTGAGGATTTTGATACACTTGATGAGATAGCCTTTGAGTATATGGATTACCTTAAGACGATTGACGGAACAACCGATGTAACATGGGATCATAAGCCAGGTAAAGAGGAGATACGTATAAAGGTCGATCATGATAAAGCAAAGACTGCCGGCCTTTCCATCGTTCAGATAGCAAAGACAATAAGGGGGGTTTTTGAGGGTATAATCGCTACAAAGATAAAACCGGTAAGGGCAGAAGAAGAGACGGATGTTACTATTATGTTCTCAAAAGAGGTCTCAAATAAGGACGATGTCTTTGATAGCATATTCATACAAAATAAATATGGAAACCTTATCCCACTTAAAAAAGTGGCTAGTATAGAGAAGGTACCAGGTACGACAACCATTCATCATCTGGATGGAAAGCGTGTAGTTACCGCGTCTTCCAATCTGGATACAGACAAGATAACATCGGTAAAGATAAATAAGATGTTGCAGGAGAAATTCGCCGGTTTAAAAGATAAGTATTTTGGTTATTCCATCAAGTATGGTGGAGAGCAGGAAGAATCCATGAAGTCGCTCGCGAGCCTTCTTAAGGCATTCTTTTATGCTTTCTTGGTTATATATCTAATATTGGCTTCATTTTTCAGGTCGTTGGTCCAGCCCTTTATTGTTATGCTCGCGATACCATTTGGCATTATAGGTGTTGTTATAGCTTTTATAGCTCATGGTGTGCCTATGTCATTCCTAGCGATATTAGGCATAATTGGCCTTAACGGTATCGTTGTCAATGATTCGATAGTATTGGTAAGTTTCATAAATAAATTACGAAGAGAAGGTAGCAGCAGATATGATTCTATTATCAGGGCAGGACAAATAAGGCTAAGGCCCGTTATATTGACTACAGTTACAACAGCTGGTGGCTTATCTACAGTCGCGTATGGGATAGGAGGCAAGGATCCCTTTCTTGTGCCTATGGCGCTCTCTATATGCTGGGGCATTATATTCGCGACACTCTTAACTCTTATTGTAATGCCTTGTGTTTATTCGATAGTAGATGATATTGCCATTAAACTTACGCATCATTCAAGCATGATACGTTGTGAAAAAAACGGCACATGTGATAACACCCACCCCAGCTCCTAAAAAAACAATCTTGTGGCAATTCTATATATATTCTCTTGCTTTGGGTAATTGTAGCAGGACTTTTTTTTCTGCGAATGGCAGGGTTTTTTCGTTATTCAGACTATATGAATGAGCAGAAAAACAGAGCGAGAAAACCACGCTGGGGTTTTTGAGCGCTCCTGCGAAATTACCCAAAGCGAGAGGATGTTGTTCCAAGAACGGTTCTTGACACAGGTTGGGCTTTTCTGTTATAATTTCATATCAAAATCGTGGCGGCGTAGCTCAGTTGGTTAGAGCACACGGCTCATACCCGTGTTGTCAGTGGTTCAAGTCCACTCGCCGCTACCAT
>Ga0222626_1000307_pt1:0-5000 | contig 31605 bp, 26 predicted proteins | sample AntAcemetageno91_FD_179862 | JGI IMG/M metagenome (GOLD analysis project Ga0222626, IMG submission 179862) | Saline water microbial communities from Ace Lake, Antarctica - #91 | ecosystem: Environmental > Aquatic > Non-marine Saline and Alkaline > Saline | place: Antarctica: Ace Lake...
TTAACTCCTTGATATTATTAATAATACCAAAATTCGCCGCACATTATAAATAAGATGTCAAGTATAAAATGACTTAATGCGTTGATTTTACATATTTTTTATGCAATTTCCTAACCGGAAATTGCTGGAATAGATTAAAAGATTAATTTTAAAATTTCCTCTCGATATTGGATAACACTAGGGAGCGAAAGGGCAAACCCGTTGAAAAGCGGGGACGCAAAGCCACGGGTCTAAAGCTTAAAAAGCCAGGACAGCCGGGCTGCCGAATACCTGTAGAAGTCATCACATTTACAGCATAAGACATTCTACCTTTAACTATTTTGGCGCCTTTCTCTATATGAAGTTATCCATCATAGAGAAAAAGAGGCGCCTGTTATGGATAGAAGTCTAAGTCATAAATGTTTATTCAATATAATATGTTGTGCTTTCATAAGTCTTATATCTGTGTTAAGCTTATTTTTTCCGCCTTCAATTTATGCAGCATATACCACAGATGTCACTCTGGCGTGGGGTAGCAACAGTGAGCCGGATCTCGGCGGCTACTTTATTTACTATAAAACCGGCGCTTCCGGCACCCCATATAACGGTACAGGAGCTGTTGAAGGCAACTCACCGATCCAAGTGCCTCTATCAGAGTTAGACAATCCCGCATTTCCTGAATACACAATCCATGGCTTAAGTGACACTGAAACCACCTATTTTGTGCTGACTGCCTACGACACAGACGGCAATGAAAGTGGCTACTCAAATGAAGTATCTTATCACCCCCCCTCAGTCGCAACACTCAGCAGTCTGTCCATCAGCGGTAACAATTTGGTGAACGAAAACAGCAGTGGCAGTTACACGGCCACAGCAACTTTCAGTGATGGGAGCACCCAAACCGTAACGGGCAGCGCAAACTGGAACGATGACTCTTCCCATGCATCCATTAATTCCAGTGGCCTCCTCACAACCTCGGAAGTGCCCAACGATGTGACGGTGACCATACAATCCAGTTACACTCTCAATGGGGTAACCAGAACGGCGACAACGGCCGTGACAATCATAGACTTTCCTGTTCCGGTCCCGGTCCCGGTCACCCTCAGCAATCTGTCCATCAGCGGTAACAATTTGGTGAACGAAAACAGCAGCGGCAGTTACACGGCCACAGCAACTTTCAGTGATGGGAGCACCCAAACCGTAACGGGCAGCGCAAACTGGAACGATGACTCTTCCCATGCATCCATTAATTCCAGTGGCCTCCTCACAACCTCGGAAGTGCCCAACGATGTGACGGTGACTATACAATCCAGTCACACTCTCAATGGGGTAACCAGAACGGCGACAACGGCCGTGACAATCATCGATACGCCGTTATCAAATCTTCCTCCAAGTACACCCATTATTTCGAGTCTTTATAATGGGGAATACGAGGTCAAAGCGCCTTTAGATATCATTACAGAGCCCTTTTCAGACCCAAACGACGACTCTCACGGACAAAGCCAGTGGCAGATCAGTGACCAGAGCGATTTCTCATCCCTTGTTGTGAATGATACCAGCGACACCTATATGACCACGTTTTCAGTTCCCCACATGGTGTTGATATCAAACAAGAAATATTATGTGCGTGTCCGATTTTACGATGTCTATTCTGAAGCCTCGGATTGGTCCGGCACTGTTGAATTCACCACCGCTTGCTTTTTCGAAGATCTTAACTCAAACGGCATTCCTGATGCTGACGAGGTGGATGACTCCGTGGATTTCAATCTCGACGGTATCTCCGACATTTATCAGCCCCAGTTCATCAAATGCGTCCAGGCATCCGATGGTTCAAACTATATCGGGATCGAAAAAGTCTCGAGTTCCATCACCGAGATTGAAACCCTGGAAATAATTGATCCGGATACCATTTCCGACACGGTTAACAGACCGGCGGATCTCATCTTCGGCCTTTTTTCCTATCGGTTGCGCGTTAACCAGCCAGGCGACACAGCCATATTGAAAATATATTTTTCGGGAGAGATTTTCTCGTCTGATACGATCTTCAAATACGATACAATCAACGGCTGGCATGACTATTCAGAACACACTACCTTTAATAACGATGGACAATCTGTCACTCTGGAAGTTAAAGATGGCGGTTATGGCGACAGCGACGGAGTGGCCAATGGGGTGATTGTGGATCCGGGCGGAATTGCTGCAGCCTCTGGGGGAAGCTCATACACGGTTACTGGCTCAAGCAGTGGTGGCGGCAGTGGATGTTTTATCGCTACCGCGGCTTTTGGTTCAAAATTTGAGAAACATGTGCGGCTTTTACGACGATTTCGTGACCTTTATCTTATGCCCTTTAAAATAGGCCGTGCTTTTGTGAAAACCTATTACAGGTACTCCCCACCTGTGGCTGAGTTTATCGTCGACCACGACATCTTGCGGACGATTGTACGCTGGAGTCTTATACCCCTGATAGGTCTCAGCTGGATGCTGCTTCATATGGGTGCGGCACCCACACTGATTTTTCTGATCCTAATAAGTTCCAGTTCGTTTTTTTATTTTAGAAAAATAAGACTCAGATCTTAATGAGCGCTTCACTTCCCAAGCGCTTCGAGACCTTTGATAAAGGAAAAACCTGCCGGAACTACGCAATTTTTATCAAAAAAAAACCCGGAATCACTTAAACCTTATAATGTGTGATTCCGGGACAAAAAAATTTTTCGGCAACGTCCTACTCTCCCACTCAGCCTCCCGAGCAGTACCATCGGCGCAAAAGAGCTTAACTTCCGTGTTCGGGATGGGAACGGGTGTTTCCTCTTTGCTATTGCCACCGAAAAAACTTTAACTTTAAATGCTGCAAATATTTGGATATGATCACATAAAATGTTCAGACAATTATGTAAATTGTTTTGTGGCCAAGCCTCACGACCTATTAGTACCAGTAAGCTAAATGCGTTGCCGCACTTACACATCTGGCCTATCAACCTTGTAGTCTTCAAGGGGTCTTCAGTTAAGTATGTTTCCATACTTAAGGGATATCTTATCTTGAGGTCGGCTTCCCGCTTAGATGCTTTCAGCGGTTATCCATTCCGAACTTAGCTACCCAGCAATGCCGCTGGCGCGACAACTGGAACACCATTGGTTCGTCCATTCCGGTCCTCTCGTACTAGGAACAGATCCTCTCAAATATCCTGCGCCCACGAAAGATAGGGACCAAACTGTCTCACGACGTTTTAAACCCAGCTCACGTACCACTTTAATTGGCGAACAGCCAAACCCTTGGGACCTGCTCCAGCCCCAGGATGTGATGAGCCGACATCGAGGTGCCAAACCGCCCCGTCGATGTGAACTCTTGGGGGCGATAAGCCTGTTATCCCCGGCGTACCTTTTATCCGTTGAGCGACGGCCCTTCCATACAGAACCGCCGGATCACTAAGACCTACTTTCGTACCTGCTTGAGATGTATCTCTCGCAGTCAAGCTCCCTTATGCCTTTACACTCCACGGCTGGTTTCCAATCAGCCTGAGGGAACCTTCGCGCGCCTCCGTTACTCTTTGGGAGGCGACCGCCCCAGTCAAACTACCCACCAGACACTGTCCTTCGCCCGGATAACGGGTCAAAGTTAGAACCCTAAAATAGCAAGGGTGGTATTTCAAGGGTGGCTCCATCCCGACTAGCGTCGGGACTTCAAAGCCTCCCACCTATCCTACACATACTATCCCAAAATTCAACGTCAAGCTGTAGTAAAGGTGCCGGGGTCTTTCCGTCTTTTCGCGGGTAGACGGCATCTTCACCGCCAATACAATTTCACTGAGTCCCTGGTTGAGACAGTGCGGAAGTCGTTACGCCATTCGTGCAGGTCGGAACTTACCCGACAAGGAATTTCGCTACCTTAGGACCGTTATAGTTACGGCCGCCGTTTACTGGGGCTTCGGTTCAAAGCTTCGCAGTCCGAAGACTACTAACAATTCCCCTTAACCTTCCAGCACCGGGCAGGCGTCAGACCCTATACATTGTCTTACGACTTAGCAGAGTCCTATGTTTTTAGTAAACAGTCGCTACCGCCATTTCTCTGCGGCCCTCCTCAGCTCCACAAGCCCGATAATAAAATCAGTTTGTTTCACCTAACGAGGGCACACCTTCTCCCGAGGTTACGGTGTGATTTTGCCGAGTTCCTTAACCAGGGTTCTCTCAATCGCCTTAGGATTCTCTCCCTACCTACCTGTGTCGGTTTACGGTACGATCACCTAATTATCTTGCTAGAGGCTTTTCTTGTCAGTGCGGGATCAATCAGTTTATGAGACAAAGTCTCTCCTCATCGCTTCTCAGCATTTAAATAAAAGGACGGATTTGCCTATCCTTTCTGCCTACAAGCTTGAACCATCTATTCCAACAGATGGATGACCTACCCCTCTGCGTCCCCCCATCACTCTCATCCCCGAAGGGACATTGATAACCGGGTGGTACAGGAATATTAACCTGTTTTCCATTACCTACGCCTTTCGGCCTCGGCTTAGGGATCGACTAACCCTGAGCAGATTAGCTTTACTCAGGAAACCTTAGGTTTTCGGCGAGCGGGTTTTTCACCCGCTTTATCGTTACTCATGTCAGCATGGTCTCTTCTGTCCAGTCCAACTGTCCTTACGGTCAACCTTCAACCCGAACAGAATGCTCCCCTACCGCCCCGTACGAATACGAGACCCGCAGCTTCGGTAATGTACTTAAGCCCCGTTACATTTTCGGCGCAGACTCACTCGACCAGTGAGCTGTTACGCTTTCTTTAAAGGATGGCTGCTTCTAAGCCAACCTCCTGGTTGTCTGTGCATTTCCACATCCTTTCCCACTTAGCACATATTTAGGGACCTTAGCTGGCGATCTGGGCTGTTTCCCTCTCGACCATGGAACTTAGCTCCCATAGTCTGACTCCTGCAATAAAAGTTGATGGTATTCGAAGTTTGGTTAGGTTTGGTAATCTGGTAGGACCCCTAGCCCATCCAGTGCTCTACCCCCATCACTTAATTTGCAAGGCT
>Ga0222626_1000307_pt1:10000-31605 | contig 31605 bp, 26 predicted proteins | sample AntAcemetageno91_FD_179862 | JGI IMG/M metagenome (GOLD analysis project Ga0222626, IMG submission 179862) | Saline water microbial communities from Ace Lake, Antarctica - #91 | ecosystem: Environmental > Aquatic > Non-marine Saline and Alkaline > Saline | place: Antarctica: Ace Lake...
GTTATTTATTTGCATACTCTACCGCCCGGGTTTCGCGTATAACTGTAACCTTGATCTGTCCTGGAAAGGTCAGTGACTCCTCAATTTTCTTGGCAATATCTCTGCTGAGAAGCGTGGACTCTTCATCAGAAATAATACCACTTTCTACGATAACCCTGAGTTCCCTCCCGGCCTGAATAGCATAAGTGTTCGCAACCCCATTAAATGATTTCGCTATATTTTCAAGATCTTCTAACCTTTTGATATAATTTTCAAGCAGCTCCTTACGAGCTCCGGGTCTTGCCCCTGATAAAGCATCAGCAGCTTGTATCAATAAATCATACACCGAACTCGGCGGCACATCCTCATGATGAGCAGCAATGGCATGAACGATCTCCGGTGTTTCACCATATTTTTTTGCAAGCTTAGAACCGATTATCGCATGCTGGCCTTCAACCTCGCGGTCAATCGCCTTTCCGATATCATGCAATAATCCCATGCGCCTCGCAAGTTTCGAGTTAAGTCCCAATTCAGATGCCATAATACCACTTATAACACCCACTTCGACCGAATGCTGCAGAACATTCTGAGCATAACTGGTACGAAATTTTAATCGACCGATATAGTTAATAAGCTCGCTATGAATACCGTGAACACCCAGATCAAAGGCCGCCTGTTCTCCAGCTTCTTTTATGGTTAAATCAACCTCTTTCCCAACTTTTTTAACAACATCTTCAATTCGAGCCGGATGAATCCGACCGTCCGCTATTAATCGCATCAGTGAAAGCCTGGCAACCTCGCGTCGAACCGGATTAAAACCGGACAAGATAACCGCCTCAGGAGTATCATCAATGATGAGATCAATGCCTGTCGCCGCCTCAAGTGCACGAATATTTCTACCTTCTCTCCCAATTATTCGCCCTTTCATCTCATCGTTTGGAAGCTGAACCACTGAGACAGTATGTTCGGCAACGAAATCTCCGGCGTACCTTTGTATAGCAGTAGCCATAATCTTCGTGGCTTTTTTTGTTGCCTGCTCTTTTGTTTCATTCTCTATCCTTTTAATAATTTTGGCGCCTTCATATCGTGCCTCGTTTTCCATGGCTCTAACCAGAAGTTCTTTGGCCTGACCCGCGGTTAAACCGGAAATCTTTTCGAGTTGTCTTTTCTGTTCTTCAATAAGTTCATTATATTTAATTTTAGTCCGACCTATTTCTTCCTCTCTGATCCCAAGCGTTTTCTCTTTTCGCAAAATGTCCCGTTCTCTGCGTTCGAATTGATCTATCTTTCGATCGATATTCTCCTCTTTTTGTATCAACCGTTGCTCTTTTTCTTTTAATTCATCTTTAGTCTCTTTAGTATCAGCATCAAAGTCACTTTTCATCTTGAAAAGTTTGTCTTTGACCTCCAGTTGAGCTTCTTTTATCAGAGTTTCTGATCTTCTCTTAGCATCCTCTAATATTCGTGAAGTCTCCCTTTCAGCCGCTTTAACTTTTTGAGCAACAATTATCCCTTTAATCCAATAAGCAATTGCAAAGCCTATTACAAATGCAATCATCCCTATTAATAAATTTGATTCATTCATTAGCCTACTCCCCGGAAATATTCATATGTAACACTCTCATCGAGATTAAACCTTTACATTTTACCTGTACAAATCTTCAACAGGTCAATTTAATATCAGATAAAATTAAATTAGTCGCTATACGATACGACTTATGAAGAATGTTATAATAAGGCAGATTATGAATGAGAATTTTAGGAAAAGAAAGGTAAGATAGCTAAAAAATTAATTAGTTCTGTATGCATTTAATGTTATAATAGATATGCATCACACTTCCTGCCATATCAGATTGATCGCAATCTTTGATCTGAACTAAGCAGGACCCCTGCCAAAATGCCGTGTTGGGAGGTCTTTGAACCTTTAAGACAAAGTGGGTGCCTTTTAATTTTTTTAGGCTTTTCTGTACAAGCAGAACATGCACACCAAAATCAGGGAAGGCTCCCTTTATTTAGATGTTGGGTCAAAGAACATCTTCCAATCACAAACACAGCAGGGGTCAAACGCCCGGTTTAAAAAGCATTAAGATCAATTTTTATCCTGGGAGGATAACAAATGGCTAAATTTGTCCTTGGGTCATACAGACATTAAGGGAGATCATGAAAAATACAAACTCAGAGGGTTCAACTTGTTAAAAACCTTCAATCAGTTACCGCAGCATCCAATTCACGTATCAGATTTGCTGATTTTTTTGAAATATGTATCAACAAGTCTGAGTATTTTCTTTTTTGCTCAATATTTTCATTCGCAATATTAAGTGCAGCTAGAATCAAAGTCGCAAATTTAGTAACAGATGACTGGGTCGAATGTTGAGTTTCAACCTTCGTCACTTCTTTGACAAGGTAATCAGCAACCTCTTTAGCATTGGTTATATCTGATTCTGTTTTAAATGTATAAGGCTGCCCAAAAAGTTCTATTGTTACAAGTTGGTCCAATGAATAAGTTCTTCTGCCTTTTTATAATCATCCCTTTTGGTCTCTATTCAACCTCTGTAATATCCTCTAGCCTGACCAAAAGACTATCAATCTTTGATCGGATCAAATTTTTCTCTTGTGTGTATTTGCTTTCAGCGTCAACCTTACCTTGAAGCTCTTCCTCTAATCTCTTAATTTTATTATTAAGTTCTAGGTTTGTCGCCTCAAGTGACTTATAAACGTCGATTAATTTTTCAACTTTTTTCTCAATTTCTTCAAATTGTCTTAAGATAATTTCGTTATCCAACCTTACACCTCATAATCTGTTTATTTAATATAATCTTTTATATAAGCGAAAGTCAAGATTTATTCCTTACCCGGTTACGCAAAATGTTTTCAAGCATTAAAGGTCATGAATGGTGTTAATCCCAATAATCTCCTCTCTATCATCACCAATAAGCACCCCCCACAACCTTTCCTTCCCCATATCCTATTTCAATAAATATTTACCCCTTGCTATTTTCCTTATTTCACCCATTTCAATTTTTGTTCTAACCTATGAGCAGTGAATCCTTTGTGTTAAACAAAAAGGGCAAACCAAATTATTGGTCTGCCCTCGTTATATAATTTCAGCAATCATTCCCCGTATCTCAGGGATAAATATAACCTAAAAAACCAACGGTATAATTTTTACTATTGCCTTGTTTCAGCAAGTCTTATTCGGTGCAATGCTCTTTCCAGAGCTGCCTTGGCTCTTGCGAAGTCGATATCCTCAGTTTCTTTTTCCAAACGTTTCTCGGCTCGCTCCATTGCAGCCTGTGCACGTCCGGTATCAATATCACGCCGCCTTTCAGCCGATTCTGCCAGCACCGTAAGTTTATCCGGAAGCGCCTCGGCAAATCCACCGCTGGCAAAAATATATCTTTGCCCCCCGTCTGCAACCGTATAATGGATCGTACCTGGTTTTAGGGTTGTCAAAAAAGTGGTATGGCCGACAAGTACGCCAAACTCACCAAGACTGCCGGGAGCCACCGCAATTTGAACTTCTTCGCTAACCACCACTTTTTCAGGGGTAACCACTTCTAATGTAATATTTCCAGCCATCCGTTTGCCCTCACAACTATATTTATTCTGCCATCTTTTTGGCCTTTTCTAGGACCTCATCAATCCCACCAACCATGTAGAAGGCCTGCTCAGGGATATCATCGTGTTTACCATCAACTATTTCTTTAAAGCCTTTTACGGTATCTTCGATCTTTACATAGGCCCCGGGGACGTTGGTAAATACTTCAGCAACATGGAAAGGCTGAGACAAAAATCGTTGAATTTTTCGTGCCCGTCCCACTGTAATTTTATCCTCATCAGACAACTCATCTATTCCTAATATAGCGATAATATCCTGAAGTTCTTTATATTTTTGTAGTATTTGCTGAACCTGACGGGAAGTGTGGTAATGCTCTTCACCGATATAAGCCGCATCGAGAATTCTGGATACGGAATCAAGGGGATCCACCGAAGGATATATCCCGAGTTCCACCAGTTGCCGGGAAAGAACCACCGTACCGTCAAGATGTGCAAATGTTGTCGCCGGCGCCGGGTCCGTCAAGTCGTCTGCGGGCACATAAACACACTGTACTGCCGTAATCGAGCCCTTGTCTGTCGATGTGATCCGTTCCTGAAGTTCGCCCAGGTCAACAGCCAGGGTCGGTTGATATCCAACCGCCGAAGGCATTCGTCCCAAAAGTGCGGAAACCTCGGAACCGGCCTGGGTAAACCGGAATATGTTGTCGATGAAAATAAGAACGTCCTGCCCTTCTTCATCCCTGAAATATTCCGCGGCGGTCAGAGCTGAAAGTGCAACCCGAGCCCTGGCTCCCGGAGGTTCGGTCATCTGTCCGTATATCAGTGCAGCCTTGGGAAGAACTCCGGAATCCTTCATCTCATGGTAAAGGTCATTCCCCTCACGAGTCCGTTCACCAACACCGGCAAAAACGGAAATACCACCGTGCTGCATGGCAATATTGTGTACCATTTCCATCATGATAACGGTTTTTCCCACACCGGCGCCCCCGAACATTCCCATCTTTCCCCCTCTGGGGAATGGCACCAGCAGATCAATAACTTTAACACCGGTCTCGAGAACACGAACCGTGGTATCCTGCTCCGTAAATTTCGGGGCATGACGATGTATAGGCATCATCTTTTCCTGGCTGACCGGTCCCAAACCATCCACAGGCCTTCCAACCACATTAAGAACTCGTCCAAGTCCGGCTGCACCTACAGGCATCATAATGGGCATGCCCGTATCCTTAACCGACATCCCCCTGATAAGACCGTCGGTGACATCCATTGCAATGGTACGGACAATGTTATCGCCCAGATGCTGCGCAACCTCAACAACAAGATTGTCAGCCTCATCGCTGATGGCTGGATTGCTGATCAGAAGTGAAGTAAGAATCGTAGGAAGTTTACCCTGTTCAAACTCCACATCAACCACAGGCCCAATAACCTGCATTATTTTACCTATATTCTCTCCCATCTATAGACCTCCGAATCTGTTATTTGTTATTTGTTAATCGATTAACAAACAACGAGTGACTATTTCCCAGGTTTTACCCTTTAAGGGCCTCGGCACCGCCGACGATATCCATCAACTCAGCGGTAATGGTCGCCTGCCGAGCCTTGTTGTATGCCAGAGTAAGATTTTCTATCATATCGTCACAAGCCTTGGACGCATTGTCCATGGCCATCATCCGTGCGGCATGTTCACTGGTAGACGTCTCCAGCAACGCCCTGTACAATTGGGCATATACGCTCATTGGCAGCAACTCACCCAGAAGCTCATCGGGAGACGGCTCACAAATATGCTCCGCCAGATACGGCTTGTCCTGGTCTTCGATCTCATCCTCATCAGTTTCCAATGGCGGTATGGGAAGCAACTGTTTTATTGTCGCGACCTGTCGTCCCATGCTGATGAACTCTGAATAAACAACATAGACCTCGTCATATTCTCCATTAAGGAATCCGTCTATAAAGCCCTTGCCGACTGTTGAAGCAATATTGAACTTAATCACAGACCCAATGACCCCAATATGCTCGCTAATGATAGGAATTTGTTTTTTACGGCCCCAATCACGTCCCTTTTTGCCAAAGTTTGTAACGGAGAACTCTATATCCTCATCGTCTCCGGCTTCTTTTATAAATGAATTGGCTTTGGAAATAAGGTGTGAATTGAAACCGCCGCACAAACCCCGATCGGAAGTGCACAAAATAATATGTTTTTTTATGACTTCCTCATGCGGCAAAAGAAGAGGGCTGGTTTCATCTCCTCCCCGACCTGAAAGACCTCCAAGAATTTCGGCGAACTTTTCAGCATAGGGTCGAAAGCCTTCCATATTGTTCTGGGCACCGCGCAATCTGGAAGCAGCCACCATGTTCATGGCTTTTGTGATTTGTTTCGTCTTTTTTACCGCACCTATTTTTGTTTTGACCTCTTTTAACGTCGCCATACAAATCAGCCTTTATAATTCAAGTTATTTGTTATTTTGTTTCGATTACCTAATTTATACAAATCAATAAACAACAAACAACTATTTGATTGTATCCTTGAACTCCTCGTCATAAGCGTTCAAGGCCTCAGTCATAACCTTGTCAAGGTCATCCGATATTTCCTGTTTCTCCGCAATTTCAGTAAAAATCTGAGCGTATCTGTCTTCAATAAATGGGTACAGACCTGCCTCATATTTCTCTAAAACGTTAACCGGATACTTGTCCAGAAAACCTTTTGTTCCCGCATAGAGTATAGTCACCTGTTTTTCAACCGTGAGCGGTTGAAACTGAGGCTGCTTCAAAATCTCGACGAGTCTTTCTCCACGGGCAAGCTGTGCCTGAGTCCCCTTGTCCAGATCGCTTCCAAAAGCGGCAAACGCTTCAAGTTCACGGTATTGGGCCAGATCAAGCCGCAGAGTACCGGCCACCTGTTTCATGGCCTTAACCTGAGCCGCACCCCCCACGCGGGACACCGAAAGTCCGACATTGATTGCAGGCCGAACCCCTCCAAAAAACAGACTGGGCTCAAGAAAGATCTGGCCGTCGGTAATGGAAATAACATTTGTCGGAATATATGCGGACACGTCACCGGCCTGGGTCTCAATAATGGGAAGCGCTGTCAGAGAACCGGCGCCCAACTCGTCGTTGAGCTTGGAGGCTCGCTCCAGCAGGCGGGAGTGATTATAAAAAATATCACCGGGGTAGGCTTCACGACCTGGCGGACGTCTTAAAAGAAGCGAAACCTGGCGATATGAGACCGCCTGTTTTGAAAGGTCATCATAAACGATGAGCGCATGCATTCCTTTGTCCCGGAAATATTCCCCCATGGCGCATCCCGCATAAGGAGCGATATACTGCAAAGTAGCCGGGTCGCTGGCACAGGCCGCAACAACCGTGGTATATTCCATGGCCCCGTGTTTTTCAAGGGCGGCCACGACCTGAGCAACCGTTGATTTCTTCTGGCCGCAGGCCACGTAAATGCAGTAAACATCCGTATTTTTCTGGTTAATGATGGCATCCACCACAAGCGCCGTTTTACCGATCTGGCGGTCACCGATGACCAGCTCCCGCTGGCCGCGGCCCACCGGTGTCATGGCGTCAACAGCTTTGGCTCCGGTGTACATGGGTTCATGAACGCCCTTTCTGGCAATAACACCCGGCGCAACCATCTCGACCCTTCTGGTTTCCTTGGCATCTATGGGTCCCTTGCCATCGATAGGTTCACCTACTGCTGAAACCACCCGTCCCAGGACGGCCTCTCCCACAGGGACCTCAGCAATGCGACCGGTACGCTTGACCATGTCACCTTCTTTGATACCAAAGTCGTCACCCATAACGGCAACGCCCACGTTGTCTTCTTCAAGGTTCAGCACAAGACCATAAACACTGCCCGGGAATTCAACCAGCTCCATAGCCATAACCTTTTCCAGACCATACACTCTGGCAATACCATCACCCACCGACAAGACAACTCCTGTTTCACTCAGTTCAACTTTCTTGTCGTAATCCTTAATCTGTTCCTTAATGATCTGACTTATTTCTTCAGCTTTTAGTTCCATTATACACTCTCACCCCTTTTTAAAGATTCTCTCATATTGAGTAATTGTGTTTTGATGCTACCGTCCAAAACGAGATCACCTATTCGGGAGACAATTCCCCCTATAAGGCTGGGGTCTTGTTCAACCTCCAGAATAATATCTTTACCTGTCTTTTTCGACAGGGTGGTACGAATTTTTTCAACGGTTTCGGATGACAACTCAGTGGCTGAAACCAGACTGGCACGCACAATGCCTTTTAATTCATCGGCCAGTTTTTTATAAAACTCATTAATATCACTTAAAAATCCAAACCGTCCTTTGTCAAACAGCAAAAGCAGGAAAGATGACATCACTTTGGAAATATTTACTTTGTCAATGACTGCCTGCAAAACTTTTTTACGACCTCCCACGTCATAAAGGGGGTTTGCAATTGCCTGCTCAAGCTCTTTCTCACGTGTAATTAAATCTGAAAATCGATCAAGTTCTTCTTTATAACTCTCAGCCTTATCATCCTCTTTACCGATAATCAGAAGTGCCTTGGCATAACGCCGGGCTATTTTCAAATTCTTCATTATGCCACCACCTTCTCTAGGTATTCATCTACCAATTTATCCTGATCCTGGATTGTAATATTATTTTTTATCAACGTTTCAGCATTAACAAGCGCTTTTTCGAGTATATCTTGCTGCAGCTTTATTTTGGCCTGTTTGAACTCGTGTTCAATATTGCGGCGGGCCTGTTCTTCTAATTTATCGACGGTCTTTTTCGCCTCATCGATGATCCTCGCCTTGGCCTCGTTTCCCTGCCTTATATACTCTTCAATAATCTTCTCGGCCTCTTGTTCCAAATGCGAAAGCCTTTCCGTGTATTTTGCCAACTCTTTCTCGGCATCCTTTTTCTTAGCTTCCAGCTCGCTGAGCTGATCTTTTATGCCTTTAATTCTGGAATCAAGTGCCTGAGATACCGGCTTGCGTAACAGAATAAAAAGGCCGATCGCCAAAACAGAAAAATTCATGACTCGGTAGGTATCTGTCGCAACCCATCCTTTAACTCCTTCATGGCCGCCCTCTCCTTCTGACGACGCTGCAACCGTTCCGACAAAACAAAATAAAAACACGGCCAATATCAACATAACACTTATGGCTGAACTTTTTGTTATCATCGGATTCTTACGACCAATACCGGACCGTCTTTTAGTAATCAGATTCATTAAACAGCCCTCCCCAGAATTTTTTCACCAATAGCATTCGCAAAAGTATCAATCTCTTTTTGCAGAGAAGCCCTTACCACCTCGACATCCTTTGCAATCTTTTCACGCACCACGGCAAGGTCTGCCTGAGCCTTTTGATTAATTTTATCGACGATCTCCCTTTCTTCGTCAGCAGCCTCATTTAACAGGACATTCTTTTCACTTAATCCTTTAGCCCTGGCATCTCTAATCCCCAAATCAAAGGCCTCGTTTTTTCCCTTTGCTTCATTGTCTGAAGTTTCGACATTCTGCTCAAGGCTGGTAATTTTTTCCTTTCTTTGGATCAGAATATTGCGAATCGGCCTGAATAAAACAATATTTAACACCCATACGATAAGAAGAAAATTGGCAATTTGAACGAAAAGCGTCCAATCAGGAATAACCGTTATTCCACCTGCGCCAAAAGCAACTCCCGAAAACAATAGAGAGGCTAATATAAAATAGAAGATAATCCAGCCTTTCCGGTTTAAACCAACTATTTTCATCTATAGATCCTCCATCCGTGAAACCTGTAAACGCAATTTATACAAACTCATGTTTTTAACTCGGCGGTCTATAACATCAGTGATAAAGGTTGTCAAAGGTTTTTTTTAATTTTTCTTTCATGCATTATTTATGTATTATTTCCCGTTAATTTTACGCATTATTTATGCATTATTTCCCGTAAAAATTAGATCTGTTACATTGCTGCAACAAAGAGTTCAGGCTTTCGTAGAACAATTTCCATTGAAAATGACTCCGGATTCAATCAAAACAACCGGAGCCTGAATATCACCTGTAATACGACCCGGCGGATAAACCTCAATTTTTTCCTTTGCATGAATTGTACCGTTTACCTCACCCATGATTATTGCGGTATCAACAATTATCTCTGCGCTCACAACAGCCCTTTCTCCTATAATCACGGTACCTTGATTGCTGCTAATTTTTCCTGTAACATTCCCGTCCAGCCTGACGGTATTATTAAACTCGATTGTCCCCTCAATACTGGTACCGGCTCCCAGCAAGGTGTTTATGGTTTTAGCCTCCTTTGTTTTTTTCATTCAACCTCCATAACCCGGACAAACCGGTGAAAGTGAAAAAGTGAATCCACAGAAAACAGCCGAGAACACAGTGTCCGGTTACGTCACGCATCATGTTTCGTGATTATTCAAACAGGAAGCGCCTCATGCTGATATTCATTAAAAGGCCAACACAAATCATTATGCTAACGATTGACGACCCTCCATAACTGATAAACGGCAGCGTCACACCGACAATGGGCATCAGGCCCATAGCCATCCCAACATTAATAAAAATTTGCCAGAACATCATTGCCGTGATGCCTACCGCCAGAATAGTGCCAAAAGGATCCCTGCATCTATAAGCAATGTTTAATCCCCAGATAATAAGCATAAGAAAAAGAAAAAGCATAACCACCGACCCCGCAAAACCCCATTCCTCGGCAAAAACTGAAAATATGAAATCGGTATGCTGCTCAGGTAAAAAGGAAAGTTCCTTCTGCGTTCCTTTCAAATATCCTTTGCCGAAAATCATGCCGGAACCTATGGCGATTTTGGATTGAATAATATGATAGCCTGCACCCAGCGGATCACGGTCTGGATTTATAAATGTTAATATCCGTTTCTTCTGGTAACCTTTCAGTAAAAACCAGACCAAAGGACCGGTTATCGTACACGCGGAAACAATACATAAAAGCGAGCGTCTTTCAATTTTTACGAAAACAGTCATGAAACCGGCAATCAAAACCACCACCATGGCTGTCCCTAAATCCGGCTGTTTAACGATTAAAATAAAAGGAATTGCCGTCAATATCAAAGGGGTAAAAAGTTCTCGCAAGGTAAAACCTCTGGTATCTGAAAATTTGGAATAGTATCTTGCCAGACTGATAATCACGGCAATCTTGACAAGTTCTGACGGTTGAATTGAAATGGGGCCCAATATGAGCCAGCGCCTTGCCCCCCCTCCATATTTCCCCATCATTAAAACGTATATCAAAAGCAGTATGCATGCCACATAGATTGCGGGAGCCCATCGATACAATGATTTATAATTAACCAGAAAAGACAAAATCATACCGGTCATCCCGGCACAATACCAGATCATCTGTTTAAAATAGAGTATTTTTTGCGGCGTAAGAGTCTCTGATGTTACCGCGCTGTATAGCGTAACAAGACCTATTAGTCCGATTATAAAAATAAGTCCTAATAAGCCCCAATCAAAGTATGTTACAAACCGCCGATCAAACATGGTCGGTACACTCCATAATAAATAGAGGTCTTATAAATTCTACAACCTCTTGAAATTAATCGTCTATTAATGGCAACCTTTTTATGCCATCAGAATGGAATAATGGAATGCTGGAATATTGAGGTAAGGACGGAAATAAAACATTTTAATTGTAAAAACTCTTTCAAACCCATCATTCCATTACTCCATCATTCCATTATTCCAATTGGGGCGAAGCCCTTAACTTTTACTATTGCTTGGAGATTTCAGCTTTCAGCTGCCTGCCATATTCATCCTTTTCCAAATATGTCCTAATTATTTCTCTTGCTATGGGCGCCGCTGCACTTGATCCGTGTTCTCCATGTTCTACAAGCACGGCAACGGCTATTTGAGGATCGACCGATGGCGCATAAGACACGAACCAGGCATGAGCTTTGAAATGGTACGGAATATCTTTCTCAGATACGTTGGAATCTTTTTTACGTCCAACAATCTGTGCGGTTCCGGTTTTTCCGCTGATATCCATACCTTTAATATGTGCGATCCATCCGGTTCCTTTGGGACTGTTAACGACCTCCCTCAGACCTTTTTTGACAATGGACAATGTGTTTTTGCCGGCGGGCAGCCTGCCCATAACCTGCCTTTTGCTTTGAATAACAATGTCACCATCTGCTGTTTTAACCGATTTCAGTATGAGCGGCTTATATCTTGTTCCGCCATTTGCCAATGCCGAAGTCAAAACCAGCATCTGCAAGGGCGTTGATAGGTCATACCCTTGCCCGATGGCCACTGAAAGGGTCTCTCCTCCTTGCCAGGAAATGCCGGTTCGCCGCTTTTTCCAGGCGGAGTTTGGAATCAGCCCTTCTGACTCATCGTCCAGATTTATCCCGGTTGCCGACCCCAAACCACATGCCTTGGCGTAAAACGCAAGTCGATCTATGCCCAGCTTTTGACCCACCTGGTAAAAAAAGACGTCACAGGATTCGGACAATGCTTTAACAATATTTACGCTGCCATGGCCTCCGCGTCTCCAGCATCTATAAATACGATTTCCGTATTTATAATAGCCCGGACAGTACATGATTGTGTTTTCATCGATAACACCTTCCTCCAACCCTGCAATTGCGGTTACAATCTTAAAAGTAGATGCCGGAGGATACTCACCCTGAACCGCCTTGTTTTCCATGGGCCTTAAGGGATTGGAAATCAAAGACTCCCATTGCTTGTGTGACATACCGTCAACAAAAGCATTCTGGTCAAATGAAGGTGAGCTTGCCATTACAAGTATGTTTCCTGTCTCCGGATCCATAGCTACCACGGCACCGGCTGCGCCTTCTAAAAGTGCTTCCGCCTTTTTCTGCAAAATGAAGTCAATGGTCAGATATATATTTTGTCCGGGCAAAGCATCAACCGTTTTTAAGACTTTAACAACCTGTCCCATGACATTCACCTCGACCTGTCGTCCCCCCCGCTTTCCCTTTAAAAACCCTTCAAATCCCTTTTCAACGCCAAACTTTCCGATAAAATCACCGCCCTTACACTCCGGATGTTTCCCCGATTTGAGCTCATCAGAATTGATTTCACTCAAATATCCGATCAGATGAGCGGCACTCTGTCTTTTAATGTAGTGTCTTCGAGGCTTGACATCTAAGACAATACCAGGAAGATCGAATTTTCGAACCTCGACAGCCGCAAGGGCATCTCGCCCGATATCCTGTTTTAAAAGAATCGGTTTATAGGACGAAATACCTTTATTATGGCCAATTTTTTTCATAAGCTCCGATACAGGAACCTCAATCAGTTTGGCCAACTTCTCAATAGTACGATCAACCGGCTTGGCGTCTTTTAAAATAATACTAAGATCAAACGCCGGCCGATTATCAACAAGAAGTATTCCATTACGATCAAAAATCATCCCTCTGGGAGCATCTGTACTTTGCAGCCGAATACAGTTGTTTTCTGAAAGTCGCCTTAACTCCTGTCCCTGAATTACCTGAAGATAAAATAAACGTATTAAAAGAATAAAAAAGGCTCCTGAAACGCATAACATCACCCGTATTAAACGTTGTTTGTACCAATCGGTATCCGCGGTTTTTAAATATTTGCCCAAAGGGCACCTCAATGAATTTCTGTTATTATACGTTTTAAAAGGCCAAAAGTTTTACATTTGCTATGAATCAATTTTCTTTGACAACCACTTTCTTGAGCCAGCTATTCCATCTTTTATGGGAATAATTAAAAAATATTAGAAAAATCGGGCCGGTAAACATTGCCCACAAAACCTGTATCGTAACTGTGCTTATGGCAGCTGATAAAAATTGCGCGCCCGGTTCGAACATGGCAATGGTTCCTATAAATATGAAATTTTGCAGTAACACGCCTGCAGCAACAATAAATGGTAAAAGAAAGCTGTCTCCTACATGTAAAAATGTAATAATCCACCGAACCCCTACAAAAAGCCAGACATAGGCTGTTAAATATAGCCCAAACGGACCTCCGGAAAGGCTATCCATCACAATTCCAAAAAAGAGTATGACAGGTATGCTTTGACGAAGAGAATGAAAAAGACTTAAATAAATAACAAACGGGGAAAGCAAATCATAAAACCTGTCGAACAAATGGAAATAGGGCATAATAGTTGTCTGAAGAAGCACCAGACAAATACAGATACCGACATGAAGACAATACGTCATTGCTCGCTCTGAAACTTATGCTTTTTGAGGTTCAATACAACCAGAACTTCTTCAAGTTTTTCGAAATTAACGCACGGGGTAACTGTCACTTCCTGAAAAATCCCTGAATTGGGTTTGACAACGGCCGAAACTCGGCCCACAGGGAGTCCTTTTAGAAAAACACCATCCAATCCGGATGAAACAACGGTATCGCCAACTGCAACCCCTTTCTTGCGCAAAACATATTTAAAAAAACATCGGTCCGCAAACCCGCCCTTAATAATCCCTCGCGCTCTGTTCCTCTGGACCAGTGCATCAACCGCACTGTTATGGTCAATAATCAGAAGAACCTTGGAATTATGGAGCGAGACCTCTGCAACCTGCCCCACAATTCCTTCAGGAATCACAACCGCCGCACCTTTTTTCACACCATCATCTTTACCCTTGTTTATCATTATCGTCTTAAACCAGGGAGAGGGATCTTTGCCGATAACCTCGGCAGCAATTACTTTATCGGTAATGATTTTCTGAAAGTCAAGTAAGCTTCGGAGACGAATGTTGGAAAGCTTAAGTTCCTTATACAGATTGTTTCTTTCAACTGCATGACTTAATGCTTTCTTATAATTATCATTTTCTTTTGCCGTTTCAACAAGAAAGAAATAGTGGACCCAGATATCCTTTACAAAACGGATTGAACGGGAAACAGCCTCCTGAAACGGGGAAATTAAAGAGATAGCTATCCGCCCTGGGCCATACGATTGATAGCGGCTGTTGGAAACAGAAAGGACTATGATGTTGACAGCAATCAAAACGATCACTCCAACAATCATCACCGACTTTTTGGGGAACATGAAACTATATAATCACAACTTGTTTGAGGATTTCAATGCTGTCGAGAGCTGCACCTGAGCCAAGCGCCACCGTTGATAACGGATCCTCGGTTATAGTTATCGGAAGGCTGGTTTCCTCCCTGAGAAGTTTGTCCATATTTTTTAATAGTGCACCGCCTCCTGTCAGAACGATTCCTCTGTCCACAATATCTGCAGCAAGCTCCGGCGGCGTTTGTTCCAGAGCTATTTTGACGGTTTCCACAATAGCATCTATCTGCTCTGAAATGGCAACCCGTATCTCTTCCGAATCAATGGCCAGAATCTTGGGTATTCCGGATGCAAGGTCTCTGCCCTTGACTTCTATTGTCTCCAGATCCTGAGTTTCCGGGTATGCATTTCCTATTGTGGTTTTAATAATTTCAGCGGTTCGTTCACCGATCAAAAGGTTGTACTTACGTTTGATATACTGAATGATCGCAGAATCCATCTTGTTGCCAGCCACCCTGATTGATCTGCTGTAAACAATTCCCGCCAGAGATATTACTGCAACCTCTGTAGTGCCACCACCGATATCGACAACCATGTTGCAGATCGGTTCAGTCACCGGAAGACCGGCTCCAATTGCAGCGGCCATGGGTTCTTCGATCAGAAATACTTCGCGCGCCCCTGCAGATTCAGCAGATTCCCTGACAGCACGTTTTTCAACCTGCGTAATTCCGGACGGAATGGCAATAACAATTCTCGGCCTGACAAATGTACGCCGGTTATGGACCTTGTGGATAAAATGTCGGAGCATCGCCTCGGTAACTTCAAAATCAGCGATAACACCATCACGCAGGGGTCGAATGGCTACAATATGGCCGGGTGTCCGGCCCAGCATATTCTTAGCCTCAAGACCAACAGCAAGAACGCGGTTTTTCATCCGATTGTCTGTTCGAACCGCAACCACAGAGGGCTCATTCAATACAATGCCCTTACCTTTAACATAAACAAGTGTGTTTGCCGTACCAAGATCGATAGCAAGATCACTGGAAAATGCACCTAAAATTTTATCCACAAATAAACCCATGACACCTCATATCGGCACATGAAAAGTGCTCATTCCTTATATGTTTTTTATAACCCTTAAAAAAGCTTGATAATTTATCGGTCATTTAAACATAGAAATTTATCAGACTCGTTTTATGATTACAAGAAAAATATCAAGTTATAAAATTGCATCCCTATTTAATATCGTCTCGCTTGCAGCGGGGTTTTGCCGCCCCCCCCAAAAAAAATTATACTATCAACATATCTTATCGTCAATTTAGGATATAGAAGTTAGAACACATCTTTTCAAGTTAGTTCGCTTCGCTCACAATTGGAATGTTGGAATGTTGGAACACTGGAATATTGGGTTCTGGGAAAATGGAAAGTTGGGTTATTGTAAAATTCCTCTTGACCGGAATTAAATAGAAGAATGTCATCTTCTTTAAATCATCATTCCAATATTCCATCATTCCATTTTTCCATGTCCGAGTTAAAAATTTAAGTCTAAAAATTACCTTTATTTTCAATAAATTGTAGAATTTCCGAGACGTTTATTAATAAGCGCTTTCATGACCCTATCATGCAATTTCGGTCTGAAGGCTTTTATTTTGTTATTACTCCGCGATGGATGTACACGATTGGTTAATAAGATAATCATCACGTTGCGGTCAAGATCCATCCAAAAAGATGTGCCGGTGAAGCCAAGATGCCCCACCGTGTATTTTGAAAAATATCGACCGCAACTCGGGCCGGTCGGAGACGGGGTGTCAAATCCAAGAGCCCGACCCGTATGTTCCTGGTGTTTAAAAAACATTTGAATTAAATCCGTATCAAATACACTCGTGCAAGGGGAACCCAAATATGCGGCCATAAGCTCGGACAAAAGAGAAAGAACATCCTGGGCCGTTCCGAAAAGACCGGCATGTCCCTGGATACCGCCCGCCACATAAGCGTTATCGTCATGCACGGCGCCCTCCAAAAGCATGTTCCGCCACGAACAGAGTTCGGTAGCGGCAAATTCTACCTGACGAGGCGTTGAATCAAGATCCACAAAAAACAGGTTTTCAAGGCCCAGTGGATGGTAGATCTCTTTCATAACAAACCGGTCCAATCGATTTCCCGACACCTTTTCTATAACCCAGCACAGAATCATGAATCCTATATCGCTATACATCACCTGTTTGCCGGGGGGATTTATAAGTGGTTCCTTCACCAGAAGCTCTCTTAACGCATCTTTTCTTAGATGTGGCTCAAGCTTGCACAACACTTTGTAATAGGGGCGGTAATCCGGCAAGCCCGAATTATGATAAAGCAGGTTTTCTATACTGATCCGTCCCTTGTCTGTCCTGTCAAATCGGGTTAAAATCGATCCGATACGTCGACCCAGTTCCATCTTTTGTTGCGAAATGAGTTTTATGATCGCCAGTGTGGTAGCCAGCGGTTTTGTAAAAGATGCCAGGTCAAAAACCGTATCTCTCGTCATTAAACGACCAGAGAATATATTCGCATATCCGTATGCTTGGAAAAAAAATTCGGAGCCGGCGATCGAGACCAGGAGCACTCCTCCGGGGAACACCTCATTAGAAACCGCTTGTTTCATCAAGTTGTTTACCGATTCCATGTTATCATTCGTCAGTTGTCACGGTTGCCGGTTCATGAAAAGTCAAAATTTGCCGGTCGGCGTCAAGGGTTGCTCTCAGCCCGATTGGGATCGTGATATTGACCCTGGCGTGGCCGATTTCAAAACCGGAAAGAATGGGAATATTGACATCGTTGAATACTTCCTGAACGATCCTGAATATATCGTCAAGCTTTCCGCACGCTTCAAAGGAACCCAGGAAAAGGCCCTTGAGCCCCTCAAAACATCCGGCAAGCTTCATCTGGGTCAGCATTCGGTCTATTCGGTATGGTGCCTCTCCCCGATCCTCGAGAAACAGAATCTTCCCGTTGAAATTCGGGGTATAAGGCGTCCCGGCAAGATGACACAAGGTGGTCAGGTTCCCGCCGACCACAACCCCTGAACACACACCCGGCTTGAGGGCAATGCCTTTTTCGGGTTTCAGATCAAATATCTTGTCGGCGGTCATCACCTTAAGCATTGCCGCGATGGTCTGTTCGTCGGTATTTGCCAGAGTAGTTACCACAGGCCCGTGAAAGGTAACCAGGCTGCACCGGACATGTAATATGAACAGCAGCACCGAAATATCGCTGAATCCCACAAAAATCTTGGGATTATTTTGAATAATTTTAAAATCGAGAAACCGAAGGATCCGCATGCTGCCATACCCGCCCCGGGCACAAATAACCGCTTGGACGGCAGGATCGGCGAACAGACGATTCACCTGATCCGCCCGCTGCACGTCGGTTCCGGCAAAAAATCCATGTTTTTGGAAAATACCCTCATCAAAAAACGTTCGAAACCCCATAGACTCTAAAACCGCCTTTCCTTTCATAAATTTTTTCGGATCAAACGGACCGGCAGGCGCAGCAATGCCAACCGTATCGCCCGGCATCAGGCAGCGAGGCTTAATAGATTTTTTCTCTTTAATTTGCATGGGATGGTGTGGTTTTTTGATTAAGTTTTAGAGTTCGGATCAAATAAAACGTCCTTTTTACGAAATCGTCAATAAAAATTTGAAATTATTATCACATGAGGTTTAATAACCACTCAATATCGTGTGAAAAAAATAAAGGAAACGACTTTCTCACCGTCATCATGGTATATCATATCTTGACACGGCATATTTGAGGTGTTAGTTATCCAATTATTGTCGGGGCGTGGCGCAGTCTGGGAGCGCACTTGAATGGGGTTCAAGGGGTCGGAGGTTCAAATCCTCTCGCCCCGACCAAAGATTTCAATAGGTTACATACTGACACTTTTTTCTTGGCCGGGAAATGTGACAGTTTTGTGACATATAGCCTTTTTGCTTTGGGCGGTCAATCCATTTAACAGGTTGACCGCTTTCTTTTTATGCTCTTGTGTAAGATGAGCATACCTTAAAGTCATGGTCATTGTCTTATGGCCCAAAAGCTCTTGAACGTCTTTTAGGGTCCCGCCTTTTAATAATAACTGACTTGCAAAGGTATGTCGCAGATCGTGAAATCTGAAATCTACAATACCGGCTCTTTTTAAAACCGAGTTAAAAGACCTTTTTATTTCTTTTACAGGTTTGGCCTCTGCATTTTCTTTCGGTTTTCTTGCCTTACCGCTTTTCGCTTCAATAATTTGACCGTCATAAAGAAAAACATATTTCGATTTAAAGCCATGGTTCTTTCTAATATCCTTAAAGAGAATTTCAAGAGTATCATTTATTGGTATTTGCCGGGACTCCATTGTTTTTGTTTTATCCAGATAAATAAAACCACTTCGGATTTGATTCCATTTCAGACTCAATATTTCCCCTCGTCTCATACCTGTATTTAAAGCACACTCCACAACATTGCGAAGATAATCGGAACACGCATCAAGCAGTTTTGAAATTTCATCTTCAGTAAGGAATCGAAGCCTTTTATTGTTTTCCTTCAAGATAAGAGACTTGCCCTTGTTAAATGGGTTTTGTTCAATCATTTCCCATTCAACGGCCTTTGTAAAGATGTGATGCAGACAGGACATTTCCCGATTGACGGAAGCATCCGACCGAATAGTTTTATTCTTTGTGATTTTTTCCCTTAAGTGGTTTCGATAAGTTTCAAGGTTCATATACCTGATGTTTGCCAGTAAGGTTGACTCTCCAAAATATTCTTTGAAGTTTTCAAGATAATGCCTTTTCCCTGTTTTGAAACTGGCCTGGTTCTTAAAATTTTCCTCATACTTATCAAGGACCTCTTTTAACGTTGTCTTGTATTCCTTTTTAACATCCAGATAACGCTTTTCAGCTATGAGTGAAACCCGTTTTCCAAGCTCGGCCTCGGCATCCTTTTTCTTTTTAAAAGATTTCCTGATTCGTTTTCCGTTCGGGTCAAAGTAATCAATCTGATAATTCTTGCCCCGTTTCCTAATTGTCGCCATAAGTCCCTCACTTTCTCCCCTGTTATTGTTTAGCCCAGGAAGCCGGATAGGGTTTCCGGTGTTCGGCTCCGGTGGCCTATCCTGGGCTTTAAAAAACAAAAGCGCCGACAGCCCAGGCCCATAGCAAGGCCCCCACAAACTGTGGAAATCGGCGCTCTGTTTTTCTATGATAAATTTTCATTTGCTATGAGTTTGGGTTATTTGATTATTAGGTTATTAACCTTATATGTTCAATAAAAGAATAAGTCAACAAAAAAACTTGATTTATTTTATTGCTTTATATATTTATTATTTTATGCCAACCAATAAACCGATACTCACTTTTGCCGCTGACAAAGAATTATTAGAGCGAATCAACGACTTTCGCTTTGAAAATCGCATTGAAACCAAGTCTGAAGCTATCCGGCAATTAGTTGAAAAAGGACTCAAGGAATACGAAAAGAAGCCAAAGGAATAAGGAAGCCCCTTTCCATGACTGAATCCGAAGAAACCACCTTTGCGGATCGGATAAAGTTCACACATGGTTCACTTTCAAAAGTCGAATTTGCCAGAGCATTAGGCATTAGCAGAAATACACTTTTGCAATGGGAAACCAACAAAGCCTTTCCAAACTTTTAAAAACTTCAGAAAATACATGAGAAATTCAAGGTAAATATTAACTGGCTTCTTTCCGGTGAAGGTAACCCCTATCTAACACGCTTAAAATATCCACAAAGTATAGAAAACAGGATTATTAAACTGGAAGCCGGGATAACGGCTATAGAAAAGAGGACCAAGAAATAGGAAATTCCTTTCCATGTCAGAATCCGAAGAAACTACTGTTGGAGACCGGATAAAATTCATATGTGGCTCAATTCCACAAAACGAATTTGCCAATGTATTAGGTATCTACCGGAACACTCTTTGGCACTGGGAAAGCAATAAAGACTTTCCAGACTTTGAAAGACTTCAGATAATACACAAAATATTTAAAGTTAATATAAATTGGCTTCTTTCTGGTGAAGGCAAACCGTATCTTAAACGCTTAAAACATCAGCCAAACTTAGAAAACAGGATTATTAGAATAGAATCCAGAATTAAAGCCTTGGAAAAGAAGGCCAAGAAATAACCTTTAACTGAGTGGTTTTTCTATGAACTGACTACCAAGATTTCATGAATACAGGAGAAACAGATTGTGCAAAAGAAGATTCCATGTTTGATTTTGTTTTTGATTTTTACTTTGGCCTTTATTTCGTCATGTGGTTCAAAGGAAAAAAAAGAAGCTAAACGAGAACAAGAACAGGAGCAGAAGGTAAAAGATTTAAAAACATCGTTAATTAATCGCTACAACCCAATAATACTCCCCTCAAATGATTTAAGAGGAAAACTATTCACTATTGACTTACAAAATTTTTTTATAAGACAGGAACAAAAGCCAGTCCTATTTGAAGGTATCTTAGATGACATCACAAAAGATGGTGACCACTTTACAGCCCATTTCACTACACATTTAAATAAATATAAATCAATGGAATTTCAACTTCTTAGCAAAGGCAGAACTAAGTTTCATTTGAAATGTAATTACGAAGATATTAGTACTATAGTCGAAAGACCGCTGAAGCCATTAAACCAAGAGGATGATATTCAAATATTACTTAGTTCATTGTTAGGCAAACCAGAGTATTTTGTTGTTTGTTCAGTCAAACAGGTAAAAAAAATCGTATATTATGCTATAAGTGCATATCCCATAAGCTCAGAGGAAGCTGAAATTGAAATAGAATTTCCAGATTCTTTCAGTGTAAGCGGTAAACTTATAACAATGGTGAAATATCCCGATTTACAAAAGCACTAAGCTGCCACAGCACGTACTTGACTTGATAACCTCAAAATATGATATCTGTATTTTAATCGGTTTGGTGATGACGGCAATATTGGTAAGTTATCATATTTAAAGGATTATTATCGTGGAAGTATTCTTTAAAATATTGTTTGTCATTGCATTGACAGTATTCATTTTATGTCTGTGTATTTTTATAGGCGGTTTATTTATGGCGTTTCAGAAGAACG
>Ga0222626_1000313_pt1 | contig 31119 bp, 24 predicted proteins | sample AntAcemetageno91_FD_179862 | JGI IMG/M metagenome (GOLD analysis project Ga0222626, IMG submission 179862) | Saline water microbial communities from Ace Lake, Antarctica - #91 | ecosystem: Environmental > Aquatic > Non-marine Saline and Alkaline > Saline | place: Antarctica: Ace Lake | collected...
TGAAGGTCTCCAGCATCATTGATTCTCTGGTGATTGATCGCGGGTTCCTTGACGGCAAAGTACTCTATAAAATCGATGAACAAGGTATTGAGTTTGTCATTCCTTTAAAGAGAAATATGGAAGCAGCCAAAGATGCCCGTCAGTTAGCTTTAGATTCTGAAAGTTTTCCTCCTGTTACTCGTGAAGTTGATGTTGTTCATGGTTATGGCAAAAAGAAATACACCGAAAAAGTGCTCACCACCCTGGTGGGTGTGCCTGATCTTTTGACCTGTGATTGGTTTAATCCAGAGGGCTCCAAAACCAATACTACCAAAAAAGATTACGAGCCCATCCCTTTAAATGCAGTAGTTGTCAAAACAATCGAAATAAACTGATTGTCTTTGTGGACCAGCACTTCGGGATTTTTCCATCCCATGAAGTCTTCATGTTGGCCAACGTGCCGGTTCACGATATCGCAAAAGAACTCAATATTAACCGAGAGTAGGTCTATGCCAAATACACTGAGGAACTCGTAACCGAAAAATCTTGACCAGGAGCTTTAGGATTTTCTTAGGCCACACAGTTCCTTGTTTAATCCTTATATCGGAATTCCAGAGGGATACAGAAATCGTCTTGACACAGTTAAACGGTTCTTCTAACTTATAGGGTTAAGCTCTTCAGCTCGCCAGGACAACCCGCCACGGAGATCCAAGGTCTTATGGTTGTTTTGACCGAAAAAAACAGAGGAGGTTTTTCCATGGCACAAAAGAAAGTTAAGAAAAAACCGACTATTGCCATTTTGACCGGCGGCGGGGACGTCCCAGGCCTTAATCCTTGTATTAAGGCCTTAGTTTACCGGGCGGCAAGTGAAGGGATCAGGATCCTCGGGATCAGGCGTGGATGGGCCGGACTCTTAGAGTATAACCCTGATGATCCTGAAGCCGCAAAAAACCGCGTCCAGGAACTTAACCCGGCAGAGGTCCGGACTATTGACCGCTCCGGGGGGACCTATCTCCACACGTCGCGAACCAAACCGAGCGTTGTAAAGAAGGAAAACACCCCAGATTTTCTCAAAAGTGCCTTCACTAAAGGAGAGGATACCCATGACTTCACCTCTCACTGCATCAGAGGCCTGGAGCATTTGGGGATTGACGCCGTTATCCCAATAGGCGGAGACGACACATTGAGCTTCGCAGAGCGGCTGCACTGTGAAGGGTTCCCGGTGATCGCCATCCCGAAGACCATGGATAACGATGTCTTTGGCACCGACTATTGCATCGGTTTTTCCACGGCCGTAACCCGGGGGGTTAGTTTCATTCATGCCCTCCGGACATGCACCGGCTCTCATGAAAGGATTGCGGTTATTGAGCTGTTTGGGCGTTATTGCGGCGAGACATCATTGATATCCGCTTACCTCGCAGGCGTCGAACGGGCAATTATCTCTGAGGTGCCCTTTGAACCTGAGAAACTTGCCAAGTTGGTCATGGAGGATAAGAGGGCCAATCCCAAGAACTACGTCATGATCACCATTTCTGAAGGTGCCAAGATAATCGGCGGTGAGATGTTCCTGTCAGGAGAATGCGATGCATATGGTCACCGCAGGCTCGGCGGCGTAGGAGAAGAAACAGGGGCCATTCTCAAGAAACTGACAGGCCAGGATGTGCTCAACCAGAGGCTCTCTTATCTCATGAGAAGCGGCTCGCCCGACTCTTTAGACTTGATGGTAGCTGTCAATTTCGCTAATATGGCTATCGATCTCTTTCTGAAAAATGCCTTCGGCAGGCTCGTCGCCTTGAGCAATGGAAACTATACGGACATCCCGCTCAGCACCATAACCACAGGTCAAAAGAGGGTTGATATACGGGAGCTATATGACATTGAGGAGTATCGTCCCAAGGTGAGACACGTAAGCGGAAAACCGATGTTTCTTTATTAGCTAAAACGCACATTGGAGAAAACCCCCATGCCTCTCAGTGAAGAACGAAAAAAAACCCGTCAGATCCATGTTGGCGACATCCCCATAGGGGGTAATGCACCCATAGCTGTCCAGTCCATGACAAACACTGACACACGGGATGTCTCTGCAACTGTTCATCAGATTGAACAGCTTTCCGAGGCAGGGTGCGAGATTGTCCGTCTGGCCATCCCCGATGAGGAGGCAGTAACCGCTTTCAGGGAGATCAAGAAAAAGGTCAGGACCCCTCTCATAGCCGATATTCACTTCGATCACCGGCTTGCCTTAGGCGCCCTGGATGCCGGCGCTGATGGACTGAGAATCAATCCCGGAAATATCGGGAGTGAGAGAGCAGTTGAAAAGGTGGTCAATGCGGCCCGCGACGTAGAGGCCCCTATCAGGATAGGGGTCAATGCGGGATCTCTGCACAAGGAGATCCTTTCAAGATATGGCGGCCCTACCCCTGAGGCCATGGTTGCAAGCGCTTTGGAGCATGTGCGGCTCTTAGAATCCTTAGACTTTGGTCTGATTAAGATATCACTGAAATCATCCAACGTTATAAACACCATCAAGGCCTATGAACTACTGAGTCAAGAGGTGGATTATCCGCTGCACCTGGGAGTTACAGAGGCCGGTACGCTCATCTCGGGTACGGTAAAAAGCGCTATCGGCATTGGATATCTTTTAGCCCGGGGGATTGGAGATACCTTCCGTGTGTCTCTGACGAGAGACCCGGTAGAAGAGATCAGGGTCGCCTATGAGATCCTGAGATCTCTCGACCTCAGATCGCGGGGGCCCGAAATAATATCCTGCCCTACCTGCGGCCGGTGCGAAATAGACCTTTTTTCCCTCGTGGAAAAAGTGGAAAGTGCTGTTTCGGACATTAAGGCATCGCCAAAGGTAGCCATAATGGGATGTGTGGTAAACGGTCCGGGCGAGGCTAAAGAGGCCGATGTTGGCGTAGCAGGGGGCAGAGGGCAGGGTATCCTTTTCAGGAGAGGAAAGGTTGTAAAGAAAATACCTGAAGATCAATTAGCAGAGATCCTCATCAGTGAAGTCAGACGGCTGGTGGCATAAACTTTAGTCACTTAATTTCTGACTACTCAACGACTCAACCATTCAACCACTCAACTAAACCACAAGGAGATACAACGGTAACCATGCGATACTCAAAATACTTCATCCCCACACACAAAGAAGCACCTTCGGACGCTGAGGTAATCAGCCATCAGTTGATGATCAGGGCAGGCATGATAAGGAAGCTTACATCAGGGGTTTACACCTATCTTCCCCTCTGCCTCCGATCCATAAGAAAGGTGGAAGACATCATCAGGGAAGAGATGAACCGGGCCGGCGCAATAGAGATCCTTATGCCCGCTGTTCAACCGGCAGAGCTTTGGCAGGAGAGCGGCAGATGGGACCATTATGGCCGCGAACTCCTGAGGTTTAAAGATCGTCACGACCGCGAGGCCTGTTTTGGGCCCACCCACGAGGAGGTAATCACTGACCTCGTACGAAAGGAGATCCACTCCTACAAACAGATGCCGATCAACCTCTACCAGATTCAAACCAAATTCAGGGATGAGATAAGGCCCAGGTTCGGCATTATGCGGGGCCGCGAATTCATAATGAAAGATGCCTATAGTTTTGATGTTGATGAAGAGGGGGCCAACCTCAGCTATGAAGCCATGTATGAGGCCTATACAAGGATATTTGAGAGGTGCGGCCTCAAATTCAGGGCAGTGGAGGCAGATACAGGCACCATTGGTGGGAGCTATTCCCATGAATTCATGGTGTTAGCAGAAACAGGAGAAGACCAGGTTATCAACTGCACAGAGTGCGATTATGCTGCCAATCTGGAAAGGGCAGAGGTAAAATCGTCACAGACACTGTCTGAATCAGATGTAAAGGATCTGAACCCGATCATGGAAGTGGGCACCCCCGGTATAAAAACCGTGGAAGAAGTTACCGCCTTTCTCTCTGTTTCACCCTCCCAGCTCATTAAATCCCTTATCTTTGCAGTAGACGGTGAAGAGATCGCAGTCCTGATAAGGGGCGATCATGAGCTAAACGAGGCCAAACTCAAGAGCCTCTTAGGAGCACAAACAGTTGAATTGGCCTCTGAACGCGTGGTTGAAGAAATTACGGGCGCGCCTATCGGCTTTGCAGGTCCGGTGGGCCTGAATGTAAAGATTGTGGCTGACCACGCACTGAAAGGGATGAGGAATTTCGTTACCGGCGGAAACAGGAAGGACTTGCACCTTCGGAATGTAAATATGAAACGAGACTTTGAAGTTGACCTCCTCGGTGACCTGCGGATAATCACCCCTCAGGACAGTTGCCCGAGATGCGGCAAAAAAATTGAATTCGGAAGGGGCATCGAGGTGGGACATATATTTAAGTTAGGCACCAAATACAGCCAGGCCCTTAAAGCGGTCTTTCTGAACCGTCAAGGGAAAGAGGCACCGATTATTATGGGCTGTTATGGCATAGGGGTTGGAAGAACCGTGGCAGCCGCCATAGAACAAAACTATGACAAAGATGGCATCATTTTCCCAATTCCGATCGCCCCTTTTGAGGTTACAATCCTGCCTTTACAGATGCACGACACAGGGGTAGTAGAAACAGCGGAAAAGATTTACACAGAGCTTTTAGATGTTAAGGTCGATACTCTCCTTGATGACAGGGATGAACGGGCGGGTGTCAAGTTCAACGATGCAGACCTGCTTGGCATACCAATTCGTGTCACAGTAGGTGTCAAGGGGATCAAGGGTGGTCAGGTGGAGATTAAGCTGCGATCCGAAACCGAGAGTTTCTTCGTACCCATCAATAATGCAGCATCCTCTATAAAAGAGAAAGTGGAAGCCCTAAATGATTCGCCTAAATGACATCACCTCCAAGCTCATCAGCTACCACCCAAAGGCAGATATCGAGCTGATAGAAAAGGCCTACGTTTACTCGGCCAAGGTTCACCAGGGCCAGATCCGCCTTTCGGGGGAGCCCTATCTTTCCCATCCCTTAGAAGCCGCTTACATCCTTGCCCAGCTCAAAATGGATGTAATCTGCATTGCCGCCGGCCTGCTGCATGATGTTATCGAAGATACCGATGTCGAGTTAACTGAAATAAAAGATCTTTTTGGCGAAGAAACTGCCAATATTGTGGACGGCGTTACAAAAATAGGCAAAATGCACTTTGTGAATCGTGAGCAGCGCCAGGCAGAGAACGTAAGGAAAATGATCCTTGCCATGTCTTCTGATATCCGCGTGATCCTCGTCAAATTGGCCGATCGCCTTCATAATATGAGGACCTTAGGTTTCCAACCAGAAGCAAAACAGAGACTCATAGCAACTGAAACCTTAGACATCTATGCCCCCTTAGCTGGGAGGATGGGCATTAACTGGATCAAATCGAGATTGGAAGATCTATGCCTCTTTTACTTAGAACCCGAGATCTATGCTAACATCAAGGATGCGACCGCACAGAGAAAGAGCGAGATGAATGCATTCATGGATGATGTCAAAAAGGATCTTTCAGCCAAATTGGCGGAATTCAACATCCAGGGTACAGTCAAAGCGAGACAAAAGCATTTTTACAGCATATACAAAAAGATGTCGGACCAGGATCTCACCGTGGATCAGGTTTATGATATTCTGGCATTTCGGGTTATCGTCAATTCCATTAAGGAGTGCTACGAGGTCTTAGGGCATATGCATTCTGTCTGGAAACCGGTCCAGGGGAGATTCAAAGACTATGTCTCTGTTCCAAAGGCAAATATGTATCAGTCCCTCCACACAACGGTGATAGGCCCACTTGGACAGAGAATGGAGATCCAGATCAGGACATGGGATATGGACAGGGTGGCAAAGTCGGGTATTGCAGCCCACTGGAAGTATAAGGAAGGATCCATTGCAACCAGTGCCGATGAAAAACAGTTTGCCTGGCTGCAGCAACTCTTAGATTGGCAGAAAAACCTCCAGGATCCCCAGGAGTTCTTAGAGTCTGTCAAAATGGACCTCTTCCCTGATGAAGTCTACGTTTTTACACCAAAGGGAGATGTAAAGGCATTCCCCAAAGGGGCCACGATAGTCGATTTTGCATACGGAATACACTCGGAAGTAGGAAAAAAATGTATGGGGGGCAAGGTAAACGGCAAAATGGTCCCCCTCCGATACCAGCTTAAAAACGGGAATATTGTAGAAATCGTCACCTCCCCAAAGCAACACCCAAGTAAAGACTGGCTAAATTTTGTAAAAACACCGAAGGCAAAAACCAAGATACGGCAATGGATAAGAACAGAGGAGAGAGACGAAAGCATCAGCTTAGGGAAAAGCATCCTGGAAAAGACCCTTCAGCATGAGGGATTGCCTCAGACCAATATCTTTAAGAGTGAACAGATCTCGGCCATTGCCAAAGAACTTTCTTTTAATTCAGTTGAAGAATTAGCCGCACAGGTTGGTTTCGGCAAGGTCTCGCCAAGGCAGATAGTTGGGCGGCTCAAGCCCAAGTTAGGCATCAAAAAAAGCAAGTCGCAAGGGCTGGTCACCAAAGTGGTAGACCGTTTTTTGCGGCCTAAGGACGGGCGCGGGATCAAGGTAGACGGGGTAAGTGACATGCTGATCCACTTTGCCAAATGCTGCCACCCGCTCCCTGGAGAACAGGTGATTGGGTTTATCACTCGTGGTCGCGGCATCACAATCCACCAGGAAACCTGCAGACACATCAAAAACGCCGAGTCCGACAGACTGGTGCCGGTGTCGTGGGACCCTGCTGAAAAAGAGGTATATCCTGCCACACTGAAGGTAACCACTGTGGAGAGAAAGGGAATCTTAGCTGATATAAGTATGATTTTAACCCAGAAGGATGCCAATATCATCCATGCCGAGATCAAGACCACGGTGGACAATAAAGGCATCTCGTTTTTTACCATCGAGGTGGAAAGCTACAAACAGATGCAGGATATCATGAGTGCCATCAAAAAGGTGAGAAATGTGTTAATCGTGGAGAGGATCTAAGCGGCTGGTTGATACCTGACCCTTGACTGCTTTACAACCCGGCCTGACCTGATACAGCTTGTGCATGCCTTGATCTTAACTGTCTGGCCATTTCTGACACATCTCACACTCTGAAGGTTGGGGAACCAGCGCTTCTTGGTTTTATTATGGGCGTGACTGACATTATATCCCGTTACCGGCCTTTTGCCGCAGATTTCGCATACCTTTGCCATTTGGATGTCTCCTTCGATATCAGAATCTTTAGAATTTTGTAGTTTATCCAATACTGAAACAGATATCAAGTATTTTTTTTAAACCATCAACATATTTCCGAACCCGGATAAACCGGAAAAGTGACTAAAATGTCTAAAGTGAGCTAAAGTTGATGTTTTGCGTTCATCTTTCAAAGCAGCCTGTAAACTCTGAATTCTTTATTGGATCTTTGTTTTTTCATTCGACGTTCGATGTCGGAGTCTTCGCTTACCTGGATGTTCGATGTTCGATGTTCATCTTTTTCCACCACTCGCTTTCCGGGTATTGTAGGAAATTTATTGTGGTTTTCCCACAAGATTCAATTGGTAGCTGTCTAAAGGAGGTAATTCGATCTTGCTTCAATCACCAAAACACTCTCCCCGGGCCTTACTTTCATCCTCCCTCAACTCTGTACCCGAGAGGCTGAGCCATATCCATCTCATGGGTGTTTGCGGGACCGGAATGGCATCCTTAGCAGGCATGCTAAAAGACCACGGCTATCTGATAACAGGTTCGGATCAAAATATTTACCCGCCCATGAGCCTATTTCTTGAATCCTTAAACATCCCTGTTTTCAGCGGATACAAGCCGGAGCATCTCCATCCCGTACCAGACCTGGTAATTGTAGGAAACGTGATAACAAAAGAAAATCCGGAGGCAGTTGAGCTTTCACATCTCAAGCTACCCTACCTCTCCTTTCCTCAGGCCCTCAGGCAATTCGCATTAAAGGATAAACGATCCATTGTGATTAGCGGCACACACGGCAAGACAACAACCTCCGCTCTAATTGCGTGGATTTTAGAAAAGGCCGGCATGGACCCCGGGTTCATGATAGGGGGGATTCCTCTCAACTTTGATAGGAATTTTAAGTTGGGCAAAGGCCCCTATTTTGTCATTGAAGGGGATGAATACGATACTGCCTTTTTCGATAAGGGGCCTAAATTCTTACATTATAATCCATGGGTCACGATTCTCACCAGCATAGAATTTGACCACGCAGATATCTACCGCGATCTTGACCATGTCATAGAGAGTTTTAGTAGACTAATCGACATTATTCCACCAAAAGGGCTTCTCATCTCAAATGGGGATGATGAGACCGTAAGGCGCGAAAGCAAAAAGGCAAGATCCCAGACAGAGACCTACGGTTTTTCCGAAAATAACCTCTGGCGGGCGGTAGATGTGGCTATTGAAGAGGATTTCACAAGAATAAAAATACTCAAGGGGGGCGAAGAAGAGACCACCCTCGCGACTTCAGTTTATGGCAGGCACAATATATCCAATCTCTTGGCGGCTTTGGCCCTGGGTCGCTTTCTAAAAATACCCTGGTCGATCTTAGGCGAAGCAGCCAAGACATTCAGCGGTGTTAAACGTAGGCAGGAGATCATCGGAGAGAGGAGGGGAATCCTTTTGCTGGATGATTTTGCCCATCATCCTACAGCGGTTAGAGAGACAACGAAAGCGGTCAGAGAGAAATACAAACTGCGGCGCCTGATTACAGTGTTCGAACCCAGGTCCAATTCAAGCAGACGAAATATATTCCAAGACCGGTATGCCCTCTCTTTTGACGCCGGAGACCTTATTATGATCCCGGAACCCCCGTTAATGGAAAAAATCCCTGTTGAAGAACGCTTTTCATCGCGACAATTGGTATCTGATCTAAGCAAGAGGGGACTTGCGGCCTCTTATTTTGAAAACACAGAACTGTTGTTGAATACGTTGGTAACAGAGGCCAGGTCCGGGGATGTCATCCTGATTATGTCCAATGGCGGTTTTGATAATCTGCATCAAAGGCTATTAGAGATGTTATAAGGCCCTTGACGATAGTCTTATCAGGGAATATATTTATTACGAGCGTTTAAACTTAGACCCGGAAAGATGGTGAAAGAACGTTATCAGGGTTTCTAAGAGATAATCTTGATGAACTTAGTTTAAAGGAGGTTTTTCAAATGAAAAGATTTTTTGTTGTTGCACTTGCTATGGTTTTTGTTCTAAGCGCAGTCGGTATTGCCTTTGCAGGGGATAACCCATTAAGGGCGAGTGAAAAGAACTTTAATAAGGAAATTGCCAGTTTAATTCCCAAGGATCACATTGTTAATGCCCAGCAGTTTCATAAGGTATGGGAGGATGTGCTGGCCGGAAAAAGTAAGGCCTATTTGATTGATGTGAGAACTGACACAGAATTTGCAGCCTTTCATATCGAGGGAACAAACCATGTCCAGGCGGGACACTGGTACACGATTCCCAAGAAGATTAAAGACCCGAATGCTGAAATTTACATCTGGTGCCGTACTTCGCATAGAGCGAAATATGTGACGGGCTTTATGTATAAGGTCGGCTACAAAAACGTCTATCTATATAATGAAGGGGTAGTCGGCTGGGCCAAGGCCGGGTATTCTTTTGTCAACGCCTGCACTGGCGACTTCAAGATTAACAAGTACAGGAAAAAACCCTCCAAAGCAGAAAAATCCTATAAATGGCGGTTCTGGAATTCCTTTAAATAGAACCTGAGAATGTGAAGCCCCCGGGGCCTTTTTGGCTGGCTCCCGGGGGTTATCGGTTTGGCAAAGCGAGACAGATCCTGAGCTGCCAACAGGGTCAGAACTCACTAATTCATGCCTGAACGAAATGGCTCCCTATTTCATAATCTTAATCATAATCGTAATCTTACTCAAAACGATTATGATTAAGATTACGATTAAGAGTATGAATCCAAGAACAATTTTCATATGCAGCAGTTATTTCTTCCTGATTTGCCCCTGCCCCTATGCTTCCCATAGCCGTCAGACCAAGGGTTTTTGGTATTACATTCAGAGAGGTCTCTTATGCATTTTGCTGTTTCCGGGGTAGATGTTTTTCCTTTGATCCCGGTCATTGTTGCTTTTGTGGTCTCTTTTTTCACCTCCATGGGAGGTGTGTCCGGCGCCTTTCTACTACTCCCGTTTCAAATGAGCGTGCTTGGGTTTGTAAACCCATCGGTTAGCCCGACCAACCTGGTTTACAATATCATCGCTATTCCAAGCGGTGTTTACAGGTACATCAAAGAGGGAAGAATGGCATGGCCCCTTGCCTGGGTTATCATCGTGGGCACACTCCCGGGCGTGTTCCTGGGGGCAATTATAAGGATAAAGTACCTGCCCGACCCCAAAAACTTCAAGCTCTTTGTGGGATGCGTTCTTCTCTATATAGGGATCAGATTGCTGCTTGATCTCACAAAAAAAGCTGCCGAAAAAAAGGTGCGGACCAGAATGCTCGAGGAGAGGTTCAAGGAGAGGTCTAATCTGGTGAAAAAAGGGCTGCAATCAGGTCCGGGACAAGATGCGGCCATCAAGACCATCAGCTTTTCCCTTACCCGGTATTCCTATCAGTTCTACGGTGAGATATTTTCCTTTAACACAATAGGTCTCTTTGCGCTTACCTTTGTTGTGGGTATGGTCGGTGGAACCTATGGCATAGGCGGGGGCGCAATCATAGCCCCATTCTTGATAGCCGTCTTCGGGCTCCCGGTGTATACCATAGCAGGTGCAGCGCTCTTAGGCACATTCATAACGTCCGTTGCGGGAGTGATATTTTACACTATTATAGCCCCGGTCTACGCAGACACCGGATTGGCAATAGCCCCTGACTGGGTCTTAGGCGCTCTTTTTGGAGTGGGCGGTTTCTTAGGCATGTACCTCGGCGCGAGAGTACAGAAATATGTGCCTGCAAAGGCGATAAAGCTGGTACTCGCTTTAATTCTCCTGCTTCTCGCTTTGAAGTATATTATCGGCATATTCACTTGAACTTATCCAGTTTATAACCCTTTATCTTTTTGTGAAGGTTACTCCTTTCGATACCTATGGCTTCGGCCGTCTGTGATATGTTCCCATTGAACTCCTTCAACTTAGCCTCAATATAGGCCTTTTCGAATTCGCCTTTTGCCTCTTTAAGCGAATCTGACACCAAATGAGATTCAAGACCCGTTTTGATGTCGGAACTGAGGTTGAAAGGCGCAGGGATATCTTCATTTTGGATTACACTGCCGGGCACCATGATCATAAGCCTTTCAATCAGGTTCTTCAGTTCCCTGACGTTCCCTGGCCAGTCATATTTTTGCAGAGTTGCAATGGCCTCTTCGGACACCTCTTTTGTCTCTATGTTTGTACTCAGAGAAAATTCCAGCACAAACTGATTAACCAGAGCGGGGATGTCTTCAATACGATCTTTGAGTGGCGGCACTGTCATCGGTATCACATTCAGACGAAAATAGAGATCTTCTCTGAATCTTCCTTTCTCTATTTCTGCCTCAAGGTCCTTGTTTGTTGCCGCAATCACCCTGACGTCCACCTTAATAGTCTTTGTCCCTCCCACCCTCTCAAATTTCTGTTCCTGCAAAATCCTGAGGGTCTTTGATTGAGCCTTCAAGCTCATATCTCCAATTTCATCCAAGAAGATGGTCCCCTCATGAGCAGAATCAAATTTCCCCTTTCTCATGGTGGATGCCCCGGTAAATGCCCCTTTTTCATGCCCAAAGAGTTCACTCTCTATGAGATCCTCTGGTATTGCAGCGCAGTTCACCTCAACCATCGGCTTGTGGCTGCGCCGACTCAAGAGGTGAATAGTGTGAGCAACAAGTTCTTTTCCGGTCCCGTTTTCCCCGGAAACAAGGATCCATGCATTGGTAGGGGCCACAATCTTGATCTGCTCTTTTAATTCCATAATCGCTTTACTGGTCCCGGTGATATTATACTTGTCCTTATCCTTTTCCTTGAGAAGGCTTATCTCCTCCTCTAACCTATAATATTCAAGGGCGTTATTGATGGATAAGAGAAGCTTTTCTAATGAAAGAGGCTTTTCAACGAAATCGTATGCCCCTATCTTGGTAGCCTTAACCGCGGTCTCTATATTGCCATGTCCCGACATCATGATCACTTGAAGATTAGGATATCCCTTTTTTATCTCTTCAAGGGTTTCAATACCGTCAAGGCCTGGCATCCAAATATCTAAAAGAACCAGATCAGGGGTCGATTCCTTGATCCTCTCTAATGCCTCAGCCCCGGTTTCTGCACTGAGAACCTCGAACCCTTCATCCGAAAGAATACCCTTCAAGGACCGAAGGATACTCTTTTCATCATCAACAACTAAAATTGTCCTCGCCATTTATTTGCCTCTTAAATCAACTCATCATCCCAAGGGCTATCTTGGCTGTCCTCTCTGATGCGCCTCCTTCACCAAGGCGCTTTCTTATCCTATGCAGCTTTGTTATCATATTATTCCTGACATGTTCATTTTCGATCAGCGTCAGGGCCTCATCTGCAAGCCTTTCAGGCGTGACTTCATCCTGAATCAATTCAGGAACCACTCTTTCTCCGGCAACAAGGTTCGCTAATCCTATAAAGGGCGTCTTAATCAATATCTTACCAATCCGGTAGGAAAGGGGGGTGACTTTGTATACAATAACCATAGGAACCGCCATAATAGCTGTATCCAAGGTCGCAGTGCCGGAGGTTACCATGGCAATATGACAACGGTCCAAGACCTCATAGATATCTCCCTGATGGACTTCTATGTCCAACGAGGACTTTCTGATAAAGGAGTCAATATATTCAGGTTCAATGGTCTTGGCTAATGGCAACAAGCATCGGATATCCGGATACCTAATTTTAAGGATTTCGGCCGATCTGATCATTATAGGGAGCATATTCCTGATCTCCTCCCTACGGCTCCCTGGCACCAGCCCGACTACAGGATTTTGGATACTGGATACTGGATTCTGGCGCTTGCTTTTCTGACTTCTGACCTCCGACCTCCGACCTCCGACCTCTGGGCTTTGTTGCGGGTTGCGAGTTGCGGGTTTAAATGCGTCCAGTAGTGGGTGTCCTACATAATCAACATCGACGCCCCTTTTCCTGTAAAACTGTTCCTCAAATGGTAAAATGACCGCCATTCGGTCAACACGTTTTGCAATTTTCTTTACGCGCCCCCTTCTCCACGCCCATACCTGCGGACTTATGTAATATAAAACAGGTATCTGAAGTCGTCTGGCGATCCGGGCCATATAGAGATTGAATTCGGGGTAGTCTATGAGAATCAAAAGATCAGGATGGTGGGCTTTCAGTGTGGCTTTCAGTTTATTGGCCGCCCTGAAAATCGTGTGAAGCCTCTGCACGACCTCGGTCAAACCAACTACTGCCATATCAGAGGAGGACACAAGGATCTTCACCCCTGCCTGTTTCATGTTCGCCCCTCCGATACCGCAAAAGCTAACGCCAGGGCAGGAGGCTTTCATGGCTTTCACAAGATTTGAGCCGTGCAGATCGGCAGAGGCCTCGCCTGCAACCATGAGCACCAGCTTATGATCCCTGGTATTATAAGGTGGGTCTAAAATTCTTACAGCCTCTCTCAATCTGGTCAATAATGTTGAGGGCGATTCTCAAGGCATTTCGCCCATCCTCACCGGTGACTACCGGGTCTGATCCATTTGTGACAGCGCTGATAAAGGAAGATATCTCATCGTTTAGAGGGTCAGTCTCAGAATATTTCTCTTTACTTGTACCCACCTGAGGGAAATCATCTGAATCTTTTTTCTCAGAGTCAAGGCTGATTACAGTAAGTTGTCTTTTTCCGCAATCGGCAGATATATATGCGTCCGGCTGAAACACACGGATTTTTCTCAACATCTTCCCTGATACCCGGCTTGCGGTCAGATTGGCAGCAGTCCCGTTTTCAAAAATAAGCCTGACGTTAGCAATGTCCGTTTTATCGGTAATTACAGGCATACCCACTGCATGGATCTCTTTTACCTCTGACGGAACAATATGGAGAATGATATCCAGATCATGGATCATCAGGTCGAGCACCACATCAACGTCCAGGCCCCTCTTTGTGAAAAGGTTCATGCGATGAGACTCAATAAAGACCGGACTGTTCAACATACGCTCCATCTTAACAATGGCCGGATTAAAGCGTTCTATTAGACCCACCTGTAGTACCAGATCCCGTTGCCGGGCCATGCTGATCAGGGTATCAGCCTCGCTGAGGTCATAGGTGATAGGCTTCTCGATGAGCATGTGTACCCCTCTCTGTAAGATATCCTTGGCCACCTCAAAATGCATCTCAGTGGTCACTGCCAGGCTCACTGCGTCCACCCTGTCTAAGATATCCCGGTGATCCCCATAGGCCTTTGTATCGTAACGCTGTGCTATTTCAGTGACGCGATCAGGGTCCACATCCACCACACCGACGAGTTCCACTCCCGGGATACCCTTGTATTTCTGTACATGGTATTCCCCAAGATGTCCTACCCCAATCACTGCGACTCTAAGTTTGTCCCGTTTCATCTGATTTATCCGTTTCAGAGATGTATGTGTCCCGCAGCCCTAAGACATACTGATGGAAATTATGGAAATATTCTCCCTGTCAGCCTCTGCTATCATCTCTACTTTATCAAACAGCAGCGTATAACCTGCCTCAACGGCCAGGACCGCACCTTTTACCTTGGACATCGTCTTAATCGTTTCGAGGCCCACACAAGGCACGTCAAATCTGAGGTCCTGATTCGGCTTGCTCACCTTCACCACAACGGCCTTTTCCTTAGCCAATCTCCCACCCCTTAGGATAGTGGCGTCGGTGCCATCAATCGCTTCAAGCGCCAGAACCGTCTTTTTCCTTACGACCACACTCTGTCCGATATCCAAACGCCCTAATTCTTTGGCCACCTTCCATCCGAAATCTACATCTTCCCTTTCGGCTTTATTTGGTTTCCTTGCCGTTAGACATCCCTCTGGCGCTATTAGTTCAGGCAAAAACCGGATGGAGCTTATAATCTCTACACCTTCCTTGGCTAACTCCTTTGTCACGGCCCTTAAGATATCATCATCATGAAAAATGGCAAGTCTTGATGCGATTGCAAGACCTTTAAGATCAGGTCTTATGTTTTCGAACATCCGCTTCTTGGTAATAGTCCCTGCCATCAGGGCATTTCTGACACCATTTTTCTTAAAAGCCTTAATCAAGCGCCCCAACTGCCCTAACTTTATCCAGACAATCTCATCGACCTTGTCTGACAATGACGGCTCGGTCTCATCATAGTGCGCCACAGCTACAATTCGCACGCCTTGTTTTCTCGCAGCCTCTGCTATTAGAAGGGGAAACTGCCCGCCCCCGGCAATCATGCCAACTGTTTCGCCATTCTCACCAATCATTTATTTTAATACCGTATAGGACGCAGATAAACGCAGATGTTCAGGATCAGGATATAAATAAACACATGCCAGTCTTGGAGTAAATCAACAATCATCAATCATCAATCACCTAAGTATGCCTCTCTTTGACTCACCAAGAAAATCTAAAAGCATCTCTAATTCGGGTATGAGATCAAGTTCCCGCCTCACCTGAGCTATTCCATCGCTTAGGTTTTTGTTTTTCCGCCAGAGGATGCTGTATGCCTTTTTCAGTACGTCGATAGTCTCTTGTGAGAAGCCTCTCCGAATCATCCCCTTTTGATTAATGCCATATAGCCTGGCCCTAGGGCCTGCCGTGATCATAAAGGGGGGAACATCCCTGTCAATCCCTGCTTTGGCTCCAAGATAGGCATGGGCGCCTATCCTCACGAACTGCTGAACAGCCAAAAAAGCCCCTAAAATAGCATATTCTCCAATCTGAGTGTGTCCTCCCAAGGTAGCCCCGTTGGTCAGGATGACATCATCCGCGAGATGGCAGTCATGGGCAACATGCGCATAGGCCATAAGATAGTTGTTATTCCCTATAACCGTCTCCCAATCCCCTTTTGTGGTAGCCCGGTTTATGGTGACATACTCCCTGACTATATTGTTATCACCCATTATCAAACGCGTTTCTTCGTTACTGTAACCCGTGTCCTGAGGTGGTGTACCTATGCAGGAAAACGGAAATATTCTGTTTTTCTCTCCCATACGGGTATGGCCCTCAATAATTACATGAGACCCTATCACGGTATCAGGTCCGATAATGACATCTCCCCCCACTGTGCTAAAAGGGCCTATTTTAACCCCGGCAGCGAGTTCGGCGTCCGAACTGACCACTGCCGATGGATGGATTTCCGTATTATTGGTCATCAATCCCCTCACCCTATGACAGCCACGAGATTTGCTTCAGCAACCAGCTCACCATCCACAAAGGCCTTCCCTGCCATCTTCCATATCCTACCCCCTGTTCTTAAAGCTTCATTTTCGAATCTGATCTGGTCGCCCGGGACAACCGGCTTTCTGAATTTGACCTTATCCATAGAAACAAAAAAAATTTCACCCATCTCTCCCCGCTCCATTACATTCGGGACTGATAAGCGGGCAAGCACTCCCCCTACCTGCGCCATTGCCTCAATGATAAGCACCCCCGGCATGATCGGGTTGCCCGGAAAATGGCCTTGGAAAAAGGGTTCATTTGCCGTCACGTTTTTTATGCCGACCACCCTTTTGCCCATTTCCATTTCAATGATCTTGTCAACTAACAAGAAAGGGTAGCGGTGGGGAAGAATCCTTATGATATCTTCATATTTCAAGGGAAGATCCATGATTAAACCTCATCCTTTTCTAATTGCTTCTCTAATTCCTCCATCTTCTTTTCAAGATCTCTGAGACGTTGGTTGAATTCGGGAAGCCGTCTTGTCAAACTGGTGACCTTAAGGTGGAGACGGTGGGAAATGGCCGGAGTCCCTGAAACAGCCTCTCCAGGAGGGATCGATTTCATAACACCGGTTTGCGGGGCAATCATGGCCCTGTCCCCAATCTCAATATGATCAACGGTGCCGACCTGCCCCCCGATAATAACTTCACGTCCGATATGGCAGCTCCCGGAGATCCCTGCCTGAGCAACTATGATTGAATCCTCTCCGATGACCACATTATGGGCAATTTGCACCAGGTTGTCGGTTTTTGTTCCCCTTTTTATCCATGTCTTCCCTAATGCAGCACGATCTATGCAGTTGTTAGCGCCGATCTCGACGTGATCATCGATCTGGACTATGCCAGTCTGGGGGATCTTTACTGAAGAGGCGCCATCCCTGACAAAACCAAACCCATCATCCCCAATGACAGTGCCGGAATGGATGATTACATCGTTTCCGATCAGGCAATTTCGCAGAATGGTTACGTTAGGATATATCAAGCTTCTCTTTCCAATCTTTACTCCTTTACTTATGAACACCCCAGGGAAGATAGTTGTCTGGTCCCCAATCTCTGCGCCTTCACCGACATACACCAATGGGTAAATCGACACGTCTTTTCCGATCAGGCTGTTTTCATGGATGACGGCCCCCTGACTTACCCCCGGATACCTCGACAACGGAGGGGCAAAAACAGCCGCCACCTTAGCATATGATAATTCAGGATTGGAGACCACCACCTGTGGCCCTTTAAAAGAACGGTCATCCCGGGAAATCAATATGGCGCCGGCCTTGGTTTTTTTGAGGACTTCCCTGTATCGCCGGTCAGCAAAAAAAGAGAGCTCTGAGGGGCCTGCATCATCCAACGAGTTGATGCCCGTAATAATAAAGCCCTTGTTTCCAAGGACCTCTCCCCCCACAAGTTCCGCAATTCTCTCAAGTGTTATTTCCAAAACTCGCCTTCCTCTATTGGTTCATCTTGTCGTATGCCTGGGTTACCTGCTTTGTAATATCAATGGCATCATTATAATAGATAAGCCCCACTGTGCCATCCTCCAAGATGACGGTATATCCCGCCTTTTCGGACATTGTTTCCACAATTTTTTCTATCTCTTTCCCAACTTTTCTCGTTGCCTCAAACTCAGCGTCTTTCATCTCCTGAGTGACTTCGCCATACATGTACTTGTAATGCCGGGTCCTTTTACCCAATTCCATCTCCTTGTCTTCTTTGGCATCAAGGCTCAACATCATACTCTGTTTCCTCAACTCTTCTTCGATTTTTGCTATCTGGGCCCTCTCCCCATCCAGCTTTTTCTGAAGGGCATTGAACTTTTTCTTCAACCCCTCCCTGATTTTCTGAAACCTGACAGAATTCTGTTGAAGCTTCTTCATGTTAAGTACTCCGATTTTGACGCCTTCTGCCCAAACAATCCCGTTTTGCAGACAAAAAACCAACGAAAAGCAGAAAAATAATAGAGTAATCCTTTTCATTTCTACCCCCTCTTACGATTGATGATTGTTGAAAAACGTTTAACCCGTAACCCGTAACCCGCAACCCGCACGGCTAAAGCATACCACCTACGCTAAACTCCCATTTGCCGGGTGATTCATTCCCCTGCCTATCCAGTTTAAAACCATACTCAAGACGAAGTGGCCCGATCGGCGAATACCATCTGATACCGGCTCCGGCAGACTTCTTGAGACTGCTAGGGTTCCAGAACGCCGAATCGTCAAAGGCATTACCGGCATCAAAAAACACAAGACCAACCACTCCCTGTTCCGTGAGCACAGGAAAACGGTATTCCACATTAAAACACATCATCTTGGTGCCACCTATCAGGTATCCGTTCGCATCGCGCGGAGAAATAGCCTGATAATCATAGCCGCGAACCGTGTTAATACCGCCTAAGAAGAATTTCTGGAAGACAGAGAGTTTCCCGTTGTCTACGATATAGCCTGCACGCCCCTGCACCATAAAGACAGTTTTCCAGAACATGGGAAAAAACCAGGTCGTCCGGCCCCGGTATTTGTTGAATTTTTCATCCCCGCCTAAACCCGCATATTGAAATGATAGTTCGTTAATCGACCCTTTCGTGGTATTCCAGAGTTTATCTCTGCTGTCCCGTTTTACTGCAAGTGTCACACTGCTGGTTATATTTCGACCTTTCATATCGTACATCGGTCCCTCGGTCGCCACAACATCATAAATTCGCGAATTGTCAAAATCATATCTTGCGAACGCCCTGGTGTATTCATCAATGATATCGAGAGGATATCCGAAGTTAAAAGCAGTTCCCATTGCGTCTCTTGAGTAGTCGCTGAACTCCTGATCCCAAGTATAGAGATCAGCGCCGAAAGAAACACGCGTATCAAAGAACCATGGTTCAAAAAACTTTATATCAAATTCCGTGTTTTTCCCGCCAATTCTTGCATTGGCCGAGAGTTTTTGTCCGTAACCTAAGAAATTTTCATCCGCTATCTGAAACGAAACAAAGGCCGAATAGGCAGAGCTGTACCCTGCGCCTACGCTGAAGGTACGAGTCCCTTTCTCTTTTACTTTGACATCCAACCTCATCAGGTCGTCGCTGCTTCCCTTTTTCGTCTCTAACTGTACGTCCTCAAAAAAGCCAAGCCGGTTAAGGTTTGCGCCGCTTCGTTTCAGATTTTTGCCACTAAAGTATTCCCCTTCTATGACCTTCAATTCACGTCTAATGACCTTATCTCTTGTCACCGTGTTCCCTGAGATAGTAATCCTTTCAAAACGAACCTTTGGTCCTTTAGAGATATCATAGGTAATATCGGCAAGATGTTTTTCATTGTCCTCTTTGACTATCGGCTTGACCTCCGCATAGGCGTAGCCGTGATCAGCATATACATCTCTCAATGCTAAGATATCCTTCCGCACGATCTCTCGATTGAAAACCTTTTCCTTATCGATACGGACTTTTTTAAGGAGTTTGTCTGCAGGCTCTATCAGAGCCCCCTTGACCGCAACTTTGCCGACCCCATATTGATGTCCCTCAACAATATCAATGGTAACGACAAGGCCTTTAAGCTTATCATCATAGGTGACCTTCGGCTCGTCCACCTTCGCCTTGATAAAACCATGGTTGTGATAAAATGCGGTTATCTTGTGAACATCGAATTCAAGTTTCCTTCTTTCTAAGATCCCGGCCTTGGTAATCCACGAAAGAAACCACCACTCACTGGTTTCCATAATGTCTTTGAGCTGATCGGTATCAAAATGTTTATTCCCTACAAATTGAATCTTTTCGATGTACACCTTATCATGCTCATCGATTTTGTATTTCAGCATCACCTCGTTATTGGGAAGCTGCTCGGTCTTTTCTTCTATTTCAGCGTTGTAGTAGCCCTTTTCCCGGTATAGCTCCTTGAGCCGATTAATACTCTGTCTGATTTCGTTGTTATCCAAGATGGAATAAAGGTTTATCCCCAAATCCTTTTTCAAGTCTTCATCATCAATCTCATCATTTCCCTCAAATACGATCTTGCCAACAGAAGGTTTCTCGCTCACGTGAAAGGTAACAACCTTTCCCGAAGGGCCATCCTCGGTCTCAGTCTTGACATCTTTAAAAAAACCCATCTTGTAAATATTGCGGAGATCCTTATCAAGTTTGTCGTAATCAAGTCTATCCCCTGCCTTGGTGTTTACCACGGCTAAAATAGCCGCTTTTTCTATACGTCGATTCCCCGCCACATGTACCGAATCGATCTGTGGCACACCCATGACCCGATCATAGACGTTAACAGTGAGTCGCTTCACTGTATCCGTGAGTTCGTCAATATCTTCAGAGACTAAAAAAATAAAAAAAGGCGGTCTTTTCTTGGATACATCGATCACTTTCAGGTCTATACTCGCCTTGTTTCCAATCTGAGTAAGGCTGCCCACGACTATCCAATCGGCCTTGAGTGTTTTCCCCAAGGAGAGGAGTTTTGACTCTTCCATTGCCCGGGCAAAGGCAATGGGGTATTTGTTAATTCCCTCAGGACTGATCATGTGAAAGCCCCGCTGTTCCAATCGAGAGGAGAGCATTTTCTGCAGGCCTAACTGGAGATGATCAAGATGCTTCCGTGCGTTGATCTTAAAGGGTAAAATCGCCATTGTCTCCTTCTTTTCGGCTGCAAGCATTTCCGGCACAAAGAAGGCGCACAGAATTAAGAGCAGCATTGCCTGGAATATGAGCCTGCCCGCCCTGAATCGCATGGCGCATGGCGCATAGCACGTAGCGTTTCCCGATTTGGGCTTTCCGCTCTGCGCTTTGCGCATTATTTTACCGTATCCCCCCATCTATCAGCTCCATTTTTTTGGACATCTTTTCTGCCAATTTCTGGTTGTGGGTGGCAATTACCATGGCAACTCCTTCGTCCCGGCTGAGTTGAAGCAGGAGATCAGCAATTTCCTGGCCGGTTAACCAGTCAAGATTTCCTGTGGGTTCATCTCCCAATATCAACTTTGGACTCATTATGAGAGCCCTTGCTATTGCCACACGTTGCTGCTCCCCTCCGGAAAGCTCTCCTGCACGGTGAGTCATACGTCTCTCAAGCCCCACCTTAAAAAGAACCTCCCTTGCCATTCCTGCCGCCTTTTTCTTTGAGTACCTCGCGATTAAGGCGGGCATCATGGTATTTTCCAATGCATTCAGCTCGGGCAGGAGGTGATGAAACTGGAATACAAAACCTATTTCCCTGTTTCTCAGTCGGGCAAGTCTCCCTTCATCCATTTGATACATGTTGAATTCACGGAATTTAACAAGCCCTTTAGAGGGGGGCTCGAGGCTCCCCATGATATTGAGCAGTGTCGATTTCCCAACCCCGGACGCCCCCATAACTGCAAGGCTGTCGCCGGGATTAATCACAAGGCTAACGCCCTTCAAGATTTCAAGAACATCCCCATGATGAAGAAAGGACTTAAATACATTCTCAAGGCTCAACATAGGAGCCTCGGAATCCACCCTGGTTCTTTCGTTATTCATACCTGAAAGACTCCACCGGGTTCAATCTCGAGGCATACCAGGATGGGTAAAGGGTAGCCAAAAACGATATTACCACTGCTGCTGCGGCAACAAATGACACATCCGCAACTTCCACCTGAACCGGCAGAGTGGATATATAATAAACATCTGCAGGGAGATTGATGAATTTGTACTTCGCAAGCAGCTGACACAGCCCCAGGCCAGAGGCAAGACCGGCGAATGTGCCGACAACCCCCACGAGGAGCCCCTGAAACATAAAAATCGTCATGATGCTCCGGGCAGAGGCCCCCATTGCCCTCAGGATTGCAACATCCCTCGTCTTTTCCATAACCACCATTACTAAGGTACTGATAATATTCAGCGCCCCAACAAGAACTATCATGGTTAAAATGACAAACATAGTGAGTTTTTCAAGCTTGAGCGCAGAGAAGAGGCTCCTGTTCATGACCTTCCAGTCTTTGGTCCAGTATGGATAACCAAGGACTTTCTGGACTTTTCTTGATATCTTGTCTGATTTGTAGACGTCTTCCACCCTGACCTCGAGGCCTGTTACCTTGTCTCTTAACGCCAAGAAGTCCTGGGCCTCTTTTAACGAAATATAAACCATGGAGGCATCGTACTCATACATACCTGAATCAAAAATGGCGGCAACCTTGAACCTTCGCGTGTTAGGGGTCCTCCCCAAGGGGGTCAGTTTCCCCTCCGGAGAAATCACAGTTATCACGTTTCCGGGATGTGCCCCTATCTGTTTGGCAAGCTCGCCCCCTATAATAATGGACGGTATCCCGTCGATCTTCTTTCCCAGGGAAGTGATAGATCCATCCTTGATCATACTTTTGAATGTTACAACCGCGCCCGCGCTTTCAGGATCAACACCCCTCAGGACCGCGCCGGATACCTGCCCTGAGTTGTTGATCATAACCTGTGTGTAGATAAAAGGGGTTGAGGCAATCACTCCCTCCACTTTGTCAACTTTTTCCGCGGCTTTTTGGTAATCGTTGAAAGGACCGGTGAGACTCAGGACTAAGATATGGGAGTTTACCCCCAAGATTTTGGACATCAAGTCCGCCCTGAAACCGTTCATCACAGAAAGGACAACAATAAGGGCCATCACACCCATCATTACGCCTAAGACTGAGATTACCGTAATAACAGATATAAAGCGCTGTTTTCGCTTGGCCTTGAGGTATTTCATCCCGAGAAACAGTTCGAACATATTATCCTTTAATTTAGGGATTGCAAATTCAGGAATTTATGAATTGAAGGTATTTTATTAATTTTAATCCCTCAATTCCTAAATCTGCGTTTTCGCTCTCATCTGGGGAAACAGTATAACATCTCTGATGGATGGTGCGTCGGTCAGGAGCATAACAACCCTGTCAATCCCAATCCCTTCTCCTGCCGTTGGCGGCATCCCGTACTCTAAGGCGGTTACATAGTCTTTATCCATAAACTGGGCCTCTTTATCCCCTGCCTTCCTCAGCGCTACTTGATTCTCGAATCTCTCCCTTTGATCTGTGGGGTCATTTAATTCATTGAACGCGTTCGCTATCTCTCTTCCACCGATAAAGAGTTCAAAACGGTCAACGATATCGGGATTTTGTTCATTGCGTCTTGAAAGTGGGGAGACTTCCGTTGGATAACCGGTGATAAAGGTTGGATTGATCAGCAGGGGCTCCACAAGGTGGTCAAAGAGTTTTGTAAGAATCTGTCCATGACTCTCCTTGGCAGAGAGACCAATTTCACATTCAGAGGCAAACGCAGCAGCCTTCTCCTTAGCCTGGAAGATTTCATCCTTAACACCTCCCAAATCTCTCAAGGCATCAAAAAGAGAAATCTTTGTCCAGGGCGTGGCAAAATCAATGGTCTTGCCCTGATATTCAATTAGGTTCCGGCCAAACAACTTATGGAGAAGATGGTTAAAGAGTTCTTCTGTCAGGGCCATTAGATCTTCATAGGTGGCATAGGCCATGTAGAATTCCAGCATGGTAAACTCCGGGTTATGCTTTATGGAGATACCTTCGTTCCTGAAATTCCGGTTGATTTCAAAAACCCTTTCTAACCCGCCAACCACGAGCCTTTTGAGATAAAGCTCCGGGGCTACTCTCAGATAGAGGTCCATACCGAGGGTATTGTGGTAAGTCTTGAAGGGCCGTGCCGTTGCTCCCCCCGGAATCGGTTGCATCATCGGAGTCTCTACCTCTAAGAAATCCTTCTCAACAAAAAATTCTCTTATTTCCTGGATGATGCGGCTTCTAAGTACAAACACCTCTCTTACAGGATCGTTCATTATCAGATCAAGGTACCGCTGCCGGTACCTGGTCTCCACATCAGTCAGGCCATGCCATTTCTCCGGCAACGACTTCATCGACTTTGACAGGAGTGAGAGGTCTTCTGCCAGGAGGGTCAGTTCACCTGTCCTGGTCTTAAAAAACCGGCCCTTGATCCCAATAAAATCCCCAATGTCCATCAGCTTGAACATGCTGAATTTCTCAGGGGGAACCCTATCTTTTCCAATATAGGCCTGAATGCGACCCGTCCTGTCCTTAATGTGAATGAATGAAGCCTTTCCAAAATCCCGTCGTGCCATAATCCTGCCGGCCATAGCATAGGAGTCAGTTTCCTGCTCAAGGGTATCTTCATCCATCTGATCAAAACGCTCTATTGCCTCTGATGATGTGATATCGATTTTATAACCCGCGGGGTAGAGGTTAACGCCCTCTGCCTGGAGTTTTTCCGCCTTATTCTTTCTCTCTTCTATAATTGAGCTCGTTTTGCCTGCAACCATAATAAACCCGTTCCAATAGAGGATTTTACTTTAAAGAGTTCTCTCTCAGTAAATTAAGCTTATTTTTTTAATCCAATTAATTCTCATAGTCAAGATGAAAGCTCGTAGAACAGCAATCTAAAATCTGAAATAAGCATTTTTGTAACCGTTGACACATCCGCCCTTCCTCCATATACTCTTGAGATATATGAAACCTGAAGAACGTCAACAGTTGGACCGGATGTTTAATCCTCGAGGATTCGCGTTATTTGGAGGAATCAGTACGCCTGTTTCATTTGGTCAACTGATCCTATTAAGCCAGATCCGGTACGGTTTTAAAGGTCGACTCTATCCGATCTCGCCAGGAGGCGGGGAAATTGCCGGGTTGAAGATCTATAAGAACCTGGCCGAAGTGGAAGGGCCGGTAGATTTAGCCTCGGTCTCGGTTCCCGCCAGGGCCGTGCCGGGGATTTTGAGAGACTGCTTGAATAATGGCGTGGCAGGAGTACAGATCCATTCTTCCGGCTTTGTTGAGACAGGCGAGGAGGAGGGGACAGCCCTTGAGGGTGAAATCGTCAGGATCGCAGCAAAGGGCATCAGGGTGGTGGGCCCTAACTGTTTCGGAATTCATAATCCACGTGGCGGGATAACTCTCCTTCCCGGCTTTGATTTTTCCAGGGAGCCGGGCCCGGTGGCCATGATCTCCCAGAGCGGTGGCGTTGCCACTGATTTCGGGCATGAAGCCCCTCCCTTAGACCTTGGTCTGAGCAAGGTCATCTCTTTTGGCAACGGATGCGATCTGGACGCTGCAGACCTCCTTGAATACTTGGCTGAAGACCCGGAGACCGGTTATATCGCTGCATATCTTGAAGGGATACGTAATGGCCGGAGGTTCCTGAATATCCTCAGACGAGTGACCCCCAAAAAACCCGTGGTCATCTGGAAGGGCGGTCTTACCCCTTTGGGGGCCAGGGCGGCCCTCGGTCACACGGGGTCCATGGGGGGAGAGACCAGGGTTTGGAACGGCGCCCTGGCCCAGGCTGGCGCAGCCTCCGTACAGGGCCTCGACGAAATGCTGGACACACTCGTTGCTCTCAAATATCTGAAAAATACGGGACCACGGATTGCCTTACTTGGTGGAGGTGGGGCAATCGGCGTCTACAGTTCTGATCTGGCACAGCAATGGGGCCTGCAAGTTCCCACCTTTAGCCATGACACCCAGAAGAGGCTTAGGCGGTTTTTCCCCACTCCGGGCAACAGTATGGCCAACCCTTTAGACACCGGCTCACCGGCCCTCCCGGCAGAAACCATCAAGGCCTTGGCTGAGGAGATTCTCACCCGGGAACCCGTAGACGTACTCATAATCATAATGCTTTTGCGAACCCTTGAGATAGAAGTGCCGGCCTTTTACACAATGAACGGTATGGAACCGCCTTCAGGCGAAAGCTATCTCCAGGGGCTTGTCGAACCGCTCGCCGGCCTTAAAAGAGAAACTGGAAAGGATGTGGTTATGGTGTTTGAGAACAGGGCACATCTCCCGGAGGAGGTGGAGGTGGAGGCTGTGTCAAGGAAAGTACGCAAGAAGTTTCAGGATGATGGAATCCCGGCCTATCCCACCGTAGAGAGGGCCTTGCGCGGAATATATCATGCATTGACGAGCAGGGGATTCCATGGCGCCAAATTGAGGAATTGCGTATTTAGGGGTTGAGGACTTAACGAGCTCTGTACTCAGATCATTCATAGATCGTATAATTCGGAGTAAATTTCACCAGGAGAAAACCCGGAAACCGGAGAGAGGGGCTTAGAGGGGAATGAATACAAAAAGGCTTTTTGATACCGATCACGGTAACAAGGCTGTCATAGTTTTTGTCATCTGTCTGATGATCATGGTGGCCTCTGTGGTTCTGTCGTCCCTGATACAAACCGATTTTGGTCGAGTTGAGGTCACCAATGTAACGTATGAGAATTTCAACGGGATCCCTGTTCGGGCTAAGCTGCTGAAACCTGGAGGGGCGATACCTGATGATCGTGTCCCCGGGATCGTGTACATCCACGGCTACCAGAACAACCGCGAAACGGGCGACGCCTACTGTATCGAACTTGCAAAAAGAGGTTTTGCTGTCCTCAATATCGACGCAATCGGACGCGGGAATTCAGGCATCCCCAAAGACCCGGATGAGCCCAATTTCGACGAAACCTACGGCGGTCGCACCTCCCTGAAGTATCTGAGTGCTCTCCCCTTTGTGAATGCAAACACGGTAGGCATGATAGGGCACAGCCTCGGTGCTGAAATGGCATATAAGGTCGCACTAAAAGACCCGCGGGTAAAGGCGCTGGTTATAACCGGTTTTGCCTACACCATGGATGCCACCCGGACGCGGCCGAAAAATATGTTGATGGTTTTGGGCCGATGGGACGAGTTTCGGAAGAGGATGACAGGGACCAGACACTTTGAAGAAGAGTGGATGAGCACTCCTCAAACCGAGAATGTCTTTCCTGTTAAGGATCCGAAATTCGGCAAGACCTACGGAGAGTTCAGAGACGGAACAGCGCGAAGGGTTTTTGTTCCAAGGACTATTCACATCCAGGAATCCCACAGCCATGCCGCCATCGCCGAGGTATTAGAGTGGATGAAAGAGGCGCTTCACCCCCCGCAGAAGTACTGGATCGACCCGGACGATCAGACCTGGCAGATCAAGGAATGGGGTACACTAACGGCCATGTTAGCCTGCTTTGCATCCCTTCTTCCCTTGGGGCTCATGCTGCTGCGGACAAAATTCTTTAGCCCGGTCCAGGGTCCTTTTTCCAATGGATACACCTGCTCGGGGAAGTCCTACTTCAAGTTTGTCGGGATCAACGGGTTGCTAATGTGGCTCTTCCTCCCCCTGATTCTAATCCTTTTTGCCATCCATATCTACCTCATACCTATCGACAGGGCATTTCCCATGATGATGGTCAATGGGGTTGTCTGGTGGTTTGTCTGGATTAATATCATCGGCTTTCTGATTTTCAGGCGCTGGTTCAAAAGACAGGCAAAAGGGAACGGTCTTACCTTAGCAGACCTTGGCATCTCTTACAGGCCTGATCGATTTGCCTTAAACGGGGCAGTAATCGGCAGGACGATTCTTTTGGCTCTGACCCTGTTCGCCTTTGCCTATTTGAGCGAACACGTGCTGGAGCATTTCTTTATCGTAGACTTCAGATTCATCTTTCCCTTTGCCAGCGACCTGACCTTCCACAGGGCTATCTTATGCCTTGTGTATTTCCCCTTTATTCTTATTGGTTTTGTCCTGATGGGAATCTTTTTGCATGGGGAACTGCGCAGGCCAAAGAAAAGGACCTGGTTCAACACCTTTATTGCGTGGTCTTTCACCAATACCTTTGCCCTAATTGCGCCCCTGATCCTTTTTTTGATGATCCAGTATGTGCCGCTGTTTACTACAGGATTTATCCCTCTTGTCGGTCCAGGAGGGATGTTTGTCTCCTTTGTAATCAGCCTCTTTCACATCATCGGCGTATTGATCATGACTACACCGATCTCAACCTGGTTCTATCAACTCACAGGCAAGATCTACCTTGGAGCGCTTGTCAATGCTTCACTGGTTACCTGGATGTTTGTCTCATCCCAGGTGATTGCACCTATACCGATTTGATATAGCTCATACACTTACGTCCCACCGTAAGCGTTCAATTGATAGTAATCCGTGTAATCTGCGAAATCTGTGGATTAAATCAGGCTGAATGTAAGAACCCTGGAATCACCCTGTGAATAAGTGTTACCCTTGACGACATGGCTCCCGAGTGTGACTCTCTTCCCGATCAGACTCATATCCGCATCATCAGGGTTGAGATCCACCAGGTTTCCCATGACCCAGGCCCCTTCATCTATTTCCGCCATGGCAACAACATATGGAGCGGTCATCCCTTCAGGCGCCACCCTGATCACGGTAAAGGTCCGCATTGTCCCTTCACCGGCGATCTCAGTAATTTCCAGATCTGTGCCATTGCACTCCCGGCATCGGGTCATGGGCGGAAAGGTCACGTTATTACAGGTATTACACTTGAGGCCCAGAAGCTCTCCCCGCTCTAACCCCTGCTGGTATTGATCATAAGTAAGCTTATAGTCCATTTTTTAACTCCTCAGGATAATATTGCATATGGTTCCGAAGTCTCCTCCCAGGGTGTCAACCAGGCCAACCCGGGCGCCTTCCACCTGGCGCGGTCCACTTTCTTCTCTGAGCTGTTCTACAATTTCCGTTACCTGCGCGGCCCCGGTTGCGCCAATGGGATGTCCCTTGGCCTTGAGTCCACCCGAGGGGTTGACCACCACCTTACCCCCGAGATATGTCTCTCTTTTCGTGGCCGCATCATATGCCTTTCCGAATTCATAGAGCCCGAAACTTTCCAGGGCCAAGATCTCTGCAATGGTAAAACAATCGTGGAGTTCCACCACGTCTATGTCATCCGGACCCAGACCTGACTCCTTGTAGGCCTGGGCTATTGATGCCTCCCTCGCCATGACCCTGCTGAGGTCCTTTTGCAGATACAGAGGACCACCCGACGCCTGACCCATACCGGCAATATAAACCGGCTTTTTTGCAAACTCCTTGGCCTTTCCGGCCTCGGCTACCACCACGGCCGCGGCACCGTCCGAGAAGGGACAGCAATCGAAAAGCTGAAGCGGGTCCGCCACCATCATACCGTCCAATACGGTATTGACGTCTATCTCCTTTTGAAAGTGTGCCTTTGGGTTCATAGCGCCGTGGTAATGGTTCTTCACCGCTACTTCGGCCATGTTCTGCTTCAATTCCTTCAATGGAACATCATACTTTTCGGAATACATGTGGGCTGCCATGGCAAATACACCGGGAAAGGTCAGGCCGACCGTTGATTCATACTGTGCGTGGTGGCCCATGGCAAAGGTCCTGGTGGCGAGAGGAGTGCCCATTGCACAGGCCCGCTCCGTACCTCCTGCCAGGACTACATCGTACACACCGGAGCCTACAAGTAGAGCAGCGTGACGAATGGCAACGGTTGCTGTTGCACATGCCGATTCAAAACGTGTCGCCGGGACACTCACCGGCAGTCCGAGTTCTGCATGGGCAAAGGGCGCCATATGCATCTGGCCCTCTTCAAAATCGCCGAGGCAGTTTCCAAAGTACAGGGCCTCCATATCTTTTGGTTCGAGGTTGGATTGGGCTATGGCCTCGAGACCTGCTTCGGCAAACATCTCCAGATTGGTCTTTTCCGAAACACCGAATTTGGTCATTGCCACGCCAAGTATCGCCACTTGTCTCATGATAACCTCCGTGAATTGAAGATTGAAAATTGAAAATTGAAAATTGAAAGAGCCGCCCCGGTTAAATAAGTGCAAAAGAGATTTAACTGAGTAAACAAAAAAGCACAAAAATCACAAAAAGTAAAATTGACATAATCCAGAAACCAGTGCTGAGGGCGCAAGGCGTAAGGCACAAGACGCAAGAAACTCAACGAGTAACGAGCATCCAGTATCCATCATCCCCGCTAAAGTCGAGATCTTCAACCAGCATCGAGTATCGAGAATCCAGTATCCAGCATCGAGAATCTAGCATCCAGTATCAAGTATCCAGTATCCAGCCCCTACTTCGCCGCCATTCTCAGTGCCCCGTCGAGCCTGACAACCTCGCCGTTGAGCATGGAGTTTTCAACAATATGTTGGACCAGTGCTGCGAATTCGGAGGGCTCTCCCAACCGATTTGGAAACGGCACCATCTTTCCAAGGGCCTCCTGAACATTTTCTGGTAGTCCCTCAAGCATGGGTGTCCTGAAGATCCCGGGCGCAATGGTCATGATCCTTATCCCATATTCCGCAAACTCACGGGCAATGGGGAGTGTCATGCCGGCTACGCCAGCCTTTGAAGCACTGTATGCGGCCTGGCCAATCTGCCCGTCAAAGGCCGCAACAGAGGCCACATTGATCACCACCCCCTTTTCACCATCATCGTTCCCCTGGTTTTTCACCATTTTTTCGGCAGCCAATCTGACAACATTCATGGTTCCAATCAGGTTGATCTGCACAACCTTACTGAAATGGTCCATGGACATGGGACCTTCCTTACCCAAGACCTTGGCCGGTATTCCCACCCCTGCACAATTGACTGCAATGTGGATTGCGCCAAATGCTTCAACTGTCTTATCTATTGCCGCCTGCACATCTTCTTCTTTGGTAATATCTGTCAAACAGAAGAGTGCGGCATCTCCCAATTCGGATGCAACCTTTTGGCCCCTTTCCTCGGCAAAATCGAGGATCGCTGCCTTCCCACCCTCGCCAAGAAGGGCACGAACACAGGCCTCTCCCAAGCCTGAAGCACCTCCTGTTACAATCGCAACACTATCTTTAATCTCCATAATTTTACCTCCATCTGAAATGATTGATCATTTCCCAGGAACAGCACATCTCTAAGCATCTGATTTGGTGCCAGGATTGGTGTTTGTTTAAATCCGCAATCCGAAATGCTATCGCTGTTCGATTAGTTAGAATAGCCTGATCCCCAATGATTCGGGGATCAGGTGCTAGTGTCCA
>Ga0222626_1000315_pt1 | contig 31029 bp, 26 predicted proteins | sample AntAcemetageno91_FD_179862 | JGI IMG/M metagenome (GOLD analysis project Ga0222626, IMG submission 179862) | Saline water microbial communities from Ace Lake, Antarctica - #91 | ecosystem: Environmental > Aquatic > Non-marine Saline and Alkaline > Saline | place: Antarctica: Ace Lake | collected...
ATTTTGGCACAACTGGAAAAGATAATATTTACGGAAGCGGCTTAATTAACCTCCCAGCCCTCCCACCTTCCTGTTCTTTTAAAAATCTTTATTTTCCTCATATTGCCAGTAACAGCACATGGGAAACTGAAATCTGTGTTATCAATACCAGTTCTGAACAGAGCCTGAGTGGCGATTTGAAAGCCTATAATAATTCAGGTCAGGAGGTTTCTCTAACGCCGGTTATTCTAGCCGCCAATGGCCGAAGGCAGATTGTTATTGGCGATGAGCTCCCCAATCCGAGTGGTATTGGATATATTATTTTTGAGTCTGATTCAGATAATGTCTGCGGATATACAAAGTTTTATATTCAAGGAAAGTATCGAGTCGTCGTTCCAGCGGTTTCAGATATCAACGCCAGAGACATATATATGTCCCACATCGCATCCAATACAAGCTGGTGGACAGGGGTTAGTCTTCTCAACACCACTTTATCCTCTAAACAATTAACCATTGAATTTGATGATGGGACCACAAAACCCATAACGATGGCGGCCAAAGAACATAAAAAATTCACCATCAATAGTTTATTTGGTGGGGTATTGCAGCCAAATATTAACTCTGCGGTAATTAAAAATGGAAGCGGTATTGTGGGCCTTGAATTATTTGGTAGTTCTGACAGCAGCGGAGATAATTATCTGAGCGGCATCCTTTTAAAGGATGATACCACAACCCATATCTATTACCCACATATTGCAAGCATTTCACAATGGTGGACCGGAATTGTCGCATATAATCCTTCGATAACCTCCAGCAACCTCACAATTACCCCTTTCAGCAAAGACGGCACATCATTAACACCTCAAACAAGAACCCTTGCTGGAAAAGAAAAATATATTGGTGTGGTTCGGGACTTAAATTTTCCGGTGGGAACTGCATGGTTCAAAATTGACGCCTCAAGCCCGATTACCGGGTTTGAACTGTTCGGCACTAACGATGAAAACCAATTAGGGGGATATACGGGTGTTGGCATTAGTGGCACAGATGGTGTATTTGCCAAAACTGAAAAAGATGGCTGGACAGGGATTGCCTTTGTTAATATCGAGAACTCTCCGGCTGCCGTTACAATGACTGCTTATGATGACAGCGGCAATATCATAGCAACTGAATCTCTCAATATCGCTGCTTATGAGAAAGTGGTGGATGTGGCTCCGAATCTGTTTTCTCAAGATATTAGCAATGCCACCTACATTAGTTACTCATCGGGCGGAGAGGTCGTCGGATTTCAGTTGAATGGTTCGTCTGATGATATGATGCTGGATGCGCTGCCTGGAATGTAATGGATAGAAATGATCGTAAAAGGCAGGGTCTTTGATATAGGCTCTGCCTTTTCATTTTTATGTCCGCTTGTTACGATTTCAGTAATCAACAAATGCGCATATTGTTGCCTTCGACCTTGAAAAATTAAAGCCATAAAATCTTTAAAATTACGATTTAAAATCTTCAATCCGAGACCTGTACTATCTGCTATATATTTGCAATTCCAAAAGCCGGTCAAAAAGTTGTGGTATCAAAAAAAATGCCCGGTTTCGGTCGGGCGGCCTACCTGAGTTTCTTTACAGGGTGCCCTCCCAGGCATCATGGCCTGGTGCTTCAATTTACACTCCGTTTCAGCCGGGGTGTTATTCACGGCTACCTTTTTAGGATTTAATTTTGTAAAAGATCATAAAGAGCTTACCTAAAAAACCCCTTTTTATGGAAAACATAGGCAAAGATACACGGATACCTAATTTTAAAAATAAAACCCTTCGGAGAGCTTCTGCAATCTTCGGAGAGCTGTTCTAATCCTATTCTGTGTCAATCTATGGTGCTGTATTTTAGCCCTCACCCCCATCATTTGGGATATTGATCCGATTATCAAGCAACCACTTTGCAAGGTCGTCTTCGTAGTACAGTCTTTTTCTTTGGGACAACTTGACGTATGGCAAATTTCTTTGGTTTCTTAATACGCCTATTTGCTCTTTGTTCATGCTGAAAAGTTCCATTAAAAATTCTTCTGTCAGAAAGCTTTCTATCTTTGCCATGTAAAACCTCCGTTTGGTTTTTATATCGGTCATACTTCTGAATGAATCGCCTTACGTCTATATGCAGATACTTGTTAAACCTCGTTGTGGGTTTCCCGTCCCGGATTGCTTCATAATACCTTTTTCGATATTCCAGGTTATTATAAACCTGATCCCTTAACTCTGCCTGCAATTCAAGGTTCCGGTCCGTCCGGTGCTTTTCCTTGCAATCCACAATCGAGTTTATGATTCTGCCGTCTTCCTTTGCCTCAATACACCTAATCCATTTCTCATTTTCATAAAATAGGGCTTTAATGTATGCCTGCCGCCATGCTGTCGGACTAAAGTCTGTGATATAAACATGCGGCTTTGATTCTCTGAATGTTAATCCATACCGGATATTTTTTTTCGTGACTTCATTTTTCCAGGTATCGCTCATAATTACCTTTTCCAAATATTATATATCTACGATTGGAAATCTTTGTTCATTCCGGCAATATTGCCATTTTGAACATTTTTTATTGTTCGCTGAATATGCAGCCAATCGGAAAGGGGGTTTATGTTTATATATGGGACTCCGCATATATCGCAGCCCCCACCCCCCAAAAGGTACCGGAAAAAAAGGATTCCTTTTTCAAAAAACGTCTGAATCTTAATTTTCGGGATTTTCATATCAGGCGTACTATATATTTATCGTTGGATACCTTACCCCCGAACCCATGCCTATTATTGGGAACGTCATTCCTCTACAACTTCCAACGTTTTAGGCGGTTCCCGGGCCACTATCTCGGCTCTCAACGCTGCTGATATCCGCTCCACTGTCTGAGCAAAATTAATTACAACTGTAGGGCTTCCAGTATCCGGTGTGTGGTACATACCCTTGACTTTAAGCGCCATGTCCAGACTTCGGTGCTGTGTTTCCAACGCTGGTATCTCGTGCTCAATAATATCTAACTGCCCGTCTTCATTTCGTTTTGTGAATAGCTTGGTTTCTCTGGCTTCTATAAGCTGTAGTAGTTTTGATTTCAGTCTGTCTTCTGACAATCCATGGTCATCCATCCATTTATCAATATACGGGGTAAGTTTTTTGTAGTTTTGCATTCCTATGCTACCGAACGCATTATTTGAATTTGCGTTATATTTTGATTGTTTAGCTGACTCGGTACGGTTCAGGAATGTCTTTGGGTTAGTTTCATCGGTAAATAATTGAAACCATAATGATAGTTTCCTTGCTTTTATAGGCGGAAGTTTTTCTGTCGTTTTTGATAGGTCACTATTTTGTTTTGCTGGTAGCATCATGGATTTTGTTTTGTTCTTAGTCATATTTGACTCCATAGTTGACCGGTTTTATTGTCGTTAGTTAAGTGATTATCCTTTTGTTTCTCTGAATGAATTTTTCTAAATTCTGAGTATCGATATTTTGCTTTCTGCCACCTGGAAATTGAACGACCCAAATACGTTCCCGCATAGCCCAGACAGTCAAACCGAGCCATTTAGTGTCCTTTTTTGTGTATATTCCTACGAACTTTTTAGAAGTGAATACCGAACCGCTGCCCTATAATTAAACATGAAAGAGTATTTGCGTTCTCTGACCTTTCACGAAGCCGCCAGTAGGTTTTCCAGTGCATATTCTTTGGTTTGTCTGGAAAAGAGTCCGAAAGGCTAGCACTTCCGCCCATTCTTTCTCTGATTTTTCTGGCCTTCCTCATAAGGCGGTCCAGCTTGCTTTCCTGCTGGCTCGAATAGGTAAGGTCATAACAACAACGGCAAAAAAAGTATTTTCCTGTACCATAAAGAACCGCTACTCGCTTCCAGCATCGAGGGCAAAGAAACCATGTTCGCTGTCCACCATAGTTGCATGGCGTTCGGTCAAATGAGATAGTCTGTTCAACCTGTTCCCATTCTCCGCCATGAGGCCGGTGCCGATAATTTAAAACCATACGGTCAGCTTCTATCCTATAACCGACTGAGCCGGTTTCTTCATTACCCCGTGACCATGACAATAACCTAAAATTTCCGGGCTGAAGATACCCCTGCTTTTTCAGCCACCGAATATCAACCCGGTGCTGGCTTTAAGTAGTTGACTTTGAATTCCATCTGTACCAACTTCCTGAACCATAACCACCCATCTTTTACCCCTCATCTGTTTTTGTCGAAATCATTAGGCAAATTTAACCACATTATCCCTTGAAATAGTGATAAATACTATTGGTAACAATGGTTTATGTCGTTTTTATAAAAGTACACTCTGTGTAAGGTTTTTTTATAAACAATATTGTGTATCTCGACCACTCATTACACCTTGACTGCATACTCAAGGGCCAACTTTTTAGGCATGGCTTCGATGTTTTTAGGAATATAAACAATCCCCACTATCCCGGCCTCGGTCTCAATCTGAAAACGATGATACCGTTTGCTGTCCTGGTCAAATCTAAACTTTCCGTTGATTTCATTCTCAGCCATGATTTATCCTCTTATTTTAGGGTTAAAAAAAACCGTTCGTGATTTTGCATAACCGGAAAACCTTAAAAGCCCTGATTAAGATTTTCATTTTCGGTTTTCTGATATCCTGTCCGCCATAGGCTATAAAGAGTCTTTAAAGAATAGTATGTTTTTACATACTCGTTAGAAAATTCACTTTTTTGCTTTAAACCCATACCCTGTAAGCCTTTACCTCAATTTTGCCGTTTTTTCTGTTTTTCTAAAAATGCTTTAACGAGTATGTTTTTACATACCCGTTAAGCTTAAACGAGTATGTTTTAACATACCTATAATTTCTTTCTGATAGTTTCATTTCGTCTTTGAACGATCTCTTTTTTTCGCCCAGGGTCACTATTTATTAGCGCCCAGCCCCTACCTTGCCTTGTATCTTTTTTTCTCGGTTTTCTCGGCGGTCTGAAATCATCGGTCCCGTATTCCCGCCACCGATCATCAAGCCAATATTTAGATACGTCTGACATGCCTTTTAATGGCCTTCTACCGCCTTTTCCTTGGTGGGTTATGTCCAATAAGCCCTTTGCCTGCAATTCGTCTATACCGTTGCGGAACTGGTCCCTTGAGTAACCCTTGCTCAATGCTTCACTAAAAGGAAAGACTATATTTCCATTATTCTCGCATACCCATCTTTTCTTACTGACTTGCTTCATAATCCGTCTTGATAGGAAATCTTGATATAGCAGCATGGCAACACGGCTTAATGAACGATAAGCAGCCGATTCAAGAAGGTCCTTTGTGATATAAATCTTGCCTTCATCTGTCTTGTATTCCTGATTGAACCAATCAATCCCAGGATTAGATTCCCGCCACTTCTTAGCGTTGGCTATGTCCTGCTTTACTTTTTCTGCAACTGTTACCATTGCTTCCCTTTAGAAATGGCCGGTGACACCGAAGGGAAGCTTGCAGCGTCATCTTTCCGCCGGGTCCCACACCGACGCCGACCATTCTCTATTCGCTATTAATTTTCACTTCTGAAAAGCCTCGTATATGGCCTTTTTTTGACAAGGATTCGATTTCTGTTGACCTGTCCGTCTTTGTTTTTCGATATGGAAATAAGGAACAATCTGTTGACGGACATTTTGCCACCTCACCATGCTGACCATTCATGCACCAGAGACAATATTTTCTTATTGCTTTTGTCCTATCCTTAGCATTCTGTTTGCCCTTCCCGGACCGATAAGGATATAAAGGGCAATCCTTAAATGTGCAGTTCGTTACTTCTTTGTGATACCATCCGTCACAATTTAAGCATCTTTCACGGATTGCTTTCCGGCGGTTAAGGTCAATGACTTTTGGACCATTTTTTCCAAGGATTGTAACTTTCATTAATCGGACTCCTTCTGATTTTTCAGCCAGGCCAGAACATCCGCAAGAACAAACCGGCAATATTTACCGACCTTAATTCTTGGCATGGCATTTGTTCCAAACTCCCGGGTTCGTGAATACACCCAGGACTTAGGCACGTTTAAAGATTCTGCAAGTTCATCTACGGATAAAAGATTCTGATTCATTATAAACTCTCCTTTGTTAAGAAATAAAAAAAGCCAGAACCGATTATAATTGTTAATCAGTCTGGCTTAATATAAACCAATAAATAGGGTCTGAAAATTGTTAGCTTTCTTACCCTAAATAAATAAACATTGTTAAAATAGTTAGTTGTGCTTATTTAACATATAAGTCAATTCCTTTCTCAATAAGTTCGCATGCTGCGTTATAGTGGTTTCGTGCAGTTTGAACGCTATTTAATTTTAACTTGGTTGTAATTTTGGACCATGACATTCCTTCTTGTCTGAGATCATAAACTTTCAGATAATCATCAAAATTATCAAAGTGATACTTCTTTTTATATGCGTGATTTCTTTTTTCTTGAACATCTTCATATAAAACCTTCCATCCATTTATTAACTCCTTAAAATCATCAACTAATCTTTTTTTTGAATAATTAAGGTTGATCTCTACGGTTAATTTACCGGTTTTTCTTAATTTGTCGGAAACATATGTAGATGGATCATGAGATCTTATAAGTTCACCTATACCCTTGGGTGTATTTTCAAACTCGCGATCCAATTTATCGGGAATCAACCGGGTATTTTCACAATGGACTTTATCCCAAAGAATGATTTGTTCTTTCTTTAGGTCCACTTTGTCGAGATCCCATCCGTCAATAATAATAAACGGCATGTTTGCAGTAAAAGATGTTCCAGGCAAACACTTTGGATGCATGCTAAAGGCAATGAGTCTTTCTATTCTGTCATAGCCGATATCTTCAAGAGAAAAATTCTTAACAAACTTGGGTACAAAAGTGTCAATTAGTGTGTCGTAGCTTGTATCCGGTGAAAGGGGACCGACAATCTTCCATTTCTCGCAAAGACTGATTTGTTCTTTCTTTCGGTCCGCTAAAGGGGGAATACCACTATATTTGGTTTTTAAAGTATTTTGAAGATTTTTCCAATCCTTAATATATTCGGGATTCCTTCTCAGAAATTCCCATTTATATTTTGCATATTTTATTTGATCATCAGAAAGGCTTGTCATTTTTCCGCCTCCTGTCACGGCCTGGATGTGAGTCCGGGGAAAGCGGTTCAGGAAAACCGCCTTTCGGGGAGCTCACCCTATCCCCGGAAACTGCTGTTAAAATTGTGACCAAATTGTGACCATAACTAAAAACATCATAAAAAAACCCATATCACTAAACAATATTAAAATCATTTCTTATTGATATTATTGTATGTTATTGTTTCTTAATATATTGTAATAACAGCATATTTCACATTCACACGGTAGAAGTCACTGGTTCAAATCCAGTACCGCCTACCAGTAAATTTAAGGGGTTACGGTATATACCGTAACCCCCTTTTGTTTGTTATACAATTTTGCTAAATATATCCTTTTTGCCCCAGCAGCAGCAAAATTTCCTGGACGGCCTCATCGGGATTGAGGTCTGTGGTGTCGATCCGAACCTCCGGCGATTCCGGAAGCTCGTATGGATCGTCCACACCGGTAAACCCTTTGATCATCCCGGCCCGGGCCTTCGCATACATACCCTTTCGATCCCTTTTTTCACATACCTTAATGGGAGTGGATACGTGAACCTCAATAAACCCGCCGTAAGTTTCGATGTTTTTCCGGATTTCGGCTCTGGTGGCATCATAGGGCGCGATTGGCGCACAAATGGCGATGCCGCGGTTTTTGGTAATTTCACTGGCCACAAACCCGATGCGTCGTACGTTAATATCCCGATCTTCTTTGGAAAAACTCAGCTGGCTCGAAAGATTTTGTCGCACAATATCGCCATCCAGCAGGGTGACCGGACGATCCCCCATTTCCAGAAAGCGGGCATAGAGCACCTTGGCAATCGTCGATTTTCCGGCTCCCGGAAGCCCGGTCAGGAAAACCGTAAATCCTTGCTTATCCGGGGACGGGTAAGCCTTTTTCAGTTCGGCCTCAACCTCCGGGAATGTGGCCCATTCGGGGATACGCCGTCCGGTCCTGATCCTCTCACGGATATCCGAACTTGAAAAAGAAATATACTGGGTCCCCTCGGGAACCTGATCTTGAGAACGGTACTCATCTTCAAACGGAAGATAGACAAGCTCTTCAAACGGGATAATGGTCATTCCGATTTCACTGCTGTATTCTTGGGTCAATCGATGGGCCGCATCTCTTTGATAAAAAGGATTTCCTCCGGCATCTATTCCCGGACCGGCATGGTCACGTCCGATAATAAAATGGGTGCACCCGTAATTTTTTGCGATGATTGTATGTAACAGCGCATCTTTGGGACCGGATAATCTCATAGAGAGCGGCAGCAGATTCAGAAGAAAAGAGTCAGGGGGGTAGTGGCGGGTCACTGCTCGATAACATCTGACCCGGGTATAGTGGTCAAAATCGCTGGGTTTTGTCATACCCGTTATGGGTAAAAGAAGTAGATTGGCCCTGGCCTGGCGCATGGCCGCCACCGTCATTTCCAACTGGGGACGCTGAATGGGATTTCGAGTCTGAAACCCTACCACCCGCTGCCATCCGAGTTTCCGGTAAATGTTTCTGATCTCTAATGGAGTCATGCGAAGCTGTTTAAAATCGAAGTGAAGCGGGAGGCTCAACACCTCGATTTTACCCCCCAGGTAATGATCCCCTTCCGTATTAAAAAGATACTCAACTCCCTGATGATTCCTGTCAGTTGTGCTGTATACTAACGATGCCTCCTTCTCTCGATCCACAGGCCACATATCCTCAATATGCATAATGGCGAGCAGAAACCCTTCCTGATCCCTTAACGTGACCGATTGACCGGCTTCCAGAGCTTTAGCCTGAATATCGGATATGCCGAGGCATACCGGTATGGGCCATAGGACATTGCTTTGCAGCCTCATACGGTCAAGCACGGATTCATAGTCGGTCCGGGACATAAATCCGTCAAGCGGTGAAAAAGCCCCGGTTGCAAGAAGTTCGAGATCACAAAGCTGCCGGTCGTTTAATGTAATGTCCGGCAGATTCATAGCAATTTCCTTTAGAACGGCGGCTCGCTCTTCATCCACCATAAGATTGACAAGTGAACCGCCGTGAGATTCAACCTTTTTTGCTTTTTTCATAATAACGCCTCCGGAATTACTAATAAGTAAGTTAAATACTCGACAAAACTTTTATCAATGGAAATGTTACCGAAGCCTTTTCACAAGTGCCTAAAGTTGAGGTAGCGCTAACGCGCTGTCATTAAAATATAATTGGCTGAAAAATTCCTTAACTTTAGATCACTTTAGCTCACTTTAGGCATTTGTAACTTTTTCTGTTTTAATATCAAAGTCAACATATCAGTAAAAATGTCGAGTAGGATTTGTACTCCTAAGTAACTCTAAAAATCAGCAGGAATAATCAGTCTGAAATCTTAATAACAGAATTAGCTACCGTTGCTTTCCCCTGTCTGACCGTGATGAAAACATCCTGCAGGTCTTCAAAGGGGAAGATCCCCTTTTCCGGTTTTATCTTAAGCCGGTCAGCAATTTCAAGAAATTCATCCGCCTCAGACTTTTTAAGGTTATACAAAGTTTCTATGGTGCGGCCCCACAGATTTTCAGTGTAATTCTCAATAACAATAGGAGATGAGCTTACCGGGGCAAGAACCACTGTTCCTCCCTGCTCCACCTGAGAAAGCACGGGTTCGACCAGGTTGCCTGCAGGAGGAAACACAATTGCTGAATCGAGCTTGCAGGGCATCTTTTCTTTTGATGTGTCTGCAGCCCAGTTTGCTCCGTGGGTTATTGCATCTTGAATATTCTTTGGGGATCTTGTGCTCACATATACCTCTATACCCATGGATTTCGCTACCTTGAGAACACAAAAGGCGGTGGGGCCGAACCCGTAAAGACCCAGTTTGCATCCCTTTTGAGCTTTTGTCAGTTTGAATGCCGCATATCCGGCAATACCCGGGCACATGAGCGGTGCAATATCGGCAGGTTCTAACCTTATATCGTTTAAAGGCAACGCAACATCTTCCGACACCGTTATATATTCTGCAAATCCGCCATCTTCATCCCAACCCGTAGATTTGATATCCGGACAATAATTTTCCTTACCGGACAGGCAGTATTTACATGTTCCGCAGGTATTGTTTAACCAGCATACCCCTGCCTTATCGCCGATCTTAAATTTTTTCACATCATTACCGATTTCATCCACAATTCCAACAATTTCATGACCTAAAATTAAAGGAGATTTTCTCAAGCAAAGGTCCCCTTCTGTAATATGGATGTCTGTTCTGCATACACCGCATACCATGATTTTAATCCGTATCTCACCGTCTTTTGCCCGGGGTGTAGGAACTTCCGCCAATCTTAAAGGTCTTTCCTCGATCTTTGCCTGTTTTTCAAGAATCCATGCCCTCATTTTTTTCTCCTATACAACACGGACGCCCTGGTAAGCGTGCGTTACGGTTACGTCAAGACCTTCCCGATCCATTTTCATAGCAAGCGGCAGATAATTCAGTATATCCTGAGCCGTAATTCCATCTTCACCCAAATCTTTTGCCACAAGGTCGCCGGAAAACCCATGAATGAACACCCCTTTTCTTACCGCTTCTTCGATGGATAAGCCAAGACCAAACATGGCGGCAATGGTTCCCGTCAGGACATCACCCGATCCTGCCGAAGCCATCCCGGGATTTCCGCTCATATTGATATAGACCCTCTCATCGGGATAGCCGATCAGTGAATGGGCTCCCTTTAAAACAATTATTGAATTCAACTCCTTTGAAGTACTCTGCAGAATATCTATTTTATTTTTGTCAAGATCACCAACACTCATTTTTGTAATTCTGGACATCTCTCCCATATGTGGCGTCAATAGGGTCGGCGCCTTTCTCTGTTTTAGTGTGTCCAGGTCCTTGGAAACGGCGGTAAGTCCATCCCCATCTATAAGCAGGGGCTTTTCGATTTTCTTTGCCAGTTCTCTCGCCAATTGTTGTGTTTCTTCATTTAATGATAAGCCGGGACCCATGACCACCATATCCATTTTTTCAGAAAGCTCAAACAATGCATCCCTATTCTCTAAAGAGATGCTCCCCGAGTCCGTTTCTTTTTGTGGGATAAAAACAATCTCACTTCCCTTATTAGCAATAAATGGGGTCACGGAAATGGGTGCAGCCAGGCGGGAATACCCTCCGCCGGCCTTCAGAAACGAAAAGGCGGAATAGTAAGGTGCTCCAAAATAGCTTGACGCACCGGCAATGAAGAGAACCTCGCCAAAATCTCCCTTATGGGCAATTCTGTTTTTTGGGGGAAGTTTAATGTCAACATTGATTCCAACTTTTATCGAATCTTTATTGTAAAGGGATGGCGGAAAAGAGATGTGTGAAACATATAATTTCCCACAGTGTTCATATCCGGGGAAAAGCATGTTTCCGATTTTGGGAAGGCCAAAAGTTACGGTATAGTCTGCCGTAACTGCGGCGCCCATAATTTCTCCGGTATCGCCATTAATGCCGGAGGGGATGTCAACACTGAAAACCTTTTTCCTGCTTTTGTTTATCAACCGGATGACATCTCCATAAAGTCCTTCCACATTTCTCGTTAAGCCCGTTCCAAAGATTGCGTCAACTATTGCGTCGCAATGCAGGACATCACTCTTTATCGAATCAACAGATTCAACGTGCCGGATCTCAATCTGTAATCCGGATATAATATCTAAATTCTTTTTTGCCGCGCCTTTAAATTTATTCACATTCCCCAGAATAAAGACCTTTACATCTCCTCCGGTTGAGTGGATTTTCCGTGCGACAACAAATCCATCCCCTCCGTTGTTGCCGATACCGCAAATGATCACAAATTTTTTATTCGTAACCCCGAATTCATTCAGTATAACAAAATACGAAGCCTCCCCCGCGTTTTCCATTAAAATCTCTTCCGGTATGGCGAGTTTCTCTATGGCGTATCGATCCAGAGACCTCATCTGGTCAACTCTGCTTACTTTCATTTTTCACTCCTCAGGTTTAGATTACAGAACTTTTGACTGTAAATTCTCAACAAATTATGGATTCGGCTTGGTATTATTATTTAATACACCAGAACGGGTGTAAATCAAGACTGTTGTTTGCTAAGATTGCTATGGCTATTTGGTGTCAGGTTTCAGGTTTCAGGAATGATGAACAGAGGCGCTGGCACCTGACACCTGACACCTCTTTCACCAACGGTTGCGATTTACACCCCACCAGAACTTATTTAAAAGTTACTTTTGACTTACATCAAAGATCCGATAACAAAAGTTATCAATTATTCGTTTTCACTGTGACCATAAGGGCTATACCCCTTGATTTCCACCTGGATTCGATCCGGCCGGATACCTTGATCCAGCAGAGCAACTACCTTTCGCAAATCATTTGCCATCCGGAGGATTCCAGCATAGGACAAAACCATATGACTGGGAGCCAAGGAGAGGCTTTCATAATGGGTAAGGATCAAACTTGCGCCTTGATCCAGAAGAGCCACTGCCTTTCTATAGGACCCTAATCTGGCAAGCACGTTCGCTTTGTTCGTTATGAGCCCGACTCGGATCTCTATTTCTAATCCGTCAACGTGAAGCGAGAGCCCCTTGTTTAAATAATCAAGGGCCTGGTTCAGTGCTCCTTGACGGGCGTGGACATATCCCAAATCTCGACATATCCGGGCAATTCCATGCTCTAATTCCCTCTGTTCAGCATACTCCAGCGCACGGTGCAAGTAATGAAAAACCTGAATCAGTTTCTTTTTTGCATAGGCATCCCAAGCCAATTGCATCCAGATTTTTACTTGCTGGTTTGGTTCCTTAAATGACATGGGTCAAGTTAGTTCGCTTCGCTCACAATTTGAATGTTGAACCCTCTTTTTTATTTCATAGACGTATCATAGTTCCTATGGTTAGTCCATTTCTGAAAAATTTCATTTAACAATAGATATTGGGCATCTACCTCTTTCCTCTTTCTTTCCAGAAAGTTATGGTATAACTCTCCTGAAAAACACGGATAAGCATTTGAACACGCAAGGGGTCTGCTGTCAAAGGAAAGCAAACATCCGTTTTCCCGCAGAACCGGGCATTGATATTTCCCGTTATCAAATAAAATCTGATCTTTTAGAGCGGTGAGTTCCTTTGAAGAACTGCCGCAAACCGTTATAAACAAGTCCGGAAAACTCAGTTTTTTGGGGAAATGCCATCTGCAGCATTCCCCTTTGCACACAGAAATAGAGGTGATGCACTTTTTAACATAACCGAGTTCCGCAGCTTTTTCATAAACCTGATACCGGATACGGTTTAATTTAGTTACCGCCTTCAAAGCAAAAGCCATGTCATTTTCATCAAGCCGATTATATATGCTTATTGCCGCAGTTAACCCTTCGCACAGATGTTTCTGATACGCTTTCTTTGCTCTGAGCTGATTTTCAGGTGTTGTTATATCGAAATACATGTCATAACGGGTGTAAATCAAGACTGTTGTTTGCTAAGATTGCTATGGCTATTTGGTGTCAGGTTTCAGGTGTCAGGAAACATGTTCAGTAGTTATGGGCCAGCCCTGAGGGAACGATTCATTTTTTACGCCATACACTGCCGTTTCCTCAGCTAACTGCCAGCGGCGCTCTCGCTCTGGGACTTTCCGCTCCAATGTTTTCTCTAATCCATTCAACATACGAATTTTTATAGACCTCAAGATTCTCCACGTCCACAAAATTTCTATTGGTCACCTCGTTTCCCCCTTAATCCTTAACCCTGAAACCTGAAAAAAGCTTCGGAGCCACGGTTTGTCAATAGAAATGCATCAACGTTTACCAACGGTCTTGATTTCCATCCCATCAAAACGTATTTAGAAGTTACATTGCGCAAAGCAACGACTGATATGCAAAACTATAATTTCTCATAAAACATCATCTTTGTTGACATGGAATTGAAGTTTTAATAATCTTTATCTATTCAAAAAAATAAGTCTAACATATGTTTTGGATGAGTTATCTATTACACCTTCCATAAAAATCACAGGAATTGCCATGCTCAAAGTAAAAGATATCATGACAAAAGAGCTGATCACCGTTTCCCCGGACACGGAGATTGTCCAAGCAACAAAGCTTCTTCTGGAGAATCGCATCAACGGTATCCCCGTGACGGATGAAACGGGAAAACTGGTGGGAATTCTCTGCCAGAGTGACCTGATTGCGCAACAGAAAAAACTTCCCATCCCTTCTTTTTTCACATTTCTTGATGGATTGATTACGCTGACCTCCATGAAACAAATCGAAAAGCAGGTTCAGAAGATTGCTGCCATCACTGTGGCCCAGGCCATGACACCGAACCCGGTCACGGTCCAGCCCGAAACGGACATCGAAACGGTGGCCGCCCTCATGGTGGACAAAAACTTTCACTCGATCCCTGTAGTGGATAAAGGAGAGCTTGTGGGGATCGTTGGCAAAGAAGATGTTCTGAAAACCCTTATTCCGGCATCAGATTCATAACGCCCCGAGCTTTAAGATATACTTTACCTTAGTGCTCTAATTCATAAATACGATGACGTATTTTTGTATGCTCACTATTCCGTATAAGGTGAAGTCCAAAAGTTTGAAGTTTAAAGTGCCTAAAGTGAGCTAAAGTTGAGGAACGCGCTTTCAGCGCGATCAATTATAATTAAAAATGGATAGAATACCTTAACTTTAGGCACTTTAGATCACTTTAGGCACTTTAAACTTTTGCATAAATAGAATGAATAAGCCAAGTTATAAATACGTGACCGTAATTACGAATACATGTACTTAGTTTTCTTTATGGATCGGCCTGTCATTGTCACTCTTGCCGTCGGTGTGCCCGGATCGGGTGCCTGCCAGGATCTTCTGAACCGCCGCTTCCATGCTGGTGCTGCGCCCGACCAGCCATGCGGGCATTTTTGGAAACCCGCTGATCAGGGCCACAAGCGTCGATGCCGTGTAAGGCACCGACTGGATCAACAGCATGAACACCCACAGGTAGGCGTCCGGCGAATTCATTGTCGTGCACCGAAACACGGCAAACGAGGCCAGCCACAAGGCCAGCATGAACAGCACTTCCTCCCTGGCGACGGAAATAGCGTTGGCCAGGGGTTGGGTGGCTGCCATCTTGGGCGTGCGAAAGAAGGGCCGATCTTTTCTGAAAAGCCCCGTAAGCATGGCCCGGCCGATGACATGGGTCAGCGCCAGGCCGGCTAAGGCTGCGGCCATTGTCTGGCGAGGGCTTGCTCCCAACCGGGTGGTATAGAGATGGATCAGCTTGATCAACTTGAAGCAGAACAGGGCCAGGGGTAATGCTACGAACATGATCAGAGGAGGGTCCACCTTGCGAGGCATCCACACCATGGCCGTTGACCAGAACAAGGCGGCAAAGTTGAAGACCAGATTAAAACCGTCGGCCAGCCACGGCAGCCATCCGGCAACAAAGTGGTACCGCTGCCCCCCACTCAGGCCGCTGCGTCCAAAAAGGTCACTGCGGTGGCGCCGCATGATCTGAGTCGCACCGAAGGCCCACCGGAAGCGCTGTTTCTTGAAATCAGCAAGGGTATCGGGCATCAGCCCCTTGCCGTAACTCCGGGACACATAGACTGCCTTGAAACCGCGTTCAAAAATACGCAATCCCAACTCGGCATCCTCGGTGATACACCACTCCGCCCAGCCGCCGATGTCTTCCAGCACTTGCCGACGGACTAGCGTCATGGTGCCGTGTTGGATAATGGCGTTGCGCTCGTTTCTGGTGATCATGCCGATGTAAAAAAACCCGCGGTATTCGGCGTGCATCATGGCTTTGAATGTGTTGACATCACCGTCTCGATAGTCCTGGGGCGCCTGAACGATGGCAATGCGCGGGTTGGTAAACAAAGATACGAGGTCCTTGAGCCAGTCCGGACGGACTTGGTAATCGCTGTCAATCACTGCAACGATCTGAGCATCCGGCGACGTCCGGCCGAGGGCGTAGTTCAGAGCCCCGGCCTTGAATCCTACCAGCGGATTGACGTGAAAGAACCGAAAGCGCGGGCCGAGCTTGCAGCAATGCGCTTCAACGGGCTGCCAAATCTCCGGATCCTGGGTGTTGTTGTCGATGACGATCACCTCAAAGTCCGGATAGTCCACCGCCGCCAGTGTGTTCAGGGATTTGATGACCATATCGGGAGGCTCGTTATAGGCCGGCACATGGACCGAGACTTTGGGCGGCACGAACGGAACCGCTTCCTGTGGAATGAACAGGCGAGTGCGGTAGCGTGCCCAGTGCGCCTCGGCCCACTCATGAGCCTCGGCCAGAAGCATCAACATAACGCCGATCATGCCTATGAACAGCAACAGGCCCACGAACAGGATATAAGGGGACATGTACTGGCGACTGTAGTCGTTGACTACCCATACGGCGGCCGTGGCCGCGGCAAAGGCGACGATGGCCAAAAAACTTCGCCCGCCCCGACGCAACGCGCGTCTGTCGAACAACAGAAAGCTGAAAATAATCAAGGCCACCACTACGGACAAAAAGGCCAGCACTTTCCAGTGGGGAATGCGAACCACCGGTGCGGTGAAAGGAAATTTGGGCTGACGGTTCACGTCATATACGCCCCAGTAGGCACCCACCGAGCCTTCGGCCGCTGCCTTCCAGGGCTGGTCGAAGGCCTCCATCACGTAATAGATGTAGCGCCGCTGATCGGCCTGGTTCAAAAAACGCCTCAGGAACAGGGCCTCGTTGGCGTCGGAGGCCACGGCGGACTGACGGGTCCTGCCGTTGCTGGGCCAGCCCACTTCACCAATCACGATGGGCATACCGGGAAAGGTGTTCTGCAGCAGATCTATCTTATCGAAAATGTAATCCACCGCCCGATCAACATGCACCCCTTCCCAGTAAGGAAGCATATGAACGGCGATATAGTCCACGTGTCGGGCCAAATCCGGGTACTTGATCCATACATGCCAAGGTTCGGCAGTGCTTACCGGCTGCCAAACCGCCTCGCGCAAATAGTCAAGGTACCCGAAGAGTTCCTCTTTGGGCATATTACCCCGGAGCACCACTTCGTTGCCGACAATCAGACGCACAACGTTACGGTGGGTCCAGGCCAGATGCTTGGCGGTTTCAACCTCCTGGTGGTTGCGTACCTTGTCGTCGCCGATCCAGACCCCAAGTGCCACGTTGATGTTGTACTTGTCCGCCAGAACAGGTACCTGGCCCAGCGGTCCGTCAACACTGTAAGTTCGCACGGCATAGGTTTTGCCGGACAACCGTTCAAGATCCTCCTCGATCTCCTGCTCCGATGGATAATCGCGGGTAATACCGTCCTGATCGGCACGGAATGGGGAAAAAGAAAAGCCCTGGATGTTATTCGGCCAGGGCGGCTCGGGCACAGGGCGGTTGAAATAGGCCCACAAACTAAACGTCACCACCGCAAAGGTAATGACGATCAGCAGGTCTGCAAAGATGGTAGAGCGATTCATTGTATGGAATCATCCGGTATATAGTAACGATGATACCCGACAAACGGGCAATTAAAAAATCAAATATCGAAAGTCAGGCGCATTGTCAATGATCAAATTTTATAAAACTTCTCACAATTTCAATGGGTTTGGATGTCATGAAATGAAGTTATCACCTAAACTTATACCCTAATTGATCGAAAGTCGAGGATGCCCCAGATTTAAGGCATCAAGGGTGAAGCCGTAGTCGTCTACTGCGAGCCCTTGATAACGAAGAAGATGGGGTATCATCGGCTTTCCCAACGGGTAAACAAAATGGGATTTTTTAATAAATTTATATCTCATTTATAAAAGAGTGATGAAAATGCATCCGAATCTAATAAAATTCATAATAAATCGAATACATAAAACATTTTTCCCATTTTGTTTACGATCATTTGGGGTTATATTTTCTAAGAACAAGTCTTATCATTCGCGTCGAGTCGCCAGTAGTCCACAGGCCTTTGGCACCATTCAAGGAATTGTCTTGTGTCATTACCAAGCTGATCTATGGCCCATTGTCGATCCGTTGAGTTCCAGGTTGTATCAATATGGACAGGGCCGGACAGTTGCATCTTTTTGATTCTACTTTCGCTCGAAGCGATGGCCAAATGGGAATGCTGGATCTTAATGGAAGGATCTACACCCATAAACCTGAAAACATCTGCCAGCACCGCATCCGGATCGGCAACATACTCATCAAACCATATGATCTTGATGTGATGGTCCGAAAAGTACTTTCTGTAAACACTGATATTTTTCCAGTACCGACTCGACTCAATAATGTTCGGCTCTCTGCGAACCATATCATTTATAGAATATTCAATAGACTGAAAACCCGGCGTGGTCATCCACTCAATGTAAGCCGATTCCATTCGGTCAAGGGGATGACGGACCGAGTAAAGGATTTTTGCGTCCGGAACATGCTTAATAATACGCGATATTGTGTTGGGAAAGGCTCTTGCGCGTGAGTATGACGTGGACGCATCCACGATAGCCCTTTCCCCGTTATAGTGTGGGAAAAGGGACATATACCACTCCCAACCGCGGGCGTATTCACGGTTTTCGGAAAAAAAATGCGGCTCCTTGCCTTTGACAACCATAATGTCGGGATGATTCGAAAGCATCACGCTAATGCTGGTAGTGGCCGACTTTTGTGCACCGATGAATAGAAAATTAGGTTTGTGCATGTCACATAACATTCCACTGTGTGTAACTTCTTTATTCTTTGGGGTAAGATGTTTCCAGGCTTAACAGTTTGGGTCCCTGTTTGATGATGAATTCATTCTCAACCGTTTCCCAAATCCAGCCTGAAAGACCATAACCTCCCACAGGTTTTGACACAAAAGCGTCTACCCAGATTTCTGACTGGGGCTGATTTACCCCCGCGGTGCCGAAACGCCCATAAGTTATTTCAGAAACCCGGTGGCAATAGGGCTCACCGGTCAGTTTCGCTGCAAAGTTTGCGGCGGTTTCATCCCCGTAAACGGAAACTCTCAGGCCGTAACGGCTGTCCCGGGCCAGTTGAAGGGCTTCTTTTGTATCATGGAAAGCACGGATAAACGACACCGGCCCGAAGGTCTCTTCCTGCATGCCCAGCATATCGTGGCAGGCGTTGATGACCACTGTGGGATAAACCCGGTTTCCTTGAATCTTCCCGCCAAAGGCTATGTGTGCGCCCCGTTGGACAGCATCATTTAATTGAGCCTTGATGGCGTCCACAACTTTAGTACTGGCTATCGGCCCCATCTGGGTAGCGGGATTTGAAGGATCGCCGACCTTCACGGCCCGGCTGAAATCGAGAAACAGGTCTAAAAAATCATCATGAATGGACTGGTGAACATACACGCGTTCCGGGGCCGTGCAGGTCTGTCCGGCATAAATGTATTTACAGTAGGCAAGCTCTCGGGCCGCAGTTTCCAGATCAGCGCCGGGCAGAACAATGAACGGGTCTTTGCCCGGCCCTTCAAAGATGAATTTCTTTCCCCGTGCTTTTATTGCATCCAGGTACTGACCGGCATAATCGTCGGAACCAAATAAACAGATGGCCGGTGTCGCCGGGTCGGTCATCGCTTTCCGGAGAAATGTTCTGCCGTCGGAATAATCGAAGTGAATTGTATTTCCGAAGATGGGCTGGTAAAGAGATTCCGTTAGGCGGGCGATACCGGAACCTCGTGAAGCGAATTTTACCCGTACCGGATTTCCCACCATGTATATGGATATAATGGCCGTATTCAACCAGGCACTGCCGTTGTAGGGCAGTACCAGAGCAACCGCCTGGCCGGGCTCACAAACCGGCCGCCGCAGAGCAAAAGTCCGGGCCATGCTTTCGAACCCCTTCAGGTCATTAAGAATTCCATCCACTTCCACATTGCATTCGCGATATGTAAAACCGGTGTCCTTCACAGCAACTTTGACCAGATTATCACGATTTGCCCGTATAGCAGTTATCAAAGCATGAACTTTTTCGAGTCGGCTTTCAAATGCTTGCATAATTATCCTCGGCAACTACAAGTTAAACGATTTTTCATTTACAGTCCTCTTTTTACCGGATTCATTTGCAAGGTCCCAGCGGAACCTCTTCAGGGGAGGTATGATCCCACTCCGGAAATTTTTTGGCCTCCGAGTTTCCATTTATTTCTATGCGACTGTTATTCCATGCCCACGGATCGTCCCATGTGGTTCGATGAAGATCCGCGACCCAACTCCAGTCCACCACTTTCAAGGGAACAAAAATCGACTGGGGTTTGGCCGGTTTGAACATCAAAATCATCTCAAAGTGCATCTTTGTAAGCGCTTTCACCCGGTAGTCCGACGGAACGTTGGTATCCAATTGCACACATCTTTCCATCTCATCTCTCCGATGGCATTCAAAGGGCATGGGAACTCCGGGCCTGTCCGTGGTTTCCGGACCTTTTGAGTACGGGTAGGTATTATCAATCCCCTCAAGATCCTCACCGTCCATACAACTTCCCATACCGGTTTCTTCCCTCTGATAAGCCCTTGTCACGATTTGAACATATTGCGTTTCTCCGGGAAATTGGGCCGGCAGGGGGCCATGGCTGAATCGGATCGAGAAATCTTTGCCTCGATCTTCGGGATCATAAATCAGATTGACATAGTCTGTGTAAGTTTTGTTTGCGGAATCATAATCCGGGGTATTCGCGATGATCCAGTTTCCGGGTGGTATTTCCGTTCTGACTCGGATATCCGGTTCCTTGACATCGAACCTGGCCTCGGCCGTCAACGGTTTGCCCTGAACCGTGGTCGTGTATGTAACCGTCCAGGGTTTACGGGATTTGTCCCACCAGTAGAAAGTAACTTCCGGGTTGTTCAGGTCATCTTCTCCAAGATCAAGGGGACGTCCGGAAATGTTTTCCACTTCATGGGTGACAAGGAACTGCTTTACGGTTTTGCCCGGAATCGACCACCGGCCCTGCTGCGAGTCATCCGAACCCGGTATGGCAAGGGCGGCAAGGCGGATCTGCTCACCCACCGCAACGGTCTGCGTCTCGTGGGTAATATCCACCCACTGCCCTTGTTTTAAACGCCTTATTTTCAACTCCGGCGATATTTTTTTGAAATTCCATGAGATGGTGTAGGTGGCGTTACCTCCCGTGCCCGCGTTTTCAGGTCGAAAGGGCTTTTCCCTGCCCACACCGGTCCGGGAAAGTTTGATGCTGAAATCCCTGGGAGGCCCGTCGAGATTGGCCCGCCAGGTCTGTTTCCCCTCCATGGGTCCTTGTTCCGGGATCGGAAATCGAAGTCCGATGACGTTCACACCGATTTTTGTTTCCGCATCTTCGTATGGGCATCCATCCTTGTCGGTCTTCCGTTTTTTGCCGAAAACCGTGTGTCTGCCCGAAACGCCGCCGGCCGCAAATTCATAATAATTGAGAGGAATACCCATCCGGGATTGCAGTTGCGCCAAAAATTGCTGCGCGCCCACGCCGGACATTCCTGATTTGATCTGACTCTTGGCCATGCCGAATCGGCGCAGCAAAAGATTTATGGAATCATAGGGTTCCGGGGGAGAATAAGAGAAACTGTTTGAACCGCTGTAAGTTTCAAGCAGCGGGGAACAATGAGGAGGCCGGGGGTCCTTTTGGGTCAGTGTCTCCTCGAATTGGTAATTGCCCGTAAAGGATCTGCCCTTGTACTTCAGGGCAAGGGGCATCATCTTCGGTGTATGATCGAGGCCGCTGCCGGCTCGATCAAGGGTCAGGGTGCTGTTCGCAGTCATCCTGAAATACCCTTTCCGGATATTATAACCTTCATCCATCTCCCATTGGATACGGACGGAGATATTCACCGGCAGGGTTTCCTCGGGCTCATGGGCACGTGCCGTGACGGCCATGCCCATGATTACCATAAGCATAAAACACAATGCACTGAAGAAAAGGGTTCCGGTTTCCGGCAGACGGTTATGGTTCATAGGGCGATCCCATCACTTATGTTTGTACAGTATTTCACCGATACAAATGTACTCTATGTTCCGGTTGTTGTATCTTCTCTGTTCACCCTATTTACCCCGTGCAATGCTTCTATTTTTTTATTTCACTGGGGGGCCTATAGTCACGCCATAGCGTGACGGGTGTGAGAAATATTTTTTCCGCTTTTCGGCTATTCGTATCTTTGATTCGCAAACCTTTGCAAACCATCTCCTTCCAGGCTTTCATTCAAAGCCGGGCTCTTTGCATGCGCGGTTTTTTACTGACCCATGAGGGCCATGGAGACCTTCGATGTCTGGCCCTGTCCCTCTACCCTGAACACCATTTGCCTTCCGCCACTTTTTAGCTGAAGGACGCCCACGTTTCCCTGGACCATGACCAGTCCGAGCTGCCAGCCTTTGGCGGTCATGGCCTGTTTGTAGTAGTTGACAATCTCTTCCGGGGTCGCCGGCACCTCCATTTCGACCGAGCCGTTTGTCCCGTAGGTTTTGGTCTTGAGCACCTTGACTCCCTCCATAAGCGGGACCTCACCATTCATGATGGTGTCACCCCCTACTGTTTGTTCAGACGATCCAGAAGGGGTGCCCCCACCGCCGCTCGTCTTCAGGGGCGGGGTGGCCTCGGGCCCGGTCTGAGGCGCGGGTGTCGGTTTCTGCGCTGGCGCCAGGGCCTCCTCCTCTACGGGAAAGGCGGCATTAACGGTGAACGTCTTCCCGGATTGGACCTGAATATCCCGAATCTCCCGCACGGATCGATCCGTGCGGTCTTCCACCTTGACATAGTAGGTGCCCGGAAGGAGCTTGTATTCGAGCGGCTTTCCGTCCTTTTTCGTCCAACCACCTCCCATGTTCTTCTCATCTTCCTGACGATACACATAGACGCGGGCACTGATCGGCGCGTTGCTTTTAATCGCTTTGATATGCAAGATACCCCCCGCCACAAAGGTGGCAAACCTTTCCACGGTCTGATCCGCCTTCACCTCCACGTTCTCGATCCAGACCTCAGGCCGCTGCGCCACGCTCTGGTCCTGGAGATAAATCTTGTAGACACCCGGAAGGAGCTTGTATTCGAGCGGCTTTCCGTCCTTTTTCGTCCAACCACCTCCCATGTTTTTCTCGTCTTCCTGACGATACACATAGACGCGGGCACTGATCGACGCGTTGTTCTTGATCGCCTTCACATGCAGGATGCCCCCTTGGCCGAAGGTGGCAACGCGCTCCACGGCCTCTCCCGACTTCACCTCCACGTTCTCGATCCAGACCTCAGGCCGCTGCGCCACGCTCTGGTCCTGGAGATAAATCTTGTAGACACCCGGAAGGAGCTTGTATTCGAGCGGCTTTCCGTCCTTTTTCGTCCAACCACCTCCCATGTTTTTCTCGTCTTCCTGACGATACACATAGACACGGGCACTGATCGGCGCGTTGTTCTTGATCGCTTTTACCTGCAGGACCCCTTCCGTGGCAAAATTAGCAATCCTCTCGGTCATCTGGCCCTCTGTGATTTCCACGTCCTTGATATCCACCGTAGGTCTCTCGATAACATTCGTATCCTGGGCACGGATATCGTACATCCCCGGAGGAAGACGGAAGGTGGCGGGTTTCTCCGCGCTTGTCCAACCTTTCGCAACCCGTTTTTCCCCACCCTGTGTCAGGACCTGCACATAGGTTTTGAAAGGTTTTTCGTCTTTGATGGAGGTCACCTGGAGACTCACAGGGGGTTTTTCGGAGGCCTTCTTCACCACCGCTTTGGCCGCTAGTTGAAAGTCCTTGGCGTTCTTGGCCGTAAAATACTCGCCGCCCCCGGCCTGGGCCATGCATTCCAATTGCGCCTTTTCTTCTTCGGTGACGTCAAAGCCGATGACATGCATCACAAACTTAATCCCGGCCTCCTTGAGTTCCTTTACCAGGCCGCAGGGATCCGGGTCACAGGTCTCTTTGCCGTCCGAAACCAGGATAATGGTGGTTTCGTCCTCCAGGTGTTTGATACACTCGGCCGTCATCCGAACCGATCGGGAGATCGGGGTCTTGCCTTTGGGGTTCAGGCCCTGGATGGTTTGTACGATTTTTTCTTTCTGGATTGGGGCCAGGGAGACCAGTTCCTCCACATCGTTACAGTCCCCCTTTCGGCGGTGCCCATAGGCCACCAGGCCCACGACGGCATCATCCGGCAAATCCCGGATCAGACCGGTCAGGACCTCCTTGGCAATGGCAATCTTGGCCTTGCCCTCCACCTGGCCCCACATGGAGCCCGAGGCATCCAGGATGAACATGATATTCCCGGAAGAAGCCGCCGCTGAAATCGACTGGCCGGGTGCTTGAGCAAGAGAAGATGCGGGCACCGGAACAGGTGCAGGCGTTGGGGTTGTCTTTGCATTTCTGACCTGTGTTGACTCGGCTTTTGCAGGAGACCTTACCGGTTCGGATCCCGGCCCTGCGCCCATGTCCATCTTGGTATAGCCCGCGGGAATCTTGAAGAGGGCTGCGTCCACGGTGCCTTCCTGGATATTTTGGAGTTCCAGAACCGGATTTTTGTTCAACCCGAAACGTTCGTCCCGGATGATATGGTTGAGCTTTTTTGAGATCCAGACCTTGGCGACGGGTTCCGATTTTCCAGTCTCTGTGTAGATCCGGGTTTCGCATTCATAGCCGTTCACGGTTTCCGTGGGCCCCGGCTTTTCGGTCAAGCCTTTCCGGGTCAAGACCCATCCGACCAACGGGTTCATCATAATGGTTTTTTCGATATGCTTCATTTCAACATACTGGTGCATCTGGTCATTGAGACCCCAGGTAACCCCGGTATCGCGGTTTACAATACTGGGAAAGGGCGGGACATTCATGGGCCCTTTGACCTTCTGGAGACGATACATATTGTCCTTGATCTGGAGATTATAAGTATAGTTATCTCCAGGGCCGGTAATAACCATATCTGCCGTAAATTCGGCTCCAAAGGCGGGCGTGAAAGAAGCGATAATGGCTAAAATTACTGCAAGTGGAATTACGAAACCGAAAAGTCTTTTGTGTTGGGTCATAAGGAATCTCCTTTTCAAAAGCATCCGTAGGCGTTTTCTGCCAACTGTAAATCCGGTAACAAATCGGAGTGATAAGAACTTGAGTTTTTTCGGAGCAAATAGATAGGCTAAATAGACTTGAGTGTCAAGAGAAAGGAAAGGTACACAATATGTGGGGTTTTAATCCAGGTTTGGCACCAACAATCGTAAACATATCATAATATCAGAAGGTTAATGTAAACGGCTTCGTAAAAAGTCTAATTCTCGTGAAGCTTGCTTTCATTTCACCACTCTCATTTTATGTGTCTTTCGTACTCTTTTCCATAGGATTTCAATAATGGCAACGCACGCACCGTCTTCATCTAATTTGTTATTTTGGCTCACAAATCTGCAAGATTCCATGAGTTCATTATTACCAGACCGAAGACGGAATATATTTTTGATATAAGCACCCAGATTTGAATTCAGATCAACCAACTCACCATAGGTCATATGCGCCATGATGACCTTATCCTTAAGCGCCATTTTCGAGATTAATATGTCAACCGCTTGATTTGCTGTTTTTGGAGGGCCGGGAAGTTTTTCAACATAATCTCTTCCGGAAAAATTGGTTATATCAGAATCGGAAGAAGCATTCATCAGGTCCAGTATTAATGCACCCTCAACAATACCCGCTGTGTGTTTTCCGGCATCAGGATTTATATCTCCATCCGGACCCATCACATATAACACATCAATATGCCTCAATTGAATCCAATCCTTAATCAGAGATGCCGCTTCAAAGGCGATGGTTTGGTTAAGGTCTATCCCAAGCAACTGGCGTTTATGCTTCAACGTCATCTTTCTGGCATAATCAGAATCATCGCTTAATTTTCCGTATGATATGATAAGCGTTCCTTTTGAGTCTTTTATATTCTGTTCGATACATTGGGAATAATTGTCGGTGGGCATTTCTTTAAGCCCATATTTGCCGGGCAATGTTCCTGTCCTGGTAATCCGTCCCTTGGGGAGCCACCCGCCATGGACAAATCCCAGTTTTATTGCAACATCAAGAACTGCCTGATCTGTTTCGGTTTGACCGCCTGATATGATTTTTTCTATCATGTGTTTATAAGATCCATAAGTTGCATGGGCTCGTCAATAATGACACGCGCCCCGTTTTCCTTTAATTCTTTTAAAGAGCGAAACCCCCATAGTACTCCAACGGGGAACATCCCCGCAGAAACGGCGGTTTTCATGTCAATGGCTGTATCTCCAAGGTAAATAAAGCCGGATGGCGGTATTGCAAGTCTTTGAGCAACGTTAAGAGCGCCCTTAGGGTCGGGTTTTCGGGGAATTGAATCCTGCTGCCCTGAAACAACATCAAAATCCCATTTTGATAAAAAGAATGCCGCGCAATCCTGGGTAGCAGGGTCGGGCTTGTTTGATAAAATCGCCAGTTTTAACCCCCGCAGCTTTAAGTTATCCAATAGTTCCGGAACGCCATCGTATATTTTTGTCTTTACATTATAATTGCACCGGTAATCTTCCATATATTCTTTGAGGCAGGCCTCTATGATATCCGGGTTACGACTTTCTTCAGGCAATGCACGGGTAAAAAGCATTCTCACACCTTCACCAATAAACAACCGGTAGGTTGAAATTGAATGCGTTGGGAACTTCCTGTTTGATAGAACTCTGTTTGCGGCATCACCAATATCATCTAACGTGTCTATCAATGTGCCGTCCAGGTCAAAAAGCACTGCTTTATAGTTCATCATTTTACTTCCCCGGTATATTATTGACGGTCTCATAAAAAGTCCAACTTCTGCGTTATGCTGCATTTCGCAATCATTCAACGTACGAAAAGTACGCCTCATGATTACAAAATTTGGACGCCTTGAATTTGAACTTTTTACGAAACCGTCTAAATCGGACTTTTTACGAGTTCATCATTATTGACGCGTAAGATTTTACTCACTATTTTCCCCAATAATCTTGACCAACATTCCCGGTTTAAAAGCAATATATTTTCCGGTTTGTGATGTAATACCCATCTCATGATGACCACAGCAATCACATTTTTTGGCCGTTACTATGCCTTGGATTGACTTTTCATGATCGTCTTTTACTTCAGATGATTTTCCATTCATTGTCTTTTACAATATGCCTTTCTTATTCTTGATATTTGACGGCTTCGTAAAAAGTCCAATTTCTGCGTTGCGCTTCATTTCGTGTTCACTGCGGCGTACATAAGTACGCCTCATTCCACGAAATTCGCGACGCCTTGAACTTGAACTTTTTACTTTGCCGTCTCAATTTTGACTTTTTACGAGTTCATCATATTTAATTTGAACTTTTTTTAACATATCAAAAAACTCTTGCTTTGTAAAAATACCCTTTTCTTTATGTAAATCTAACCGTCCAACAATGTGCCCGGGAGAACGCTTTGGTCACCAAATTTTTCGTATAGCGAATCCAATGTGGTATTCAATTTCCGGCGTTTTTCAAATGACCGGTCTTGGTCAAAAAGAGAAAGCTGGGTTCGGATGCCGCAAAAATTCAGGTGAGACAAAGAGATCCCTAAAAGCCGGATTGGCTTTTTAGTCACCTGGGTTTTTTCTAATAGACGGCAACCCGTTGAATATATTTCCAACCCATCATCCGTGGGTTTTGGCAAGGTTGCAGACCGGGTGATCTGAACAAAATCATTATATTTAACCTTCAGGGTAACCGTGTGACCGGTTACGCCCTTATGGCGCATGCGCCGGGCCACCTTGTTTCCCAGAGCAAGGAGCTCTTTTTTAGCCGCATCCAGCGAGGTAATGTCATGCAAAAAGGTCTGCTCATGGCCCAAGGACTTCACATCATGCTCCGGTATCACATCTCTGTCATCTATCCCCATGGCTAACAGATGCATATTGATACCATGTTTTCCAAATTTTTTCTCCAGGAATCCGGCCGGGGTCTGTCTTAATTCCCGAAACGTGCGGATGTTGAAGCCACGCAGGGTCAACCGGGTCATTTTCCCCACCCCCCACATTTTTTCCACGGGGAGGGGGTCTAAGAATTCTCTGATTTCATTGAAAGGTACAACGGTTAAGCCATCGGGTTTGTCAATATCAGAGGCAATCTTTGCCACAAATTTTGAAGGAGCCACCCCCGCGGAAACCGTCAAGCCCGTTTGCATTAAAATTGTTTTTTTAATGAGTTTCGCAATATTCTCGGGCGCACCGAAAATACGGGTGGAACCGGTGACGTCCAGAAATGCTTCATCAATGGACAGGGGCTCAACCAACGGTGTAAACCCATGAAATATTTTAAGGACCTGTCCGGAAATATCTTGATATCTCGACATTCTGACCGGCAGATAAATTCCATCCGGGCAAAGTCGTCTTGCCCGGGCCATGGGTTGGGCGGAATGAATACCGAATTTTCGAGCTTCATATGAGGCGGATGATACCACCCCTCTTTCCTTGCTCCCCCCTACGATGACCGGCTTTCCCTTTAAGACGGGATTATCCAGCACCTCAACCGAGGGATAAAAAGCATCCATGTCTAAATGAATGATGTGTTTTGACCGAACTTGCTTATTCATAAAAACCAAATTCCCTGATCTGAAAAACCCTTTCTTTTTTTTATCTGATGCTGCCGCCAAATACAACCTTTAAGATAGACGGCGGCAGGATAAACCCGGTTAGCATTTTCACGTAACTATTCATTTCTATTCCAAGAAATCGGCATATGAGCATAACATTCTGAAATAAACACATAAGAGAATTTTGAGGACTGGCTCGGAAACCTGGAGGGCCTATTGCAAAACCGTGATTTCTAATATTCGCAATAGTTCTATTGAAAAGGATAAACTTAAGTAATCTTCGCTCTTGAATTTTATTAATACACCGCCGCTAATGGCAGAAGAAGAAGGTCCTAAGGTCACATGTTTTTCGGAAATCCCGAATAGGTCATTAAAAACATCTTAAGATCTTTTTTAATAAAGTCCCCGACATCCCATGCGTCCCTGGACAAATACCCCAGATACTTGGACCGGATGACATAGGCCTGGGCATCGATCATTTCTTTTTCTCGGTTTTCCACCCGTACCCGGATCCTCTCATACAAATCGCCTTCAAATTTATCCAACTGCCCCAATGATAATTCATCTACATTGAAATAAACTATCCCTTGGGTGATCGCATCCGTTACCGGAATAACTCCGGGATACGATTCCCCTTTCACCCTAAACCGGGCATAATCTCTAAGAATCGCTTTTTGTGAACAAAAATTACTGGCTGTAACCACATGAATTACAGAAGGTATCATTAAGCTGCCGTATGTAAAAATATTCATATCCCTATGTTTCAAAACCCCAACACATTCACCGCATTATCGGATCCTGTAAAATCAACTTTTTAAAGAATACAGAAAGTAAAAAGTAACTATTATTTTCTGTTATAATTCCAACCCAATAAAGCCAAAGTATGTACAAATCAGAAAAATTGATATCACAATTTCGTACATTTATTTTATGTTAGCCTTATAAATGTATTGTTCGACAATTGCAAAAATAAAAAATACATGTATGTTTAAAATCATCATGTGCTAACCAATCCTTAACCAATGCCATGGAAGTGCTTCGATTCTCCCGGAAGCTTGAATTTATGAGAGACCAGCAATTATTTTACCGTCTCAGACAGTTGCCGGGCCGACAAGATGATTTTCCTTTTGAAAAACCGGATTGTTATGGAATCCTCTCAATTTCACAGCAAATGCCGGAACCGAGATACGGAATGGATATCTTGAAAAATTGCTAATCAAATGCTTTGAGATAGGTAATTTTTACTGCAGCGAACGCCGGGCATGAGTGCGCTGGGAAAAGCCAAGGGGGGCTTTGAAAAAGGTGAGTTTTGTCGGGGCTACCGGAAAATGTAAAAACACACCAGCTTTTCCCAATCCATCTCAATGCCCTTGTTCGGCAATTCTTTTTTCTCTTTTTTTAATTATAGGAATTAATGATCGCAAGGCATCATTTACTGAGTTCTCATCTGGAAAAAACTCAGCTACCTCCGGGTCGATGAATACAACATTTGTTCCTTTTTTGTATTCTTTAGCGTATTTGCCCCTTACGCCCTTGCTAAAATCATATTCTTCCAGCATATCCGGATCATTAGATATCACTTTCATAATATTCCCTTTCTTTTTTTGTTGCTTTTCTGGCACTAATAATCCTTATGTTGTCTCTTTTTTCAGTATGAACAACAACCAATATGCAATTATTATAGGACATCCCAATAAGAACCAGTCTTTTTTCATCGTTTGAATGTAAAGGGTCATCTATGGTTAATGATAAATTATCTTTAAAAGCGCTGCTCGCTTCTTCAAAAGGTACACCATGTTTTTCCAGATTAGTTTTTGCCTTTTTAAGATCCCATTCAAATATTAACATTTATTGATTCCCAAATCCTGTTAATGCTTTTAATACACTAACAAAAGTATTAGACGAAGGCAAGGGCGTTTCCTTGAGGAAAGGTCTGAAGGGCTGGAGCGAAGCGTAAGGCGAACCGCAGGCGAGAGTGACCAAAGGAAGCGACAACCCCGAGTGCATCCTGTTGTCATCGATGCCCAACACCACTTTCCTAAGAAACGTTTTGATCATCAATTTAGATGGAAGCCTACTCCAGAAATAGAGATGGCAATTCTAAAGTCCATTTTTAAAACAAAGCCATAATTTAATTATATAACGTTTTGATTTACAAAAGTAATCTTCAATGATATTAATATAATGTTCTAATGTTCGGTATTGATTGGGGCACAGAACCTTGAGCGAAAAACCGGAATTAGGCGAAAGTAACAAACACAAGATGTAGGGTCGGAGGCAAACCTGGACTAGGTAATAAATTTTAACAAGGTCAATCGATATCTAAATGATATCATAACCTATTGACATTACAAATAATTTCATATAATGGCAAGTTATGTTGTCAGTTTAGTTATGTTGTGAGAATTTAATGCCCCACAATTTCATACCCATGTGATTCCTTGCTTAAAAATTTACAGATCCATATAATTCTTTTAATTCCCTTTAAATTTAT
>Ga0222626_1000321_pt1 | contig 30794 bp, 24 predicted proteins | sample AntAcemetageno91_FD_179862 | JGI IMG/M metagenome (GOLD analysis project Ga0222626, IMG submission 179862) | Saline water microbial communities from Ace Lake, Antarctica - #91 | ecosystem: Environmental > Aquatic > Non-marine Saline and Alkaline > Saline | place: Antarctica: Ace Lake | collected...
AGCCCTCAAAAAGGAGCTGCAGCGCAAGGAGAAGGCCATGGCGGAGATGGCGGCCTTGCTGGTGCTGCGAAAAAAGTGGGAGGCCTTCTGCTCGGAGGACGCGGAAGGCTGACCACTGCTGCGACTCGGCATAGGGCCATTGAGCTGATCGCCGAGGCGAATGCAGCCGGTGCCAGGCTGGCGAATGCCTGCGCTGAGATCGAGCTCAGCCTGCGGACGCTCAAACGCTGGCGTAAGGCTTTTGGTGGTGATGGGGACGGCGAGGACCGCCGTAAAGGCAGTGATCGCCTGGTGGGTCACCGGCTAAGCGAGGAGGAACGCCAGCGGATCCTGCTCACCTGCAACCAGCCGGAGTACGCCTCGCTGCCGCCAGGACAGATCGTGCCGGCGCTGGCTGATCAAGGCCTGTATATCGGCTCTGAATCGAGCTTCTATCGGATCTTGCATCAGGCAGGTCAGTGCCACCGCCGCGGTCGCGCCCGGCTGCCGCAGGAACCGCGATCAGTGCCGCGCCTCAGGGCGGATTGCCCCAATGAGGTTTGGTCGTGGGATATCAGCTTTCTGCCGACAACGGTGCGAGGTGTGTGGCTCTACCTGTACCTGGTGGTCGATGTCTGGAGCCGCAAGGTGGTGGCTTGGGATGTAGCCGAGGTGGAGTCATCCGAGATCGCAGCTGAGCTGGTGCAGCGGGCCTGCCTGAAAGAGCGCTATCACCGGCCAAGGGGCTTTGACGGCCACCAGAGCCAGCAGCAGCCGCTGATCCTCCACGCCGACAACGGCAATGCCATGCGCGGGGCCACGCTGGAATCGAGGCTGGAGGAGCTGGGTGTGCTCAGATCCTTTTCCAGGCCAAGGGTTTCAAACGACAACCCCTACTCAGAATCCCTGTTCCGAACGCTCAAGTACCGTCCCGACTACCCGAGACGGCCATTCGCAAGCAAAGACGAGGCCTGCGAGTGGGTGGCGGCGTTTGTCGGCTGGTACAACCACTGGCACCGCCACAGCGGCATCAAATTCGTCACGCCCCATCAGCGTCACAGCGGAGCCGCCAGCACAATCTGCAAGAAGCGAGCCGATATCTACGAGAAGGCCCGTCGGGCCCATCCGCGACGCTGGAGCCAAACCACCCGATGCTGGCGTCAGCCAGAAGAAGTGTGGATCAACAAGCCACCAGAAAAGCCAAAACCGACCCTGGCGCTACCATCAGCGAGGGCAGCCTGAATAGCCGCCAAGGAGTGACAACTTTCTTGAAAGTCACCGCTAGCTGGGGAACTAGGCAATTCCATTGTTCTCAATGCAGCTTTTTAGATTTGGCGCGAGTGAGAATGCTGGCACTATATATGAGAAGATGTTCATTTCGTTGCTCATGTCTTTCAGGATATCCTCGAGGTCACGCTCCTCCCCATTGCAAGCTTTTGCATATGTGTCTTTGTGCCGTTCAGCAATGATGAATAGATTAATTACAAACTTATATCTGAGTCTATAGAGCATGCTCTGGCCAATCGCGAGCTTGATGCCGTCAAGTGATTCTCCGAGAAACTTGATTTCAAATGCAATGCCGTCTTCATTAATCGTCAGGTCAGGCCGATGCCTTTTGCCAAAGCAGTAGACGCTTCTTACGCTAGTCTCTTGATTGGTCTGTGAGATAACTTGCCCTTTGATCCTTTCGGCGTTGGCGGTTACTGTCTGCGTAAACGCAAACTCATAATCTCTTTCATACTTCCCAGTAAGAGCGAAGCGAGTTTTTTTGATAAGTGCATCAAGTATGATTACATCCTCCCAAACAGAGCCCCTTCGAATGCCCTTCTCAAAGCTCATTGGAACGGAGACCAGTTGTATTGAGTGGAGACTAGCGCTTCGGTCCTAGCTTGTCTAAATGACGGAGCTGAGCCGCACCGCCGTTCTACCGAACGACGTTCGGCTAGCAGGCGGTGTCGGCTCCAGCGAAGTGTTGCTTATGCCGCGCAAGTATTCTACGCACCTAGAACAACCGTAGAAACGCGGTCAAAGCAACGCTAATTGGGCGGATCCGCATAAAATCCCCCTCCTGATCCTATTAGAAGAATAAAGCCGGGGATGCCAGCTGGCAACATGGCAAGAACCCTGTCTTGTCCAGGGTTTTCTGAATACCTCCGCACGATCCAGGCATCTTATGCGGGTCCGCATAACACTGTTAGTATCGATACAAAATCGCGATCCCGAGCCTCTGGGCCATGGCCTGGCCTCAGTCAAAAAACCCGCAACTTGGTGCTTTAGCCATATAGAAACAGGGCCGGAAGCGTCCAGTTTTGCTGTTTTCCCGACTGAATCTACTGCTTTTATTGCTTGCAATGGCTCGATGTAGCGCGCAGAAAGTAGTATAAGACCTGATCATGCCTGATCGGCGAAGTAACTTCTGCTTTAGGTTTGTCGATCCTTTGAACTTGACATTAAGCAGCGTAAGCGAAGCGAACGTCCGTCTTCAAAGTCGTGTTCGGCACCCACCTCACAGGCCGCAGATCCTTCTCTGGATCAACTTCATACTCGATACCAAGCTCAGCGAGAGGTTTCAGATGGTGAGCATAAATATATCCTTCTGCGAAGAGTCCGTACTGCTGCCCGAAGTTGAGGCCGCAAACGGAACAGCTGTCCCCATATTTATCGATACAGAGACTTCGCGCCTTGGCGTTCCTTTCGTAAGAGTTCAACTGGATTCTAGTTGCAGATCCCTCCAAGAGCGGCGTGCTCGATTCGACCTCGCTCGCATCGCTGAAAGCATCGAGACGACCACGTTTGTACACGTCGGCCAGGATCTCAAAGACCTGCTCCACGACTTCATCGGGGCCTAAGCCCCATTTTTGCCCACACCGGTGTCCCAGGTGAGAATCTTGAGCGTATTATCGGTGTAGTTTTTGCCCCTATCGGTCGCAGCATGCCATCCGGCCTTGAAGCGACCACGGCGAAGGCTATCCGGGGGATTGCGTTCATCTTTGGCGTAGTCGAGTTGTCCCAAGAACTCCACAATCTCTCTCGCCTGTTTCATCTCAGCACCTCGTTTGCCGAACGACAAATCAAGTCGTTAGCCGCCACTCCCCCTACTCCTGTCCACACTGGAAGCACTGCTCCCACCGGGCCCATGTGCTCCCACTGCTCCTGCGGCCAGCCCACCCGCACCGTCCAGCTCCGCCACAACCTGCTGGCCACCAACGACGCAGCGGCGGAACGCAACCGCGAGCGCTTCGCTGCCGCCGGGCTGCTGGTGCTGAATGTGCTCTCAGCACCAGGGTCCGGGAAAACCGCGCTGCTGGAGCAGCTCGCCCGCCAGTGGCGTCCGGCCCCGGTGGGGGTGATCGTGGGTGATCTGGCCACCGACAACGACGCCATTCGTCTGCGGGCCGCCGGCGCCCGGGCCGTGCAGATCCAGACCGGTGATCTCTGTCATCTGGAGGCGGCGATGGTGGGGCGGGCCTTTGATCAACTCGAGCCCCAGGGCATGGAGCTGCTGCTGATCGAGAACGTCGGCAATCTGGTCTGCCCCACCGCCTTTGATCTGGGCGAGCAGCTGCGGCTGGTGCTGCTCTCGGTCACGGAAGGGGAAGATAAACCGCTCAAATACCCGGCCCTGTTCAAATCCGCCGATGTGGTGGTGATCAACAAGGTCGATATCGCCGAAGCGGTGGGCTTCGATCACGCCGCGGCCCACGCCAACCTGGCCGGTGTGGCACCGCAGGCGCCGATCTTCGAAGTCTCGGCCCGCAGTGGCGTCGGCCTTGACGCCCTGATGCACTGGCTCAGCCACCAGCGGCAATGACCCCCGCCGGGCAGCGGCGCCTGCGGCTTGAGGTCGAAGGGCTGGTGCAGGGGGTGGGCTTCCGTCCGTTCGTGCACCGCCTGGCCAGCTCCCTGGCGTTGGCGGGCTGGGTGGAGAACACCCCATCCGGTGTCTGCCTGGAGCTGGAGGGGGAGGAAGCGGCACTCGCATCCTTTCTGGAGCGCCTCGATCTGGAGCGGCCTCCCCACAGCCGCCTCGATCGCCTGGAGCAGCAGTGGTTGCCAGCCTTGGCTCTCGGCCAGATCAGTGGCTTCCAGATCCGGCCGCCCTCCGGCAGCGCGTCAAGTCCCACCGCTCTGGTGCCGCCCGATCTGGCCCCCTGCGCCACCTGCCTGGCGGAGCTGGTCGATCCCTTCAGCCGCCGCTGCGGCTATGCCTTCACCAGCTGCGCCCACTGCGGGCCCCGCTTCAGCATCCTGCGGGCCCTGCCGTTCGAGCGGCGCCACACGTCGCTGGCCTCCTTTTTCCTCTGCGCTGCCTGCGCGGGTGAATACACCGATCCCGCCAACCGCCGCTTTCACGCCCAGACCACGGGCTGCCCCGCTTGCGGCCCCCGCCTGAGCTGGTGGGCGGCCGCTGAGCCGCGGCTGAGCGATCCACCGCTGAGCACGGGCCTGCTCAGCCCCTGCCTGACGGCGGCGGTAGTCGCATTGCGGGCGGGGCAGATCGTGGCGTTGCTGGGGGTCGGCGGGTTCCAGTTGCTCTGCCTGGCCGGATTGGAGGCGTCGGTGGCTGAGCTGCGGCGGCGCAAGGGTCGACCCGAGAAGCCTTTTGCGCTGCTGGCGCCCGATCTGGCTTGGGTACGGCGCCACTGCGTGCTGAGCCCCGAGGAAGAAGCGCTGCTCACCTCCCCGGCGGCGCCGATCGTGTTGCTGCGGCGCCGGCCGCCGAGCGATGCCGCCATCGCCGCCAACGTGGCCCCGGCCAACCCCTGGCTGGGGGTGATGCTGCCCGCCAGCCCGTTGCACGCCCTGCTGCTGCGGGAACTGGGCGTGGCGCTGGTCGCCACCAGCGGCAACCGCTCCGGTGAACCGCTCTGCGCCGATCCCGAACGGGTGGAGGCGGAGCTGGGGACGATCGCCGATGGTTTTTTGGTCCACAACCGCCCGATCGCCAACCCCGTCGACGACAGCGTGGTGCAGCTGGCGGCGGGCCGGCCGCTGCGGCTGCGCCACGCCCGCGGCACAGCCCCCACCACGCTCGATCTCTCCGCCCTGCTGCCCCACCCGGATGCGCTTGCCGGTGTGGTCGCCATGGGCGCTCAGCTCAAGGGCAGCCTGGCGATCGGCCTCCCCGGCGGTCGCGCCTGGCTCGGCCCCCACCTGGGCGACCTCGACAGCCTCGCGTCTGAGCTGCGCTTGCGCGAGGTCCTCAGTAGCGCCCTTGAGCGCCTCGGCCTCACGCCCCGCCGCTTTGTGGTCGATGGCCACCCCGCCTACGTCTCGCGTCGGATCGGTGAGGAACTGGCGGCGGCAGCAGGCGTGCCACTACTGCCGGTGCAGCATCACCACGCCCATTTGCTGGCAGTGGCGGCCGAGCACGGTCTCGTCCCACCGCTGCTGGGGGTGGCCTGGGATGGCGCTGGCTACGGCGGCGACGGCAGCCTCTGGGGCGGTGAGTGCCTGCGCCTGGAGCCGGCCGCACCGGGCCAACCGGCCCGCTTCCAGCGCCTGGCGCAGCTGCGGCCGTTTCCGTTGCCCGGCGGCACACCGGCCTTGCGTGAACCACGCCGCGCCGCCCTGGGCCTGCTAGCAACCGCCTTCGGCGATAGCTCCCGCAGCACTCATTCCGCCTTCAGTGCTGAGGAGAAGCGGGTGCTGCTTGCCCTGTTGCGCCGCGGCGGCCCGCATGCGCCGCTCTGCTCCAGCATCGGCCGCCTCTTCGATGCGGTGGCCTCCCTGCTGGGCCTGATCCAGATCTGCAGCTTCGAAGGCCAGGCCGCCCTGCGTCTGGAGGCGGCCGCCTGGGAAGGGATGCGCGCCACAGCATTCGAACGAGCCGGCCCCTACACCCTGCCGATCGGCCCCGCCAGCGAAACCACCGGCTCCGGCCAATCCGAACTGCCCCTGCAGATCAACTGGCAGCCCCTGCTCATTGCCCTGCTCGCCGACCGCGACCGCGGCGTGCCGGTGCCCGCCATCGCCCTGGCCTTCCACCAGGCACTGGCCGGGTTGCTGGTAGCGCTGGCCGAAACCTTTTCAGACACTCCCGGCGAGCGGCGCCTGCTGCTGGCGGGGGGCTGCTTCCAGAACCGCCTGCTGCTGCAACTCGCCGCCACTGCCCTGCAGCAGGCCGGCATCGAAGCACTCTGGCCCCAACGGATCCCTTGCAATGACGGCGGACTGGCCCTCGGCCAGCTGCTGGCGGCTGCCCAGTTTCTGTAAGGCCTCGCAACACTGAGAGCGGAAACGAACCAGCGACCTATAACAAAAGAAGGGCGGTCCCACCCCCGGACGCTGCACCTCTGCCGGAGCTCCGCGATGTGTCTGGCCTTACCCGGTGAACTGATCGCCATTGAAGACGGCCACCCCCCTGGCGTCGCTGTCGATCCCTCCGATCCGGCTGATGCCGCGCTCTGGCGCTTTGGGCTGGTGGATTTCGGTGGCGTCCAGCGCCAGGTGAGCCTGGCCTGCGTGCCCGAGGCCCGCCTTGGCGATCAGCTGCTGGTGCACGTGGGCTTCGCCCTCAGCGTGGTGCAGCCATGAGCACCGCCAGCATCGACGGCAACGAAGCGGTGGCCCGCGTTGCTTACCGCCTCAACGAGGTGATGGCGATCTACCCGATCACCCCGGCAACGCCGATGGGCGAATGGGCCGACGCCTGGGCCGCAGCCGGCCGCCCCAACCTCTGGGGCAGCGTGCCGCAGGTGATCGAACTACAGAGCGAGGGCGGCGCCGCCGGGGTGCTGCATGGTGCCCTGCAGGCGGGGACGCTGGCCTCCACCTTCACCGCGTCGCAGGGGTTGCTGCTGATGCTGCCCAACCTCTACAAAATCGCCGGTGAACTCACCGCCACCGTGCTGCATGTGGCCTCAAGGGCCTTGGCGGGCCAGGCCCTCTCGATCTTCGGTGACCACGGCGATGTGATGGCCACCCGCGGCAGCGGTTGCGCCCTGCTCTGCTCGGGCTCGGTGCAGGAGGCGGGCGACTTCGCCGCGATCGCCACCGCCGCCAGCCTGCGCGCCCGGCTCCCGTTCCTGCACTTCTTCGACGGCTTCCGCACCTCCCACGAGATCCAGCGGGTGGAGCTGATCGATGACGCCGTGCTGCACGCCCTGGTGCCCCAGGAGCTGGTGGCCGCCCACCGCCGCCGCGGCCTCTCCCCCGACCACCCGGTGATCCGCGGCACCAGCCAGAACCCCGATGTGGCCTTCCAGGCCCGCGAGGCCGCCAACCCCTTCCACGCCGCCGCCCCCGCGATCGTTCAAGAGGTGATGGACGCCTTTGCTGCCCTCACCGGCCGCGCCTATCACCTGTTCGATTACGTCGGTGCCGCCGATGCCGAGCGGGTGCTGGTGCTGATGGGCTCCGGCGCTGAAACCGCCCAGGAAACGGTGGAAGCGCTCAACGCCGCCGGCGAGCGGGTGGGGCTGCTGAAGGTGCGCCTGTTCCGCCCGCTCGATACCACCGCCCTGATCGCCGCCCTGCCGCCATCGATTCGGGCGATTGCCGTGCTCGATCGCTGCAAGGAACCCGGCAGCGGCGCCGAACCCCTCCTGCTCGATGTGGGCCAGGCCCTGCTGCAGGCCTGGGCCGAAAAGCCCGGCCCCCTGCCGCGCCTGATCGGCGGCCGCTATGGCCTGGCCTCAAAAGACTTCACCCCAGCGATGGTCAAGGCGGTCTTCGACGCCCTGGCCCGCCCCGATCCACCCGGGCGCTTCACGGTCGGCATCACCGACGACGTCACGCGCCTCTCGCTGCCGGTGGACGCCAGCTTCTGCACCGAAGCCGCCGACTTTCGCGCCATCGTCTATGGCCTCGGCTCCGACGGCAGCGTCGGCGCCAACAAGAACGCGATCAAAATCATCGGTGATCACACCGATCTCTACGCCCAGGGCTACTTCGTCTACGACTCGAAGAAATCAGGTTCAGTCACCGTCTCGCACCTGCGCGTCAGCCGCACCCCGATCCACTCCTGCCACCTGGTGCAGCAGGCCCACCTGGTGGCCTGCCACCAATGGGATTTTCTTGGCCGCTTCGATCTGCTCGAAGCGGCCCTGCCCGGCGGCACATTGCTGCTCAACAGCCCCTTTCCCCCAGAAGAGGTGGCGATGCGGCTGCCGGCGTCGGTGCGGCAGGCGATCCGCGCCAAGCAGCTGACGGTGCAAAGCATCGACGCCACGGCAATCGCCCGTGAGCTGGGGCTGGGCGGGCGCATCAACACGGTGATGCAGACCTGCTTCTTTGCCCTGGCCGATGTGCTGCCGCAACAACAGGCGCTTGAGGCGATCCGAGAGGCAATTCGCCACAGCTATGGCCGCAAGGGGGGGCGCATCGTGGAGGCCAATCTCCAGGCCGTCGACGCCAGCCGGGCCCGGCTGCAGCAGGTGCCGATCGCAGACGACGAGCCGGCCAGCGCTGCTGCTGCTGCAGATCCAAGCCAGGCCCCAGCCCCCGATCCGCTGGCGGCGGCATCCGCTGCGCTGCGCCGGCTGATCGCCCCCCAGCTGGCCCGCCAGGGCGACCGTTTGCCCGTGAGCGCCCTGCCCGCCGACGGCAGCTTCGCCACCGGCACCGCCCGCTTCGAGAAGCGCAACATCGCCGAATCCGTGCCGGTCTGGGACACCGAGGTGTGCGTGCAGTGCGGCAAGTGCGTGATGGTCTGCCCCCACGCCGTGATCCGCGCCAAGGTGGTGGAGCCCGCCGCCCTGGCGGACGCCCCGGCCGGCTTCGCCCACGCCGCGGCCCGCGACCACCACTGGCAGGGGCAGAGCTTCACCCTGCAGGTGGCCGCCGAAGACTGCACCGGCTGCGGCCTCTGCGTGGAGGTCTGCCCGGCCCGCAACCGGGCCGAACCGCGCCGCAAGGCGATCAACATGGAACCGCAGCGCCCCCTGCGTGAGCAGGCCCGCGGCCACTGGGACTTCTTCCTCTCCCTGCCGAACCCCGAGCGCGGCGCCCTCAACCTGGCCCACGTCAATCAGCAGCAACTGCAGGAGCCGCTGTTCGAATTCTCCGGCGCCTGCGCCGGCTGCGGCGAAACCCCTTACATCAAGCTCGCCAGCCAGTTGTTCGGCGATCGCATGGTGGTGGCCAACGCCACGGGCTGCTCCTCGATCTACGGCGGCAGCCTGCCCACCACGCCCTGGAGCTCCAACCGTAACGGCCGCGGCCCCGCCTGGTCCAACTCCCTGTTCGAAGACAACGCCGAGTTCGGACTCGGTTTCCGCGTCGGCTTCGACCAGCGCCGCGTTATCTCCGCCCAGCTGCTGCGCGACACGCCCGGCCTTCCCGCCGGTCTGCGTCAGGGCCTGCTGGAGGCTGACCAGCACGATGAGCCGGGCATTTTCGAGCAACGGCAGCGGGTCGTGGAGCTGCGGCAGTGGCTGGAGGCCAACGCCCCCACCAGCGCCCTCAACGACCTGGCCGACGACTTGGTCAAACGCAGCGTCTGGATGATCGGCGGCGACGGCTGGGCCTATGACATCGGCTACGGCGGCCTCGACCACGTGCTGGCCGGCGGCCACGACGTCAACATCCTGGTGCTCGACACCGAGGTGTACTCCAACACCGGCGGCCAGATGTCGAAGGCGACGCCGCTGGGCGCCGTGGCCAAATTCGCCAGCGGCGGCAAGGCCACCGCCAAGAAGGATCTGGGCCTGATGGCGATGACCTACGGCCACGTCTACGTGGCCAGCGTGGCCATGGGTGCCTCCCAGGAGCAGACCCTGCGGGCCTTCCTGGAGGCGGAGTCGTATCCGGGGCCCTCGCTGATCCTGGCCTATTCCCACTGCATCGCCCATGGCATCGACATGGCCCAGGGGATGACGCAGCAGCAGCGGGCCGTGGACTCGGGGCGCTGGCTGCTCTACCGCCACGACCCACGCCGCAGCGAGCGGGGCGAGAATCCGCTCCAGCTCGACTGCCCTGAACCGAAACTGGCCATGGCCGAAGCGATGGCGGGCGAAAACCGCTTCCGCCTGCTGGGCTATAGCCATCCTGACCAGGCCCGTGCTCTGACACGACAGGCCCAGGCTGAAGCCCTCCAGCGCTGGCACCAGTACGCAGCCCGCGCCGCCGCCCCGGCGGATGCCAGCAAGGGAGCCCCCCCATGAACGGCCCCGACCTCGCTACCACCTATCTGGGCCTGCCCCTCTCCTCACCGCTGGTGGTCGGCGCCGCCGCGCCGCTCAGTGCTGACCCCGACTTGATCCCGCGCCTGGCTGAGCAGGGCGCTGCGGCCGTGGTGCTTCATTCACTCTTCCTCGAGCAGATCGAGCACGACTGGCAGGAATGGGAGCACCACCAGCAGCATGGCAGCGAGAGTTTTGCTGAATCGCTGAGCTTTGTGCCGCCCAATGCCCCCACGCACCTCGGCATCGCGGGCTACCTGCAGGAGATTGAAAGCGCCCGCCGCCGGGTGGACATCCCCATCATCGCCAGCCTCAACGGAAACGCAGGCGGCCACTGGGCCGGCACGGTGCGGGCGATCGAGCAGGCCGGTGCGCAGGCGATCGAGCTCAACCTCTACGCCGTGCCTACCGATGCCGAGCGCAGCGGCGGCGAACTGGAGGAAGAGCAGCTGGCGATCGTGTCCACGGTCTGCACGGCCACCCGTCTGCCGGTGGCCGTAAAGCTCAGCCCCAGCTACACGAACCTGGCTCATTTCGCCCGTCGCCTCCACCAGGCCGGTGCTCGCGGACTGGTGCTGTTCAACCGCTTCTTCCAGCCTGACATCGACATCGAAGCCCTTGAGCATGTCTCGAATGTGCTGCTCAGCTCTGCTGCCGATCTGCGCCCGCCGCTGCGTTGGATCGCCCTGTTAGAAGGCCAGGTGCCGCTGGATTTCGCCGCCAGCGGCGGCGTCGCCCACGGCACCGACGTGGTGAGGCTGCTGATGGTGGGCGCCAGCGTCACCATGGTGGTGTCGGACTTGCTGCGCCATGGCCCCGGTCAGCTGCGGCAGCTGGAAACCGAGCTCACTGGCTGGCTCGAACAGCACAACTACGCCTCCGTGCAGGACTTGCGGGGCTGCATGAGCCAGCGGCGCTGCCCCGACCCGGCCGCTTTCGAGCGGGCCCAGTACGTGCGGGCGATCAGTACCAGTCCAGCCGGCAGCGCTCTAGGCACCCATCTGTGAGCGCCCTGCTGGAGCCCTTCCGCCGGCCGGAGCGGGTGCGGCGCCTCACCGCCGAACTGCGCCAGGCCACCACGCGTCCCTGGACCCTGATGGAGGTCTGCGGCGGCCAGACCCACGCGATCCTGCGCCATGGTCTCGACCGTCTGCTGCCCGATGGTCTGGAGCTGATTCACGGACCCGGCTGCCCGGTCTGCGTCACTCCGGCGGCGGCGATTGATCGGGCCCTGGAGCTGTCCACCAGCCCCGGGGTGATCCTCTGCTCCTACGGCGACATGCTGCGGGTGCCGGGATCGGCGGGCCGCAGCCTGCTGGAACAGCGTGCCGAAGGCGCCAATGTCCGGGTCGTCGCTTCACCCCTCGATGTGCTTGCCATCGCCCGAGATCATCCAGGCTGCCGTGTGGTGTTCTTCGCGGTGGGCTTCGAGACCACAGCGCCGGCCACCGCCTTGCTGGCCCATCAGGCCTGGCGGTCGGGGCTTACCAACTTGGCTCTGCTTGTGGTGCATGTGCGGATCCCCCCGGCGATGGAGGCGTTGCTGGCAGCTCCGGAAGGCCGTGTGCAGGGCTTCCTGGCCGCTGGCCACGTCTGTGCGGTGATGGGTAGCGAGGAGCTGGAGCCGATCTGCCAACGCTTCCGCGTGCCGGTGGTGGTCACGGGTTTCGAGCCGGTGGACCTGCTGGAGGGAGTGTTGTGCTGCGTGCGGCAGCTGGAGCGGGGCGAGAGCAGGGTGGAGAACGCCTATACCCGCGCCAGCCCGCCGCAGGGAAACGCTGCGGCCCGGGCCCTGATCGCGCGGGTGTTCGAGCCGGTGGATCAGGAATGGCGTGGCCTTGGCGTGTTCCCTGCCAGCGGTCTGCGCCTGCGGCCGCCCTACGACGCCCTTGATGCCGATTTCATGCAAGCGTCTTCTCCTGGAATCCCAGCAGCCTCTCTTGGCAGCCCCTCTATCTGCATCAGCGGCCGGGTTCTGCAGGGCCTGGACCGCCCCACAGACTGCCCCTCCTTCGGGGTGGCCTGCACGCCGGAGCGGCCGCTGGGGGCACCGATGGTGTCTGCGGAAGGGGCCTGCGCCGCCTACTGGCACTATCGCCAACGGGACGGCAGCGCTGCAGCCGGGGTGCCCTGAGCGATGGAGATCATGCACGGAGTCGGCTGCCCCATGCCCTCAGATCCCGCCGAACGGGTTCAGCTGGGCCATGGTGGCGGCGGCGGCCTCAGCCAGCGGCTGATTGAGGAGCTGTTTGTGCCGGCCTTCGGTCCCGCCGATGGGGTCCTTCACGATGCTGCCACGCTTGCTGCTGGGCCTGGGGCACTGGCCTTCACCACCGACTCTTATGTGGTGCGGCCCTTGGTTTTCCCTGGCGGCGACATTGGCCGGCTGGCGGTGATCGGCACCGTCAACGACCTGGCGATGGTGGGCGCATGCCCCTTGGCCCTCAGCCTGGCTCTGATCCTGGAGGAAGGCCTGGCGATGGCCATGCTTCGGCACATAGTGGCTGCCATCCGCACAGTGGCTGCGGAGTGCGGCGTTCCGGTGGTGACCGGCGACACCAAGGTGGTGGAGCGGGGCAAGGGGGATGGCATTTTCATCACCACCAGCGCCGTGGGCCGCCTGGGGCCGGGTCCCGCCATCGGCCCACCTGCGGTTCAGCTCGGTGACGCGATCCTGGTGAGTGGCGATCTGGGACGCCACGGGGTGGCGATCCTGGCGGCACGCCAGGAGCTGGGCTTCCGTACGGATCTGCAAAGTGATTTGGCCTCGCTCCTGCCGGCGGTGCAGGCGCTGCTGGCGGAAGGGCTGGCCGTGCATGCCCTGCGGGACCTCACCCGCGGTGGGCTCGCCAGCGCGCTCACTGAAATCGCCCGCGGCGTCGGGCTGGAGCTACGGATCCAGGAGGCGGCCGTGCCGATTGCGCCCGCTGTGGCCAGTGCCTGCGCCCTATTGGGCCTTGACCCGCTGGCCATGGCCAACGAAGGCCGCCTCGTCCTGTTCCTACCCACCGCCCAGGCGGAGCAAGCCCGTGCCGTGCTTCAGACCTTCCAGCCCGAAGCCGCGATCATCGGCACGGTGGCCGCTGCCGGTAGCGCTATGGGCGGCATCGTGCTGCTGGAGAACGCCTACGGGGTGCTTCGGCGGTTAACGCTGGGCCAGGGCGAGCAACTGCCGCGCATCTGCTGACCACTGCGGCAGTCACACCAGCGCCAGGCCAGCCGAATCGAAGACCCCTTCAAACAGCACAGAGCTGAGATAGCGCTCGCCGGAATCGGGCAGCACCACAACGATCGTTTGGCCTGCGTAGGCCGCTTCGGCGGCCAGGCGAAGGGCCGCCACCGTGGCCGCTCCGCAGGAGATCCCCGCCAGGATGCCTTCCTCACGCATCAGCCGCCGGGCCATCTCCACGGCCTCTTCGTTGCTGACGGCTTCCACCCGATCCACCAGGCTGAGGTCGAGGTTATCGGGTACGAAACCGGCGCCGATCCCCTGGATTTTGTGGGGCCCAGGCACCAATGGCTGCCCCTGCATGGCTTGGCTGATCACCGGGCTGTTCTCCGGTTCGACCGCCACCGACACCAGGGGCTGGCCCAGGGTGGTCTTGATGTAGCGGCTGACGCCGGTGATCGTGCCGCCGGTGCCCACGCCCGCCACCAGCACATCCACGGTGCCTTCGGTGTCGTCCCAGATTTCCGGGCCGGTGGTGTCGTGGTGGATCTGGGGGTTGGCGGGGTTGGAGAACTGCTGCAGCAACACGTAGCGCTCGGGATCGGAGGCGGCGATCTCACGGGCGCGGCCCACGGCTCCTGTCATGCCGAGCCGGCCTTCGGTGAGCTCCAGTTGGGCGCCATAGGCGGCCAGCAGCTTGCGCCGCTCCAGGCTCATCGTCTCCGGCATGGTGAGGGTGAGCGGCAGACCCCGCGAAGCCGCCACGAAGGCCAGGGCAATGCCGGTGTTGCCGCTGGTGGGCTCGATCAACTCCTTGCCAGGACCGAGCAGGCCATCTTTCTCCGCCTGCCAGATCATCGCCGCGCCGATCCGGCATTTCACCGAGAAAGCCGGGTTGCGCCCCTCAATTTTGGCCAGCACCGTGGCCTTGCTCTCGCCCACCACCCGGTTGAGCTTGACCAGCGGGGTGCGGCCGATGCTGAGGCTGCTGTCGGCGAAGATCGTGGTCATCGGTGGATCCCTGGCATCAACGAGGCAAAACTATTTTCAGACTTCGACCCTAGGCAAGGGGAGCAAAAGTCTTGTGGTTTTGGCTTTGGCTTTGGCTTTGGCTGTCTGGCAGAGATCAGGCCCTGAGCCGCTTCTCGGAGCGCCAGTAGCCGGCCGACTGGACCACCAGGAGCAAAACAACTGCCGGGACCACCACCAGCAGGGTGAACCATTGCAGCGGAGCACTCAGCTCGGGCTGCACATAAGGCACAACTTGCTCCAGCAGGAAAAGGCCGTACAGGCCGAGCAAGATCCCCCCCTCGCGGCGGGTGATCACTCCGCCTGTCCAGAAGATCGGCAGGCAGGCCAGGGTGGTGGCCACCATGATCGGCAGATCCCGCTGAATCATGGTCGGGTCGACCGTGAGGCCCCGGCTTCCCGAGAGAAAGGCGCAGCTGCCCAGGATCAGCATCTGGTTCATCAGGTTGCTGCCCACCACGTTGCCGATCGCCAGATCGCCCTTGCCCCGCAGGGCCGCCACGATTGAAGTGACCAGTTCCGGCATCGAGGTGCCGGCCGAAACGATCGTCAGTCCGATCACGGTCTGGCTCACCCCCAGGCCAAGGGCGATCGCCGTGGCCCCCTTCACCAGAATCTGCGACCCCCAGATCAGCACGGCCAGGCCGGCCACCAACTTGATCAGGGCCGGCTTCAGGCTGATGTCTGACTCGCCTAGATCCAGGTCGTTATCTCCCTCGGAACCGCCTTCTTTGGACAGACCGCCTTGAGAATCGGCGGCCTCGGAGATTTTGGCTTCCCTTGATGTGCGAATTTCCCAGATGGTGTTGATCACCAGGGCCACCAGCAAGGCCACACCCGCCTGCCAGGTGACCCGCCCGGCCGAGGCCATGCCCCACACCGCCATCGATACCGCCAGCAGGATCGGCACGTCACGGCGGACGAGCCGGCTCTGCACCCGCAACGGCAGGATCACGGCGCTGCAGCCCAGCACCACCATCATGTTGAAGATGTTGCTGCCGACCACATTGCTCACGGCCAGATCATCGGAACCCTGAAGCGTGGACAGCAGGCTCACGAACAGTTCCGGTGTGCTGGTGCCCAGAGCGACGACGGTGAGCCCGATCACCAGCTGAGGGATACCAAATAGCAGGGCCAGCGCCACCGAACCCTGAACGAACAGCTCGCCGCCTCCGAACAGCAGCAGGATTCCAACGACGATCTCCACGACGCTGAGCACGGCAGGGCTGAGCACGGCAGGACGGCGAGAGGCAGGTGGGAGTCTGACGGGTCATGGGACTGGTGTCCTGCCTCCTTCGTTTCCGCTGGCGGCTCTGCAGCGTGTTGCCACAGATCCAGGGCAAAGCAAGGGATGGCATCGGTGCAGTTTCTAAGGTTGCTCCGCGCCGCACTCCAGCCACCCGTTGATGATCACCAATCGCATCAACTTCCATCATCTCAAGGGTGATCTGTTCGGGGGTGTCACCGCTGCGGTGATTGCCCTGCCGATGGCGTTGGCCTTTGGTGTCGCGTCCGGGGCTGGGGCCGCTTCCGGTCTGTGGGGGGCGGTGCTGGTGGGATTCTTTGCCGCCCTGTTCGGAGGCACTCCCACCTTGATCTCCGAACCCACCGGTCCCATGACCGTGGTGATGACGACGGTGATCGCTGGCCTCACTGCCGCGAATCCGGAGAACGGCATGGCCATGGCCTTCACGGTGGTGATGCTGGCCGGCGCCTTCCAGATTCTCTTCGGACTGCTGAAGCTGGGTCGTTACATCACGATGATGCCCTACACCGTGATCTCGGGCTTCATGTCCGGGATCGGCATCATCCTGATCATTCTTCAGATCGGTCCGTTCCTGGGCCAGGCCATTCCCCCCGGCGGTGTGATGGGGACCCTGCGGGCGATCCCTGAGTTGCTGGGCCAGACGCAGCCGATCGAAACCTTTCTGGCGCTGCTCACGGTGGCGATCATCTGGTTCACGCCCTCCCGGTTCAAGCAACTGGTGCCCCCCCAGTTGTTGGCTCTGGTGGCGGGAACGGTGATCTCTTTGCTGATCTTCGGTGGTGAGGACATCCGCCGCATCGGCTGGATTCCCTCCGGTCTCCCGCCTCTCCAGCTCCCCACCTTCATGCCCGGCGAAATCCAGCGCATGCTTTTCTATGGCGCGGTGCTGGGGATGCTGGGCTCCATTGATGCCCTGCTCACCTCGATGGTGGCCGACAGCCTCACCCGCACCGAGCACAATTCCAACAAAGAGTTACTGGGGCAGGGCCTGGGCAATGTGGTCTCCGGCCTGTTCGGTGGCATCGCCGGAGCCGGTGCCACGATGGGCACGGTCGTGAACATTCAGGCCGGCGGTCGCACGGCCCTCTCCGGCCTGACCCGGGCCGTCGTGTTGATGGTGGTGATCCTGGGAGCCTCGGGGCTGGCCTCCTCGATTCCGATGGCCGTGCTCGCCGGCATCGCCCTCAAGGTGGGGATCGACATCATCGACTGGGGCTTCCTCAAGCGGGCCCATCACCTCTCGATGAAGGGGGCCCTGATCATGTACGGGGTGATTCTGCTCACGGTCCTGGTGGATCTGATGGTGGCGGTGGGGGTTGGGGTGTTCGTGGCCAACTTCCTGACGATCGAGCGGATGAACACCCTGGAATCGCAGGGGGTAAAGGCGATCAGCACCGGCGATGGCGATACCGATCTATCGGTGGCAGAAAAGCGGCTGCTGGATCAGGCGAAGGGCAAGGTGCTGCTGTTCCAGCTCAATGGAGCCATGATTTTTGGGGTGGCCAAGGCGATCTCCAGAGAACACAACGCCATCACCAGCTGCGATTCCGTCATCTTTGACCTCACGTCTGTGACCCACCTGGGTGTCACGGCGGCCCTGGCCCTCGAGAACGCGGTGGAAGAAGCGGTCGAGAAGGGCCGCGCCGTCTATGTGGTGGGTGCCACGGGCACCACCTTCCAGAGGCTCGAAAAACTTCGGATGTTCGAGATCTTGCCCCCTGAGCGGGTGACCCTCTCCCGCCTCGTTGCCCTCAATCAGGCCGTGGCCAAGGCCGGCGTGGCGTAATCGCTGCCGGACCGCGCTAAAGCATGGGGCGTCCGCGATCCTCTGTCGCCATGGCCGAATTGGTGCAGCCCGACCCAGACGCGGCTGATCTGGCTGCACTCGTCGCCGGCGGCCATGCCTGGGAGGTGGAGTCTGTGCTCGCTGCCCTCGGCAGCGACGGGCTCCTGGGTTTGAGCGAGCCGCAGTCTGCTCTGCGACTGAGGCGTTTCGGCCCCAATGAGCTGAGCGGGCGACGGGAGCCACCGCTGTGGTGGCGTTTTCTGGGGCAGTTCAATGACCCGCTCCTCTATGCCCTGCTGATCACCGGCGCCATCAAGGCCCTGATCCATTCGCTCACTGAAGCGCTGGTGATCTGGAGTGTGACCCTGATCAACGCGCTGATCGGTTTCGTGCAGGAAAGCAAAGCCGAGACCGCCATCGCTGCCCTGGCCCGCTCGGTGCGCACCGACAGCGCGGTGATCCGCGAGGGCCAGCAGCGCCTGATTCCCTCCCAGGACCTGGTTGTGGGTGATCTGGTCCGCCTGGAGGCAGGCGCCAGGATCCCGGCTGATCTGAGGTTGGTGGCTGCCCGAAACCTGCAGGTCGACGAGTCAGCTCTCACCGGCGAATCCATCCCCGTGGAGAAGGGCGTTGCCCCTGTGGCTCAGGCAGTAGCCGTGGCTGAGCGGAGCGACATGGCCTATGCGGGCAGTTTCGTCACGGCGGGCGTTGGCTGCGGGGTTGTCGTGGCCAGTGGAAACGACACCGAAGTGGGTCAGATCTCCGGCCTGCTGCGCAAGCCCTCCGTGCTGACGACCCCGCTCACGCGCACGATCCGGCGATTCAGCCGAACGTTGCTGCAATTTATCCTGGTGCTGGCCGGCATCACCTTTGCTGTTGGTTTGATCCGGGGCCGGGGGGCGGCGGAGATGTTTGACGGAGCCGTGGCCCTGGCTGTGGGGGCCATCCCCGAGGAGCTGCCGGCGATCGTGACCATCACCCTGGCGATCGGCGTGGGCCGCATGGCCCGGCGCAACGCGATCATCCGCAAGCTTCCCGCCGTGGAGGCCCTGGGCAGCACCACCGTGATCTGCTCCGACAAGACCGGCACCCTCACCCAGAACCGGATGACGGTGCGCGAGATCTATGCCGGAGGCAGCCTGGTGGCCCTGGAGGATCTCTGGCCCTCCCGTTCGGGCGGTCCCGACCCCTTGCTCGACAACAGGGCCCTGCAGGAAACCCTGCTCACGGGCCTGCTTTGCAACGACGCCCGCCTCGACCCGGAGGGCGATCTGGTGGGCGATCCCACCGAAGCCGCCCTGCTGGTGGCGGCCGAGTTGGCCGGCATCGACCGCGACCATGCCCTCGGCCACCACCCCCGCCAAGACGCGATTCCGTTCGCCTCCGAGCACCAGTACATGGCCACCCTGCACGGCAGCCGGCGCATCCTTGTCAAAGGGTCGCTGGAGGCGGTGTTGCCACGCTGCCGGCGCCAGCTGGATCGCTCCGGCGTGGCGATCCCACTCGATGGTGCCGCCGTGGAGGTGGCCGTCACCGCCATGGCGGGGCGGGGCCTGAGGGTCCTGGCCTTCGCCATGGGCACCGCCACGGCCGATGAGACCAGCCTGGATCATCACCACGTCGCCGGAGGGCTCGACTTCCTCGGGCTGCAGGGCATGCTCGATCCGCCCCGTCCTGAGGCGCAGCGGGCCGTGGCGGCCTGTCATCAGGCGGGGATCACCGTGAAGATGATCACCGGCGACCACCTGGACACGGCCCTGGCGATCGCCCGCCAGATCGGCCTTTCCGGCCAGGGTGATGCGGTTGTGGGGGTGGAGGGCAAAGATCTGGCGGCCATGACCCCGGAGGCCCTGGCCGCCTGCGCCGATCGCACCGATGTGTTTGCCCGGGTGGCCCCCACCCAGAAACTGGAACTGGTGCGAGCCCTGCAGGCCCATGGCGCCGTGGTGGCCATGACCGGCGACGGCGTCAATGACGCCCCGGCCCTGCGCCAGGCCGACATCGGCATCGCCATGGGTCGCGGTGGCACCGAGGTGGCCCGGCAGGCCGCTGACATGTTGCTCACCGATGACGATTTCGCCTCGATCGAAGCAGCCGTGGAGGAGGGTCGCGGTGTGTACCTGAATCTGCGCAAGACCCTGGCCTTTGTGCTGCCCGTCAACGGCGGTGCCTCGATCACGATCCTGCTGGCGGCCGTGCTCGGGCTTGAGCTGCCGGTCACGGCCCTGCAGGTGCTCTGGCTCAACATGGTCAGCTCGCTGACCATGTCCGTACCACTGGCCTTTGAGCCCAAGCCAACAGGGCTGATGGTTCAGCCTCCCCGTCCGCCCAGCCAGCCGCTGCTGACCCCCAGGCTGATCCGGCGGGTGCTGCTGGTGTCCTTGTTCAACTGGGGGCTTGTCTTCAGCGTCTTCTTCGGGGGCAAGGCCATCGGCGCCGATCTGGACCTGGCGCGCACCATGGCCGTTCAAGCCCTGGTGCTCTCCCAGGTGGTCTACCTGGTCAGCATCAGCCAGGTGGGGCGTGGGCTCTGCCGTTTGGGCGCTGGCGGTTGGCAGGCGATCCGTCAGGCCCCGGCCCTGCTGCTGGGGGTAAGCGTTGGTTTGCTGCTCCAGTATCTGTTTAGCCAGGCGCCCTGGATGAACAACTTCTTCGGCACGGCCCCGCTGGGCCTGCGAGAATGGTTGATCTCTGCCCTGCCCATGCTGGCCATGCTGCCGGTGTCGTTGCTGGCGCAGCGGCTTGATCCCACCAGCGCTGCCTCCCGTTCCTGAGGGTCCTGTGTGACAAGCCAAGCCCTGCTGGCCAGCGTCGCCTTCGCCGTTGTGCTGCTGGTCACCGCTTTTGGCCTGACCCATCTCACCGAGGCGGCCCTGCTCGGTGCCGCCGTGGTTGTGGTCACGGGGGTGGTGACCATGGGCCAGGCGGTGGACAGCGTTGGAGCGGCCCAGGGCACCTTGACGCTGCTGTTCGGAATGATGGTGGTGGTGCGGGCTCTGGAGAGCACGGGTGTCTTCGCCGTGCTGGCCCATCGCCTGCTGGTGCTGGCGCGCGGGGAAGGACGTCGCCTGCTGCTCGCCTTGGTTGGCCTCGCCACCTTGATCGGAGCCTGGTTACCCAACGCCACCACGGTGCTGCTGCTCGGTCCCCTGCTGCCGCCGCTCGCCAGGGAGCTGGCGCTCGACCCCAGGCCTTTGCTGATCCTGCTGGTGCTCACGGCCAACAGCAGCGGATTGCTGACTGTGATCGGTGATCCGGCTACGTTCATCGTCGCCAACGGCATCGAGGTTGGCTTCGGCCGTTACCTGGTGGAGATTGCGGGAGGGGGGCTGCTGGTTCTGGCAGCAATCCTGCCGACTCTTCCTTGGTTGTATCGCGACATCTGGCGGGCCCGCTTTTCCCCCCACACAGCACCTCCGCCGCAGTTGCACCATCGCCCCACCCTGGTGCTGCTGCTGATGCTGCTGGCCGCGATGCTGGGCCTGTTCATCGGCGGCGACCTGCTGCCGGTGCCCCTCACCCCCGATGTGGTGGCGCTGTTGGGGGCGTCGGTCAGCCTCACGATCGTGCGCGTCGGCCGGCTGCTGCCGGTGGAGCGCCTGTTGGCAGACCTTGACTGGTCGACGCTGATCTACTTCATGGCGGTGTTCGTGTTGATCGGATCCCTGGAGCGCACCGGTGTGTTGGCCACCGTGGCCCTGGGTCTGGCCGATCTGGTGGGCAAGGATCTGTTCCTCTCCAGCCTGTTGCTTCTCGTTGCCACGGCCCTGCTCTCGGCGGTGGTCCCCAACATCCCCCTGCTGGCGGCCCTGACGCCCCTGCTGCTGGAAACATGCGAGCAGCAGGGGTTCGCCGCACCGCCAATCCCTCTGTTTGCAGCCCTGATGCTGGGAGGGACCCTCGGCGGCAATGCCACCTTGATCGGAGCCTCGGCCAACCTGGTGGCCGCCGGCATCGCCCGCCATGAAGGGGTGGCGATCAGTTTTCGCGGCTGGCTGCGCACCAGCCTGCCCACGGTTGCGCTGCAGCTGGCAGCGGCGGTCCTCTGGTTGCGGTTGAAAGCCTGAGGTGGCAAGCCCCCGACGATCACAGTTCGTTAACTGAGTCATAGGCAACGCAACTTCACGCAGCCCCCAGCTTCAGCATTACGGCACTTAACGTTTGCCAACCATTGCAGCTTCGGTGATTTCCCCCAGGTCCACCTGGATCTCCCTGCAGATCATGCCCGCCTGAGCCTCGGCGATTGTTTCCCCGAATCTCACGACTCTCCCCCCGTTCTTCACCCCGATGATCGTCGTTGCCGCTCAAACGGCTTCCCTGTCCGCCAGCTTCGTGCAAACGGCCTGGTGGATTCCGCTTTACCCGATCCTGGGGGCCACGTTCTCGTTGTTCTGGGCGCCAGGACTGATCTGGCGCTCGGGTCCAAGGCCCTCCGGGTATTTCAACCTGGCGTTCAACCTGGTGGCCTTCCTGCACAGCCTGCTGGCCTGGATTGCCTTCGACGGCACCCCCCTGACCACCAGCTGGACCTGGCTCTCCACCGCCGGGCTGACGATTGGTTTCGACGGCACGATCAACAGCCCCGCGCTGATCGCCATGACGATCATCTGTGGCGTGCATGTGTTGGCCCAGATCTATTCCATCGGCTATCTGGAGATGGACTGGGGCTGGCCCCGATTCTTCGGCTGTTTGAGTGTGTTTGAGGCTGGTCTGTGTGCCTTGGTGCTCACCGATTCGCTCTTCTTCGCCTATGTGGTGCTGGAACTTCTCACCCTCGGCACCTATCTGATCGTGGGCACTTGGTTCAACCAGTCGCTGGTGGTGAAAGGGGCACGCGATGCCTTCCTAACCAAGCGGGTGGGCGACCTGATCATGCTGGCTGGATTGATCGCCCTGCTGCCATTGGCTGGCAGCTGGAACATCAATACCCTCAACGCCTGGGCTGCCACTGCCACGCCCACACCGGCACTCACCTTGATCTTGCTGGCGATCATTGCCGGCCCGATGGGCAAGTGCGCCCAGATCCCCCTTCACCTCTGGCTCGATGAGGCGATGGAAGGGCCGATTCCCTCCTCTGTTCTGCGTAATTCCGTGGTGGTGGTGGGGGGTGCCTGGCTGCTGCTGCGGATCGAACCGCTGCTGGCGGTGAGCCCGATCGTGATGGGGGTGCTGGTGATCGTGGGAGGCACCACCGCTCTGGTGGGCGCCCTGATCGCGCTGGCCCAGATCGACATCAAGCGGGCCATCTCCTTTCTGGTGAGCAGCTGGCTCGGCCTTCTCTTCCTCGCCGTCGGCAGCGGAGCTTCCGACTCCGCCTGGCGCATGCTGCTGATCTATCCGCTGCCGATGGCCTTGATCCTGCTGGCTGTGGGCACCGTGACTGTCAGCAACGTCACCCAAGACCTCACCCAGCTGGGCGGCCTCTGGAGCAGGCGGCCGCTGATGGGCCTGGCCTTCCTCACCGGTGCCGCCGGTCTGGTGGCCCTGCCGCCGTTGGGTGGCTTTGGTGCCCTGGCCACCCTGGTGGGATCACTTGGTGGCAGTCAGGCACCGGGTTTGCTGATCGGCATTGTGCTGATCACCAATGGTTTGATCAGCGCCGCCCTGGTGCGGATCTTCGGCCTGATCTGGGGCGGGCGGCCGTCTGTATTCACCCAGCGCTCGCCGGAAGTTCTCTGGTTGATGGTGTTGCCCACCTTTGTGTGTGCGGGCCTGGTGCTGCACCTGCCAATCCTGATGGCCAAAGCAGGAGTGGCCAGCGGTTGGAATCCGATGGCCTTTCCCCTGTGCGCCTCCACCCTGGCGGGTATCGGTGTGGCCGGGCTTCTCTACCTCGTGCCCTCCACCGCGGCTTCCGCCCATACCCGCGCCGAAACGATCGGCCAGCCCGTGCTGCCCGCTTCCCTCTCAGGCCTCCAGGAATGGCTGGCCTCGGATCTGCACACCGAAACCTTCTACCGGCGCACGGTGGTGGGCCTGGTGGTGTTGCTGGCGGCCGCCAGCAACTGGTTCGAGCGCTGGGTTGTGGATGGCTTCAGCACCCGCAGCGGCCTGCTCTCGCTGGCAGGCGCACGTCGCCTCAGCTTCAGCACCTCCGGCCGGGTTCAGACCTACGCGCTCACGGTTTTGTTCGGCGTGGTGTTGATGGGCCTCTGGCTCCTCACCCGTCAGACCGTCAGCCTGCCCACCTTCTGAAGGGGACATCACCATGTTGACTCTGCTGCTCCTGCTCCCCCTGGCCGCCCTGTTGGCCTTCCCGCTCCTGCCCGTCTTCGAGCCCCTGGGCCCGGCGCGCTTCCGCCCTGGTCTGTGGCGCCCAGCTACTGATCACGCTTTGGCTTGGCCTCCATCCGGTTGAGGAGTTACGACGCGCCTGGTTGCCCCAGCTTGGTCTGGAGTTCCATCTCGGCCTTGATGGCCTCAGCTTGCCGCTGGTGGGTCTCACCGCCCTGATCACCCTGCTGTCGGTGGCGGAAAGCTCCCCTGAAGAACCCCGCGGTCGCCTCTTGTATGGACTGCTTCTGGCCGCCGATTTCGGCCTCACCGGTGCCTTTCTGGCCCGCAACGCCCTGCTGTTCGTGCTGGCCTTCGAGATCACCTTGATCCCCACCACCTTGTTGCTGGCGATCTGGGGAGGGGAGCGCCGCGCCACAGCCGCGATCCGTTATCTGATGTATGGGGCCGTTTCCGGTGTAGCCCTGCTCGCGGGTGTGCTCGCCCTGGGCCTGCTTAACACCAACGGCTTCAGCTTTGCCTACGACGATCTGGCCCAGGTGAGCCTGCCGCCGGGCTCCCAGCGCTGGATCATGGGCCTGCTGCTGCTGGCCTTCGGCCTGAAGATGCCGGTTCTGCCCCTGCACGGCTGGCAGCCGCTGGCCTACAGCCAGGCCTCCACACCGGTGGCGATGCAGCTCAGCGGGGTGGTCTCCAAGCTCGGGGCCTATGGCCTGCTGCGTTTTGCCGTCGGGATGATGGGCGACACCTGGGCCGCCTGGGCCCCGGCCATCGCCGTGCTGGGCATGGTGTCGGCGCTGTACGGCGCCCTCAATGCCATTGCCCAGACCGACATGCGCCGCCTGGTGGCCTACAGCTCCCTGGGCCATATGGGCCTGCTGATGCTGGCCATCTCCGCCGCCTCACCACTCAGCCTGCAGGGGGCCATGGCCCAGATCCTGGCCCACGGCCTGATCACCTCGCTGCTGTTCTGTCTGGTGGGCATGATCGAGACCCGCACCGGCACCACCGAAATCGCGGGCCTCTCCGGACTGCTCAACCCTTGCCGGGGGCTGCCTTTCACCAGCGGCCTGTTCCTGTTGGCCCTGATGGCTTCAGCCGGGGTGCCTGGCCAGGCCGGTTTTGTGGCTGAAATGGTGATCTACCAGGGCAGCTTCACCCTCTACCCGATCCCCACCCTCGGCTGCCTGCTGGCTTCCGGTCTCACTGCGGTTTATGCCGTGCGGCTGTTCAATCGGGTGGGCTTCGGTCGGCTCGACAACGCCTTGGCGGATTACAGCCGAACCAGCTGGCAGGAGCGGGTACCGGCCCTGAGCCTGTCGATGCTGGTGATCGTTGCCGGCCTCTGGCCGAACCTCCTGCTGGGCTGGAGCGAGGGCGCCACGGCCTCGCTGGCCCTGACCCATCCATCCCCATCGGTGTTGGTGGCTGCCCTGCCGTCCGCCGCCGTTCCCCAAGCCGCCGCCCTCCTGGAGCTTTCCTGACATGACGGTCCTCACCAGCTCTGCCAAGGCCCTGCCCCCCTCCACCCATCCCTTCGCCGAGGTGGTGGAACGCCTTGAGGCCGGCGGCTCGATGTTGCCGGACACCCCCGAGAACCTGATGCAGATCATCGGCATCTACAAGGCCTACGCCGTGCCGATGGATTTTTACTGGCGCGATCTGCTCTACATCGCTGAGCAGGTGTTCCTCAACCCCCTGCCGGCCTTCAAATACTTCCCCAGCCAGGAGTATCTCGATCGCCCCAATTCCTATCAGGGGGATCAGGCCGAGCTGCGCATCTGGCGCGGTGAGGCCGGGGCCCACCCTGAGCTGCTGGAGTTCATGGAGAAAGGCGAAATCGGCAAGCTGCCGAAGCTGCTCCATCACCTCTGGCATGACCGGATCAACATGGAGTTCGCCGAGGCCTGCATGGATGCCATGCTTTGGCACCAGGGCATGGGCGGCCGCTTCAACGACTATCTCGACAGTGAGGTGTACAGGCAGAACGCCGACAAGGCGATCAAGGCCTACTTCAAGGGCAACCCCCTGATGCTTGGCCTCTACAAACTGTTTCCGGAGATGCTGCTGGAGCAGGTCAAGAAGCTGTCCTATGTGGCGAACCTGGGCCTGTTCTGGGAGGTGATGGCGCCGGTCTTCTTCGAGATGAGCGACATCTACGACGAGGGCGGTTTTTCGGGTGTTCCCGCCGCGATGGACTTCCTGGTGAACGGCATCTTCGCGGTGGCTGGCCGGCCGATCTACCACCAAGTGTTCATCCGTGGCGAGTGCTTCGAGATCATTCCCAAATCAGAAGGCTTCACCTGGCTCTACGAGGCGGCACTCCCCTATGTGGAGGCGGTGTTCTACCGCACGGCACCATTCCGCGGCACCAAGAGCTACAACGCCCAGGCTGGCCAGGTGCCCTCCGAGCAGTCCGAATTTCACTACGGCATCCTCTATGCCGATGTGTTTCCTGTGGGCTCAGCGGGGATACCGCCCACCTTGCTGATGCAGGACATGCTGCATTTTCTGCCGCCCTACCTCACCGAGCTTTACCTACAGCACAAGCGCGGCGAGGACGACATCCTGGTGCAGCTGGGTATCACCTTCCAGCGCTCCATGTACAACGTAACCTCGGCGGTGATCCAGGCCCTGCGGGCCGCCTTGCTGTTCCCGCTCGACGATCCCGATCCTGAGCACCTCAAGGCGAATCGTGCCTTCTTCGAATCCCAGATGGACCGCTTCATCCGTCCCGAAGCGCGCCTCAGGGATGTGCAAACCGAACATTACCGCTAGAGATTGTCCCCATGGCCAACATCATCGAAACCGCCAAGGGCGCCGGCCTCTTCTCCACCTTGCTCACAGCCGTGGAAGTGGCCGGTCTCACCGGTGCCCTCGAGAGTCCTGGACCGTTCACGGTGTTTGCTCCGGTGGACGACGCCTTCGCCGCCCTGCCTCCCGGCACCGTGCAGACCCTGGTGCAGAACCCACCCCAGCTGGCTCGCATCCTCAAATTCCATGTGATCTCCGGCGCCTACAGCCGCAGCGATCTGGTGGATCAGCCCAGCTGGGAGAGCCTGGAGGGGGCCATGATCCCGATCCGTTGCGCCGAGCCCTTTGAAGTCAAGAACACCTCAGTGCTCTCCGCCGACATTGTCTGTGACAACGGCATCGTGCACGTGATCAACCGGGTGATGCTGCCGGGCTGAAATGGGCTAGGCCTGGCTGAATCCCAGGCCAGAGCAGCACCGAAGAAAGAGGTATTGATCGGCTTGGAGGTGTTGGCCACAGAGAAGGGAACGGCCGTACCACTTCATCCTGTGGCTGTGCAGTCGATCGCTGCGGCCAACTGCTTGACGTCTGGGGCCGTCGGAGCAGAACCCCGACGGCCGTGCGAATCAGATGGCAGAGGGGCCCGATTCCGAGGTGCGGATGCGCACCACGCTTTCGACAGGCAGCACAAAGATCTTGCCGTCGCCGATTTCTCCGGTGCGCGATGCGCTGATGGCGGAGATGACGGCATCCACCTTCTCGTCATCGACGACCACCTCGACCTTCACTTTGGTGATGAATTCAACGGTGAATTCGGTTCCTCGGTAGGTCTCCACCTGACCCTTCTGCCGACCGAAGCCACGCACATCGGTGATGGTCATGCCAATGATCCCGGCTTCGACCAAGGCGGTCTTGACATCGTCAATCTTGGCGGGCCGGATGATCGCTTCAACCTTTTTCATAACGGAAAACGAGGGCTCTGAGGATGGGCTGGATGAAGGTACAGGAGGAGTGAATCGCCCCTGAAACCAGATGCCAGCTGAGCTTGAGGCCCGGTGTCCAGACGCTGTGTAGCCGTTGTGACCAACAGCTGCTCCGGCAGGCTGTTTAGAGAATCTGGGCCAGGAACTGGCGGCTGCGCTCGTGCTGGGGGTTGGTGAAAAAGGTGCTTGGCGGAGCCTCCTCGACAATCCGCCCTTCTGACATCAGCACCACGCGGTGGGCCACCTCCCGGGCGAAGCCCATCTCGTGGGTGACCACCACCATCGTCATGCCATCGGCGGCCAGGCCCTTCATCACCTCCAGCACTTCCCCGACCATTTCGGGGTCAAGGGCGCTGGTGGGCTCATCGAACAGCAGGATGCGTGGCTCCATGCAGAGGGAGCGGGCAATCGCCACCCGCTGCTGCTGCCCGCCGGAGAGCTGGCCTGGATACTTGCTGGCCTGCTCGGCGATGCCGACGCGCTCCAGCAGGGCGGTGGCCTGCCGCTCCACTTCGCTGCGGCGTCGTTTGCGCACCAGCACCGGCGCTAGGCAGAGGTTCTGCAGCACGGTGAGATGGGGAAACAGGTTGAACTGCTGGAAGACCATGCCGGTTTCGCAGCGGATCAGATCGATGTTGCGCAGGTCGTTGGAGAGGGCGGTGCCGTCGATCGTGATCGATCCTTCCTGAAACTCTTCGAGGGCATTGAAGGTGCGGATGAAGGTGCTTTTTCCCGAGCCCGATGGCCCCATGATCACCACCACCTCGCCGCGCCTGACCCGCAGGTCGACCCCGCGCAGGGCATGAAAACCGTTGGGATACCGCTTCTGAACGCCGATCGCCTCGATCATCCAGGGCCCCGTCGCCGCTGGAGCCTGCGCTGAGCTGATGGAGGGGGTGGTCATGGCTCAGGCAGGCGAATGGGTGGGGTCGAGGCGGCGTTCCAGGGCCCGGCTGCCGAGCCCCAGGGCGGCGCAGCAGCACCAGAACAGCACCGCCAGGGTGAGGTACACCTCGGCGGTGAGGCCCAGGAAGTCTGGGTTGGCCATCACGGTACGGGCGGTGCCGAGCAGTTCGAGCAGGCCGATCAGGGAAAGCAGCGTGGTGTCCTGCAACAGGGAGATGAACTGCCCCACCGTGGCCGGCAGGGCGATACGCAGGGCCTGGGGCAACACCACCTGCTGTAAGGCCTGGGGCACTGTCAGGCCCAGGGAGCGAGCGGCCTCCTGCTGGCCGGCGGGTACGGAGGCCAGCCCGGCCCTCACCGCTTCAGCCACGTAGGCGCCGCAGAAGAAGGTGAGCACCCAGGCCGCCCGCCAGACCCGATCCGGTGCCAGGCCGCCGGGCAGCATGAAACCAAGGATGTTCTGGCCGAGGAACAGCAGGGTGATCAGCGGGGCACCCCGGACGAATTCGATGTAGACCACCGAGCCCCAGCGCAGCAGGGGCAGCTCGCTGCGTCGTCCCAGGGCCATCAAGACACCAAGCGGAAAACTTGCGAGGATCGCGAAGCTGGCCATCAGCACCGTGAGCAGCAGGCCTCCCCATTCCGAAGGCGGCACCCGCACCAGGCCCAGGCCGCCGCTGATCAGGGCCATGCCCAGCAGATAGAGCAGCGGCCAGATCAGGGGAACCAGTTTCAGCAGGCGTGGCGGCAGGCGCCGGCCCCAGCGGCCTGCCGACCAGCGGATGGCAAGCAGCAGGGCTGTGATCAGCCACCAGCGGGCCTGCAGCGGCACACTGAGCCCAAGGGCGGCGGGGGCCCAGCTGGCCAGAAACGCCAGCAGGGCAAGGGCGATCCGGTCGTTGAGCGGCCAGAGCACGCCGCTACGGTCCGCCCTGGGAATGGCGCGCAGCAGGCCCCAGCTGAGGCCGGAGGCCATGGCCAGCAAGGCCACTAGCAGCCACAGCCGCCATTGCTGATCGAGCGGGTAGCGCCCAACGGCGAACAGGGTGCTGTTGGCCTGGATCACCACCCACTGCGCCTGCAGGAAGGCCCAGCGCAGCAGACCCAGCAACGACGCCCCGATCAGGGCCAGCAGGCCAAGGCTGATCAGCCCGTCGGTGCGGCTGGCGAACAACTCGCGGCGGATGGCCTTCAGCGCGGGGTGGGACAGCATCAGCGCTCGCGGATTTGAACAAGCTGGTTCAGGCCGTTCATCACAGCGGAGATCAGCAGATCGATCACCAGGTAGGCCCCCAGCAGCAGCAGGAACACCTCCAGTGCCCGGCCGGTCTGGTTGAGGGTGGTTTCAGCCACGGAATAGAGGTCGGCGTAGCCGACGGCCACCGCCAGGGCGGAGTTCTTGGCCAGAGAAATGTACTGGCTATTGAGGCCGGGAATGATCACCGGCAGGGCCTGGGGCAACACCACCGAGCGCATGCTCTGGCTCCAGTGCAGTCCCAGGGAAGTGGCGGCTTCCCACTGGCCGCGGGGCACAGCGGCGATGCCGCCACGCACCACTTCGGCCACGAAGGCACCGGTGTAGGTGATCAGGCCGGTGAGCAGGGCGGCGAACTCGACCGAGAAACGCCAGGGAGCTTGCCAGATCCCATTCACCAGTTGCGGCCCCTGCCAGGACCAGCCCTCGGCGAACCAGGCCAGATAGAGCCCCGACTTGGCCAGCACCACCCCAGGAATTTGCAAGGCCTCGGTGCCGTTGCCGAAGGAGAGGAACACCACGAAATACCAGAACAGGAGCTGGAGCAACAGGGGGATGTTGCGAATCACCTCCACGTAGATCCGCCCCAGACGGCGCACAAGGCCGTTGCCGCTGTAAGCCGTCATGCCAACGGCCGTGCCCAGCAGCGTGGCTCCAACCAGCCCAACCACGATCGCCCTCAGACTGTTCACCAAGCCCACCACCAGGGCCCGCCAGTAGGGCATGGCAGCGTCGAATGGGATCAGGCTTTCGGCCACATCAAAGCTGGCCGGTTGACCCAACCAGCGCCAGCTGAGTAGCAGGCCGGCGGCGGTGAGATTGCGCACCAGGTTGCCCACCAGCAGCGCTATCACCACGAGCATCGCCAGGCCAACCACTCCCTGCACCAGCCAGGGGATCACGCGCCGATCCCGCCACCAAGGGATAGGGGGCTTCTGTTCGCTCATCGGGGGATAGGCATCCGGTGTGATCAGCGGAACGGCGGTGAATAGATCAGGCCACCGTCGGTCCATTGCCGGTTTTCGGCACGATCCAGTTTCAGCGCAGAGGCACGGCCCACGTTGCGCTCGAAGATTTCGCCGTAGTTGCCCACGGCAGTGACCGCCTGGACGACGAAGTCGGCCGGCAGACCCAGCTGTTTACCGAAATCGCCTTCCACACCAAGGAAGCGGCGCAGGTCGGCCTGGTTGGTGTTGGCTTTGGCTTCGGCCAGCTTTTCGGCCACGTTCGCCTGGGTGATCCCCAGTTCCTCAGCTTGGAAGAGGGCGTAGACCGTCCAGCGAATCGCATCGGCCCAGGCGGGATCGC
>Ga0222626_1000328_pt1 | contig 30427 bp, 28 predicted proteins | sample AntAcemetageno91_FD_179862 | JGI IMG/M metagenome (GOLD analysis project Ga0222626, IMG submission 179862) | Saline water microbial communities from Ace Lake, Antarctica - #91 | ecosystem: Environmental > Aquatic > Non-marine Saline and Alkaline > Saline | place: Antarctica: Ace Lake | collected...
TTTTGTTTGTCTGTACTTACAAAATAACAGATTTTTTCGGATCTGTGGAGCTTTATTTTTTTGCTCCTATTTGTCGCACTTTAAATTACAATCTTCATTAATGAATGCTACCAAGGTGTTTCATGAAAATATTATTCAATCATCAAGTAGCTTATGCCTCTTGCCTCCACAGCGCAGGTATTTTTGCCGTCTATTTAATCCGTGGCAAAAAAGCCAATGCGCTGTTAAAGACAAAGGCATAAGCAATATTCCTATCTGCTATTATCCTCTTCCTTCACCTTTACCTCTTCGTTCTTCACGGAACCTATCGCACAGTAAGCTTAAATAAATCCGTATTCATACTAATAGAGGGGTTATCCGTACTCCCGGATACATACAAATCTAATTCCGAAAATTGCCCGCTTGTCTTAAAAAATACTTTTCTTACGCTATCAGGTATACTGGAGGTCAATTCATTGGACAGGATAAGCTTAAAACTATAGCCTATCTCTTTACCGCGTATCGAACCATCTGCGGAGACCTTTAGTAACCTTCCTTGGGCGTAAAGCGCGTTTATAGTGATGTCTTCTCTGCTTATATAAAGCTTGCCTTTAACAGAATCAAAACTAAAAACATCCAAAGGCTTAATAGACAATGTATCCGCTATCCCATTTATAATCTTTGAATCCGGATAAGAAAACTTGAGGTCCTTCATATCGAATGTTAAATGTATTCTCATCGCGAGAAGAGATGATGCCTCAATACGCAACGTTGCTTCTCCTACAACGCAATTAAGCCCTTTGTTATTGACTATGTTTAAGCCTTCTATATCTATTCTTGGCCCTAGCCCTAAATGAAAACTATCTGTAGTTACCTTGGCATCTAGCCTGTTGGAGAGATATGATACTAATAGCCTTTCGCTTAACAGATCACGAAAATATATAGGTGGTATAATCAGCAAAAGAACAATAACTATAATTAAGATTGATAATCTTTTTCTCTTCATTGCAGCTCCTAATGTTTCTTGTCTTTTCTTCACCTTCACCTCTACCTTTACCTTTTTTATAGTGGCTTTTTAAGCTCCTCAGAATATTTTCTCATCAACTGTTCAAGTCTGCCGTCCTTAGCAAGTAATACAAGAACCTTCACTATATCCGGATCGAACTGCTTTCCTGACTGTCGTCGCACTTCTGATACAACCATACGAAAAGGTATAGGTTCGCGATATGGCCTATAACAGACCATAGCCTCAAAGGCATCCGCTATAGCCATAATACGTGCACCCAAAGGTATCTTTTCTCCTTTTAGTCTGTCTGGGTAGCCTGTACCATCATACTTTTCGTGATGATGCAGTATTATAGGTATTACAGGCTTCAATACATCGAGATATTTAAGCGCCTCGATGCCCTTTACTGTATGGGTCTTTAACATTCTACGCTCTTTTCCGCTTAAAGCTTTTTTCTTCTGGAGCGTCTCTTCGGGAATAACCAGCTTTCCGAGATCAGGCAGAAGGGCGGAATATTGAATGATTTTAAGTTCCTTTTTTGTCAAACCCAATTCTCTGCCAAGCTCAAGTATCAGATCCTCAAAAAGGCCTGTGTGGGTATAGAGCCTTGGGAATTTTGCGTCCAGAAGATAGCCTAAAGATTTTATGGTACCTGCTGTCAGGTCTTCCTGCTCCTTATAGAGCTGTGCGTTTCCTATAGCGATTACAGCCTGCTCCGCGAGAGTTGTAAGTATCTCGCGGTCAAATATCGTAAAATTATCAGCGCCTATCTTATCTTTGATAGTTATAACCCCGCATATCTCTTCATCTACCAGAGGCACGCTAAGGAAATTATCCTTATAAATGGATCTGCCGTAAGAGGTGACTTTTTTCTCAAATGGTGTTGGCTTTGTGTTAAGCTTAAATACACCACTGCTCTTTCTGTAGTCAACCGCGGTAACGCAGGCGAGCTTGCTTGTCTCCTGGTCTATCATACATATTCGCACTCTCTCTGCTTTCAATACCTGCAAACTAAGACGCGCTATCCTAGGAAAGAGCTCCTTAAGATCCAGCGTAGAACTGATCAGACGATGGATAGTATGCACCGTAGATAAGGCTATCGCGCGGGGTCTTACAAGCTCATAGAGTCTGGTGAGTTCTTTTTCCCTGTTCATCTCCTTAATAATTATATCTATATAACCCGCGAGGATATCTAGAAGCGCGGGATCAGGTTTAACCTTAAGGTCATATACACCAAAAAAGCCGACACACTTTCCCTGTCTCTCAATAGGTGCAGCTATCCCATATGTATTATTTAAACTGGCCTCAAAAAAAACAGGCAGCTTAGACTTCTCTGCCTGGCTCATAGCCCTTAGAATATTATTCTTATAATCAGCAAGAGAAAGATAATCTTCCACGCCCCTGGCCCTCTTTAAGCGTGTAATCGGCAGGATGCTTCCGGGGCTTCTTTTATCCGCTACCCACCACATAGGCCTGTGCAGAAATTTATCAAAGGCGTCTTTTAAATCTCCGTAACCTGTATTTTCAAGCAGAGAATGAAAAAAACTCTTATTCTTTGCTGATTTTCCTATAGGCTTCATCATACCCTCTCGTAAGGTTCAAAAAGCTTCTTGTACTCATCAAGGGCGTATCTATCTGTCATGCCTGCTATATAATCACATATAATCGCCCTGCGCACAGAGTCGTCCTTCGCCCTTTCATAGTAGCCACTTGGCAAGAGACGTGGCTCATCCAGGTAGACATTAAAGAGTTTCACAATAAAACGCTTTGCCTTATTTGCCATGCGCATCACTCTATAATGTTTATAAAAATTCTTTAACAGAAAATCCCGCAAGGCTACCTTTTGACAGTTTAACGATGGTGAGAAATCGATTATCTTGACATCACATTTTCTGGCCTTCTCAACAGAGTCTATATTATACTCTTTTATCCGCTTTTCGGACTCTCCTATCAGGTCTGTTGCAAGCCTGTTTATAAGCGCCCTGATAGCCTGGTACCTTCTCTGTTCGGTATCCATGGGTTGTCGCAGACTCTTTGTATCCAGGTTTAAGGCCTTCCATATCTCAAGCTTTTCAAGTAAAGGCTCTGATAATATCCTGCTTGTAAGGCCATCATCAAGATCGTGGCTGAAATACGCTATCTCATCCGCCACATCTACAACCTGAGCCTCTAGCGTAGGAAACTGCTTCAGATTAAATTCTTCTGTCTTAGGGGGATTATCAAAAGAGCTGCTGTGCCTGGCAATGCCTTCTCTGACTTCAAAGGTAAGATTCAACCCCGCAAACTCAGGGTAACGCTTCTCCAATAGGTCAATTACTCGCAGACTCTGCATATTATGGTCAAACCCGCCGTAGCCTTTCATAAGTTCATTTAATATCTCTTCACCTGAATGCCCAAAAGGGGTATGCCCAAGATCGTGTGCCAGAGAAATCGCTTCAACAAGGTCCTCGTTCAACGAAAGAGCGCGCGCGATAGTACGAGCTATCTGCGCAACCTCTAATGTATGCGTTAAACGCGTGCGGTAATAATCGCCTTCATAATTTACAAAAACCTGTGTCTTGTATTCCAAGCGCCTGAAAGCGGTAGTATGCAAGATTCTCTCTCTGTCCCTTTGATACATAGAACGATACGGATGCTCTTTCTCGTTATGGCTCCTGCCTTGACTAAGGGAAGAGCTCATTGCGTATGAAGCAAGAAGAGATTCTGATCGTATTGAACTTAGAGCCTTACTAGACATTTTTTCGTAACCTTTCATATAGGCAGGACAAAGACTCTGATATTACCTTTACGTCAGCAAGTATCGGCATGAAGTTTGTATCACCCTCCCAGCGAGGCACAATATGCATATGAACATGTCCGGGAAATCCTGCACCGGATACCTTGCCCACATTAACGCCTATGTTATAACCTTGGGGCTTTATAACTTTGCTTAAGAGCCTGGTCGTCTTATTAAGTAAACGCATCAGATCCGTAGTCTCAGGCACTGAAAGCTTTTCGAGAGATGACTTGTGTTTTTTTGGTACAACCATTATATGACCGTTATTATAAGGATATATATTTAACATTGCAAAAGAATGCTTTGTCTTTTCAATGACATAACTCTTTTCCATATCGCGTGAATCTCTTGCCTGGCAGAATATACACCCCTGCCTCTTTCGCTGGTAAATAAATTTACTTCTCCATGGCGCCCAAAGTTTATCCATTTGTTGTTTTCACCTCAGTTTAAACTAAGTTACAAAGGTTACAAAAGTTGCAAGCGTTACAAACGTTACAAAAAAGCATTTTATTTTTTGCTTTTCAGGCAGGTAAAGGTAGAGACATTATATATTATTCCCTTTGCTTTTGCGTTCACCTATACCTATTATTTCAAATCCAGTATCTAGTATCTAAACCTTTTCCTTGCTTCTCTGTTTCTCTGATTGCAGCCTCTTGCGCGCTTCTTCAAAAAACGTCTCCGCAAAACTGCTGTCCCAGACCCTCTGGTCGAAATCCCTTTTCTCGACCACATCAAGAAAACCCTTAAAATCTTCGTAATAGCTTCCATATATATGAAAACTATCGGTAATATCCGTATGCCTTCCGACCTCAATATTCTTGCCGGTCTTTTCTGATATGCGCTGGGCGATAACTTTCTGTAGATCAGTAAGCGCGAATATATTCATGAATGCCGCTTTAAACGCGTCTCTGGAGCGCCAGTGCGTATTCATGTTAAGAAGCAACCTATTATCATGAGATGATATCCTAAACCATACCCTTTGCAAGCATGGCGGGTCATGTGTTGGTATATCGAGTTTGGGGTCCCATGTTATAGCCTGTGCTCTCCTTGAATAACTACTCTCGCTAAGCTTGTTAACAATGTAATCCATCTGATCGATTACGTCTGTTTCGCTTTTGTAGGAAAAGAGTCTCTGGTGGTATGTATATGTCCATTTTCCTTCTTCAGGGGCTATCCAATGATCGTGAACCCCATCAACAACCTCCTGCCTGTAAACCTCGAGGTCATCAAGGCCACCGGGAAATGCCCTATGTATACGCGGCTCTTTAAATGGGGAATTTATAACGATTATCATTGTAGCGTCTCTGCTTGGCGGATCATCAGGCTTGTCATACTCTGTCCTTACCTGTGTGCCTTCTTTCCATGTCCTGATAACCGCTTCTTCCCAAGCTTCAGGTAGGGTATCTCGCTGAACCTGGATTACCGGTATCCCCTCTGTCTTCATATATCTAGCCTCACGATTGTTGGAGTTATCTTCTCACCGATTTCTAGTATACCAAATGAATTGTATGGCGCAAAGACTTTTTCAGTAGGACTGCCAGGACAAAAATATAGTACATCATTTATATAATCTATCTTCGGGATGTGCGAGTGGCCATATATTATACAGTCTATCTTCTCATCCTTAAACATCTCCTTAACGTAATCTATAAGCTTATCAGGGCCACCATAACCGTGGGCTATGCCAACCTTGAAAGAACCTAGTTCTAAGATCTTTTTTACAGGAAACCGCCTGCTGATCATACCGGTATCCATGTTACCGACAACCCCTTCTACCGGGGCTATCTTCTCAAGCTCTTCGATTACAGAGAGTTCTGTACAATCCCCCGCGTGAATTATAAGGTCCGCGTCTTTTATTCCTTCAAGGAGCATAATCGGGAGAGCGTTACATGTCGCGGGAATATGTGTATCTGATATAACAGCTACTTTCACGATATTAAACCCCTTTCCTGTAAGTTAAAATATATTACAACTCTTCTTTACGCTATAAGAGCATTATACCCTTTAAAAAATTCAAAGAGTCTGGATATATCCTTATCGGTCCAGACCCAAAAATGCTTCTGTTTCGCCAAAAGCTTTGCCGGGGAACTTATATCTTGCGGCGTTATTAATATGACCTTAGGCTTATCATACTTGAGCAGGCGTATCTTTTCTAATAGAACATAAACATCTTCTTCTGTGACCTCTTTGCTCGATACTATAAAAAGGCACCTCTTTTTCGCCCTTCCTGTTATCAAGAGGTTATTTTCATCAAGTTGTTTAAACTGCATTGAGCTGACACGAGGAAGCACACGTACCCTTTCATCGATAAAGAATTGATCGTCATTAAAAGAGCCGATCAATTCTATTATGCGCTTATCCAGGCTCTTCTTTCTTTCCGCACAGGAACTTGCGATCCTCTCTTGTATCTCATCAGCGTAATCCGCTCTATCCTGCTGAGGTATAAAATCAAAACAGAGATTGCGCGGTTTTGATTTTACCTCTACCCATAACCTGAATACCGGATCTGTAATACTAAAAAGCGCACCGGACTTTAACACCATCCCGAGCTCTAATAGGCTGTTAATTATTTTATTGAGCTCTGTCGCGGATATGATATTCTTGCTTATTATATCTTTAATGTGCACCGGACTGACAAAAGACGCCAATATGTCTAGAACGTTTGTTTGCGGGGCCGCTGTATGAATAGATGTAAGCATATTAGTAAAGAACTGGCCTATCGAGCCGCCGGGGTAAAAAAGAAGCTCCGCGATAATATTACTTAAATTTTTAATCGCTATTCTTTCCGCACCATAACCCCTGGCTGATTTCATCTTATTGGCAATTGAACTTAAGTAGAAAGGGTGCCCACCGGTAAAAGTCAGTATAAAATCCCTGATATCATTTGAGAAGGCTATGGACTTGCATCTTGAATGTAAAAAATCTCTTGCCTCTAACGGGCTAAACTCGCCTATATTGATTATCTTAAACCCGCCAAAAAGCAATGAAAGTTTTTCTGAAAGTATCTTCTTGGCGCAAAGAGTGTTGGAACTTGAAAGAAGAAAAAGCGTCTTCTGCTGTACCATTATCTTTTGGCCTAAGATCTGGAAAGGCCGCTTAATCGGCAAACCTGATATGAGGCTGAATTCATCAAGTACAATTATCGGAAAATATCCTGATTCCGAGTTTAAAATCACATTCAAGTCCCAAACTTCTGAAAACGCGTCATCATAACTCTTCTCATCAATGAGCAGACTGACTCTTTTTATAAGATCGCAGCTCTTAGGAAATATATCCTTCGCGCTCCTGAGAAGGTAATGTAATTCATATGATTTCTTAAGCCTCTTACGCTTCTTAAGGCTATGGTATAAGAGCCTGGTCATAACATTATAAAGTAAATCCTCTATGCTAGCGTTTTTTAGATTTAAATAAACAGGAAGAAGCTTTTCTGAGCTGTCTATCTTGCTCAAAAACTGCAGTAACAAGGAACTCTTGCCTATTAACCCGTTACCTATAAGCGCTATGTTATGACGATATCCATCCTGGTAAGCCAAAACATTTTCATACAAGGACTTTAGGATATCCTCTCTGGCAAAAAATTCTTTTCCAACTACGGGTTCTTCGATATGCATCATGGCAGATAATAATATGGGTTTTTTGGTTCGTGACCTTTTCTTATCTCAAAATGGAGTGACGGCGTAGTAGTCCTGCCGGTATCTCCCCCTTTGGCGATTATCTGATTCTGCTCTACATGATCACCACAATCTACAAGGTTCTCCGCGTTATGCGCGTAGAGAGTAGAATAACCGTTTTTATGTTCGACGATAATAACCTTGCCCATGCCTTTGACTTTATCATCGCAAAAGACTACCTTCCCTGACCTGGAAGCGACTATAGGTTGATTTTTCTTTACCTTTATATCTATGCCCTTGTTTTTTACTCCATCTATCTTTGAACCATAATATGATATGATCTTCCCTTCTAATGGCCAAATATAGCCCTTTTTGCTTCTAACCGCCGCAGGGGCATACTGGTTGACCTTGACAGTCTTTTTAGCTCCAGGGATAAGGAGTTTCTGCCCCACATCAATGTCTGAGGCATCAGGCATTCTGTTGGCATCTATTATCTTTTTAATATCAGTATGGTATGCCTTAGCTATCCTCCATAGGGTTTCACCTTTAAGAACCATGTGATAGGTGCCTTGAAAGTGCAGGGCAGGTAAAGCCTTGGTAGTGATAGTTGGCGTGGATGTAGTAGCGCACCCTGATAAAAGAGCTGTTAAAAATATTAAAGTTAGTAAACTTTTCATTCTGCCTTCTTTACCTCTACCTTTACCTTTTAAGGTTCTCACAAGATGTTGCCCTTCTAATGCTCCTTTTGGTCGCATCGTCGGGACAAACTTTGCTTCACAAAGTTTGGAGCGAGAGACGGGATATCAAACCGTCGTTTGCACTCCTTAAGGAAAAACCCTGAAGTTTTTTCCTTAACGCTTGCGCTGTTCCTTTTCCTTCCGCAGGAAATTAATTTCGCCGATAAGGGGGAACGATCTTCCCCCTTAAAATCCCCTTTTGGGTTCTCACCCTAATGTGGAGCGGGAGACGGGGTTCGAACCCGCGACGTCAAGCTTGGGAAGCTTGCATTCTACCACTGAATTACCCCCGCAAAATTCTCATCACACGCAACACCTTGGCATTTTGCGCAAATAATTAATATTTTCTTTGTAATTTCGCAGATACGAATCCTGCTTATACATATAGAGATGGTGCTTGCGGCTCTTGCCTTCGTATTGCTGGTATTTTGCCGTTAGTTTTAAATTACGGCAAAAAAGCCAAAACACTACTCCGGCAAAACCGCAAGCAACTATTTAGATTTTGCTCCAATTACAACTAAACTATTTCATTATCTGCTTATATCTTTGCCTTTAACAGCGCATTGGATTTTTTTGCCATGGATTTTAAATATATGGCAAAAATACCTGCGCTGTGAAGGCAAGAGATATGAGCAGATACAAGAAGCCTGCTTTAATTGCAAAGAACCATCCTATTGCGAAAGATCAAAAACTGCAAAGCTTCTTAAATAATTTAAACCGTTTTTCAATACTCTTATTATTCTGCTTTGAGAGACTGCTTATATCATAGCTCTCTACTGTAAAAGATGCCATTACGGTACCGTATGCGAGCGCCTTTTTAATAGCCGCATCATTTATTTTTGAGGATTTTGAAAGGTAGCCTAAAAACCCTCCGGCAAAGGTATCTCCAGCGCCTGTCGGATCATAGACATCCTCCATAAGATAGGCCGGAGAAGCAAAAAAGGTATCCTTTGAAACAAAGAGTACCCCGTCTTCTCCCTTTTTGATAACTATCTTCTTCGTGCCCCAGGAGATTATTTTTTTCGCTGCTTTTAAAAGGTTTCCTTCTTTTGTAAGCTGTCTTGCCTCATATTCATTAAGGATCACAATATCTATTCTCTTCAATACCTTCAAGAGGGCGCTCCTTTTATGCTCAATCCAGAGATTCATCGTATCTGCCGCGATTATCTTTGCCTTGGACTGTTTGAGTACATCGAGCTGTAACTCAGGATCAATATTCGCCAGAAAGAGAATGTCATCCTTTATGTATTCTTTTGGCAGGACAGGCTTAAAATCCTTGAAAAGGTTTAAATCCGTAGCGAGTGTTTTGGCATTATCAAGGTCCCAATCATAGCTGCCCTTCCATCTGAAGGTCTTTCCCTTCTTTATCTCGAGGCCTTGAATATCGACTTTCTTTTTCTTAAGAAGTGTAATATATTTTTTCGGAAAATCCTCTCCGACAACAGCGACCAGTTTTACTTTTGTAAAATTTGACGCGCTTAATGAAAAGTATGTCGCTGAACCGCCGGGGGCATTATGGTTTTTGCCAAAAGGTGTCGTAACATCATCAATAGCAACCGAACCTACTACAACTATTCCCATTATAACTTCTCCGATATTTTTAAGGGGCAGTATTCGCCGCACATTGTACACAAGTCTTCAGACTCTGTCTTTAATCGTCTATGGATACTCTCCGCTCTTTCAGGATCCAGAGATGAGCCGATATGACCTTTCCAATCGCGTTTCTTGCGAAAGATAGAGACCTTCCTGTCCCAGTCTATGGCCCCTTTAATACCTTTGGCTATATCCGCGCTATGAGCAGCTATCCTGTAAGCTATCAACCCATCCTTGACATCTTCAAGCGTAGGTATACTAAGATGCTCAGCCGGGGTCACATAGCAAAGATAATCAGCGCCGTGTAGCCCAGCAAGTGTAGCACCGATAACAGATGTGATATGGTCATAACCCGGCGCTACATCCGTAACCAGAGGCCCTAACACATAAAATGGGGCGTTATCACAATATTTTTGCTGCAATTTCATATTCTTCTCTATCTGATCGATCGGTACATGCCCTGGCCCTTCTATCATGACCTGCACACCTTGAGCACGTGCCTGGCTTGCCAACATGCCCAATATCTTAAGCTCTTCTATCTGTGGCTTATCTGTAGCGTCACAGACCGAACCGGGCCTTAAGCCATCGCCTAAGCTCAAAGATATATCATACTCCTTGGCAATAGATATAACCCTGTCGAAATCCTTAAAAAGAGGGTTCTCTTTTTTATTCTTCCTCATCCATTCCGCTATCAACGCGCCGCCTCTGCTAACAATTCCCGCGACACGGCCATATCTTTTTAAAAGGCTTATTACCTTTCTGGTAACGCCGGCATGAATTGTGAAAAAATCCACACCTTCTCTTGCCTGTTTTTCAATAACATCAAAAATTTCATCTGAAGAGGCGTTAAAAAATGACTTGGATGCTTCTCGTCTATTTACAGCTATCTCGTATAAAGGCACCGTACCTACGGGCAGGGGTGATTTTTTTAAGATAGCCTCTCTTACACGATTCAAGTTCTTACTTGTACTTAAATCCATTACTGTATCAGCCTGATACTTTACACAGACATCTAGCTTCTTAAGCTCTTCAGCTATACTATCTCGGTATGCGGAGGTACCTATATTCGCGTTGATCTTTGTATGGAGCCCTTTTCCAATAGCGCAGGGAGTTTTTATTTTGCGAAGCTTGTTGGCAGGGATAACAATAGTGCCTCTTTTAAGGCCATCCATGATATACTTACAAGTCACGCCTTCTCTCTTGGCAACCTGTCTTACTATATCCGTAATACGATTTTTATTAGCATTTTCTACTTGTGTCACTTTAAATGCCTTCCCGCAAATCTTTTTTCCTGCTCATAGACCTTGAATCTCATGGCCTTAAATTTCTCGCAGGATTGATCGTCGATAAGTTTGAAAAACTCCTCAAGAACGCGCAATGATTCTTTCGTTCTCTGGATATTGGCAAAAAATATACCTTGCCAATCATCCTTCTTTTCTAAAGCGCAAAAACTCTTTCCACAATCGGTGTTTACATCGCGCGATTTACAAAGAAGCTCTTTTTTAAGTTCTGACGACGTTACTATATTTTCGATATTATGCCGTAAGCTCTTTAACGCCCTTGTCAGGGTGCTATCATCTAAAATAAAACGCGCTACCTCTTCACAGCAGCGCAGCCCCTCTTTAGCACGATTTAAATTTACATCGATAATACGAAGGATCTTTTTATTATCTGCCATAACGTCTGGCAATCTTATTTATAAGAGTGGTTACTGAAAAACCTTTGAGGTATTCCACTCTCTTGACTGTGCCGCCATATGATTTTACTATATCACTGCCTACTATATCTTTTATTCTGTAATCCGCGCCTTTGATAAGTATGTCGGGCTTGAGATATCGTATGACCTCAAGCGGCGTATCCTCGTCAAAAGAAAAAACATAATCTACGCTGGAAAGACCTGTTAAAACCCTCATCCTATCTTTTAACGGATAGATAGGGCGCATTGAACCTTTTAATCTTCTTACTGAATCATCGCTATTGACAGCAACTATAAGAATATCCGCCTTTTTCTTGGCGTCTTCTAAATATTTTACATGGCCGTAATGAAGTATATCGAAACAACCATTAGTAAAGGCTATCTTATGGGATCTTTCTTGGCAGGCTAATATTATAGCCTTTAATGCCTTAGGGGACTTTATCTTACTTGATATCATTATTTACCAAAAAGGTTCTGCTCGGCAAGTTCACAGATAATATGGCCTATTACAATATGAGCCTCTTGTATACGTGCTGTATTATCAGAAGGCACTATAAGCGCAACATCCGCGAATGTTGCCATCTCCCCGCCGCCTGAACCTGTCAAGGCTATCGTCTTTAAACCCATCTTCTTTGCCTCCAGCAGGCCGCTTATAACGTTTCTCGCGTTACCGCTTGTCGAGATACCTATTACTATATCCTTGTCAGCGCCAACAGCCTCTATCTGCCTGGAGAATATCTCCTCATAGCCATAGTCATTAGCAATTGATGTGATAACCGATGTATTGGTCGAAAGCGCGATAGACGCTAAGCCCTGCCTCTCAAGCTTAAATCTCCCGATAAATTCCGCGGCGATATGCTGCGCATCCGCGGCGCTGCCTCCATTGCCAAAGAGTATTATCTTGCCTCCCTTTTTCAATGACGTCGCGATCATATTTGACACGAGCTTGATATCCTTAGAGAGTTTCCTCAGTACCGCCTCTTTGACCCTGATCGATTCCTTTATTATCTCTTTGATTAAATCTGCCATAGACTTACTCCCTTTATAAGCAGGTGCCTTAACACAGCCTAAAAGCCTAACAGGCTTTATAAAAGCTGTAAAGGTAACTACTAATTATCCAAAAAATACTTTCGCTACATCAAAAAGCTTCTTATCAACGGTCTTAAGCTTAGCAACACCCTTGCTTAAAGGGACCGCGATTATCTTGCTTCCACTTAGACTTACCATCTTACCAAACCTGCCGCTGTTTACAAGATCTATCGCCATAATACCAAACCTTGTACCGAGCACTCTGTCCATAGCAGTAGGGGTGCCACCTCTTTGAATATGACCAAGCACAGTAACCCTTGTCTCAAAACCTGTCTTCTCCTCTATAATCTCAGCCAGCGTGTTACCTATACCGCCTAGCCTTACATGGCCAAATGAATCAAGCTTTTCCTCCTGAAGAACCATATCACCTTTTTTAAACTGCGCTCCTTCTGAAACAACAACTATCCCATAACCCTTGTTCTTTTTATAGCTTTTTTTTAATGTGTCGCAGACCTCTTTGATGTCTATGCGCTCCTCAGGGATAAGAACAACATCCGCTCCACCTGCTATGCCAGTATAAGCAGCTATCCATCCGGCATGGCGGCCCATCACCTCACACACTAATATACGGTGATGACTCTCAGCTGTTGTATGAAGCCTGTCAATGCATTCAGTAGCGATATTGATTGCTGTATCAAAGCCAAATGTAAAGTCTGTGGCATTTAAGTCATTATCTATGGTCTTTGGAACGCCAACCACATTAAAGCCTTCCTTATTAAGCTTATTAGCGACACCGAGCGTATCCTCGCCACCTATCGCTATTAAAGCGTAAAGGTTTAGCTTCTTAAAATTTTTAATAGCCTTGTCTTTATCCTGTGGATTCTTATAAAGATTAGTCCTGCTCGTACCAAGAATGGTTCCGCCTCTTGTAAGTATATTTGAAACAGCACGCTCATCAAGTTTCATGGTTGAGCCCTCGATAAGGCCTTTCCATCCATCCTTGATACCTACTATTTCATAACCTAATTTTATTCCTTTTTTTACTACCGCCCTTATTACCGGATTTAACCCTGGACAATCACCACCACCTGTTAAAACTCCTATCCTCTTCATACTACTTTACTCCTTGGTTTATGCGTTTGATTCACCTAAAAATTTCTCAACATAACTCGTATCTATCTTGCCTCTTATAAAGGCGTCGTCTGTCATGACCCTCATATGGAATGGGAGGGTCGTCTTAAGGGGCCTTATTACAAACTCATCCAGCGCCCTGTGCATTATATATATAGCCTCATTTCTGGTCTGGCCGTGTGTTATAACCTTTGCTATCATGGAATCATAAAATGGAGGTATGCTGTAATCCGTGTAGATATGACTGTCAACCCTGACGCCACGGCCCCCCGGTACATGGAACCTATCGACCCTGCCCGGTGAAGGCATAAAGTTATTATCAGGGTCCTCCGCGTTTATCCTGCATTCTATAGCATGTCCCCTTATAACTATGTCACTCTGATCATATCCGAGTTTTTCTCCGGAGGATACTCTTATCTGTTCTTTTATAAGGTCTATTCCTGTTACCATCTCAGTAACGGGGTGCTCGACCTGTATACGCGCGTTCATCTCCATAAAATAAAAATTATCACCCTTATCGACCAGGAATTCCATTGTACCGGCATTTACATAGCCTATCTGCTTAGCACCCTTTATCGCAAGCTCACCTATCTTTTTACGCAATTTCGGATCAAGACACGGAGAAGGTGACTCTTCTATGAGTTTCTGGTGCCTGCGCTGGATAGTACAATCTCTTTCGCCAAGGTGGACTATATGGTCATGCTCATCCGCTAAAATCTGAAATTCCACGTGACGGGGATTTTCAATACATTTTTCTATGTAAACATCAGGGACACCAAAATTTGCCTCTGCTTCGTTTTGTGCCATAAAAAAGGCGCTTCCCAACCTTACATCATTATGGGCTACCCTCATTCCCTTTCCACCGCCGCCGGCGCTGGCCTTTATGATAACAGGGTACTTAATCTCCTTGGCGACCTTTAGCGCTTCCTCTTTTGTACTTATTACATTCTTGCTTCCAGGAATCGTGGGTATACCTGCTTTCTTCATGGCAAGCTTGGCTGCCATCTTATCGCCTGAAAGTTTCATACTTTCGGGCCGTGGGCCAATAAATTTTATCTGACAGGATTCACATACCTCAGCGAAATGCGCGTTCTCCGCTAAAAAACCGTAACCGGGATGGATAGCCTCTACATCTGTTATCTCCGCGGCGCTTATAATGGCTGGTATGTTAAGATATGAGCTTGCTGAGGATGGCGCACCTATACAGATGGCCTCATCCGCAAACTTTACATGGAGAGAATCTACATCAGCTTCTGAATATACAGCTACGGTCCTGATACCTAACTCTTTGCAGGCGCGTATTATTCTTAAAGCTATTTCACCTCTATTGGCGATTAAGATCTTAGAAAACATATTATTATGACGGTTCTACAAGAAAGAGTATCTGTCCAAATTCAATCGGATCAGCATTTTCAACCAATACATCGACTATCTTGCCTTTTACCTCTGATTTTATCTCATTCATTAATTTCATGGCCTCTATGATACAGACAACGTGGCCAACTTCGATCTCCTGACCCGCTGCGGCAAATGGCGCTGCCTCAGGTAACGGCGCACTATAAAATGTACCTACTATAGGCGCCTTTATCTCTATTAGGTTTGAAGGCACCGCTTCAGGCTCAGTCGTAGAGATCTCCTGCTTTTGTACCTGGCGTATCGGTCCAGAAAAGGCTGGCTGTTCAATTACAACACCGGCACTCTGGCCTATAGCCTTTTTAAGTTTAATCTTCTGGTCACCCTTGTCTATCTCGATCTCCGAGAGGTTGTGCTCATTCATAAGGTTTATTATCTCTTTAATCTCTTTGAGATTCATGATTGTCTCCTTAAAAAATAGGTATAGGTAAAGGTGAAGGTAGAGATTCTATATTTTTTACGCAACTCTTTATCTTTATCTTTGCCTTTACCTGATTCATGCTCTTTCTAAATAATTACCTGTGCGGGTATCTACTCTTATCTTATCACCTGTATTAACAAAAAGAGGCACCAAAACTACGGCGCCTGTCTCTATATTGGCCGGCTTAAAGGCCGCTTTCGCGGTATCACCTTTTATGCCTGGTTCAGTATGTTTTATCTTGAAGATTACAGCCGGCGGGAGACTGATATCCACGATCTGGTCTATATGCCAGAGTGACGATATCTCCAGACCTTCTTTAAGAAACTTCTTATCATCACCTATAACCGATTCGGGTATCAGCACTTCTTCATATGTCTCTGAATCCATGAAAAAAAAGCTAGCGCCAGCCTTGTATGTATATTGTATCTTTTTTGTGTTTATATAGGCGTCTTCGACCTTTTCGCCTGCCCTAAAGGTCCTGTCTATAGCAGCCTTTGTTCGCATATTCTTAAGCTTTGTACGTACAAAAGCACCTCCTTTTCCGGGCTTTATATGCTGAAACTCGATTATCTGGTAAAGGATACCATCTAATATTATAGAGATACCATTCTTAAAGTCACTAGTAGCTATCATCGGGTCAAAATCTCACATCCTTTTTTATTTACCAGGACCATATCCTCAATACGTACTCCGCCGATACCTGCTATGTATATACCCGGTTCAACAGTAAAGACCATGCCCTCTTTTAGTGTAGCATGATTTTTGAAATTGATACTGGGTGATTCATGAACATCTATACCTACACTATGGCCTGTAGCGTGGCCAAAATATTCCCCAAAACCTCTCTTTGTAATATAGCCTCGCGCAGCCTTGTCTACATCTGAAATCTTTACACCGGGGCCAACTCTGCTTATGGCTCTTTTTTGCGCAGTGGCTACTATATTATATAGTAATGATAGATATTTGGATATTTTACCTACAAAGAGGGTTCTTGTCAAGTCAGAACTATAGTTATCGCAAGTCGCGCCAAAATCAAGTACTACAGCGTCCCCGGTCCTGATCTTCCTCTTTTGCGGCCTCGCGTGCGGCATGCTGGAATTTTCACCCGAGGCAACAATGGTGCTAAAAGAGCTCTTATCCGCACCTTCTTTTCTTAAGAGAAAATCTATCTGTGCCGCGATATCTCTCTCAGTTTTACCTTTTTTAATTTCTTTAATAATTCTTTTTAATACCTTCTTTGTTATGCACGCGGAAGTTTTGATCGCCTTTATCTCATCGGGATATTTTATAGTCCTTAGATTTTCAATAATACCTGATACAGGTAAGAACCTGGCCGTAATAAGGCCTGTCAATATTTCCTTTTGCATAACCTTAAGATGCGCGGACTCGAAACCGATCCGTTTTAAGAATAGTCTTTTTACAAGGCTCGCTATCTTTTTATAAATATTGCCGGGACCCGCGATTACATTAAAACCTAAAGCGCTATTTAGGGCATCTTGTTCAAATCTGAAATCAGTTATTATGTAGCTGCTATCCACCGTAACAAGAAGAAGTGAATCGTCTCCTCTAAAACCGCTTAAATAAAATATGTTTGATGGATTCGATACAAGCAGTGCATCTATCTTAAGACTCTTTAAGGCGCGCCTTATCTTTTTTATCCTGTCAGCTATAATCATCTGATAAGTTCTGCTATCGCCTCAAGCCCGAGAATATAACTGTTTACGCCAAAACCCGCTATCTGCCCAGCTGCAACAGGGGCTATTAGAGATGTGTGGCGAAACTCCTCTCGCGCGTATATATTAGAAATATGGCTCTCCACAACAGGTATGTCTATGGCGCTTATCGCGTCGCGCAAGGCAACGCTTGTATGCGTATACGCGGCCGGGTTGATCAATATAGCGGAAAACCCTTCATCCTTGGCATCCTGGATCTTCTGGACCATATCTCCTTCATGATTTGACTGAAAAAAATCGACACCCATCCCAAGTGATTTTGCCTTCTCGCTTAAGGAGTTATTTATATCATCAAGACTCATCTTACCGTAAATATCCTCTTCCCTCTTACCTAAAAGATTGAGGTTCGGCCCATGTATTACAAGTACATTTTTCATTTTGCTATTCTCTCCTCTTGATTTACTTCTTCTTTTTTTTATCCGGCAATTCGGCTTCTTCTATAAGCATTACGGGTATATCATCATTTATCGGATAACGCCTGCCACAATTAGTACATATTATCTTGTTTTCCTCAAGTCTTACATCCGCTTTGCAAGCCGGGCACGCGAGTATATCAAGTAATTCTTTATCCATCACTCTATCTCCTCTGCCTTTAATGTAAATATATTTTTTTTAAGGCCATATATACAGCCACCAAGAATACTAAACACTATTAACGAAGCGAGGACAAGAATGGATACCGCGAATGCCTTTTCCGTAGGCATATACGCTTTTAAAAAGTAGACGTACGCGCCCTCTCTCACGCCTAATCCGTTTAGTGATGGCATGAGCGTCATAATAGCAACAATCGGCACGATAATAAAGAAAATCCCTATGCTAACTAAGTCTACTCCAAGAGCCCTAGCGTATAAATATGTAGCCACAATAGATAGTATCTGCGCACTAGCTGAAAGAATAAAACTCCATAAGAGAACTATCTTGTGCCTTGAGTAAAGGTTTAAAAACGCATAACCATTCTTGATCTTTTCATACCAGAGTTTCTCTTTAAAAGGTTCAATTACAAAGGCGAGATATTTTGCTGTCTTTTTGTGAAGTAGTAACCATACAAAGACTAGGCAGCCTAAGAATAAAAAATAGACCGCAAAAACAATAAACCTGTTATCTATCTTGTGCGCGAAAAATGTTAGGGTAATAGCAGGTATGAGTGTAAATGGGATCAGGGCAAAGACCCTATCCATAAATACGCCGGCAAACGCCCCTGCCTTTTTATTTGATTTTTTTCCGGCATAATAAGCCTTTAAAACATCACCTCCAAAAGAGGTTGGCATGAAATTATTAAAGAAATACCCTATGAAGGTAAGATATGTGGCCTCTTTTACGCTTAGATTGATTTTTTGTACGGATAATACCTTCTGGAGCCTTAAACCTATCAGTATACCCGTGCTAAGATAAGCAAAAAAACCTAATAAGAGAAGTGACCTATTTGCACTCTTTATGGTTGAATAAATACTGGGAAGGCTATCACGCATAAGCCAAAAAAGCAGGCTGATAAGGAATATACTTACTATAATTCTTAGCACTGTAAATAACTTACTTTTCATAGAAAATAGTATAGCAAATGGTATATATAAAGTAAAGATAAAATCAAGTAAAATCAAGACCGGTTCTTGAGCACGAGTACCCGTGCTCAAGAACCGGTCTTGTAATAATTAGGCGCTGTTACGCGGCGATCAATACCATAAGTGCCTGGCGCTGTAGCTGTTCAAGATTGTCATAATCATAAGATGTCGGAAGAGGCAGCATTATAAAGATCAGCTTATCAGTTATATAGGCTGTAATGGCTGCCTCTATTGCACTATCATTAAGCTGACCTCGACTTAAGCTTTTTATCGCGGCCTTAAGTGCCAGGTAGAGATCATAATGCTCATTAATATTTTCTAAGCCCAATAACCCCTTTGCTATCGCTATAAGAGGGACTATCTTAGCGTAACTCATGTCTCTGGCCATATCCTGACTTGCCTGTTCTACAATAAAAAACTTAACCTCCTTAAAACCACTTAGTTGCTCAGTTGAGATTATTATTGTATTTGCATTATCCTCAATACCACCTTGGGACATAAGTCTTACCTTGCACCCTCCTAACTTTGCCTCAAGATCTGTAAGAAGGCTATCCTTGCCTGCGCCTATTAAGTTCTGGAGTTTCTGCTGGCGTTCATCTGAGAGTTTAGTATCATCATATACTATAGTACCTATTGCGTTACTTGAATTGGCTGCCGCAAGAGCAAGCTTGATATTTTCTATATCCTCTGGCGTAAGAGATATGCCTGATGATGAACTCTTAGATAAAGAGACTGTTGGCCCAACCGGTGCTATTGGCATATCAAATGGTAAGGCACTTATTACCTTCAATGGGTCCAACCCATGTTCTGAGAGTGTTCCCACATCTAATCTGGCGAGGTGTTGTGCCGCATCTGATCTGACAACCGGATCTATGTTTGTAAAACCATCTTTTAAAACAGCTACTATCTTATCTATGTGCGATGTATAACCCTTCTCCGGCAATTCTAACAAGTATTCTGCCGCAAATGCCCTGGTACGTTCATCAGCACTTCCTAGGCCCCCTTCTCCTACTAAGAAGGTTACCCTATCCTCAAGATCATCTACTGATAGATCACCTGCTGAAAAAGATTTAGTATGAGGCAATAAACGGATACTATCGTCTGATACAGCGATAAAAGAACTCCCCATAATCGGGCTGACAGACTGGTTCAATATATCTCTAAGTTTATAAGCATCCTTCACAAAAGAAGTAAGAGGTTCTTCATAATCCGGCCCAGTAAGAACAAGCTTGAATATCGCAGGGAAGCTATCCTTTCCAAGCAATTGCTGCAATGCTGACGTTGCCCTTGCTTTTCTCCATAGGTCGGCGCTACCTTCAAGATAGTTAACTAAACTAGTTGTTGCCCTTTTTATGTCTATATATGGAGCGATCATGTCTTTACCAAAGCCGGATAATAGTTCCGCTGCATATTCTCTTGTTGATGGGTCGCTATTTTCAAAACCTTTTTCTCCTGCTAAAAATTGTACTATACCATCCGGATTCATATACGAGCCGAGCAGATCTCTATCAAATTTTGATAGGATAGCTGCTGCCCTTAGTTGTGTCTTTTGAACACTACTCCCAAAAGCTTTATTGCTTCTTAAAAAGTCTATAGCATCTTTTATATATGACTCGATTATATCTTTGTCTAATCCGGATAACTTTGCTACAGCATACGCCCTTGTCCATGGATTAGTACTTTTTAAAGAACTAGCAAGAACATTTGTTATCTCATCTATCTCTATATATCGCTCAATTTCTTCTTTGTCAAATTCTGATATGAGATCCACCGCATCTGCTATTACCAATGGGTCGGTGCTCTTAATGCCTTCTTCGCCTGTTAATAAAGTCATCAATTCATCGATATTGATTGCTTCAAGCTTGATTACATCCCTGCTGTTAAAACCTGCTGAGGAGAATTTAGGTAAACCGGCAGGAGGTGAAAAATCTCTATCTTTTAGCCGCAGCTCAGGCATCTTGTCGTTAAACGAGGCATCTGTGCCTGCTGCGTATGGAGCATCTTTTCCTGTTATGACCAAAGACACCATCTCTACCAATTGCCTGTTACTTGGACCGCTTCCCTTTAGATTTTTTTCTAGTATAGCGGATGCCATCTTAAAATATTTATCTGATGTGTTTTTATCAACATCAAAAAGCAACAATAGCCCGATAGCTGATATCAGCTTATAATGCGATATACCGCTATGCATACCTGTCTCAAGAATAGACAATATATCATCCTTATTCTCTAATAGTATATCAGCATCCAGGCTGCTCAAAGACGCCAATCCCGCCATAGATAATAATTGTATATAAAGGTCTTTGTCTCCGATACCTTCTTCTAGTACGGATAATATTCTTTCTCTATTCTTTAAAAAGAGGCTATTATCAATCCTGAATAATAGGGCCATCTGCATTGCTGATAATACCCTGTAATCGAGCTGTGGGAAATTTAGTTTATACTCTAGCTCACGAATAGTAGCCTGGTATTCCTTGGAATTAAGGTATTTCAGTAGCTCAGGCCCTTTACCTACCTTAGAAATCACATTGCCTGCTGAGGAGGATTTTATAGAATCGACAGCACTATCGATCGTATACTCCAGCACAGTACCGAGCATACCCTCCTGATCTATATTCGCTATCATAGGCCCTGAAGGGATCAATGAACCTAATTCTGTACCATCTATTATTAAATCTCCTGTAAGAGATAGGCTCAAATTTTTATCTGATAAAGCAGTAAATGATATGCCTAATTCCTTAGGAATTGTTTGGGTCAGGCTATCCGCAAGTTCATATGCGTCTTTGCCTAAAATGGTATCTGTCTTTTGGGTTCCAGGATATTCTATTGTAATTCTGTACAGAGATTCTACTTCTTCACTTAAGGCTGTCAACCCTATTACTGATAACAAATACACATACCCCTGATTTGCATGGTTGCCATTATCAGGCCTAGTGCTGAAATTGGAATAATCACCGGTATTTGTCAGAGCAGCCTTTAATATCGGCAAAATACGATCTCTATATTTGCTATATATGGCATCTTGTGTCCTGCTAAGTATGGCTATTGCTACTGCTAATAATAACTTACTATCCGCGTCACCATTTTCAAAATCATCTTCCAGTTCTGGAAGCATACCTTCAATGTAATCAAATGTCAGATTTCCATCAAGCATCCTTAAACCTATATTTGAGAGTATCTTATATTGCACATGAGCACTGTTTTGGTAAGATTCCAGAATAGAACGAATCATATCCTCATGCTCAGCCAATATCTCCTTGTTGTTTTCCCCAAGAACTGTAAGCCCAAGAGCTAATAGCAGCTTATCATCTTTACTATTACCTACCAGCAACAGCATAATATCACTATCTAGATTGCCCTGACCCTCACTATCTATATCATAATTAGCAATACTGTCTTTTATGAATAATGATACGGAATCTTTATTGCTTTGAGCTACCAAGCCTATTACGGACAATAGATGGTCATGTTTAGAACTATTGTATTGAAAATGCTTAAATACTCGAATGAGATCTCTTCTGCGTGTCTTTAATATAACTTCATCTACACTGCCAAGGGCCGCGATTATTACTGCTGGTAATAATCTACCATCTTGATCATCTTTTTTAAGGGCATCGTCCAGTTTTGGGAGTATGTCTGCAATATAATCAGATGTCAAATTTCCATCAAGTATCGCCAAACCTGTATTTGACAGCATATTGTAATAGATGTTCTCACTTGTGCGGTAAGTGTTCAGGGTAGAGCGGATATTATCCTTATAACCAGACACAATCTCTTTATAATTGCTGCCAAGAACAGCTAACCCGAATGCCAGAAATAACTTATCTTCTCCATTATAACTCTTATCGAGGTCATCCATTTTATCTTTTAAGAAAGAAACTACAGCCTTCTTATATGGGGCCAATGGATCTTCATGCATACCTGCCAATAATAATAATCTCAACGCGACTGAGCACCTGCCATATGCATATGGTGTATATAATCCGGTCTCATATATAAGAAGCATCGCTTCTTCTTCCTGCGGTGTCATCTCAAGGGATTTAAACATTGCAGGCACCTTCTCAACCTTTACCTCAACTGGAATACCTGATGAGGAGGACTTGGCAAAAGAAGTAATGCCGCTAACATCAAATAATTCTTTTACAACATCAAAATACTCTCGATCTGCCTTCCAATAGGCATCCCAAAGCTCAGGATCATATTTCGATGAATTCAGAATTGCTAAATACACTTCTTTGCTCTTTTCCTTAAGTTCTGCTAAACCTGGCTTGCTGGAACCTTTATCACCTGATGAGGAGGACTTGGCTTCTGAGATGATCTCCTGAGCATCACTAAACTGCTTAAGAGCGTATTGATACGCTCTCCTGGCAATATCTTGCTCATACCAAAGCTCATAATCAAACCCTGCCGCTTCTTCAAACTTGAGCTGAGCTGCATATTTTTTTACCTCTAACACGTATACTCTCCTGCTAAGCTCCTGTAGGTCTAATTGTGAAACATCCTTACTCAAGATACGTTTTCCAATATACTGCTCTGGGCCCATTGTACTGGTTGATGGGGACTTAGCGGAAAATGTAATGCTTTCTTCCGCCTCAAGGAATCTACTTACTGCTGTGAAATAATTACTTTCTGCTTTAAAATAGTCATCCCAAAGGTCATCATCATATTCCGGTGCATTTTTAGCTGCCAGGAATGCTGCTCTTTTCCTAGCGCTGGTTAAAGTTACATCAGCCTTAATCTGTGACATATCAATTACGGGTTTATTACTTAAGGTGCCTGACGAAGAAGATTTGGCAGAAGACTCAGCTTGCTCAGCAGCGACAAGCGCCTGCATGGCATTCTGATATTTTGCCTCAGCATCCTCGTGTTTTTGCCAAAGAACCTGATCATAAAACGGCGCACCGGAGGCTCTTGTTGCTGCCTTCTTCATTAGTAACTCATATGCAGGTATGCGCTCTCTAATCTCTTGGGCAGTCAAGCTGGATATGTCTACGTGCTTGAGTGAATCTACTATATCTGCCGAACTGGACAAGGCTGTCGATCTCTCACGTAAAGCATCCCTTGATGGCATTTGAGCAAATGATAGAGAATTAATAGTAAATAGAATAGTAATGGAAAGTGATATAGCTTTTTTTGTTACGATAACTGATCTGGAAGATAACATATAGACCCCCAATTATTTTATACTTTTTAATTTTTATTAAAAAGGTATTTATAAGAGTTTATCATAAAGCTAGCGCCTTGTCAAAGATTTAAAGGGGATTAGTAGGTATTATTTTGTGGTGGGTTCTTTAGGCATCACCTGTTGCGTTTCTATCGATGATAGCGAACCTTTAAGTGAGCCTAATATCTGGCGGTATTCATCTGAGGCGCTTGAAAGCAATGCGCGCGCCCTCTCTACCCTGTTCTCAAGTATTTCACCCATCTGTTCTGTATTTCTTTTTATATCGATAAGATAATGAGTAAGGTTTTCCATATCTATAGATGAGGAGTACTGCAGGTGAAGGCTAAAAAACATCAGAAGGTATGGCAAGAGCATACTATATGATACAAGTATTACATTCTTTGAATACGCGCTATGATGAGCATCCCTGCAAAGAGAGTACATGGAATCAGGTATAGCCCCTATGGCCCACGGCGTTGTTGTATTTGGGTCGAGATATTGGCTTATCTCAGATACTCTTTTTAAGACCTCTTTCTGCACTTTATGCATAAGGCGGTCTAATTTAATAGGGTCCTCTTCCCTTGTAACAGATTCGAGCAATTCAGTTGAGGGCCATTTAGAATCTATGGGCATGACCTTCTTATCAGATAATACCAACCCGAATTCTACTTCTTTGCCCCTGACTTTAAAATTCGTCTCTATCATCTCAGGTGGAAATATGCTTAAGGCCTCGCGCAAGATATTCTCACCGGCAATGCCCTTCTGCTTGGAACCTGCTATTACACTCTCAAGGCGCTTTAGCGACTGGAAATTTTCCGCCTCTCTCTTCTGACTTTCACCGTGTTGTTGCCTTACACTTTCTACCGCGCGCAGAGTGGTATCAAGATTGCGGCGTATTGCATCGGCTGTCTTTGAATCATTATTTACAGAATCCTTAAGCTCCTGGACCACCTGCTGATTAAGCTTTTGATTGTTTTCAACTGTCGCTACCAGTGATTTCAACGCCCCGACATCTGAGACAAGGGTTAAGCCCTCCTTTGAAAATACATCTTTTTTTTGCTTTAAAAGCAGAATCATAATTACAGCCATCATAGCTATAATTACAATAAAGAGGATTGACAAGGTAACTAAAAAGCCGATACCCATATTAAGACTTCTCTTTCTTGGAAAGTTCCAGATATTTCATACGCAGACTGTATAGTATGTCATCTAAGAGCTTCCCTTCATCGGCACTTAGATTATTCTCTGTCTTTTTCTTTATCATATCCAGGGTATCTATGATATAGACAGATTGTCCAAGGTCTTCCTGTTTTTTGTTATCAATAGGATTTGGTATCTCGCCCAATGAGACAAGCGCCTGCATACTAAGGTTTGTAATAAAGAGTGAAAAATCCTTTCCTGCGTCCTTAAAGGCTCTTTCCATCTCCGCTGACTTTTCCTTACCGTTATCTTCCAGATTTTTTTCTTCCATAATCTTATTATACCTCATGTTAATGGATTTTGTGCGAAAAATATTATTCGCCTGTCGAACTGCTTATGGCAAGCCATAAGCAATATTCTGCGCAGATTGCTACGAAACTCTTCTTTCACATCTTAAGTAATACTAAAAACTAACGCGCACTTTGAGGCACTTTGGAGCAGGACCTCTTTGTTGCGAATGGCATGGCTTTTCCTTGTTATTTACGTTATATAAATGAGCAACAAAATGGAGCGAGGAAACCTCGCTGGGATTTCAGAGCGTTCATGCGAAAAGCGCTTCAAAGTGTGCGAAAAATGTTACTCGCTGTCAAACTGCTTAGGGCCTTGCCTCCGCAGCACTGGTATTTTTGCCAGCTATTAACATCCTCGGCAAAAAAATCCAAAGTGCTGCTAAAGGCAAGTCATAATCAATATTATGCGTAGATTGCTACGAAACTCTTCTTTCGCATCATTATCATAGCATACAGGACTTCTTCATCTGAGCTAATAACCCAGGCATAGCTGCCTCCGCGGCCTTTTCCCCGATAGATATTATCTCGGCAGCCTTGTCAAAGGCCATCTGATCTATATCTTGCCCAAGAGGCACTTCTATTACAACATCCGAAGGCATTCTCTCGTGCTTGCTGAGCTCGTTTCCTATTATCTGTATCGATTGGAAGAGCACCTGAAATATATTAGATATCTTGCCCTTTCGCACGCAATAACCTACATCTATAGCAATAACAAAATCTGCGCCTATTCTTTTCGCGACCTCCGAAGGGACAGTGCTTCTTAATCCACCGTCTACAAGCATCTTACCCTCTATGCGCGCTGGAATAAATATACCCGGTATTGAACAACTCGCACGTATAGATTTTGCCAGATCTCCGGAAGTAATGACAAATTCTTCACCACTTTCAATATCTGTTGTTACTATCGCAAGAGGCATCTTCAGATCAGAAAAACCTTTTTCTTCAATAGCCTCTCTGATTACCCTTTCAAGATTTTTCCCTTCGAGAAATCCTGTTTTAGATAAAGCAAAATCCGCAAGGTCTTGCCAACCGGTTTTTAAGGCAACCTCTTCAAGGTTCTTTAATGATACGCCAAGCGCGTAAACAGCACCTACTATAGAACCTATGCTCGTACCTACTACCATATTAATAGGTATCTTGTGCCGCTTTAATACCTTCAGCGCACCTATATGCGCTATACCTCTTGCGGCTCCTCCACCAAGCACTAAAGCTATTTTTTTCTTAATATTTTTCTTCATTCTATTATAATACCCGCGTAACCTACAACCTCACTATAATCTCCTGTCACATCACCGCTTGTCTCGTATCTTGTCAAATGAGCGGAACTTGCCCCAAGGGCCTTTACAGCCGAGAGCATAACTATCGTTGGGATAGCTCCACACATAGTAATATTATATTCCTCTACATTCTTAAGGAGCAGGCCTTCGTCAAGCTTTAGAATGGCATCGATAGCAAGCTTATCCTTCTTTTTAGCCTCAAGCTGAGATTCGTAATGCGACATGTCGCTGCTTGCCACAATTAACGTATCTTCCCCTGAGTCGGTAATAGCAACTACTATTTGCTCTGCCGCTTCCAGGCACTGACTAAGTTCTGTAGTCGATATAATAATAGGGACTATCTTTACATCCGGCTTAAAATACTGCAACACGGGAACCTGAACCTCAAGAGAATGCTCAGCAAAATAAGCAGCAGCATCTTCCTCTATAAGTTCCGATTTTTTCAATAGGCTCTCTGAAAAATCACTGTCAATACAGGCATTGCCAAAAGGGGTATTCCAGCAACCTTCAGGATAGAGCGCAAATGCCTTACCGCGACCTGTATGATTTGGCCCCAGAATTATCACTGTATCAGTTATTCTGACACTAGAAAAGACCTCACAAGCTACTCTGCCTGAAAAAGAATAACCTGCATGCGGCGCAACAACACCCAATGCCTTCTTAGGGGTAGCCTTCTTATCAACCATCGACTCTATCTGAGTTTTCAATAAAGCCCTATCTGCGGGATAAAACTTATCAGCGACAATCGGTTCTCGAATCATAAGAGGCATGTCCTTGTTCAGTTGCATGTATTAAGTTGTAAGAATTAAGATCCATCCTTCGGAACCGTCGTAGACACTACACATGCATTAGGATTAAAATATTTATTTGAAATCTGCGTAACCGCCTCTTTGCTTATCTTCCCTATGGTCTCAGGATATAGGAGGTAATGATTATGCCCTAAACCATAAAGCTCATCCAGAGCAACTTTAAGAGCAAATGCCCCTGCAGGTTGAAGACCAATCTGATATTGAGCTATCAGGCTCTTCTTAGCAGAATCTAATTCCTCCTCAGTTATGCCGCCCTTATTTACCGCGTCTATCTGAGAAAATATCTCATCTGTCGCATATTTTATGTTCTCCAGCGCGGTGGCAGCATAAAATATAAAACTCCCAGTGCCCATGCCTGTCATACCAAATGTACCTAGTGTATATGCCATGCCTTTTTCATCTCTGATATTCTCATAGAGCCTCCCACTGCTTCCTGAGTATATAGAAGATAATATCTGCAAAGGATATCTATCGGAATTAACAACGCCCGCGCTGCGAAAACCAGCCATTACCACTGCCTGCTGTTTATCCATGCTCTCTTTTACTTCTTCCCGGCCATCGAGTGTAAGGAGTTCTAGCCTATCATTCGCCGGAGGCCGCCTCCTCTTTAAGCCCTTAAATTTTGAACTTGCTAACCGCGAGACCATATTGCTGTCTATATCACCACATATAGATATAACTGCGTTATATCCTACGCAATAGGTTCTATAATATTTAATAATATCTCTTCGGCTGATATTGCTAACTGATCTGCGGCTCCCGGCTGAAATCATCCCATATGGAGATGACGCAAAAAGCCTTTTCTTTAATCGTTTCCTTGTAGCGACAAATACATCATAATCCATAATATCGATCTGAGCGAGTATATCTTCTTTTAGCATTCGCAGTTTGCCCTTTGGAAAGACCGGACGCGTCAGAATATCACCTATAGTCTCTATACCTTTTTTAATGTCCTTGCTCATTATATCAAGAGAGATACCAAAGCTGTTATTACCGCTATAGGCTGTGATAGTACCACCTATCGATTCTACCAAAGAAAAAATCTCCTCCTCGCTGCGCCCACCTGTTCCCTTAAGCAGCATCTGTGCCATAAGATTAGATATACCGTTATCCTGATGATTCTCTGTACGCAGCCCACCTTTAAAGCAGACCCGTATAGATACCAATGGCAAGGTCTTATCTTCAGATAGAAGCACCCTAACACCATTTCTTAAGATAGTCTTTTTAACAAAGCGCTTAGGGAAAACAACAGCCTGAGTGCTAATATCTGCTTGGGCTAGATCTGAAGGCACAAGCAGGACCTTTGTCATATTATTTTTATTGAGATATTTTCTTGCGACAGAGCTTATATCATCTGAAGTAACGGAGTTGATACCATCAATATAATAGGTTGAAAAATCCATATCCCCTGTAAGAAGCTGGCTGGTGCCTAGGTCACCTGCCTGTGACTCCTGTGTCTGCTTGCTGAATACGTAAGAACTTATCACCTGGTTCTTGGCCTTATCGAGCTCCTTCTTCTTAGGAGAGGACTGTTTTACATTCTCTATCACCTTAAATATCTCTTGGACAACATCCTCTTCTCTGCTCGGTTCAAAGGTCGCGCCTATAATAAACAACCCTTTATCAAATGGTGTATAGTTATACGCGTTAATTCCATAAACAAGATTTTGTCTATTATGGAGATCCTGATAAAGCAGGGACGATCTGCCTTCGCCTAGTATGATAGCCAGTATATCGAGGGCATAAAGATCATCGTCTGACAGGCTGACAGAATGGAAACCCAATAACATTGAGGATTTTGGCGTAGAGTAACTTATATCTACCTGACGAGGAACTAGCTGGGGAGTTTCTTTAAACACCGGTAAATCAGTAAAGCTTCGTCTAGGAAGTTTTTCGAAGGTCGTTTCTATTTCTTGCTTTATCTTTTTTACATTTATATCGCCTACTACGACAAGTACCATATTATCAGGTATATAAAATTTTCCGTAGTACTTAAGAAGATCTTTGCTTAAAAGTTTATCAAATATGCCTTCATGGCCAATAATAGGATTTCTGTAAGGGTGGGTAATGTAAGCGGTTTGCCATAGTTTTCTGGAAAGATATTTTTGCGGGTTATCCTGGACCATACGCATCTCTCTCCTTACAACGCTCTTTTCTTTATCGAGCTCTTTTTCATCAAACTCCGGGCCTGATACCATATCATAGAATATATCTAGAAGCGGGGTTATATTATCACGCGGGCCCTGTATGGTAAATGCTGTATAATCAAATGTAGTATAGGCACCTATATCAGCACCTAGTGACTTTATCTCTTTTTCAAATTGCTGGGCATTACGGGTGGATGTCCCCTTAAAGATCATATGCTCTATAAGATGCGTTATTCCTGAACCGGAATATTCTCCCTCTCTGGCAGAACCTGTGCGGACATAGAGTGCAGCAGAAAAGGTAGGAGTGCGGTAATCCTGTTTTAGTATTACAGTAAGCCCGTTATCTAATTGATATTTTAGGGCATTCTCATGCAAGAGGCTTATCTCTTGCTGCGAATATGCATAGGAAACAAAAAGGGCTATACATATCAGCATAATAATACATACTGGTAATATAGCCCTTCCTCTGATAAAGATTTCGCGGATCAAAACCGTTTCTTCTTCTTTCTTGCTTCCCTTATCTTGCGTCGTTTTTTGACACTCGGTTTTTCGTAGTGCTTACGAGCCTTGACCTGCCTTAAGGTGCCTTCACGCTCAATCTTCTTCTTAAACCTGCGTAAGGCCCTCTCCAGCGGCTCATTGTCTTTAATATTTATCTTTGGCACTGTATAAATTCACCTCCTAAACCAACTTTTAGATTAGTAATTATATCACATATACTATATATGTCAAACAGATAATATGACTCACAGAAATGGGGTAAATTGTAACTCATACTGCAACAAAATCAAGTCCTAAATCGCTGTTACTTCTTAAGTATTCTTGGGCTGCCTGTTTAGCTGACCTGTATCCAAGT